>Ga0070729_10006980_pt1 | contig 10983 bp, 6 predicted proteins | sample tdDd472_FD_66725 | JGI IMG/M metagenome (GOLD analysis project Ga0070729, IMG submission 66725) | Marine sediment microbial communities from the Atlantic coast under amendment with organic carbon and nitrate - tdDd47.2 | ecosystem: Environmental > Aquatic > Marine > Coastal > Sediment | place...
AGGCAGTATTCGGGTATCTGGATTATTTTATTTATAACAACCAAAGTTTGAGCTCGTATTATAACACATCTAAATTATTGGTTATAAAAGAATACCTGATAAAACTGATTCATTATGTTGTAAATCTTCAGACGGATAAAAAGCATACTGTATATCATAATTTCTGGGATTCTGTGTTAAAAAGAAGTAAAAACTTTTCCATTATAACTTTAAATTATGATACTCTTCTTGAACAAGCTTTTGATGAATATTTTAAAAGAACCGGATTTGTAGATTACGCAATACAGCTAATGAATTATGAAAAGTTAAGAGAATTAAAAAATTTTAATTTTTGGATAAATCCAAATGAACCGGTTATAGTTGATGATGATGATGATCCCTCACCATTCAAAATATTAAAATTACACGGCTCGCTTAACTGGAAATATTGCAATTGCTGCAATCAAACTTTATTGACACCCTGGGATAGAAACATAGACCTAAATAAAGGAAAGTTTTTAGGATACACATATCCCGAAAAAGAAAAATATGAATATGTTTGTCCTATTGATCAAACCGATTTTCAAACTTTAATTCAGCCTCCCTCATACACGAAGGTGATGGATCAACCGGTGTTAACACAACTTTATTCTGAGGCAGCACGTGAGCTTAGAACAACAAAAAAAATAGTGTTTATCGGCTATTCATTCTCTTCATCTGATGTTCATATAAAGGCGCTGCTAAAGAAAAATTATAAAGAAAATGTTGAAATTTTTGTTATCAATAACAAGATAAACAGTAAGCTAAAAGCTAAATACAGGGCGTTTTCAGAAAATATTAAATTTTACGAGACAAATTTTGAAACTTTCATAACAGATGATAAGTATTTTGATTATTTGAAATTATAGCTTAATTTTAATATAAAACTAAGGCTGTAATGTGAAAAATAATAAAATAGCAAAAATTATTATTAGATATTTTGCTGAACTTTTGATCGTGTTTTTTGGCGTTTACGGGGCATTTTTACTCTCTGAATATAAAAGCGAAAAAGAGAAAGAAGTAAAAAAGGAACAGATATGTTCTGCTTTGATTCAGGAAATATCAAATGTATTAATTAGAACTGATCGTGTAAATGCTAACCTTCCGAAAATTATTAATTTTTATGATTCATTACTTGAAAGCGGAGAAATGCCAAATTTAGTACCCAGAGCTGAAGCCGTAAAAGTGGAGTCTCACATGTGGAATGCAAGTCTCACATCAGGAGCAATTGATCTTCTTGATATTCCTTTGATGTATAAAATATCTAAATTTTATAATTCACTAAATGCAGGCCTTGAGCAAATTAACCAGTTACGTGAACTTTCCGAAACAATTCTTATCCCAAATTTAAACAAGGGGAAAGATGAATTTTACGATATAAGAACAAAAAAACTAAAACCAAAATACAACTGGTATTTTGAGGGGCTTAAAAATCTATTAATTATTTCCAATGATATTTCTGACCAAGGAATGGAAGCTCTTTCAGAATTAAAAGCTAATATGATACTCCAAAAAGTGGAATAAATCCTTGTAATTTTACAATTCTTTGGCCTTCAGCGGATAATGACCAATCAATAAAGTTTTTTACTTCACCTCTTGGAGTATTGGTCGTAAAAAAGTGTAAATATCGGGTAATAGGGTATTTGTCATTACGTGAATTATCTTCTGAAGGAGCTATCCCGTCAATTTTAACGGCTTTAGCCTCTGTATCGTACACAATTCCTCCATACCCTATAGCATTTGTATATGATAACACCTCATCAATCATATCAGAAGTTGTTGCCACAGACTCTACAGATTCTAAATAATCATCTCCCCCTAAAACATGCTCTTTAAAATAAATATGAGTACCGGAATTAGGGTTTCTGATTATGGGAAGAATTTCCAAATCAGTACCTCCTAACTGCTGCCAGTTTGTAATTTTGCCGGTGTATATTTTTTTGAGATCGGTTAAAGTTAAGTTATCAACCGTATTAGAGGGATTAACATAAATTGTAAGAGCGTCTTTTGCTATAAGATAAAACATTCCGACACTTTTATAATAATCAGCTAATAATTTAGCTTCTTCAGGTTGCAAAGTTCTGCTTGCTGTACAAATATCAACCTGATTATTAATCAGGGCGCGAATACCGGATGCCGTACCACCCCCTTCTACATAAATGGAAACACCGGGGTTCTTGGTCATGTATTCTTCAGCCAAGCGTTCTGTAAGTCTCAACATTGTATCACTTCCCTGAATTTTTATGACCGCGAAAGAAGTGGTGCTTGCAGAACAACTGAGGAATAAAAAACTAAAAAATAATATTATTATAATAGTTTTGAGATACTTCATCTTTTTTCCGCGATAGTACGCAACCTTTGAATTTTGTAATTCACTCCTTCATTCCAAACAGGAATATTATCGCTGTTAGATACATCAATAATATAATCCGTCAGGAAATTAATATGTTGGAGTATTGCGCTGTAATTTAATTTCAAATTCATGTCATCAAATGGAGTATGATAAACTTCCCGATTGTATTCTTTTAATAAACTGATACCGGCATCATAACTCAGATTAACAAAATCAGGACCTTCCATAACTAAAATAGATGGAATTCCAGCCTTTGCAAATGATATTTGATCAGAACGATTGAAGGATTCCCACGACTTAAACTCCAGGGGGATAGTTGTAATTGTTAAATCATTCCTTAATGCAGTTTTTTCCAGCAAATCACCTAATGAACTTAAATCAGCTCCAACGCCAATAATATTTCTAAAATTATCTAAATAAGCAATTCCGTCAATATTTATATTAGCATCCGTTTTATATAAGGGAGCAAACGGATGATCAGTATAATAGGTCGAACCCAGAAGTCCTTTTTCTTCCCCTGTAACGAGAAGAAAAATTATACTGCGCGCATTTTGAATTTCCCGTTCCTTGAATATTCGGGCGATTTCCAGAAGCGCTGCAGTACCTATTGCATTATCAAGCACACCGTTATATATGGAATCACCATTAACTGAAGGACCGATCCCAAGATGATCATAGTGAGCAGAAACTATAATATACCGATCTTTCAAATTATTATCGTTTCCCTGTTTAAGACCAATAATATTAGGGGCAAGAAAATCTCGTTTTTTAAAAATTCCCCGGAAAGTAAGTTTTGATTTTAGAGGGAAGCTAATAATCTTTTTTTCGGCATGCATCAGAAAAACATCGTCAAGACTATAATCTGCTGCTGCAAATAAAGGATCTGCAAATTTATGGTAAAGCAGCACACTCAAATTTGCTGTTGGTGAATAAGCTAGTCGAATATCTTCAAAACTGAAATCACGTTTAATACTTTCCCACTCAACCAGATGTTGATATGGGTTTGTAATAATAATAGTTCCGGCGGCACCTCGCGAAAGAGCAATACGCAACTTCGACTCTGTATAACTGTAAACAGTCGGAAATTCTCCGGCAAAATACTCCTCATTATCTGATAAAGGCTCCCCTTCCAGAATAACTACAACTTTACCCTGTACGTCCAGATCATAATAATCATTATAATCAAATTCTGGTGCGGTGATACCATATCCGGCAAAAACCATTGGGAGGGGAACTGGATTGAAAGTCTGTTGTCCGGATTTAAAAAGAACATAATTATCACCATACATTAGCGAGGTGGTGTCATCAGATTGAGAGTAGATATTTAATTCGGAAGTGGGTAATGGTGTTGCTGCATGCATCGGGATATACTGATAAAATGTACCGTTATCTCCTGCGGGTATTAAACCAGCATTGTCGAATTCTTTAGCAAGATATTTTGCAGAAAGCTCACCACCGGTAGAACCTGTACCTCTTCCCTCGAACAAATCACTGCCAAGATAATTTAGGTCTTTTTTAATACGATCAGAAGAAACATTAAATTTGTTATCCTGTGCAAAAATAAGTGAAGCAACAAACAATATAAAAAGTGGATAACGCATTTATTTCCTGAAATTATCACAGTATTATGGTTTTACAATATTAAAATAAATTTAGAAAAAATAAAGGATAATGATTATTTATCAAAAATAGCGAGCGGTAGAAGTTAATAAAATAGAATTAATAGAGATGTTTGAAATATACAATGTGAGACAGATTTACTTTTACATTTGATGTTTTTTTGTTATAATTTAACAAATATAAAATATATGTAATAAAAAATAACCTTATATTAAGATGTTAAAAACTTTTTATTTCTGATTGGTATAAGAAATAAGTAACTTTGCGAATTAATTATTGAAAATTATCTATATATAAAAAGGAGATAAACATGTTAGAACAAATTCAGAGTTATTTGGGAAATGAAGCCGAAGACCTGTTGGCTTACAAAGCAAAATTTCCGAAAGAACAGTTACACCTTCCCGGTGAGGATTTTGTTGATAGAATTTTTATAAATTCTGATCGTCACATCAATGTAATTAAAAACCTTCAGTGGATTTATGGTACCGGCCGTTTGGCAAATACAGGTTATATGTCAATTCTTCCTGTTGATCAGGGTATTGAACATACTGCCGGTGCTTCATTTGCACCCAACCCAATCTATTTTGATCCAGAAAACATAGTTAAACTTGCTATTGAAGGTGGATGTAATGCTGTTGCATCAACACTGGGTGTACTTGGTATCGTATCAAGAAAATATGCACACAAAATTCCTTTTGTTGTAAAAATTAACCATAATGAACTCCTTACCTATCCTAATAAATTTGACCAGATAATGTTTGCATCTGTTGAACAGGCTTATGATATGGGTGCTGCTGCAGTTGGTGCTACAATTTATTTTGGCTCGGAAGAAAGTAACAGGCAGATTATTGAAGTTAGTGAAGCTTTCCAGTATGCACACGAACTTGGTCTTGGTACAATTTTATGGTGCTACACCAGAAATAATGCATTCAAAGCAGACAAAGATTATCATGTTGCAGCCGACCTTACCGGTCAGGCTAACCATCTTGGAGTAACTATTCAGGCTGATATCATCAAACAGAAAATGCCTGAAAATAATGGTGGTTTTAAAGCCGTTAAATTTGGTAAAACAAATGAAAAAATGTACACAGAACTTTCCTCTGACCATCCGATAGATCTTACCCGCTATCAGGTAATTAACAATTACATGGGTCGTGCAGGATTGATTAACAGTGGTGGAGCTTCAGGTGCAAACGATTTTGCCGAAGCTGTACGTACCGCGGTTATCAACAAAAGAGCTGGTGGACAGGGACTTATATCCGGTCGTAAAGCATTCCAGAGACCAATGGCTGAAGGTGCAAAACTTCTTCAGGCTATTCAGGATGTTTACCTTTGCAAAGACGTTGATATAGCATAATATATTTCACAAGGGACAAACGGCGTTTGTCCCTCTTTTTTTCCTTTTCTAAAAACTTAGCCCAACCAGCAATTAAAAATCCAAAAGTTATAGAATCAAATGTCCCAGGGACCGTCTTTCGTAACAGGGGTAAATGATTTGCCATCATAACGAAATAATCCTCCCCAACCACCAAACCAGAAACGTCCTTCTTTATCCTCAAAAATACTGAGTATTCCATTGGTTATAAGTCCTTCATCCTTATTAAAATTGGTGAATCTTTTTCCGTCGTAGCGATAAACCCCGTTGTTTTCAGCCGCGAACCATATATTAGAAAATTTATCTTCGTAAAACCCGCAAACTTCAATTCCATTCAATAAACCCTCTTGGGTAAAATTTATAAACTTTGTACCATCAAAAAGAGAGACTCCGCCAAAAAAAGTTCCTATCCATATATTTCCTTTTGAATCAACCATGAGTTCATGAATCACATTATCAGCAAGACCATCCTCTTTTGTGAAATAAATAAAGGAGTTCCCGTCGTATCTGCAAATTCCAAATCCATCAGTACCAAACCATAAGTGCCCGTTATTATCTTCAACAATACTTGTAATCCGGTTGAGTGAATATATCGTAGTTGTATCTTTAACCTGAATTTTCGGAAGATTTAAATACGTAAACTTTGTCCCGTCAAAACTACAAACACCTTCGTTAGTACCAATCCAAATAATTCCTTTATCATCAATTAGTAAGCTCCAAATTTCATTGTTCAACAATCCATCTTTTTCGGTGTATAAAGTAAAGGATTCGCCGTCATATTTAGATAAACCTCCATAAGATCCAAACCATAAATTGCCTGCTGCGTCTTCCGTAATACCGGTTATCCGCCCACCGGGGAGGCCTGACAAATTATTAAAATATTTCAATGAATCCCCGTCATACCGTATTAGACCATAAACATTAGTACCAAACCAAAGATTACCACTCTTATCTTGAAATATTTTTCTTAAATGTTGGCACAGTTGACCCTCGATGAAAAAGAGGGGATCCGTCCCTCCAGCCTTTGAGTGTAAGGTAGCAGTATTATCGGGTGTAGACTTAATTTCTGTCACGCTTGAATCAACTGGAAGATCATTTCTTAGTGTAGTATTTGGTTCGTTTTCGTTATGACATGAGGAGAGTATAAACAATATATAGATTAGTAAGCCGCGAGAGCAAAAGTTTCTTGTCTTTCTACTTTTATTCATTTTTCATAAAAATTAGTTAAACAATAATTAAATAAATGAGATGAATTGTAACAAAAGCAATAATAAAAGCCAAAGCTTATTCACTTTTAGTATATGTCATACAGGGAGAATGAAATACCAGTGTAAAGTTTACGAAAGGAAAATATAATTAGTTATTATCAGCAGCAAATCTAATCGCAAACCATTCAAAGATTAACAGAGTACTTCAAAAGACAAAATTTGGAAAAAATAAAAATAAAGGTCATTTAAAGGGTGAAATGAGGGTGTTTTAAAATTTTTTTTTGAAAAAAGATAAAAACGGATAATTAATTCTTTAAAAATTGTTGACAAAAGATTTGGCAAAACATATATTATGTATGTTGTCATACAAGTTAAACCATGCAAATTGTATAACACAAAATAAAGAACAAATATTTAGCGCGGTTATGATAGACCGGTGCACAAATTTTTGTGAAAACTGAAAAAAAATCAATACTCCCCGGGAGGTTTTTCATGCCTAAAAGCATTAGAATTGTTTTAGGACTAATTATGCTCTGCTCACTTTTCGCGGTTGACATTTTTGCCGGAGAAACAGGAAAAATATCTGGTAAAATAGTGGATGCCGAGACAGGTGAGCCGTTGGTAGGTGCGAATGTTATAATAATTTCTAAGTGGGTAAACGGAGAAGCACAGGAGCTGAGTTTAACATACGGTGCCGCTTCAGATTTTGAGGGCGACTATTTTATCCTTAACGTTCCACCCGGTATCTACAGTCTGCGTGCTTCTTATGTGAGTTATCAAACCAATATTCAAACCGATATTCTGGTTTCAGTTGACAAAAGTACTATTGTTGATTTTAAACTAAACCCCGAATCTTTCCAGTCGGAAGAAGTTATTGTCTCTGCATACAAACCACAAACAGTAGAAAAAGATCTTACCGCTACAAAACAAGTTTATAATACTAACGAAATTCAGGCTATCGCCGGAGTGGCGGATATCTCGGATATTCTTGAACTTCAAGCTGATGTTGTTGATGATCACTTTCGCGGAGGCAGGGTTGGTGAATCATCCTACCTGATTGGAGGGGGGACAATAGTTAATCCTCTTACTAACCGCAGGGCATTCAGCCCAATCGTAACCAGCTTGCAGGAAGTTGAGGTTTATACCAGCGGATTTAGCGCCGAGTACGGTAATGCGCAATCAGGTGTGGTAAACATGGTTATGAAAGAAGGGGGTGAAAAATGGGAGACTCGACTTGAAGTCGCGGGTATACCTCCTACTTATAAAACTTTTAACGGCAGCCCTTATTCCTCTTCCAATTTATTCTTTTACAACGAATTACAAAACACGGAAGCATGGTTGCAAGAAAACCCAACCCAGCCAGGTCGTGCATTATTTGATGCCGGGTATGGATTTGGACCGCTCTATCTTCCTCCAAGGGATGTCTGGCCTCCTAACCCGTTAACTCAGGATGATTCACTTTTTATCGCCAGATTAGGACAAATATCCTGGCTGCAATCTGTAAGGGATGTTGGCCTGGAGTATGATAATTTCGCAGATTACAGGGTTGATATTTCAATGGGCGGACCTGTGGCTGAAGGATTAAAACTGTTTTTTGCCGGAAGGCAGAATGAATCGCAGCCAATTGTTCCAACCCCGGAAAATGATCTTTCACGCCAGCTAATGACAAATTTTACATTTCAGCCAAATGTTTCTAATAAATTCAGTTTCAGGTTACTCTACGATTACCAATTCGTTAATGATTTGCAGAGCAATTGGGAACGCTGGTTATTTGATCGAACTTTTTCTGTCACTAAAACTTATGCCAGAACCATAAACTATGGCTTTTCCTGGAACCATATTATAAGTCCGTCAACCTTTATTGATCTTAAAATAGGTGTTCTGGATGTTTTTAACGAAGATAAACTTGAACTACTTAACGACGGGCAGTTCCTCGACGAGTATTCTGACAGAACAAACTGGGTTGATTATACCGGTCCAAGTTTTCACAGGGTAGGACGGCTGAATGATGATCGTGGTACAGAACATACATTCTCCTATAATATAAACGCCAGTGTTAGTTCGCAGATGAACAAGGGGAATCTTGTAAAAGCCGGCTTACAATTAAACTACTATGATATTAGCGTTGATAAAGATCTTAACATTACTAACGAGGGTTCTTACAGGAATGTAAAATTTAACGCGTACCCTTATGAGGGTGCTTTGTTCCTCCAGGATAAAATGGAATACCTTGGTTTTATCGCAAACATAGGTTTAAGACTTGATTTTTATGACTTCAACACAATTCAATATTCTGACCAATATTCTCCTCTTAGAAATCCATATTATGATCAATCATTACCTTATCTTGAAAGAGGACAGTATTATGATAGGGATTTAGCTCTCAAGGAAAACACTTCTCTTTACATGAGGTTACAGCCAAGAATTGGTCTTTCATTCCCTCTTTCTGAAAGAATGGTCTTCCACCTCAATTATGGTACTTTCACACAACGGCCAAACTTTAATTTGATCTTCTATAATCAGGTAACAAAGTTTAATGAAATAGAAATCTGGGGTAATCCTCAATTAAAACCCGAAAATACAAAATCATACGATGTTGGGCTTGTAACCAATGTATTCGAACTTAAATTTGATGTTAGCGCCTATTACAAAGACGTTACAGATCTTGTTCAAACAGCATATTATTATGACGAGCAGCAGACTGTTTATGGTACTTATATAAACCGCGATTATGCTGATATTAAAGGCTTTCATGTAAGTATCGAAAAGGAGCAAGGTGCGTTGAGAGGGTATGCCCGCTACAATTACGAATCGGCAACCGGTAAAAGCAGTAATGAACTTGATGCTCCCCTTGCATTTTTCGAGTTACCCGCTGAAGGTCAGGATGCAATTGATTTGCCAGATCCGGAAGATGTTTACATGGATTACGACAGAACACACAAGGCCGTATTTAACCTGAGATACCTTACCGATAGCAAATTTTTATTCTCTATTGGCGATGTTTACCCACTAGCTAATATCAGTATATCAACTACTTTGAAATATTACTCGGGGCGTCCTTATACTTTTGATGAAACGGGGCAGGGTTTGAAGTTTAATAAAAGAACCCCGATCGAACGTGATTTGAAAATTCGTCTTGAAAAACGAATCCCTATCAACAAGTCAATGCTTACTGTTTATCTTGAGGGATTTAACCTGTTGAATCAATTTGTTTACAGCTACTCCAGAACATTTAACAACGACAGAAATACACCCAAGTGGGAACTTGACCGGGAAAATATTCTCGTTTATGATGAGTACCCTGAATTTCCATCGAGTCAGGAAGTTTACCTCATTGGTAATGAGCCAAGACATTTCAGATTAGGTGTTATTTATAAATTCTAAAAAATGGAATACGCGGAGTTTGTTCATGTTTAAGAACTTAATTAAAATATTATTAGTGTTAACTACGGTTTTAAGTATTCAGGTACTTGCCCAGATAAAAGAATACAGGGTGCATAATCGCGGAATGCTGCACGAAACTGTTTTTAACACAGGGGATATCGGAAGAGGTTGGATGACCGGTGAAGCCGGGAACGTTACTAACACTCCTCTGATGGAATGGCCTTCCCGTTCCAAAACTTTTACCGACGGACTTGAATATAGTGGTCAGCACAATATTCTTGGCGGCGGTATGTACATGGCGGCTAATATTAAAGGAAAACCAGGCATAGAAAACCGTATTTATGCATTTTGCGGCGGTGTAGGTGCTTCGCAGCCAGAAGTTGTTTTCGGCAGATGGAGTTTTCCCCTCTACATGGAAAAAATTGAAAATTATCCTCTCCTTTCCGATGGTTCTCTTAATCCTGAATATGACCCGTACGAGGCGGAAGAAATTATTAAAGCAGGATGGGCTACTCCGCTTGGTGTAACGGTACACAGAACATCTCGCGCGTGGAGTTATCCCGATTATGACGATATGATTATTTACGAGTATGAACTCGTCTATAATGGTGATACAGATGGCAATCCGGAAACTATAGAAAGAGATTCAGTTTTGACAGATTTTATGTCTCTTTTTATTTATGGTTTCGCCCCTTCCATGTATGGATACCAGAGGCACTATCAGGATTGGAAATATGAAGGCGGAATCTACCGAGGGGACCAGAATAATTTCTGGGATGCAGACTACTGGCTCTCCTTTAACTTAAATTTACGTACACTCGGCGATGAAACACTACCGTTCAAACCGGAACCCAATCCGGAAAACTTTTTAGAATTTGCAAGAACGGGCAAAAAAGGCGGGGGGTTAGCATCACCTCAGGCTCCTGGGTTCAGCGTTTTATTCTACGATACGTTAAAACTTGCTGTAGTTGATCCATACAACCCGGATAGAAACGAATCGGAATTTGTAAATACACTCAGAACAG
>Ga0070729_10006981_pt1 | contig 10981 bp, 5 predicted proteins | sample tdDd472_FD_66725 | JGI IMG/M metagenome (GOLD analysis project Ga0070729, IMG submission 66725) | Marine sediment microbial communities from the Atlantic coast under amendment with organic carbon and nitrate - tdDd47.2 | ecosystem: Environmental > Aquatic > Marine > Coastal > Sediment | place...
CCCCCACCCCGACGACCTGACGCTCCTCGCCTGGCGCCGCGGCCGCTGAGGGGTGCCGCAGATCGGCCCCTATCGCGTCACCGGCGAGCTGGCCCGCGGCGGGATGGGGGTGGTCTACAGGGCTCGAGACGCGGCCGGGCATGAGGTCGTGCTCAAGCTGCTGCACGTGGATGACCCTCGCAGCGTGCGTCGAATGCGTCGGGAGGCCCGAGCCATGGCCGCCCTGACCCACCCCCACCTCGTGCCCTTGCTCGACTCAGGCGAACACCGGGGTCGCCCCTACCTCGTGCTGCCGCTGGTCGAGGGCGAGTCGCTCCAGGACCGGCTCGAGGGATCGGGGCCGCTTCCGCCGCAGCGAGCCCTGGAGCTCACGGCGCAGGTGGGTGAAGCCTTGCAGGCCGCTCACGCTGCTGGGCTCGTGCACCGCGATGTCAAGCCGGCGAACGTGCTCCTCGACGCCAAGGGCCAGGCCCGACTCACCGACTTTGGCCTGGTCAAAGACGTCAGCGGTGAGGGCTCGCCGACCTTCAGCCTCACGGTCCGCGGCACGTCCCACGGAACCCCGGGCTACTGGCCCCGCGAGCAAGCGTATGGCCAGCTGGACCGGATCGGCCCCCAGGCCGACGTCTACTCGCTGGCGGCCACCCTCTACGCCCTGCTCTGCGGCGCCCCACCTCGGTCGGTGTCCTCCATCGTCCAGGCCCTCGAAGCCTTCGACGAGCCGATCCCACCGCTCAGCCAGCGGCGGCCCGACCTCCCCCAGGGCCTGGACGAGCTCTTGGCTCGCTGCTTCGCCGACGAGCCTCAGGCGCGTCCCCCGTTGAGCGAGTTGATCCCCGCTCTGCGTGAACTCGCGGGGCGACCCGCAGCTCCTCCGCTCATTCGATTCCCGCGACTCCTCCTGGCCTTGGGGATCGGGCTCTGCCTGCTCCTCGCTTGGCTGGCCCTCCGCGACGCGACCCCACCGCGGCTCGTGGTGCTGGGTCCGGCGCCGCGAGCCGCTGTTCCGTGCGGCGAGCCGCTCAGGGTTCGGGGACGCGTCGACGAGGGCGGGGTGCGCGTGGCGTGCGGTGACGTCTCCACCGCGGTCTCCCCACGCGGGGAGTTTGCCCTCGACCTGCCGCTCGAGGGGGCGGGCCCTCGGCGTCTGACCCTCCTCGCCCAGGACCGCGCGGGGAACGTCGCGCGCGTTACCGTCGAAGTCGAGGCGCTGGAGGTTCCGGAGTGGTATCTGGAGGTCCCCCCGGAGGCGCGGGCGCCGCTGCCCCTCCCTCCTGGCCTGGGCTGGGGCCTGAGCCCGGGTGACTTCGTCAACGAGCAAGACGGGACCCTCCTGCGCTGGATCCGTCCCGGCTCGTTCACGATGGGCAGCGACGACGGCGACCCGACCCAGTCGCCCGCGCACCAGGTCGTGTTCGCTCGCGGGTTCTTCCTCGGCAAGCACGAGGCCACCCAGGCCCAGTACCGCAGGTTCTGCTCGGTCACCGGGCGCCAGCCCCCGCGCGATTGGATCGGTGACCCCGGCCGCGGTCCGGGTCGCCACCTGGCGGGCCCCGAGGAGCCGATCTTCGACGTCAGCTGGCACGACGCCTCGAGCTACTGCAGCTGGGCCGGGCTGCGCCTGCCCAGCGAGGCCGAGTGGGAGTACGCCGCCCGTGGCCCCGAGTCCTTGCCCTGGCCCTGGGGACACGACTTCCCCGACGGCAGCCGACTGAACCTGGCCGACGAGGGCTCCGCGATCGTGACCCCCACCCGAGGGACCTACCTCCCCGCCGACTGGAGCGACGGCTTCGCCTACCTCTCACCCGTGGGCTCGTTCCCGGCCGGCGCCTCGCCCTTCGGCTGCCACGACATGGCCGGCAACGTGTGGGAGTGGACCCGCGACGCCTACCGCCCCGACTACCGCGATGCTCCTGGAGACGGCTCCGCCGTCGAGGGCCTCGGCGAGGACCGCCGGGTCAACCGGGGCGGCGCCTACTACAACCCTCCCGAGCGCTGCTTCCCCACGACCCGCGACCACGACCGCCCCGGCGAGATCGACCGCGGCTTGGGCTTTCGCGCCGCACGAAGCGAGCGCTGAAGCCCGGGCTCCGGACCTCCCGAGGGGCGTCCCTCAGGCCAAACCGCTCAGCGGCCTGGGGACCCCTGCGCCACGGGGTTGTCGAAGTAGGTCAGCTGACTGAGGAGCACGGTCTTGAACTCCGCGCTGCGTCCGCGTCCGCGCTCGGACCAGCGGACCTCGACCTCGACGAACCAGGCCCAGGCCTCGTTCGGGTCGCCGCAGGGCACCGGCGTCAGCGCCACGTCGTAGCGGTAGGCGTCGTAGACCGGGTGCTGGCGGTCCTTGATCACCCACACCGTGTCGCCCTGGGCGCCGCCCCCATCGTCCCCGGCCGCGTCGACCAGGTCCTGGAGGGTGAGGCCCGGGGCGAGGTCGGCCTGGACCTCGGAGAACACGCCGTCGGCGATCAGCGCCGCGTGGATGTGGTTCGCCGCGCGCCGCTCGGCGGAGGCCGCCGCCACGAGTACCGCGAAGGCCGCGGTCGCGCCGACGGCAAAGATCCCCAGCGCGAGCATGACCTCGAGCAACGTGAACCCGCGACGGCTCACTTGGCGCCCCAGTCTTCACGCCCCGCTGGCAAGGCGACCACGGTCACGAACTGGCGCCCGACCTGCACCACGCTGTTCAGCCCGTGCTCGGCGGGCAGGGTTCCCCGGGCGCCGCGCTCGGTGACCACGGCGTTGCTCCCGACGACCTCGGAGTAGCGAATCCACTCGTCGTCCACCAGCATGTAGCCGCCCTTGGGGTTCAGCCGTCCCGGGTCCTGGACTGGGATCGACTCCTCACGAGGCCCGACGGTCGCGGTGACGAAGGTCGTGCTCCCCGCTGCGTCCGCTTCACGGATCACGAGGGTCACCCGCACCTTCTCGGGCATCACGTCGTCCCGTGGATCGTTGAGGCTCCCCCGCCCGACCCAGAAGTCGAACTCCTCGGGGCGCAGACCGTCCGGAGGCTGCAAGATCCCCCGGGTCGAGTCCCAGTAGAGCAGCGGGCCGCTCTCCTGGTTGCGCCCGAGCTCCTTGATGCACGGCTCGGTCGTCGACCAGGTGGTGGTGAACTGGGTCCAGAAGCGGACCTCGAAGTAGAGCACGTCGGTGGCGAAGGGGCGCAGCAGGCTCGGCGCGTCGAGCTTCAGCTCGTCGGCCTCCTGGTCCGGGCTCCAGAGCGGCGCCAGCTCGTAGGGGTCGACGTCGCCGAACAGGCTCCCTGGCGGGCCGACGGGGGCGCGCACGCCGCGGTAGAGGACCCCCTGCGGATCGAGGACCCAGGCGACCTCCGCGGTGCCGCCGGTGGCGCGCAGCCGGTTGTACTTGGCCTCCTCGTTGTCGGCCCGGTAGTCGAACACCCCGTCGCTGGCCACGGCGTTCCCCGCCATGCCCAGCACCGGGTGCTCGCTCTCACCCTTCAACGCCCGGGTCAGGATCAGGCGGGTCCGACCCTGCGCGTCGATGTCGCTGACCAGGCGCAGGTCCACGCTCCCGTAGGGCACCGGGGTCTCGTAGGGGCCCACCGCGCAGAGCAGGTCTTCGCGCAGCTGGCGGAGGACCGCCTGCCCCGCGTCGAAGGAGGCGCGTCGCGCCTCGGCCCGGCGCCAGGTCGCGAGCCCGCCGCGGAGCACGACCATCAGCGAGAGCCCGAGGATGGACATCACCGCGGTCGCGACGAGCAGCTCGAGGATGGTGAACTCGCGTCGCTTCAACGCACCAGCTCCTCGCGCCGCACGCTGCGGATCGGCTGGCGGTAGCGGACGCGCAGCGCGCCGACCACGGCGGGGCGCTTCCAGGCGTCGTTGTAGAGCGCGCCCGCCTTGAAGGTCATGTAGACGCGCACCTCGACCCGCTTGGCGCGCACGAAGATCTCGTTCTTGCGCGCGTTGGGGTCGCGGTTCGCGCGCGGCTCGTCGAACACGTAGAGCTGCCCCTTCTGCCCTGGCGCCGTGGCGGGGCGCGCGGACCAGCTGGGCGCGCCGTCCAGGCGCACCGCGACCTTGACGTCCGCGTAGGGCGAGACCAAGGTCTCGTCCCACTCGACGGTGGTGATCAGCGCCCCCGGTAGCTCTCGGGTGGCCTCGAAGAACACCCCCTCGATGGAGCTCACCCGGTCGGCGTAGCGATCGTGGAAGCGGAACGGGAGGTCCACCAGGAGGTCGTTGCCCGCCGGCTGGCTCTCGTTGCTGCCGAAGGCGCCGGGGAAGGTCCCTCGGTTGAGCTCATCCCGTGGACGCTCGAGCCGATTGTTGCGCCGCTCGACGAAGGGCCACACCCCGGCCCAGGGGCTGGCGCCGCCGCGGTCGATGGCGGCGTAGCCCCCGCCGTCGCCGCGCCGGCGGAAGTCCCGCCCGCCGCGGATGGGGATCATCTGCCCGCGGTCACCGCCGAGTCCGCCCTCGGCCACGGCGACGGCGGGCCAGGTGAGCACCAGCGGGCTCGTCTCCCAGCTGTGGGCCTGGGCCTGGGTGCCGAGGGCGCCGCGGACCGCAGTCACCGTGCTCAGCCCGCGGCCGGCTGGGCTGGCGTCGACCGCGGCGTAGACCTCCTGGTCGTTGAGGTAGAGCACGCCGTTGCGGAATCCGTTGGGGTTCCCGCGCACCGGGCCAATGCTCGTGGCCCCCGCGTTCACCCCCTGGCCGGGGAGCAAGCCGGCGGGCTGCTCGAGGAGCTGGGTCACGACCAGGTCGTCGACCTTGGCGCGGAGGGTTCCCGGAGCTCCAACGGGCGCGTCCGGGCCGCCGGCTGACGGCCGCGCGGCGCCGAGGGTCAGGTCGGGGACGGTCATCACGTTCCCGATGGGCCAGCGGTTGAGGCGCGCGTTGGCGGTCTGCCGGTAGGGGCGCGACACGTTCTGCACGAAGGACGCGATCCCGGTCCCCGGGTAGGCGTCTCGCCGGTCCGCCGCGGCCACGTAGGCCAGCGTGGCCTCCTCGGCGTAGCGCAGCCCGTCGGCTCCGACCTCGTCGGAGATCACGGTCACCACGTCCAGCGGCCCCGGCTCGCTGCGGTCCTGCGCCCGCACGTAGAAGGTGGGCAAGAGCTCGGTGCCTGGTTGGTGCTCGGCGGGCACCGTCGGGCGGGCGGTCCCCTTGCGGTTCCGCGCCCTGGAGAGGCTCTGGCGCTTGAGCAGCTCCTTGACCAGGACCCCGGTCTCGACGTGGCTGCGATCGCCGGGGTCGCTGAAGGGCAGCGTGCCCGGGGCGTTCCCCAGGTTCCCGTTGAGGCGGATCATCTCGCGGAACAGGAACGGGAGCAGGTCCCCGTTGATGTTGCCCAGGGTCTCGGGGAGGTAGAGCAGCCCTTGCTGGATCAGGTCGATCCGGGGGTCCATCCCCCGCAGCGCGGGTTGCACGGAGATCCACTCCTGGGCGGGGACCTGCGTCCCGTTGTTCCAGGGCAGCGCGAGGTAGACGCGCCCGACCTGGGTCACGTCCGGGCGCTGGGGGGCGTAGTCCTCGGGCGCGGCGGCGTAGCCTCGGGGGTAGTTGACCCCCAGCGAGACCAGCGCCACCGGCTCGAACAGGTTGTGGACTGCAGCGGTGGAGCCGAGGAAGCCTCGCACGCAGCCGGTGAACCGGCGCCCGACCGGGTCGATGGCGGCGTAGAAGATCAGCTCGCTCCCGATGCGCAGGATCCCCCGCGGCGGGAAGCCGCCGTTGAGGTTCACCACCCCCGCCGGGGCGCGGCCGGTGGGCGCGTCGGGGTAGGCGCCCAACCACACCACGGGGATCTCGGTGACCACGTCGTCGATGATCTGCGGGGTGGGGTCGACGCGCGGGTCGTAGCCGGGGACCGGGTCGTAGATCAAGGTGCTGGGGAGGTTGGGCGGGATCGGGTCGCGGAGGGTGATCCCCCCCTCGGGGATCACGCTCGGCGGGGGCGCCGCGTTGGGGCCGGCGGCCGGGGCGGCGACCCAGGCCTGGTAGCCGAAGGGCACCGCGTAGGTTCCGGCGTCGTGGGCGTAGCCAGCGGCCACGTCGAAGCGACCGTTCTGAGGCGGGCTGGCGTTGGTCTGGAAGGTCACCCGGTAGGCATGCCCGCTCCCGCGCAGCGGCTGCCGCGCCGAAGGCGAGAGCGACGACTGGGTCCCCGGCTGGCGCAACGTTTGGTCTTGGATTCCGGTGACCTGGGCCCCGGCGGGCACCTGCTGGGTCAGGTCCACGGTGCGCGTGATCACGAGGCTGTTCCCCGCCTTGCGGTACTCGAGCACCTCGCAAGCAGGACCGCTGTCGACCCCCCGCCCCCCGATCCCACGCTCGCCGGCGCGGCGGGTGTCGGCGACCCGGTTGGCGCCGATCCGCACCAGCCCGGTGTCGGGAAAGCCGCTGGCGTCCTCGAGTGGAATGCTCGTGGTGTAGGCGTCGATGGCAGCGCTCAGGCGCGAGCCGAGCATTTGCTGCCCCCCGAAGCGTCCGTCGACGGCGAGCCCCAGGTCGCCGCGATCGCTGCCCTTGACGACGGCGGCCACGTGGTACCACTGCTGGGCCTGGAAGGGGGTGGTGGGGGTGTAGATCAGCTGGGTCGACCGCGGGTTGCCGCCGGTCTCCTGCACGTCGAGCGCCTCGCCGCGGGTCTCGAGCACGAGGGCGCCGCCCTCGAGGTAGAGCGAGACGCGGTTCAAATCCCGGGCCTCTCCGCCGTCGAAGATGTAGGCCCGGCTGCCTGCGGCGGGCAGCCCGTCGAGGCGGAACCAGCCTCGGATCCCCGTCGGGCCGAGCTGACCGACGAAGCTCCCGTCTTGCCTGGCCTCGTAGCGGTGTCCCAGCTGGTTCGCGGCGATGGTCCCCCCGAGGTCGACCCCGTCGAGCTCGCTGAGGTGGTCGTCGCGGCGGAGGACACCCGCCTCGACCTGGGGCTGGTTGCTCGGCGAGCCGGCGGAGCCCTGGGCCAGGCCCTCCGGCTCGCGGCTGTAGAGGGGGCGCAGGTCCCCGTCGCCCCCCGCGTGGGAGCGCGAGCCCGTGGTCGGCAGCGGCGGCGCGGCGAAGGGCCCCAGGTGCGCGGGGCGGGTCACCGTGTGATTGGACCAGCGGCCCGGGAGGAACATTTGGTGCTGCTTGGAGAGGGAGAACTCCTTGGCCGCGAGCGGGCCGGGGACGTAGACCCGGTCGGTGAAGTCCGACTGGCTGTCGAGATACCAGGTCAGGTCGCGCTGAGGCGCGAGGCGGATGACCTCGCGGAAGCGGTGCCGGGCGATCTCGTTGCCCGCGGGGTCGTTGACGAAACCGCTGGCGGTCAACTCGTAGACGTCGCCGCTCGTGTAGCAGAAGGGCATCGTCGAGCGGAGCAGGAGCGGGTCGCCCGGGTCGACCGCGTTGCGGAACACGGCGTCGAAGGCGTGTCCGTCGATGGAGCCCCCCTGCACCAGCTGCCGCAGCAGGTCCAGCAGCTCGAGGTGGTTGCCTGGGGGGTCCTCCACGATCTTATCGGCGATGGCCTCCGCCTGGCTCGGGCTGACGGCGGTCACCGCGCGACGGCCCGCTGCGCTCCGCTTCTGGCCAACCCGGCTGCTGAGCCCGATCAGCGCCGCGCGCAGCACCTGCCGGGTGGCGGTGTTCACGTTCAGCGGCCGGGGCTGCATCGCGCTGATCTGGATCTCGCGAGCCTCGTAGTCGAAGTCGAGCTGGGGGAAGACCGAGACCCGATCCCGCCCGCTGCCACGCCCCTGCACCCCCACGCAGAGGCGGTACTCCGGCTGCCGACCGTTCCGGGGCTGCACCCTCACGATCATTCCCCGCTGGAAGCGCCGCGCGTCGGGGATCGTGAACCGCGCGGCCCAGTCGTCGAAGCGGAGGAACACGTCGTGGTTGATCACCGTCGCCGGACCCCACTCGGCGCCCTCCGGCGGGGCGTCGGTGGTCACGAAGGGCCGGATCTTCTCCTCGAGGTCGATGTTGGTCAGGACCTCGAGCTTGGGCACCTCGTTGCGCATCTCGCTCAGGTCATTCAGCTGTCGCTTGACCTCGGCCTTCAGCCAACCCTCGAGCTTGGCGAGCTGCTGGCGCATGCCCTCGACCCGCTTCTTGTAGTTGGCGAGGCGCTTCTGCTTCGCGTCTCGCGGCAGCGACTCGATGCGCTGCACGAAGCGCAGCACCGCGCGGTCCCCGCCGAAGCGGCGCACGTAGATCTCGGGGATCCCCCACTGCTTCAACTTGCGGGTGGCGTCGGTCACAGCCTTGCGCTCGGCGACGCTCGCGTCCTCGAGCTCCTCGTCGCGGTCGAAGTCGAAGGGGTCCAGCCCGGCGTCGAAGATGTCGTCCTCGCGCACGCCCCAGCTCTTGAGCGAGCTCATCGTGATCCCGTTGCGCGCGAGGAACATGGCTCCGCGCAGCGCCCCGTAGTCCCAGTCGGCGATCTGGCGCACGGCGCCGACGTTGGAGAAGCGCCCGAGCTCGCCCTCGCGGAACGTCCCCAGGTAACGCCAGAGGGCGTCGGCCGCGATCTTGTAGCCGCGCCCGTCGTGCACCAGCGAACCGGCCGGGATCCACTCCTTCTGCGCGTCCCGATCTTCGGGCTCCGGGCTGTAGCTGAACCACGCCCCCCGGGTCAGCCCCTCGAAGGTGGTGGGGGTCGTGTCGCGGTAGGCGATGAACTCGCCGCCGACCCGGATGAACCCGTCGATGGTGTCGGGGTTGTAGTCGGTGTAGAAGGCGCTGGTGTCCTCGACCTCGATCCGGGTGGTGGCGCTGTAGCTCAAGGGCGCCGTGGTCACCGTGACCCCGAGCAGGCTCGCGATGGGCTCGGCGGTGCTCCCGTTGATGTCGATCCGGCCCCGGGTGTCGACCACCTGAACCGCGGCCATTCGGCCCCGCTCGTTGCTCAGCTCCAGGGCGCCGATCCCCGAGAGCGGCTCGAGCTCTTCGGCGATCTTGATCTCGTCGAAGTCGTCGTGCCCCTCGAGGTCGCTGCTGAGGTCCGAGCGGGCCTCGCGCGCGCGGCGCTCCTCGTCGGGGTGGGTCTCGAGCAGGGTGTTGATCGCCAGGTTCCGCGCGGCCTCGGCCTGGTGTCGGGCCTGGACGTCGGCCGCGAAGCCCCGCGCCGAGCGTTCGTGGAGCCGCATGCTGATCACGAACGGGGCCGCGATGGCCAACAGCGCAGCGATCACCACCACGACCAGGATCAACGCAGCGCCTCGCTCCTTGAGCGTCATCGGACCAGCCCCGTGCGCTCGATCACGATCTGTTCGACCTGCTCCTCGGGCAGCCCGGGGAGGGTGGCCTGGCGGAACTTGGCGTAGGCGTTGCCGCCGGCGGCCATCCGCCGCTGCTCGTCCTGCTCCCGGGTGCGGGTCCCCCCGTCGTCCTTGGCCTGCTGCCCGTCGAGCTTGGGCGGAGCGTCGCTGAGGTAGATCGCGACGGGCTCGGCGTGAACCGACGAGTCGAGCTCGCCCATGAAGTCGAACACGACCTGCTCCACCGAGGCCGCGAGCTGAATGTCCGGGGGCAACGCGAGCCGCTCCGAGCGCACCAGCGCCCCGAGCTCGAGCTCGTCGATGACGCCGTAGAACGCACGCCGGGGGTGGCTGTCGGAGACGCTGAGGGGCGCGCGGTCGATGATCAGCCGCTCGGGGAGCTCGTCGCGGCCCTTCACGTCATCGAGGACGCGGGGGATTCCGTTGATCTCCAGCCGGACGCGCAGCCCGTCGTAGATCGCGGCCACGTGGTACCACTCCTTGGGGCGGAAGGTCAGCGGCCGCGTGCGGGTCTGGTAGACCTGGTCCTCTGCGCCCTGGAGGGTCAGCTCCAGCTGGTAGTCGCCGGTGACCGCGAGGGCGTAGGCCTTCCCCTTGCGCACGATGGTGTAGCGCGGCGGGTCGGCGTAGTCGAAGTCCGTCTCACGCTCGGGGTACGGAACCGCGGGCTCACCGGAGCGGGCGAACTCCGCCTCCTCCTTGAGCGGGGAGTAGCGCGGCGGGCGGTCCGTCAGGGTCTCGTCGAGGTCGCCGAGCTGGATCCAGCACGCGATGTAGACCCCCTCCTGGGGGCTGAGCACCGGACGATGTTCGATGGAGCCCCAGCAGCTCTCCTCGGGGTCGTCGGCGACGAAGCCCAGCCCCTGGCCGAAGCGCCCGGCGAAGGCCTCGCCGTTCTCGACGGTCATCCGCACTCCGCGCGCACCCTCGAGCTCGAAGGTCGGGTCGGGCTCGCTCAGCGAGGCGGATTGGTCGTTGGCCGGGTCTGCGTCCTCCGCGAACTCGGGCTGGGCCGCGGCCCCCTCGAAGCGGAAGCGGGTGGTGGAGGTCTTGAGCTGGGCGCCGATGGTCCCGTCGGTGGGGTCGAGGTAGACCACGCAGGGGTAGCGCTCTTGGAGGGCCGAGTTCCGCGCGCGACGCAGCAGAGAGCGCACGGCGTGGGCGGTCGCGTCGAGGGTCGAGCTCTGCCCCACCCGCCGGAGCACCGAGACCGTAATCGACATCAGCACGGCGACGATGAGCACCACCACCATCAGCTCGACCAGGGTGAACCCGCGGCGGGTAGGGCTCGGGCCACTGCCGCGGGCGCCCACCCTTACTCGTCGCTCCAGGAGGTGACGTCGTCCTCGGTGCCCGGCTGACCGTCGGGGCCCGCGCTCCAGAGCTGGAACTTGGTCAGGTCCGCGAACTGCCCGGTCTTGCCTGCCTTGCCCGCCGTGGCCTCGATCAGCTCACCGTCGATCTTCATGCACTTGGCGGGCTTGTCGTAGTCGGCGTTGTGCCAGTAGACCAGCGGGTTCCCCCAGTCGTCGACGACCTCGAACAGCTCGAGCACCGTGATGGTGCTGTTGGTCGGGTTGCCCCGAGGCAGGGCATCGACGTCGGAGTTCTCCAGCCGCTCGTCCTTGAACTCGAAGTAGGGGCCGCTCTTGGCCTGCGTCGTCAGGCAGCGGACCAGGGACTCGATCCCGTCGTTCTTGCCGTTGGTGGTCAGCCCAGCGCGCTTGGCGGTGGACGGGG
>Ga0070729_10006984_pt1 | contig 10976 bp, 7 predicted proteins | sample tdDd472_FD_66725 | JGI IMG/M metagenome (GOLD analysis project Ga0070729, IMG submission 66725) | Marine sediment microbial communities from the Atlantic coast under amendment with organic carbon and nitrate - tdDd47.2 | ecosystem: Environmental > Aquatic > Marine > Coastal > Sediment | place...
CGTGGCAAAGTCCCTCAGGGGATGGCCGGACGAGCCGAGGTCGAGCGCGAGCGCGTGCGGTCGCTGGTGGCCGAGCGCCTGTTCGGGGCGCCCGCGGTGCCGCCCCGGCTCGGCCGGTACGAGGTCCGCGCGCGGATCGGCCGGGGCGCCTCCAGCGTCGTCTACGCGGGCTGGGACGCCGAGCTCGAGCGGGAGGTCGCGCTCAAGCTGCTCGACCCCGACGAGGCGCGGGGCGCCGCGACGCGACAGCGGCTGGTGCGGGAGGGGAGAGCGCTCGCTCGGCTGTCGCACCCCAACGTGCTGCGCGTGTTCGAGATCGGCGACGACGACGGCGCGCTGTTCCTCGCCGTGGAGCTGGTCGATGGCGGCGACCTCGAGCGCTGGCTGGGCGCGGCGCCGCGGAGCTGGCGGGACGCGCTCGACGCGCTGTGCGCCGCGGGCGAGGGGCTGCACGCCGCGCACGAGGTCGGGCTGGTCCACCGCGACGTCAAGCCCCGCAACATCCTCGTGGACTCGCGCGGGCGGGTCCGCGTCGCGGACTTCGGGCTCGTGTCGCCCGGCGGCGCGATCCCGACCGTCCGCGCCGACGCGCCGGTGGGTGACGCGTCGCTCACCCGGACCGGCGCCCTCCTCGGCAGCCCCGCGTACATGGCGCCCGAGCAGTGGACCGGGGGCTCGGTCGACGCGCGGACCGACCAGTTCGGGTTCGCGGTCACGCTGTGGGAGGCGCTGTACGGTGAGCGCCCGTTCGCGGGCGCGACGGAGGGCCAGCTTCGCGACGCCGTCGTGTCCGGCCGCGTCGCGCCGACTCCTCCCCGCGAGGTCCCCGAGGGGGTCGCGCGGGTGGTGCGGCGCGCGCTCGCGGTGGATCCCGACGAGCGGTTCGAGTCGGTCGACGCGATGGTGCGCGCGCTGCGGTCATGGCGGGACGCGCACGAGCGGGTCGAGGAGGCGCAGGCGCACGTGGCGGTGCTCGAGGATCTCGACGCCGACCCCGCCGAGCGCGACCGCGCCGGGGCCGCGGCCCGGGTCGCCTACGAGTCCGCGCTGCGGGCGTGGCCCGAGGACCCGCGCGCGGCGGCCGGGCGCGCGCGCCTCCTCGAGCGGCTCTTCGCCCGCGAGCTCGCCGAGGGTGACCTCGACTCCGCCGCGTCGCTGCTCGCGGCGCACGGCGATCCCCACGGGGCGCTCGCGCCCGCGCTCGAGGACGCCCGCGCGCAGGCCGCGGCCAAGGACGCGGACCTCGAGCGCCTCGACGCGATCGACCGCGAGGGCGACGAGTCGAAAGAGGCGGGCTTCAAGGCCGACCGCATCGCGGTCGGCGCGGTCGTGTTCGTGGGGTTCGCGCTGGTGGCCGGGTACCTGACCCGCCACGGCGTATACCGAGTCGGCAACCTCGAGCTGGCCGGCTTCTTCGGCGTGCTCGGCGGGATGCTCCTGGTGCAGATCGTGACCCAGCGCGCGAAGCTGTTCTTCAACCGCATCAACCAGGTCCTCTCGATGGCCTTCGCGGTCATGCACTCGTCCAACGCCGCCCTGTTCGTCCTGGCCGCGTCGCTCGGCACGCCGACGCCTCACGCGATGGCATTCATGCAAGCCGTGTTGCTCGCCTGTTGGCTGGGCCTCGCGCTGCTCGTCGATCTGTGGATCCTGCTCATCTGCGGGATCGCGGCGGCCGCGGCCGCCGCGACGGTGGCGTGGCCGTCGCTCGCGTTCGAGATCTACGCGGTGGCGACCGGCGTCGCGATGGCGTGGCTGGTGGTGCGCGTGCGCGGCAAGGGCGCGGGGCCGACGCCGTGAGCGAGCCCACCGACGTGGCGCTGATCGAGGCCTGGCAGGGAGGGGACCGCGCGGCTGGGGACGCGTTCTTCCGTCGCCACTTCGACGCGGTCTACGACTTCTTCCGCCGCAAGGTCAGCGAGGACCTTTCAGACCTGACGCAGCGCACGTTCCTCGGGTTCGTCGAGGGCGCCGAGCGCTACCGCGGCGACTGCAGCCCGCGCACGTTCCTGTTCGCGGTCGCCCGTCACCAGCTGTACCAGCACTTCCGGCGGCGCCGGCGCGACGGCCGCCTCGACTTCGCGGTGACATCGCTGCGCGACCTCGGTCCGTCGCCGAGCAGCGCGCTGGGGCGGCGCGACGAGGCCGCGGTGCTGCTCACCGCGCTCGAGAGCCTCCCGCTCGAGACGCAGCTGCTGTTCGAGCTGCGCTACTGGGAGGGGCTGCGCGGCCCTCAGCTCGCGCGGGTGTTGGAGGTGCCCGAGGGGACGATCCGCAGCCGCCTCCGGCGCGGGCTCCGCCAGCTCCGCGAACGGGTCGAGGAGCTGTCGGTGGCGGGGCGCGACCGGTGGGCCGACGACGAGACGTTCGCCCGGTGGGCGGCGGGGCGCCGCCCGGCGATCGGCGACAGGGAACGATGAGCGTGGTCACCGCCCAGCGCGTGCTTCGCCTCCCCGCGAGCTCTACGTGAGCGGTCCCTCGAAGTGGGGGTACACCTGCTGCTCGAAGAGGCTCCGTAGCCTCGGGTCGACGCCCAGACGACCGCGGCACTCGGCCTCGACGTCCACCCGGTAGTCCGCCACGCGAGGCTCCGCCGCGGGCATCCAGGCGGTGTGCATCGAGAAGCCGAAGCCGAGCTCCGGGTGACCGAGGCGGCACACCGGGCCCTGGGCGAGGTCCGTCGCGTCGAAGACCCAGATCTCTCGAGTGTCGTCTGTCCAGACGGTCGTGACGATCCACCCGTCCTTCTGGCCCGTGGAGGTGGAAGAGCGGGGCACGAACTGAGGGCTCGAGAGCGTGTGCGTGCGCGGAAACACGAAGCTGTCTCCGATGGCGAGGGGGTGCGTGTCGACCCGGAACAAGGTCGAAGGGCGCCCCCCCTCGGCCACCATGGCGTCGAACTGCTCGAGCGCGACGAGGCGATCGTCGTAGTCGGCGTACATCTCGTAGATGAAGTCGGTGACCATCTCTTCCCACACGCCGACGGAGAACCAATAGACGTGCTCGATGCGCCGCGGAGGCGCCGACCAGGTCGGGACGTTCCAGGCGGTGTAGAGGGCGAGCCCCCAGAGGAGCTCGTCGTCCGCGATCACCTGCTGGTCGAGGAGCCGGCCGTCGCTCGGACGGATCCGGTAGCGGCCGACGCGGCTCACGTCCATCGCCGCCGGCACCATCCCGACGATGTGCTCGGGCACGCGCTCGACCTTCTCCCCATCGTAGCGCGGAGAGTCCCAGCCCCGGATGCACTCGGCGAGGTCCAGGGCGCAGCCGTGGCCGACGTGGAGCGTCAGCGCCTCGCCGCCCCGGTCGTCGTAGTCGGCGAGGAAGTGGGTCGAGGACAGGGTCAACCGGGTGGTGCTGGCGCGGACCGCCGCCTCGCCGGGCGCGCCCCAGGGATCGCCCTCACCATCGCCGTCCACGAGCGCCGCGCGGGGCACGATCATCAGGTGGGCCTCGGGCGTCTGGGGCGTCGCGATGGTGGCGTGGACCATGCTCTCGAAAACGTCGGGGAGAGCGCCGCGCTCGGACAGGAACGTGTCGAGGCGGACCTTGAAGGCGGTGTCCATCACCACGACGTAGTGCTCGGTGACGGCGAGCTGGTGGACGCTCTCGCGGATCCGCGCGGGCGCTCCGTCGGGGAGCACGACGCGCCACCGCTCGAGCCGGCCGTGCCCGTCCCAGCGCATCAGGTAGAGGAAGTCCCGGACCGCGTCGACGCCGAGGGCGCGGGCGACCTGAACGAAGACCCCCTCGGCGCGGTCGGCGAGGGTGCGCCAGAACGAGGTCCGCGTGGGCGCGACCCCGTAGGCGGCGACGTAACGCTTCACGGTGTGCTCGAGCCAGAGGGGCACGCGGGCGGCGGCCCACAGCCCGGGCAGGCTCGCCAGGATCCGGAGCGACGACTGCCCGTAGTTCACCGAGAGCAGCTCCGCCGTGTGCGGATCCCACACCGGGTGGGCCGAGGTCATGATCGGCGGGAACGGGAGGTCACCCAGGGCGAGGGCCCGCCACTCGTCCGCGCTCCCGACGGTCGTCACCGTCTCGAGGGTGGCTGGATCGAGCTCGAGGGGGCGTCCCGCGTCGTAGCAGGTGAGGAGCCGGTCCGGCGCGGCGCCGGGCTGGGTCAAGGGCAGCGGCGCGGTGTTTCCGTAGTTCCGTGTCCCGAGCCGGGACCCGCGGAGGATCCCGTAGTCCGAGAAGCGGTACCTCCGGAGGGATGGGTCGGCCCGGGTCGCCTGGTCGGCGTAGTAGTCGGGGGCCTTGACGATGCGGCTCGTGGCGCGGGCCTCGCCCTCCTCGAAGTCGATGCGGTAGGTCATCCCGTCGCCGTTCACCACCGAGGGCCGACCGCGGTAGGGCCGCGCCCCCTCGGGGTCGGTGCCCACCGGCGCGTTGAAGAAGAGCGAGCCAGACATCCCCGTCGGGAGCGTGCCCTCGAGGGGGGACAGTCGCACTCCGTCGAGCTCGGCGCGGGTGCTGTACATGACCTGCTTCGGGAAGGACGGCATGGCTCCTCACATCGGGACGGAAGATGACCCGCTCGGGGAGGGCAACGTACCTCATGACATCGAGTCCACTGAAGCGGCGCGCGCGTTCAGCAGGTCGCGGCGCCGCGCTCGGATCCGGTAGTGCGCGAAGACCTCGTCGACCAAGATGCGCAGGACCGCGAGCGCGAGCGCGCGGCCCAAGGCCATCCGCCAGCGCAGCCTCTGGCTCGCGACGGACGTAGCGGCGGCGGAGAGCCTCGGGCACGAACCCGTCATCGGTCGGTGAGCGCGGCGGGGTTCGGCCAGCGCCACGATGTGATGGCTAGCTTTGACCGCGAAGCGAGCTCAGGTCCGCGTCGCCGAGCCGCTCCGCGAGCCGCTCGATCGCGCGCAGCAACGCCACGGGCCCGTCCGGGCCTCGGTAGCTGAAGCGCAGGTGCTCGGTCTGCGCGTACGCCGGCGACCCGTCGGCCGGCCCGATCGCGATGGTGTGTCCGTCCACGCCCTCGCCGGCCACGTCGAGCAGCAGCTCGTCACCCTGCCAGCGCGCCCCGTCGAGGCGGAGCCCGAGCCGCGCCGCGAGCCGCTCCACGTCGAGCGCGGGCTCGGCGACGCTGCGCGCCTCCGGGATCGCGACGGGCCGCGGACGCGCTCCGCCGCGGCGCGCGGCGGCCTCGTCGACGAGCTCGCGCTGCAGCGCGGTCAACGCGGCGTGCACGTCTTCGCGCTCGGCGTCGGTCATGGCGGGCGGGGTCTTCGACGGCAGGCTCGGCGCGTCGTTCAGGCGGACCTTCGCCTTGCCGGGCCAGCCCGGGCGGGCCGCGTCGCCGAGCGGGGAAAACGGCAGCGCCGCGTAGGTGGACCACATGAACGAGTCGGGGCGCAGCGCCGCGAGCAGCTCGACGGTCGCCATCGCCTGCGCGTGCGTCTCGCCCGGCAGCCCGGTCATCACCGACGCGCTCGTCTCGAGGCCGAGCTCGCGCGCGTCGCGGAACACGCGGGCCAGCGTCTCGTCCGACGTGCGGCGGTTCAGCGTCTGCTTGCGCAGGGTCGGGTCGCCCGCCTCGACGCCGCAGTGAAACAGCGCGCAGCCGGCCTCGGCGAGCAGCGCGAGGCGCTCGCGGGTCGCCGCGCTCGGGTGCATCTCCACCTTGAACGGCAGGCCGACCCGCGCCGGGTACGCCGCGGCGAGCTCGCGCAGCCAGGCGACATCGACGGGGAAGTGCTCGTCCCACAGCTCGAAGCCCTCCGGGCCGTGGCGGTCGCGCAGCGAGGCGAGCTCGTCGCACAGGTCGTCGACGGGGCGGACGTTCGCGCCCCCGCTCGCGCCGAACCCCGCGACCTCGCCCCACACGGGGGCCGAGCAGTACGCGCAGCGGTACGGACAGCCGCGGCTCGCGCGCGTCGGGAGGTACCGGTCGACGAGCGGGCCGAACGTGTTGAGGCCGTGATCGAGCATCGCCCGCACGTCGCCGAAGACCTCGTAGTCCCAGCGCGGAAGATCCGCGATCGTGGGCTCGGGGTCGGCCGGCGGCGGGCGGCCGGAGAAGCCGTCCTCGCCGCGCACCCACAGCCCCGGCCGCGTCTGTATCGGGGCGCCCGCCGCCATCGCGTCGAGCAGCGCGCGCAGCGGGCGCTCGCCGTCGCCGATCCCGATCGCGTCGACCGCGTCACAGCCCGCGACGGCGAGCGGCGCGAGCGACGCGTGATAGCCGCCCACCACGCGCAGCGGGCCCGGCGCGAGCGCCTCGAGGACGGCCTGCGCCGCCGGCCAGTCGCGGCTCATCGCCGTCACCGCCACCACGTCGGCGCCGGCCTCGTCGACGCGCGCCGCCGCCGAGGTCACCTCGGTGGTCAGCGGGATCGACAGCGCGGCCGCCTCGTGCCCCGCGTCTCGCACCGCGCCGGCGAGCGCCGCGATCGACGCGTTGAAGGGCGTGGGCGGGTGGTTGAAGAAGACGAACGCGACCTTCACGCGCGCTCCCCTCGACGCACCGGCGTCAGCTCGCCCTCGCCGTACAGCTCCGCGTACCCGCGCCGCAGCCCGAAGCAGCGCCCGCGCAGGTCGCAGGAGCCGCACGCCGCCGCGTCCACGACCTCTCCGCCGGCGTAGTCCCGCGGCGCCTCGGCCAGCTCGAAGTACGGCTGCAGCGACTCGGGGACCAGGCACAGCGGGACGCCGCACATGGAGTCGAAGCCGCTCAGGCGCACTCCCCGCTCGCGCGCCACGCGCATCCCCTCGGCGAGCGGCGGCACGACGTCCGCGTAGCGCGGGATGAGCGCGGCGGTGCGCGGCACCAGGTCGGTCGACGGAGCGACGAACGACACGCAGATCTCGGTGCCCGGCCAGCGGTCGGCGACCCACCCGACGTACCGCGGGAAGTCCGACAGGTTGGCGCGGCAGAACACGTAGCTGAGCCGCAGGCGCAGCCCCGCGCGCGCCACCTCGTCGCAGCCCTCGACGGTCTTGGCGAACGTTCCCGGCGCGCGCGTGATCGCGTCCGAGACCTCGGCGGTCGACGCGTGCAGCGACGCGTGGACGACGTCGAGGCCCGCGTCGCGCAGCGCGGCGACCCGCGCGGGGTCGCCGAGGCGGATCGCGTTGGTCTGAAGCTCGACGAGCGCGGCGCCCCCGGCCTTGGCGAGCCGCACGAGCGCGGCGATGCGCGGGTGCAGCGTGGGCTCGCCGCCGCTGAGCACCACGTCCGCGCCCTTCGACGCCGCGTCGGAGATCGCGCGCTCGACCGCCGCGTCGGGCGCGGCCGGCAGGTGCGTGGACACGAAGCAGAACTCGCACGCCTGGTTGCAATGGAAGTTGACGCGCACCGTGCGCGCGAGCCGCGGCGGCTCGCCGGCGCGTCGCTGCACCTCGTCCTGCACCAGCTCGCGCTCGATCTGCTCGTCGACGGTGGAGATCAGGCTGAGGCGGCGGCGCACCCGGTCGCGCGCGATCGGGCGCGCGGCGTCGGCGACCGCGTCGAGCGCGACCTCGGGCACGCCCGGGCACCGATCGGCGACCGCGCAGTCCGCGCAGGCCGCGACGCGGGCGTGGCCCGGTCGGTCGCGGCCGCCGGGCGTCAGCGAGAAGAGATGGGCGTGCCGAGCCGGGTCGCGCAGCAGGCACGGCGGGATCGACGCGTGGTCATCGAGCCGGACCACCAGACCCACGCGGCGAGCCGCCTCCACGGCCTCCTCGAGGACGCGCGCCGCCGCCGGGAGCGGCAGGAGCGTCGACGCCGCGCGGCCCCTCACCGACGTCGGGACCCCGATCACGAGCGCCTCGATCGGCAGCCCCGAGCCCGCGAGGTGTCCGGGCAGCTGCGGCAGCGTCTCGGCGTTCGCCGCCACCACGGGGGTCGAGACCTCGATGGCGATCGACGCGGCGGCGAGCGCGGCGATCCCGCGCCGCGTCGCCTCGAAGCCACCCGGGTCGCGCGTGATCGCGTCACACGCCGCGCCCCAGGCCGGCAGGTGCACGCGAGCCAGCGCGAGCCCGGCGGCGGCGAGCGCCTCGGCGCGGGGGCCGTCGATCAGCGCGCCGTTGGTCTCGAGCTCCACGCGCGCGCCGGTCGCGGCGGCGCGGCGCACGAGCGCGGGAAGATCGCTCCGCCGCGTCGGCTCGCCGCCGGTGAGCACGATCGTCGAGGCGTCGGCCGCGTCGACGCGCGCGGCGGCGGCCTCGACGAAGCCCGGCCGCTCCCGCGGCGCGCGCCGGTCGCAGAACGCGCAATTCTGATTGCACGTCTCGTTGGTGTAGACCCGCGCGGTGCGCCGCCGCGCGCCCTCACGCATGCCCCACGCGCTCACTGATACGCCTCGCGCGCGAGCTCGGCCGCGAGCGCGTCGTGGACGGCCTCGTAGCGCGCCTCGAAGTCCTCCGGGCGGCCGATCTCGGCCCACAGCTCGGTGCAGGCGCGGGTGAGCCGCTCTTCGAAGAAGCTCGCCGCGGACGTCGCGCGGCCGCGCGCGAGCGCGACGCGGGCGAGCCGCCGCAGCGCGCCCATCCGCCGGGCGGGCACGCGGTGCAGCGCCAGCGCGTGCACGCCGACGTCGTGGCCGATCGCGTGCAGGTGATCGTCCATCGACGCTGTGACCCCGCGCGGCAGCGGCGCGCGGCGGGCGACCGCGAGGAGCCGGCTGATCGTCGAGTGCACGTTGATCGGCAGCGCGCCGCCCGCGACCGCGTAGAGCCAGGTGCGCGGAGCGAACACCTTCGCGCGCGCGCGCCGGAGCTCGGGGACGAGCGCGGGCGTCCTGGCGCGCCCTTCGGAGGCGGCCTCCAGCAGACTGAAGCGCCGCAGGAACACCCGCGGCAACGGCACGACCGACACCCGGTCCCTCCCGTCGACCGCGAACCCGAGGTCCTCGAGGTACGCGATCATGCGGGCGTCCTCGCGAAATGGCGGCGGCGCGTGCAGCAGCACGGCCTGGTCGTCCAGGCCCGCGGTGAAGCCCACGCTCGGCGTGTCGTCTCCGTCGAGCCACACCGCCTCGAGCCCGACCCCGTAGGCGCGGCGGTACGCCGCGATCCACGGCGCGAGCAGCGGGCCGTCCTCGCCGAGCCAGCGCGCCTCGAGCGGCGCGCGGCGCGGCGCGGCGGGCGCCACCTCGGCTCGCAGGACCCCGACCGCGTCGGCGACCGCGTCCGCGCGCAGCGGCGCGTCGAGGGCCTCGCGCAGCGCGCTCGACCCGCCCGCGAGCGCCCAGGTCAGCCGCTCGCCCGCGCGCGGGGCCCCGAGCGACAGCTCGAGCGGCCCGTCGGGCGAGTCGCCGCGCAGGCGGACCCGGAACCCGTGCGCGTCGCGGGTCACCCGCGCGTCGCGCAGGGTCACCCCGGGCACGAGACGCTCCGCGAGCGCCGCCTCGAACCGGCCGCACGCTGCATCGATGGCCGCCGTCCGCACGCCCGTACAGTATATTGTCGGCCGTGCAGCCTCACGCCCGCGACCTCTTCGAGCGCGGCTACGCGGTGCTCGAGGACGAGCTCTCGGCCGACCAGACCCAGACCCTGCGGCGGGGGATCGTCGAGCTCCTCGGCGAGATCGAGCCGCCCGCGTACTACGCCGCGAAGACCGAGCCCGTGACCGAGACCGTCGGCATCACGTCGACCGGCCTCGCGATCAGCCGGCTCCTCGACGACCGGCCCGAGCTGACGCCGCTGGTGGTGCGCCGGCGCGTGCTCGAGGTGATGCGCGAGGCGCTCGGCGACGACCTGCGGCTCGAGCTCGCCGGCGCGGTGGTGAGCGACGCGGCGCGGCCGTTCTTCCGCTGGCACACGCACATCGACGGCGAGGAGGAGGGCGCGCGGGTGCAGGCCGGCGCGTGGCCCGCGGTCGAGGGCGTCGAGCGCGTGCTCACGCTGCTGTACCTCGACGACCTGACCGACGAGACGGGGCCGCTGTACGTGTACCCACGCCGCGCGGGCGACCCGACGACGCCGCCGCACGACCTCGACCTCGAGGCGTGGCCGGACCGGGTCGAGCTGCGCCCTCGCGCCGGCACCGTCGTCGCGGTCGACCAGTGCACGTGGCACGCGGCCCGATCGATGCGCGGGCCGGGGCTTCGGATCTTCAGCGGGTGCTACTGGGCGGCGGCGAACGCGGCGCGCCCGGCGCACACCGACGAGCGGTTGGCCCGGTGCGACCTTGCTATGATCGCGGGCGGATGAGCCGTACCCCGCGAGTCGCGTTGCTCTCGGTCGACCCGGTCTGGGAGGACCCGAGCGGCGACTTCACGCCGTTCACCTACGGGGTGCGCAAGCTCGAGGCGTCGATCCGCGCCGACCCGACGCTCGACGACGTCGAGGTGAAGGTCATCGACCTGCGCGCGCGCGATCCCGAGGCGTTCTTCGAGGCGATCGTGGACTTCAAGCCCACGCTGGTCGGCGCGTCGCTGTACCTGTGGTCGATCGGGCCGTTCGCCGAGCTCGCGGCGCGGCTTCACCGCTGGGATCCGTCGGTGCAGATCGTGGTCGGCGGGCCGCACGCGCGCTCCTCGGTGTTCGCGCTCGAGCCCTACCGCTCGATGGGCCAGCACGTACACGCCGCGGTCACCGGCGAGGCCGAGGGGATCCTCCGGGACATCGCGCGGCGGCACCTCGACGACGACTGGACCACGACGCCGGGCCTGCTCGTGCCGCACGCGCTCGGGTGGCGCAGCACCGGGCCGCTCGAACGCGTCGACATCGAGGCGTTCCCGACGCCGTACCAGCTCGACATCGCGCCGCGCCGGCACACGGGGTACCTCGAGACGTTCCGTGGCTGCCCGATCCACTGCAACTTCTGCCAGTGGGGCGAGCAGCGCAGCGATCGCGTGCACTCGGCCGAGTACCTCGCGTCGCACCTGCTGGGGCTGCGCCGCGCCGAGGTGCCCAACATCTTCTGCCTCGACGCCGCGTTCAACCTCAGCCCGCGCGCGTTCCGCAACCTCGCCGAGGCCGAGCGGCAGACCGGGGTGCTGAAGGACAGCCTCGTCCACGGGCACCTGTAC
>Ga0070729_10006986_pt1 | contig 10973 bp, 4 predicted proteins | sample tdDd472_FD_66725 | JGI IMG/M metagenome (GOLD analysis project Ga0070729, IMG submission 66725) | Marine sediment microbial communities from the Atlantic coast under amendment with organic carbon and nitrate - tdDd47.2 | ecosystem: Environmental > Aquatic > Marine > Coastal > Sediment | place...
AGCGACTCGAAGAGGCTGGCCATGACGAGATAGATAAGGATGATCGCAATGAGCAAGTTGAACATCATATCCGCCATCTCGTTCTCTTCACGGATCATACGCGCACCCCAGGACCAGCTGACGCCGGTGGGAAAGTTCATGCGGTTCAGGTTGGCTTCAACCTCTTTTTTCATGTCGGAGAATTCTTCACCTTCATAGGTGGCGCGTACAGCAAAGTGAGATTTTCGATCTACCCTGCGAATGGTATCGGGCTGATCGCGATACTCAAAGTCAATCACCGATCCAAGTCGGACCTGGTTTCCGATCACCAATTTGGAAACATCTTCCATGGTTGCTCGATCCTGGATCCGCAGACCCAATTGGACGTCCGTCTCACGGGTGCCATCAGAAAACCTGGGGAGATAGGTTCCACCAAGTGTAAATCCAAAAATTTGCGATACGACCTGGGGGCTAACGCCATAGCGGTTGGCCTTCTCACGATCGACAACGACGCGTAATTCTTTCTTGCCACGTGGCACATTGGGCCGAGCGTCAAATAGTCCTTCGATCTGGGAAAGCATTTCGATGACCTGGTCGCCAGCAGTGACGAGGCTGGTCCGATCGGGACCGAAGAGCTGTACCTGGAGGGCCTGTTCGCTGTTGCTCTCATCATCTTCAAATCGGAAGGACACACCACCGATTTTTGGAAGAATTTCGCGCATTTCCTTGCGAATCTGTTTGAAGGTTTCCTGGGGCATATCAGTCTTGTTAAAGGTTAAGATGGTCGAACCAAGGTTATCTTGCATGTAACTGTAGATCGACTGAACATCCCACTCTTCTCGATGCTCTTCCAGAACGGCCTCCACCTGGTCGACAACATCTTCTACCTCTGAAAGGAAAAAGAAATCGTAAAATTCATATTCCAGGTGCAATCGACTGGTTTTTATGGCCTGGCCTTTGAACTTATCAAGTTGACCAGCGGGGAAGATCACGGAAAGGATGAGGGCAAGAAGAATAACGCCCGTCCAGACCTGGTGCCGTAAACTCCAATCCAGGACACGTTTATAGAAACGAAGAATGATCGATTCGCCGTCGGTTTCTTTTTTCTGCCTCGGTTTCAAGAACTTGGAAGTGAAAAGAGGAATGACGGTGATGGAAACGAGTAATGATGTAGCCAACGTAAAGGATATCGTGAGTCCAATGGCTGCGAGCCAGACCGAAAGTTCATTCTTTTCAGAGATGACTAAGGAAAGGAACACGATCATGGTGGTCGCCGTAGCTGCGATTAAGGCGGTCACGACCTCTCGCGTACCCTGGGCTGTGGCTTCCTTGGCGTCCAGGCCCGATTGGGCTTTCTGGAAAATGGATTCAAGAACGACGACGGCGTTGTCCACCAACATACCAACCGCGAGCATAAGTCCCATTAAGGTCAGAACGTTCAACGTGTAGCCAATTGCGTAGAGCCAGATAAACGCGCCAAACACGGATATCGGAATGGAAAGTGCCACGATAAGAGTCGCATCGATACGTCGCAGGAAAATGAAGAGAACGATGATGGCGAAGAGGGCCCCCCAGAGACCCGCTTGGGTCAGACTGTCGAGGCCGTCCGTGATTGCCTTGGCCTGATCCTCCCAGACGAAGAGGGAAATACCTTCAAGTAGAGGATCCTTTGCCACTTCTTCAAAGATGACCTTGTTACAAGCCTGTGCCACTTCAACGACGTTGGCCGAACTCTCTTTGAACACTTCAAGAGCAAGCGCATTGGCACCATCAAGATGCCGACGATATCCGATCGGCGGTTCCTCATAGCTGATCTCGGCGATTTCCCCGAGGGTGAGGCCGCTTTCGTGGACCATCAGTTTCTTGAAGGCCTCCATGTCCTCTATTTTGCCTTCTGCGCGCAGTGAGAAGGCGAGTCCGTTCGTCTTCAACATTCCGGCAGACAAGGTGATATTGTCCCTGGAAAGTCGGTTGATCACTTTTTGAACATCTATGGAGTGGGCAAGTATTTTGTCGATTTTTAGATCGATAAAAACCTCACGGGGAAGAACACCACTGAGATCCACCTTTGCAACTCCAGGTACACGTTCCAATTTCTGTTTGATGCGTTTCTCAATCAGATCGTAATTGGCTGAGAGATCGATCCCAGGTGCGGAAATACGGCCCTGGATCACAGGAATATCGGATGTGTTAAAGCTGAAAATCTGAATCTGCCTGATACCCTGCGGCAAATTGGCCCGTGCTTCTTCAACCTTCAATCCGAGGTCGAGTCGAATGAGATCGAGAGTTCTGCCCCAATCGAAATCCAAGCGCACCGTCACCGAATCCGGTCTCGTGGTGGACTGAATCTTTTTGACGCCCTCAAGCGTGGTCAATGCCTCTTCAAGGGGCCGTGTAACAATACGTTCGAGAATCTCGGGGTTCTGGTTTGGATAACTGACATATACCCACATCGCCGGAAAATCCACATTAGGCAAAAAAGCGAGCTTAAGTTCGCGCAGCGAGATGGTTCCGACAACCAGAACACAAATCAGGCACATTAGGACTGTGACAGGCCTCGTAATCGAAATTTTCCAGATCTTCATGGGGTTTCTCCCTGGAGTTTGGGTTCAACAATAGGGCTTTCCTCTGCCTTTCCCAAGGACGGTAGCCTGAGGCCGCGTGAAAAAGTGCCATAGAGAACCGGGATGATGACCAGGGTCAAAATCGTGGAGACCAACAAACCACCGATTACGGTAACGGCCAGAGGGGCACGAATTTCTGAACCTTCGCCGAATCCCGCTGCCATGGGCAACAGCCCCAGAACCGTTGTGGATGTCGTCATCAGGATCGGCCGCATCCTGCGGTAAGCACCTTCGATCACGGATTCATAAAGGCTCTTACCGGCGCGCTTGAGTTGATTGATATAGTCGATAAGCACGATGGCGTTATTGACGACTATTCCAGCCAGCATGACGAGCCCAATCAGGGCGACGATGCTCAGATCCATTCCTCCGACCTTCAGTGCAGCAAGGCCGCCAAGCAGCCCCATCGGCACGGTGAACAAAATGAGGAAGGGGTGGAAAAGGGACTCAAACTGAGAGGCCATAACGAGATAGACCAGGAAAATAGCAAGACCTATCGCAAAGAAAAGCGATTCGAAACTGTCTTCCATTTCCGTATTCTGACCACTCAACTGGATCTGAGTGTCTGGAAATTCAAGCTTGGTTTCGTCGAGGATCGGTTGGAGGACCAAACCGGCATGGCCAAGGTCATCACTCACGATACCCGAGGTGATCACTGCCGCACGTCTCTGGTTGATTCGACGAATCTGAGACGGACCAACTTCGTGTTTCAAGGTCGCAATACTGCTGAGGTAAATGGGTTTACGATCCATATACCCAACGGTCAACATCGAGAGATCCGTGTCGCTCTGCCGATCCTGTTCCGCGAGACGTACGAGAATATCGATATCCCTGCCTTGACGGACAAAACGTGTCGGTGTGGCACCTTGAATCTTGTCGCGAAGGGCGTTAGCTATTTCACCAATACTGAGGTCCATCTTGGACATTAGCTCGCGATCGAAGTGGATAATGACTTCAGGGTTCCCTTCGGAAACTGACGACTGAACATCCTTAAAGAGACCCGTTTCGACCATCTGTTCGAGAACGCGATTCGTGGCACCTTCCAGGATTTGACGGTCGTCGCTGTAAACCTCGATCTCGATGGGGGTTTTGAAACTGAAATAGCTCGGTACGCCGATGCGGTAGTTGTGTTCAGTGCCCAACTGTTGACGGATATCATCGAGGACCGCTTCTGGACTCTGTGTGTCGGCCTTTAAAGAGAAATTGATTTGCGCCAGGTTCTCACCCTTGCGGGTTTCGACGCCCTGATCGAATTGACCGATATTGGCATAGACACGCTGCACTTGGGAATTGGCCGCAATGGCACGTTCCAGGTTCAACGAGATTCGATCGGTCTTCTCGATCGGTGTTCCTTCGTCGAGCTCAAGAAGTAAAAAATATTCACCCTGGCTCATTTCTGGTACCAGGTTGACACCAAGGCTCTTCCAGAGGCTGAAGGTCTGGAATAACAGAAAAGCAACCAGCAAAAGGACCACATAGCGAAAGCGTAATGCCTGAGTCAAGATGCGGCGATACCAGGTCGGCACACTCCCCTTTTGGTCCGTCAGCGCTTTGCTTATGCCCTTCTTTCTAGACCACAGGGCGAAAACGGTAGGAATAAGGGTGAGCGAGACAACAAGGCTCGCCAAAAGGGAAAAGGAAACGGTCACACCAAGATCCTTGAAGAGTTGTCCTCCAACCCCCTTTACGAAGAGAATGGGAAGAAACACGACAACGGTCGTAAGTGTCGAGGCGAAAACGGCCCCACTGACTTCGGAGGCGCCACTCTCTGCTGCGGCATTCCCGCTGAGTCCCGATTGGCTTTTGACGAAGATGGATTCCAGGACAACGATGGAACTGTCGACTAACATACCGATTCCAAGGGCCAGCCCACCGAGCGACATAATATTCATAGAAACGCCAAATTGCAGCATCAGGAAAAAGGTGACTAAGACAGAAATAGGTATGGAAAGAGCCACAATGGTGGTTGCCTTCATGCTTCTCAGGAACATGAAAAGGATCACAATCGCAATCAAACCACCGAGAATGGCATTACTGATAACTTCATCGATGGATTGCTCGATGAATTCAGCCGATTTGAATGTAACTGTGAAATCTACCTTTTCGCCATAGCGTTCTTCGAGCCGATCCAACGCTTCCATAATGGATTTCGAGACCTGTACGGTGTTCGCGTCGCCTTCCTTGTAAAAGGCCAGTTCGATCCCTTCCGTCTCGTTCATGCGCGTGATTTCTTCGCGATCTTTATGGCTGGAGACGATTTCTGCGACTTCAGACAGGTATATTTTGCGGTCCCCCTCACGGGCGACAATCGTTTTCTGAATATCTTCAAGGCTCTGGAACTCGTTCATGGTTCGAACCAGGTAACGGGCTTCGTTCTCGTAAAGTGACCCGCCGGCCTGATTGATATTTTCTGCCTGCAGACGAGCTGAAACCTGATCAATGGTCAGGTTGAAGCGCTTCAGGGCCGATTCGATTAAACGGATTTCGATCACTTCTTCAAGACCACCCTGGATTTTGACCGAAGCCAGGCCCGGCACACTGTCCAACCGTTTCTTTAATTCTTCCTCCCCAAAGAAGCGTAGATCAGTCAACGGCATATCGGCCGTCACGCTGACCTTCACAATCGGGTCCTGGTTCGGGTCGTAACGCAACAATCGAGGCTTTTCGACCCCATCCGGGAATCGCAATAGATCGACCTTCTTGGATACATCCAGAACGGCGAAATCCATTTGACGGCCCCAGTCAAATTCGATGGTGACTTGGGAAAGTTCCGGCTTTGAAGCCGATGAAATGGATTTCACATTGCTGATAACGGCCACCGCTTCTTCAATCGGTCGCGTTACCAGATATTCCACTTCCTGGGGAGCCGCACCTGGGTACTGGGTTTCCAGGGTCAGCGTGGGATAACTAAGATCCGGTAACAAATTCAGTGGCAACTTTTTTAACGAAACAAAACCGAAAACGGCGAGACCGATGGTAACCATAGAAACGGTCACAGGTCGCCTTATTGAAGTTTGAATTAAACTCATGGTGAACCTCTTTTATTTTTGGGACATCATCTGTATCGATCGTATTTGGGAAAATGAACTCAAAAAAAGCCAGGCCTGATTGCAACGTCAAAGGGATGGATGGGGTTCCATCGGGTAGGAAATGGCGAATCAGGCCTGGCAGTTAGTCGTTTTAGGGTTTGAAATTACGAGGTCGTGACCTTATCGCCTTCTTTGAGGGATTCTTTGCCGGTCAAAACCACGCGATCTCCTTTTTTCAATCCGCGTTGGATGGAGATGAAACCTCGTTCCTCAGGACCCGTCTCGACGGTTACCTGTTTGACGACTTCGGATTCATCATCTTGAGTTTCGATCAGGAACACTGACGTTTCCTGTTGATTGTTAAACACAAGCGCCTTGCGCGGCAGAACCAAGGCATCCTGATGTTCGCCAGTAACGATGCGCAGGTGAACATAAGAACCGGGGCGCCAGGAAGCTTCAATCGGCGAAAGGGTTACCGTGATTTTCAAGGTTCCAGTTGCCGCATCAATAACGGGTGAGAGTCGTTCAATCGATCCTTCGATCGTTTCTTCAAAGCGATTGTCCCGGCTTAAGATAACCTTCTGATTTTCTGCCAAGTAACCCGACTGATGTTCAGGCAAGAAAACATCCGCCTTCAGGGTTGAAACCTGGGCTATGGTGAACAGTTTATCCGCCGTGGAAATATTCTGGCCAATTTCACAGGAGCGATTGGTGATGATTCCATCGAAAGGAGCCATAACCTGCATCTGTTCCAGCTTGCGCCGGGACATTTTCAGGTCGGATTCCGATTTCTCGAGATCATAGGCCTTCATTTCATACTCTTCCTTCGTTACCAGAGACTGCTGATAGAGCTTCTTGGCACGTTTAAATTCGCGTTCTGCTTTTTTGTGAGTAATCTGGGCCTGTTCCAGCTCAAGTGTTGCATCTTTCGCATCGAGCTGAATCAGGATGTCGCCCTCTTTAACCAGGCTGCCTTCTTCCACGTTCAGTTGTACAACTTGACCAAGCGCCTTACTCATGATGTCAACCTGACGGTAACTCTTCAAGGTGCCAGTACTTTCAATATAAGTCCGTATGTCTCGCGAGGTCGCTTCTGTAGCCTCGACATGAAGTACGGGCTTTTCCTTTTCTTTCTTTTCTTCTGTTTCTGCTGACGTATTTTTCTTAGATTTGCTCTGTACGGCCATCAGCCCCATCGCGACGACTCCAAGAATACAAAGTGTAATGATCGTCTTTCTCTTTGACATGGTCTACCCTCCGATCCACATTCTTTAAAAGTAAACGCTCTGGGAAAGGAAAAGTTCGGTAGGAATTTCGAACGATAGTGAATAAAAAATGTGACATGGGGCGTTATTTTTTTTTAAACCATCGATTTTACCAACCAAAAATCAATAATTCAGGTCTTCAAAACACGGTTCAAGAAATGCGATTCACGTGTCGGCTTGCCCAACCTGAAATAATCGGTCCTCAATATCATGCTCACTAAAAAACTGACTGGACTCCACTTGTCATTCTCGCAACCAAATGGTTCGCGGCTCAGAATATGACTAGGCGAGGTCCAGCAGATAACGAACTCGACTGAGCAAGTCGACAGAGGTGAATGGCTTTTGGATAAAATCAACGCTCTCCTGGAGGAGCTGATCCTGGATAAGTTCATTGCCCGTATATCCAGACATGAAGAGAATTTTCATGTCGGGAAAACGTTCGACGAGCTCTTGAGCGAGTTGGGGGCCACTCTTTGCGGGCATCACGACATCGGTCAGCAACAAGTCAATTGCACCCATTTCTTCGACGAGTTCCAGTGCGTTCTCTCCATGCTTGGCGAAATAAACGCGATAGTTCAAGTCTTTAAACAACTCGCGTAACAAATCTCGCAGCTCATCATTGTCTTCAACCGCGAGGATCCGCTCATTTCCATCCAACTCTTGTTCGGTGGATTCGGAAGGTCGCCGGGGATCATGATCCCCGCTGGCCGCCGGAAAATAGCATTTAAAGGTCGTGCCTACGCCAAGTTCACTATAAACTGAAATGCGACCGCAATTCTGCTGCAGGATGCCGTAGACCATTGAAAGTCCAAGCCCTGTGCCCTTGCCGAGATCCTTGGTCGAGAAAAAAGGCTCGAAAATACGGGACGTGGTTTTCTCGTCCATGCCGATTCCCGTGTCAGAAATAGCGATCATGGCGTAGGTGCCCGGCTCAATTTGGAACATTTTCTCCGAGTGGGTCTCTGTTATTTGAATCTTACGCGTCTCAATCGTCAGGGTTCCGCCATCGGGCATGGCATCCCTTGCATTGACGGTGATATTGAGGATAACCTGCTCGAGCTGGCCAAGGTCTATTTTAATGCGGGGAAGACCTGGCTCAAATTGAGTCTTGAATTGGATGTGTTCACCAATCAGGCGTACCAGCATGGAGTAGAGTTCTGTAATTTCCTTGTTGACATCAATGGTCTTGGGTTGGATGACCTGCTTTCGGCTAAATGCCAGTAACTGGCGCGTCAAACGTGCGGCTCGTTGTCCCGATTGCTGAATTTGGAGCAATGGTTTTCTCACCGTATCGACCAGATCCTGATGATTGATCAAGAGATCGCAATAGCCATTAATGACCGTGAGTATGTTGTTGAAGTCGTGAGCAACCCCACCCGCCAAACGGCCCACGGCTTCCATTTTCTGGCTTTGGCGAAACTGCTCCTCCAGGCTCTTCTTTTCGGTGATGTCACGCAGGATCCCCTGTAAGGCAATGCCGGAACCCATTCGAATATAAGAGAAGGATGCGTCGATCTGTCGGTTTCTTCCAATGCCAGGAAGGACGGTCAATTCACATTGCGTCTCTTTGACCGTGGAAAGATTGAGATCCTGTAAGGTTTGGCGATAGCGCAAAACACTGTCTTCGGATAGATACTTCTCGAGCCTGAATGGCCGACCGGGTTCCAGCTCGGGAGAAAGACCGAACAACTCACGGCACTTGTTGTTCTGGATGAGCAAATGTTCACCCTCAACAACGAAGACGGCATCATGAAGGTGCTCGATAAGATTGCGAAACTTGGTTTCACTTGCTTTCAATTCCCGTTCCATGGCTTTTCGATCCGTAATATCACGAACCGTAGCCAAAATGGCATCTTCGCCGTGGTGTTTCACCTTCTGCAAGTTGACTTGAACGTCAAAGACCTTATCATCGAACGGGCGACGCGCCTTCCATTCAAATTCATGGGGAACACCTTCCATGGTCACTTCCCAGATCTGATCAATGGGTTCCGTATCCATATCAGGTGCCGTCAAATCATCGACGATATTCAATTTCAAAGCCTGTTCGCGACTGACCTGATACATCTCCAACATCGTGTCGTTTACATCCATAATTTGGCCCTTGGTGTTATGGATGAATATGGCATCATTTTGGGTATTGAAGATATTGCGGAAATTTTCTTCACGAATCTTCAGGTGACGCTCTCGATTCTGGATCACATTCAGCATGTTGTTAAAACTGTCGTAGAGACTGCCAATTTCATCATCCGTTCGCTTTTTGACGCGCAACGTATAGTCTTCCTCACGTGAAATCTGGTCAGACATCTTGACCAAATCGAGGATCGGGCTCTGAATGGCCTCTTCCACCTTGATGGACACGAGAAAGGTAAAGAACAGAGTGACCAATAAAATCAGCAGCATGTTGAAAATCTGGGTATAAACTTTCGTTCGAACCATGGTCGTTGAGAACCCGATTTGGATTGTTCCATAGGAGTTGCCCTGCAGAATGACCGGCCGACTGATAAAAAAGAGTTGGTCTTCAAACCTAGAAAATTCTCCTGGCTCAAGGCCGGCCAGGATCTCTGCCTGACCATAGGTGGCAAAAACGTTACCTTCAGTGGAGAGGAATCGGGCTCCCAAGACGTAGTCGTGGTTTTTCAGTTTCGCCAGAATCTCTCGTGCGTCCTGCTCCAATTCGAAATCGAGTGCTGCCTGAGCGTAGTCGCCAACCATTAGCGCCAGAATCGTGGCTTGGTAATTCAAATCGTCCTTATAGGTCTGAATATCCTGGAGTGTGTTTATCGTCAATCCTATAACTAGAGACAGACCTGAAACCAGCAATATTGACAAGATCAATTTACTGCGAACCGACGTGTTTGCCCAGGTCATAGCTACCTCTTCACCACGCGAATGGCTAATTTCAAAATGCGGTAACTCATTCGAAGGCCGGATTCCTCGGCTGTTTTCTTATTGATTTCAAAGCGGACGTTGGAGCCTCTTGGCACGAAATTAATGTGAACCCCTTTGTCCACAAACCCCTTGGTGTCGCCCACCGTAAGAATGGGTTTGTCTTTTACCACCTCCAGCACTTCTTTCACACGTTTGCGGTCCGAAGAAGAAATAAAAAGCAAATGACAGTCACCAATATCTTTTAAATCTGAAACATAGCGAACTTGCAGGTCCCGATCCAAAAATTGATGAGCGCTGTATACCTGCTCTAAAGCGGTCCCAAAAGGGTTCTCTCCAAACACGACCATAACGAAAGGGGTCATGGGTATCTGGGCAGACCCATTTTTGGGCCATTCAACCTGTCGAGCTAGTTTCTCGAGGTATACCGCCTTGAGAATATTGGGGTCCTCAAGCGATTGGTTGGCATCGACCATGCCACCAGATAGGGAAACGAGCCAAAAAACCACAAAGTGGCTCCAATTCATCCCTATTTCATCCAATCGCATCATTTGGCTGGATTACTCCTAATACTTCGAGTCAGCCAACATCCCGACAACACCCTTGCGCCATTCGTCCCTTCTGATTTTGCCCATGCAGGCGACCCAAAACTATTTGGGACTATTAGAACATGTTTTGATAGAAAGGTGAAGAATTTGTAATACTTCTTGACAAGAAATGTGCCATCGGTAACAGATGCTTCTGGGTCAGACTATATCCGAATAGGAAGGCTCAATTTATCGAAGAATAACCGTTGAAACCTTCTGCTCAAGGTTGAATCTTCATCTCCAGTTCACGAATCTGAAAATCGCCTTCTTCATCTACAATTACCGCCACGAGGCGCTCTCGAGGATCAAAAAGGCCTCCACCTTCACCACACCGAATTGCAAAACGAGCCTTTACCTTACCATCGAAATCGACTAAATAGCCCTTGGCGCGACGGTAGAGATGCGACAGATGGAAAACCAGATAGCCTTCCTTGAGGGTCAAAATGCGATCAAACCATGCTTTTTCTTTGGGGAAAATGGCCTTTATTCCCGGATTACCCTGCATCCAGTCCTGTTCGTTGAATTCATCGATATCATCTTGCTGCACCATCACCCGGGGAATTTCAAGCTTCAGTGCACGCAGAGCATTTCCCTTTGCGTCCA
>Ga0070729_10007005_pt1 | contig 10959 bp, 11 predicted proteins | sample tdDd472_FD_66725 | JGI IMG/M metagenome (GOLD analysis project Ga0070729, IMG submission 66725) | Marine sediment microbial communities from the Atlantic coast under amendment with organic carbon and nitrate - tdDd47.2 | ecosystem: Environmental > Aquatic > Marine > Coastal > Sediment | place...
TTGTGCCTGGATAAATTCTCATACCCACAAAAGGAAAAAATACGGAATTGTCAATTAGTTTTGAGTTTTCATAAGTTTCATTTACCGTTTCATCTGTTTCTCCATATCCTCCAATAATAAGAAAATGAGCAAAAGGAATATCCAGCTTATTACAAAGAGCTGATTTTTCCAAAACATCATTTACAGTAAAGTTCTTACCGTATGTTCTTAGCGTTTTTTCAGCAATTGCTTCTGTTCCAAACTCAACATGTTGTAATCCTGATTTTTTAAGAATCTTTAAGAGATCTTCATCCAGATTTTTAAAAGTAAAATATCCACCCCAGTGAATTTTTATTCCACTTGAAATAATTTTTTCAGCCAGTTCATAATTGTATTCGTTGTTAATGTTAAAAACAGAATCGGTAAAGAATACATAATCAATTCCTTTTTGATAATAAAGTTTTTTTAAGGTTTCGACAATCTTATCGGTATTTAAAGTGCGGACTTTACTTCCTTCAATTAGAGGGTAAGTACAATAAATGCAGTTATACGGACATCCGCGTTTTGTTTGAACATTTAACATGCCACTTTTTTCCCAATAATAATCAATTAGATTTGGATCAAAATTTAAATTGAGATCTCTAAAGTAGCTTTCGTTTTGGTTAAAAACACATTGTCCGTTCTTTTTGTATAGTAATCTACTAAGGTTAGTATAGCCTTCGTTATTGTCAAGATTATTGATAAGTTTTAATAAGGTTTCTTCGCCTTCACCGTAAACTCCAAAATCAGGATTAAGTTTTTTGTACATTAACTCAGGGAAAATTGAGAAAGCAGAACCTCCAATAATTATTTTAGCATCTGTAACTGTACGTAAATTATCAATTATATTTTTATAATGTGAAATAAATTCTTCACGGTTGTATGAATTTACATCATCAACATTTCTGAGTGAAACACCAATATATTTAGGTTTATATTCTTTAGTTATTGCTTTTAATTCTTCAATATTATTAAAGTTTAAATCAACTATTTTGGTTTCATAATTTGGTAATCTTTCTTCCAAATAAGTGTTGATGTAAGAAAGCCCTATTGGATAAACAGGGTAGGGAATGGTATGTTGATTAGCTGATATAAATAATATTTTGTTTTCTTTCATAAATTATTTTGTTTTCCAAAACTCGTAATAATTAAACCATTGTAATGGATACATTTTTAAGATTCTTTCAAATTCTTTTGCAAATTTTTCCACGAATTTTTTTAATTCTTTTTCTTGTTCTTCAGGATTTCTAAATCTTTTTACGTATTCAGGAGACGTAGCATAAAAATGATAGTGAGTTTTTGATTCTTTCATAGCAAATGTAAAAGTTACTGGGACTCCAAATCGGGCTGCTAAAAAGAATGGACCTGAAGGGAAGAGAGCTTTTTGTCCCATGAAATCAATTTCAAAAACTTTATTTTCTTCAACAAAACGATCGCCGGTAATTGCAATAAGTTCTTTATTGATAAGTACTTTGCTTATTGGAATAATGTGCGAATAATCAGATTGAAGAGGAATAATATTAACATCTTTATTTACTAGTATATCAGACACATAGTTTTTAATTTTTTGATGTTCTGCATCAAGCATCAAAAGATTAATTTTGGTATCTAATCGATCTAGTAATTGGCCAGCAACTTCAAAATTTCCTATGTGAGAATTTACAATTATTCCTCCGGTTTTATTTTCAACCATTTCTCTTAAATAGTTTTCTCCATCGAAATTGTAAGTAAATTTACCTTTTAAACCTCCTAGTATTGCGAATTTATCTAAAAGAATTTGACCAAAAGTGAAGTAATTCTTATAAATATTCCATTTGGTTTTTATCCAAGAAAACTTATGAATTTTCCGGAAATAAAAATAAATGTGTTTTGAGCTTTTTCGCGAAAAAAGAAAAAAATGAAATGCTACAAATACAAGTATAAAATATGCGAAAGAAAGCCCTAAATATTTTAGAGTTAAAATAAATATTTTATATCCCAATAAGTTTCCTCGGGATTGTCCTTTCCATGATGGCATTTAAAAACCTCCAATTTGGTTCTAATCAAAGATTAGTTAGATTGAGCTCGACCTATTATATAATCGTAAAAATCCTGAAGAGATTTTATGTTTGCAAAATCTTCACCTTTTACTTTAAATCCGAAGTTCTTTTCTATTGTTACTACAAGATCAACGTAATCAAGACTATCGATCTCTAATGTTTCTTTAAGGCTAGCCGCAGGGATAAGTTGATTTTCTTCAATCTCAAATTCATCGATTAAAAAATCATTTACCTTTTCAATAATTTCCGTATTCTCCATTTCTTATATTATCTCCCGGTTAATATAATTATTTTACTTTTTTTACAATTAATGATGAGTTTGTTCCACCAAACCCAAACGAGTTTGACAAAAATATATCAATATTGTGGTTTTTAATAGTTTCTGTAGCAATATTTAATTTTACTGAGTGCTCATCAGGATTCTCAAAATTAATGTTAGGTGCAATATATGAATTTTGCATCATTAAAATAGAATAAATGATTTCACTTGCACCACCCATCCACATTTCATGTCCTGTCATTGATTTGGTTGAACTAATATATGGTGTTTTTGGTCCAAAAACTTTACTTATTGCTTGAGCTTCATTAAAGTCTCCTACAGGAGTAGCTGTTGCATGCGCATTTATATAATCTATTTGTGATGCATTTAAATTAGCACCTTTTAATGCCATCTCAAGCGATTTTGCAGGACCTTGTACGTTTGGGACCGAAATATGATCTCCATTCGATGAGAATCCATAACCAATAACTTCTGCAATAATTGGAGCACCTCTTCTAACAGCAGACTCATAACTTTCAAGAACAACTGTCGCACCACCACCACTAGGGACTAATCCATCACGATCGCGATCGAAAGGACGGCTTGCTTTTTGAGGTTGATCTTCACGAACAGAAAAAGCTCCTAAGCCATCAAAGCTGCCCATTGATTGATGGTTTATTTCTTGACCTCCGCCACAAATAATTACTTCTTGTAATCCGCTTTTAATAAAATGATAACCCATTCCAATAGAATGTGATCCACTAGCGCAAGCAGCACTCACAGTAAGATTTATTCCTCTGAGTCTAAATATAGTCGATAAATTCATGGTAATTGTTGAATTCATCGATTGAAATATGGCTCCTGATCCTAAAAGGGCAGTATCCTTTTTTTCTTTTAATAATTCGTATGAATCAACAACAGATCTAGCTGAACTGTCATTTCCATATAAAATTCCAACATCATTTTTATCTAAGAAATCATCATCAATTTTAGCTTGTTTAAGAGCTTCAATAGTTGCAACATAAGCATATTCACCTTCTTCTGCTAGTCCAACACGTTGACGGCGTTTCAACTCTCCTTTTAAGTTTGGTCTTTCTAAAATTCCCGTTAATCCAGAACGAAAGCCTAAATCTTTTCTTAATTGTTCAAAGCCTATACCTGATTTTCCAGCATAAAGTGAATCATTTACTTCTTTAATATTTTTTCCAATAGTAGAATAAATTCCCATTCCAGTTATTACCACTCTATTCATAGCTTCGTATTACAGTATTTTGGTTTTTATGTATAAAGTCCACCGTTCACAGAAATAACTTCGCCAGTAACATACGATGCATTTGGCGATGCTAAGAAAGAAACCACATTAGCAACCTCTTCAGCTTTTCCAAATCGGCTCATAGGGATCATTCTTTTTAGATCCTTTTCTTCCAATTCGGCCGTCATATCTGTTTTAATAAATCCGGGAGCAACACAATTTACTGTTACATTTTTCTTTGCTACTTCTTGAGCTAAAGCTTTGCTTGCAGCAATTACTCCGCCTTTAGCGGCTGAATAATTTGTTTGTCCCGGTAAGCCTTTAATACCTGATAATGAAACTATGTTAACAATACGTCCATATTTATTAACAATCATATCTTGTATTAAATGTTTTGTTATATAATAAAAACTATCAAGATTAGTATTTAAAACATCTAACCAATCCTCATCTTTCATCCACACAATTAATGCATCTTTTCTAATTCCAGCATTATTTACTAATACTTCAATTATTGAATCAGGATTTTGTTCTTTCCATTGGTCTAAAGACGCTCTAATTTCTTCAGCATTAGAAACATCAAACTTTAATAATTCTCCAGAACCACCATTAGATTTTATCTGACCTAAAGTGTTTTCAGCTTCTTCGGTATTACTTCTATAATTAATTAAAACATGGTATCCTTGTTTAGCTATTTCAATACAAATAGCCTTTCCAATTCCTCTTGAGCCTCCAGTTACTAATGCAAATTTCATAATATTTTAATTTATGCGATTTGGTCTATTATTAATTAAATACTCTTTCATGTTTTGAATATGCCCATATAAAGGGACATCCTTAACAATCTTAGGAACAATTGCTCTCATTTTAACAAAAAGATCTTTACATGTGTCAGAAAGCTTGTCTTTGAAATCCATATAATCAACAACTTGAAGTAAACTCATATATTTTATAGCTAAAACTTCAAATGAGTTTTCAATAATTTTCTTTGTGATTAATGCAGAGTTAGTACCCATACTAACAATATCCTGATTATCGCCATTGTTAGGTATGCTGTGTACATACATTGGATTCGATAAAGTTTGACATTCTGCGGTTGTTGAAGTAGCTGTAAATTGAGCTGCTTGTAAACCAAGATCTAAACCTATAACACCAAGGTTTGCAAATGGAGGGAACTTCTCATTAATTTTACTATTATATAAGTAATTTATTTGTCGTTCAACCAACATGGTTAACTTTGTAATTACAATTTTCAGTTTATCCATTTCAAGAGAAACATAATCCCCATGGAAATTTCCTCCATGTAAAACATCAAGATTCTCATTTTCGATGATTGGGTTATCATTTACAGAATTAACTTCATTAATTAGAACCTTTTCTACATTTTTAATTGTTTCGTAAACAGGTCCTAGTACCTGAGGTACACAACGAAGCGAATAGTATTCTTGTACTTTAACTTGGATAACTCCTACTTCAATATCTTTATCGTAAAAGAGATCTGCTCTTTTATTAATTAATTGACTACTTTCAACTATTTTGCGCATTTCTGCAGCAATAAGATTTTGTCCTTCGTGAAGTTTTACCTGATTTAATTCTTTTGAAAAATGGTCATCAACAGATTCTACAACTTCATTTATCATTGTTGATGAAATCAATGACCAGTTTAAAAGATTCTTGGCATGAATTAGATTAATTATTCCAATACCAGTCATACATGATGTGCCATTTATAAGAGCTAAGCCTTCACGTAAATGTACTTGTAATGGTTTTAAGTTATTTGCTTCAAAAACTTCTTTTGCAGGACGATATTTTCCATCAAAATAAATTTCTCCTTCACCGATTAAGTTAAGTGCTAAATGAGCTAATTGCACTAAATCACCACTAGCGCCAACTCCTCCGTGCTCATAAATTTTTGGATATATATCTCTGTTAATGAATTCTTTTAAAAGATGGATCGCATCATGATGTACACCAGAATACCCTCTCATAAATGTATTTAAACGACCTATCATCAATGCTTTTACATAAATGTTAGGTAATTTGTTTCCTGAACCTGCAGCATGGCTGCGAATAAGGTTATACTGAAGTGTTTTTTGGTCTTCGTCGCTAATCTTATATTGAGCCATCGGACCAAAACACGTGTTTATTCCATATATTACCTTGTTTTTCGAAAAATCTTCTAAAAATTTGTAATTTTTTTCAACTTTTTTTACTGATTCTAAATCTAAATCAACTTTTTCTTCTTCAAAAAGTATCTTGTAAAAATCGTTAAGATTTAGATTTTTACCCCCTATAATTATCATTCTATTCTTGGTTATTCGTTAAAACGGTTAATAATTAACCTGTTAGTTATATGCCTTTTTCAAAGTATGCAAATTTAATAAATACTTTTAATAATTCTTAAGTTTCCGAAAGCATTTAATCAATAATTTTATTAATAAACAATAATATATCATTAACATAGTTGCAGTAAATTTAAAAAATGAAAAATTGAAATGTATTTTTTATAATATGGCTCATAATTTTCTAGTTGTAAAAGAATTATTTTGCCAATTATTTAAATTGGATTATTTTAGTGGACCGAAATTTGGGCTTAATATTTTTTGAGTTTTAAAATCTGAAAGTCCAAATTATATATGGAAGTGTTATTATTTAACTTCTTTTGAAAAGTGATTCTATGAAAGAAAAGGATGCATATATAGATTTTGAACCACAACAACTTATAATGTATGTTGAAAAGGAGGATGGGACTTTTGGACCTATTCAAACTGGTTCGTATATTTCAAAAAATTACTTAGATGATTTTTGGGAAAAAACAGTTCGACTTAGAAACTCGCTGCTCGAGAAACTTAAAAGAGATGAAATTACTGTAGTATATTTTTATAAACTTATTCACGATTTTAATGATGTTGAGTTATCTCGACGTACAGGGATTCCTGTTTTTAAAGTTAAGCGACATCAAAAACAGAATGGATTTAAGAAAATTAAATTGTCTGATCTTCAGAAATATGCTTACGCATTTGATATTCCTATATCAAATTTATTTCAAACAATTGTTATTGAAGATAATGAAAATAAGGCAGAGACTGATATAACAAAACAACCAATATTGGTTAGGCAAACAAGAACAGGAAATTCATTTGTAGTAATTACAAAAATAGAAGCAAATAAAAAATGATTATAGAATCTTTTAAACATAATATGGCGGCTCATTGTGAGTCTGGCACATTAACAGCATTATTAAGACATAAAGGATTAGAGATAACAGAACCAATGATATTTGGGTTAGGAAGTGGGCTTTATTTTGGATATTTGAGTCGTACTCCAAATTTGAGTTTCCCTATGTTTATTTTAAGAACAAAGCCTGGTAAACTAAGAAAGAAAATTGCGAAAAGAACAGATATTAAATTTGTTACTCAACGATTTAAAGATCAGGATAAAGCTGAGCAGGAACTTGATAGATTAATTGGTGAAGGTATTCCTGTAGCATGTCAAGTAGATTTCTATTATATGGATTATATTCCACAATGGGAAAGAGTTCATGCAAATATTCATTTCATAACAATTGTTGGAAAAGAAGGTGATGAGTATTTAGTAAGTGACAGTTATTTTCCTAAGCTAGCTCGAATTCATAAAGATAATTTACGAAAAGCAAGATCTGCAGGAGGTTATCTGGCCCCTAAAGGATTTATGTATTATATAGATTCAGTACCTGAAAGTATTGATTATAAGAAATTGGTTCCAGTTGCAATAAAAAATACTATAAACAATATGATTGGTGTTCAACCCCCTTTTATTGGTGTTAGAGGTATACGAACATTTGCAAAAAAACTTCAAGCTTGGCCAAAACTTACACGCGATATTGATCATTTATCGCACGAAGTAATGAAAATCAATGTGTTTCTAGAGGACCAAGGAACTGGAGGAGGAGGATTTAGATATCTATTTGCAACATTTCTTCGTCAGGCATCAGAGTTAATTCAAAGTAAAGAATTAGAAGATATGTCAAAAAAGATGATGGAAGTTGGGGATGGATGGAGAAATATTTCTTACTTTGCAGCGAAAATTGGAAAAAACAGAGAACTTGGTGCTGAAAATCTGCAAGAACTCGGTCAGATGATTAACAAAAGAGCTGACGATGAGGAGAACTTTTATAAAGAACTAAAAACAGTAATAAGTAATATTTAATTTAATACAAGGATGGGAGAAAATACTGGTACAGATTTGAGAGCGGATATCAAAAAGATGATTGTTGATACATTAAATATGCAGGATATTAAGGCAGAGGATATCGAAAATAATCTACCACTTTTCGGGGGTGATAATACTTTAGGTCTAGATTCAATTGATGCAATAGAATTAGTAATGGCTGTACAAAGAGAATTTAAGGTCCGTATTGATGATCAGAATCTTGCTCGCGAAGTATTAAAAGACGTAAATTCAATAGCTGAATTTATTGAAAACAAAGCTGAATAACATTTTTTTTAGATTAACCTAACTCCGAACCAAAATAAAATATGAAAAATGCTTACCTGATAGCAGGGATGAGACTATCCATGTTCATAAAACTTATTATGAAAAATGGAATGTCGTTGCGTCCAAAATATTTGGTGAGATTTTTATTTTTACTTCAAAATGGTGTTTGGGCTTCAATATTTTACCGAAAAGAAAAGTCAGTTTATCAAGAAAAGATTAAAACGAAAGAGCTACCAGATAATCCAATAATTATTATTGGGCATTGGAGAACAGGAAGTACTTTTTTACATCAACTACTAGCTCTTGATTCTGATCTTGTTACATCAAATGTTTTTCAAGGATCAATTCCAGATAGTTTTTTAACCTCCAGAAAATCGTACGAACCAATTATGGGACGTGCATTAAAAGGGACTAGACCTATGGATCAGGTTAAATTAAGCATGGACGAGCCCTTGGAAGATGAATATGCCATTTTTCGATTATGTAGTTATTCCCCACTAAAGAGTCTGATATTTCCAAAATCAAAAGGGTATTTTTTAAATGATTACCCTAATTTTTTACCTGAAGGAGAAGAGCTTATAAAGTGGAAAGAGGCCGTAAAGCTTTTTTACAAAAAACTAACGCTTGAAAACAAAAAAACGATTTTAATAAAAAACCCGTTTCATTCATTCAGAATTGATGTGTTAAATGAAATTTTTCCAAATGCCAGATATATTCATATAACTCGTCATCCTCATAAAGTTGTTCCTTCAACCATAAGAATGTGGGATATCGTTGGAAGCCAAAATACAATGAACAGGAAATGGCAAAAACCTAATGTTGAAAATACAAGTGATTTGCTTAATAGAATGTTAGGTAAGATAGATAAAGATCTAAAGAAGTTGCCTGAAAACAGGTACTGTGAAATAAAATTTGAAGATTTAGAAAAAGATCCCATTGAAGAAATTAAAAGAATATATAACCATTTAAATGTTCAATTTTCTGAGACATTTGAGAAACAAATAAATAAATTTTTAGTCTCGGTAAAAGCTTACCAAAAAAATAAATATGTTATGCCAGATGGCGACAAACTGAAAATCAATAACATCCTAGAATCGTGGATGACAGAGAAGAATTATAGTTTGGATTAGCATTTTTTTTTGATACTTTTATCCGTGCGAACCAAGTAGAAAAACAAAAAAGCATATGAAATTTCAATTAGTATTCCCAAAGTGGAGAAAACTCGAAGGGCAAACAACTTTTAACTTACCACCTCATGGTGCGGCAGTTTTTGCTGCAACAATACCTGATTACGTAGAGGTTGAATTTATTGATGAAAATCTTGAAGAAATGCGTTTCGACGAAGATGTAGATTTCGTTGGAATATCAATGTTATTAACCACTCAAATTAAGCGAGGATGGGAAATAGCTGATGAGTATAGAAAACGTGGTAAAAAAGTAATTTTTGGTGGTATATCTACCATGCTTCATGCTGAAGAAACTATGCTACATGCCGATTCCGTTTTTCTTGGAGAAGCAGAAGGTAAAATTGAGCAGGTGTTTCAAGATTTTAGAAATGGAGAGTTAAAAAAGCTTTATAATCATATGAATGATTTGCCTCCAATTGAAATTGTTGGGCCAGCGCGTCGCGAAATATATAACAGAGATTTATATTATCACAAAGGTGTTCAAATGGTTGATTTATTCCATGCATCAAGGGGATGTAGGTTTAGCTGTTATCCTTGTGCTGTTTCTTATTTGGGTAGTCGTCAGTTTAGACCACGTCCAATTGACAAAGCTATTGAGGAGCTTGAACAAATAGAAAACAACAGATTATTTATTGTTGATAACTCATTGGCACAAGATACACAATGGGAAAAGGATTTATTTAAGGCTATGATTCCTTTAAAAAAGAAATGGTGTAGTCATACAATCGAAGATAAACCAGAGGTTCTTGATTTAGCTGCTCAGGCTGGTGCATGGTATGTGTATCAAGCTGTATTCGATACATCTGATTATATTAAAGAGCGTGTAAAAAGATATCACGATTATGGAATTGGCGTTGAAGGAACTATTTTATTAGGACTTGATAACCAAACAGAAGATGATATTAAACGATTAATTGATTTCTTATTAGAGATTGATCTTGATTTAGCTGAGTTTACAGTATTAGCTCCTTTCCCTCATACAAAAGCGTATAACGATTTAATTAAACAAAACAGGATATTCGATTTTGATTGGAATAATTATAACGCTGGACAGGTAGTTTATAATCCAAAACATATGAGTGCAGAACGATTACAAGAACTGTATCATTATGCCTGGGATACTTTTTATAAAGATGAAACACAAGAAGAGAAAATGTTTAAACTATTAAAGCAAGTTGTTTCTCGTGAAGTAGAAGATGGCACATTTAGAAAAAGAAGACAGGATTTATCAAAAAGTAGTTTTGGTAAAAATGTAATACATAAAATTGCTTAATTGTAGAAAATAAAATGGAAGTAGAAATTAGTAATTATCAAGATCAAATTTATCATTTTAACGGAATGTGGGATTTGCCTTCAATTTGTGGATTGAAGATTGTAAAAAAACAGGATTGTTCAGTTATTGTAGCAACAGATTTATTTGACGAAAACCCTGGAACTTCAATAACAGAATGGAATGCAAAACTTGCAAAAGAATTGTGTGATAAGTTTGAAATAAAGTACAATCAATTTATATATATAGAGCATACTCCGAATAAAAAGACAAAATTATCATTTAACAGGGAATCATTTTTTAAGGTTAAATTTGATATTTTAGATGATAAATTTGATAATCCACGGTGGGAAGAAATCTCAAAAGAGGAAGTAAATAAATTAATAACAGAATAAATAATATATAATGGCTCAAATTACAGATAAAATACGGGGTGAGGTGAAAGAAGTCATCATGGA
>Ga0070729_10007009_pt1 | contig 10956 bp, 8 predicted proteins | sample tdDd472_FD_66725 | JGI IMG/M metagenome (GOLD analysis project Ga0070729, IMG submission 66725) | Marine sediment microbial communities from the Atlantic coast under amendment with organic carbon and nitrate - tdDd47.2 | ecosystem: Environmental > Aquatic > Marine > Coastal > Sediment | place...
GGGAGACAGAGCAGAACGACGAGGAAGACGAGGCGCATGGCGTGGAGTTAGAAACGCTCGCCCGGGCAGCGTTGCACTGGCCCGGGCGAGCGCGTGCGCTATTCCATCGGTTCCGGACGGTAGAGCGCGATCATGACGCCGGTCGGATCGCAGTTCACCGACATGCGCCCGACGTTGGGGATGCTCATCGGTTCGACCAGCGTCTTGCCGCCGAGTTCCTTGAGCCTGGTCGTCGAGGCATCGACGTCCTCGACGTGGACGTAGCTAAGCCACATCGGCGGACCGTCGGCATCCGGCGGCATGCCCATGATTCCGGCTTCGGGTGTCTCCCCGCGCATCTGGATGCGGTAGGTGCCCATTTCGCCCATGTCCATCTCGGACGTCTTCCAGCTGAACAGCTCGCCGTAGTAGGCGGCGGCTGCGGCGGGGTCCTTTGCGAGCATTTCCTCCCAGATGAAATGGCCGACGGGGGAGTGGCCTTCGATCTCGGGCCCCACGTCACCGGTCGCACTCTGGTACGGCGCGATGAACGCGCCCTGCGGATCCTGGATCACTGCGAACTTGCCGACGTTCGGAATGTCCATCGGGGGAATGGCGATCTTGCCGCCGCCCGACTCGGCGCGCTTGCACGCTGCGTCAGCGTCGTCGCAGGCGACGTAGGCAACCCATTGCGCTCCCACCGGCGCGCCGTCCTCCAACTGAACGAACCCGCCGATGCTGGCGTCGCCCACGTGGATCATCCTGTAGGGGCCGGGGCCGCCCATCTCGATGTCCTTGATCGTCCAGCCGAACAGCTTCGTGTAGAAGTCGACCGACGTGTCGATGTCCGAGGTCATGCAGTCATGCCACACGACCCGTCCGTTGCTTTCTGCGCCCATGTTCCCTCCTCTAGTTGTGGTTCGTCCGTGCCCCACCCGATTGTACGACCATGCGCCTATCAGGTGCTCCGGTCACCCTAAGTGTTGTTCTGTCAACGGTTTGGGCTAGCTGAGGTGCGGCACGGATGCCGCACCGGGTCGGTGGATGCCAGCCTTGTCCATGAGCTGACTAAACAGCTGTTGTCCTGCCTCGCTATCGGGGCGCAGACGTCGTCGCATCATCCCTTCCATGATGTCATCGACCAGCTTCGACTCTTGGTAGTGTGCGACTGCGTGACGAAGCGAGTCGAGTGCCAAACCGAAGGGGAGGTCTGCGCGACGACACAAGTTGATCGGCCCTCGCGATCCATCGGCCCACCAAGCGGCCGAGCTCCGTTCGTACTGCTCCGCGCGTGCCGTCATTCCCGCTCGCACCGGATTGCGATGGTCGTAGGCAATCCGAATGATGAGGCCCCGTGGGTCCGTGATCAGCTGTCGGTTGTGTCGCCCTTCCCAAAAGTGGCCGGAAACGCCGAGGTGTTCTTGGATGGAGTTGCAGACCTCGAGCTTCAACTTCGCCATGCACTGACCAATCACGGATGACCGCGGCGAGCCAGGCGGGTACGGTCGGTTGTGTCGACACTTCGTACGCCGACTAGTCAGCTCGGTGAAGCGGTTCTCCCCTGGCGAGCGCAAGACGGCGTGCACGTGGTTCGACATGACGACCCATGCGAGCACGTCCACATCAAATGCACGAGTCGCGGAGTCGAATGCTCTCAGGAACACTGCAAGGGCCTGGTCGCGCGCCAGGTGCCAGCACTGCCAGTTCACGCGGTCTGTTACATGCCAGACGGCGTCGGGGTGATCGCGGCGACGGTACGGAATGATGCCCTCCGCATGCATAGACGCGAACCGGGCTCATGGCGCGGCACGGCTGCCGCAGTGCGATACTGCTAACCGCCTCTGAAAAAAGGACTTACGTCAGGCCCGACACTTGATAGGCGCATGCGGGGGAGGGGTTACTGGCGGAACGCGCGGAGGAGGACGGCGGCGGCCTGGGCGGGCGTGGCATCGCCGCGTTGGACGGCGGCCTCGGACTCGGCAAGGAGGCTTTGCACCTCGGGATGAGCGCGGAAGCTCACGCGGAGCTGCTCATCAATCTGGCTCCACATCCACTGCAGAAGTTGGCGCGTGCGCAGCGAGTCGAAGACGCCCGCCGACGTGAGCGCCTGCCGGTGCTCCTCGACCAAGCTCCACAGTTCGTCGAGTCCGCTCTCTTCCTTGGCGCTCACCATGACGGCCTGTGGGGTCCAGTGCTCGCTCCGCGGCGTCAGGTAACGAAGCGCGGCGCCGTACTGCTGGGCCGCCTCGCGAGCCATCGGCAGGTTCGCGCCGTCCGCCTTGTTGATCGCGATGCAGTCGGCCAATTCGACGATGCCGCGCTTGATGCCCTGCAACTCGTCACCCGCGCCGGGCTGCATCAGCAGCAGGAAGAAGTCGACCATCTCGGCGACCATCGTTTCCGACTGCCCGACGCCGACCGTTTCGATCAGCACGACGTCGAACCCGGCCGCTTCGCACAGCAACATCGACTCGCGTGTGCGCCGGCCGACGCCGCCGAGCGTGCTCGCGCTGGGGGAGGGGCGGATGAACGCGCCCGGGTTCTGGGCGAGCCGCGCCATGCGACTCTTGTCGCCAAGAATGCTGCCGCCCGATCGTGTGCTGCTCGGATCGACGGCCAATACAGCCACGCGATGTCCCTGCTCGCACAACATCGATCCGAACGCCTCGATGAACGTGCTCTTGCCGACGCCGGGTGCGCCCGAGATCCCGATGCGCGTGGAGCCGCCCGCCTTGGGCAACAGCCGCTGAAGCAAATGCTGCGCGTCCTCCCGATCGGCCTCCCGCACGCTCTCGGTCAGCGTGATAGCCCGTGCAAGCAAAGCGGGATCGGCGGCGAGGACTCCCTGCTCCAGTTGATCGAGCGAGGGGCTCAAGCGTGCTCCTCGAGCTTGTCGAGCAGTTCGCCCGCAGCCTTCGCGATGATCGTGCCCGGGCCGAAGACGGCAACCGCTCCAAGATCGAGGAGCTTCGGCACGTCCTGCGGCGGCACCACACCGCCAACGACGATCCGGATGTCGGCGCGTCCGGCCGCCTGCAGCGCGTCGCGCAGCGCGGGAACGAGCGTCAGGTGTCCGGCCGCCAGCGAACTCACGCCGACCACGTGCACGTCATTCTCGACCGCCTGCTTCGCGGTCTCCTCCGGCGTCTGGAACAGCGACCCGATGTCGACGTCGAACCCGAGGTCGGCGAACGCCGTCGCGATCACCTTCTGTCCGCGGTCGTGGCCGTCTTGGCCCATCTTCGCCACGAGAATGCGCGGCCTGCGCCCGTCGCGTTCGACGAATCGCTCGACGCGCTTGCGCACGGCATCGACGGCATCATCGTGGGCTCCCACCTCCGCACTGTACACGCCGGCAACGGACCGGATCTCGGCGCGGTGCCGGCCGAACGCCCGCTCCATTGCTTCCGACATCTCGCCAACCGTGGCGTGCGCGCGTGCGGCGTCGACGCAAAGCGTGAGCAGGTTGCCTTCGCCACTCGCAGCGCACGTGGCCAACGCGTCCAGCGACGCCCGCGCAGCAGTCTCGTCCCGCTCGGCGCGCAGCTTCTCCAGCCTGGCGATCTGCGATGCGCGCACCTTCGCGTTATCGACCGACAGCACCGGCACGTCGTCGATGCGATCCGGCTTGAACCGGTTGACGCCGACGATTACCTGCCGACCCGAATCGATCCGCGCCTGCGTCCGCGCGGCCGCCTCCTCGATGCGCAACTTCGGCACGCCCTGCTCGATGGCGCGCGTCATGCCGCCGAGTTCCTCGATCTCGCGAATGTGCGCAATGGCCTGCGCCTCGAGTTCGTCGGTCAGTCCTTCGACGAGCTTGCTTCCACCCCAGGGATCGACCGGCGCGGTCGTGCCCGACTCCTGCTGCAATTGGAGCTGGGTGTTGCGGGCAATCCTCGCGGAAAAATCGGTGGGGAGCGCGAGGGCCTCGTCGAGCGAGTTCGTGTGCAGCGACTGCGTGCCGCCCTGCGTCGCGGCCATGGCCTCGAGGCAGGTGCGCGCGACGTTGTTGTAGACGTCCTGCGCCGCCAACGACCAACCGCTCGTCTGGCAGTGCGTCCGCAGCATCAGCGACTTTGGGTTCTTCGGCCCGAACGGCTGGATCAGGCGCGCCCACAGTCGCCGCGCCGCGCGCAACTTCGCGACTTCGCGGAAGTACTCCATGCCGGTCGCGAAGAAGAAGCTCAGCCGCGGCGCAAACGCATCGATGTCGAGCCCCGCCTCGATCCCGGTCCGCACGTACTCGAGACCATCCGCGAGTGTGTACGCCAACTCGAGATCGAGCGTCGCCCCGGCCTCCTGCATGTGATAGCCGGAGATCGAAATCGAATTGAACTTGGGCATGTGCTCCGAGGTGTAGCGGAACACGTCGGCCACGATGCGCATCGACGCCGCGGGCGGATAGATGTACGTGTTGCGCACCATGAATTCCTTGAGGACGTCGTTCTGGATCGTCCCGGCCAGGTCTTCCGGCGCCACGCCCTGCTCCTCGGCCGCCACGATGTACAGCGCGAGAATCGGCAGCACGGCGCCGTTCATGGTCATCGACACGCTCACGCGATCAAGCGGGATGCGATCGAACAGGATGCGCATGTCCAGCAGCGAGTCGATCGCCACGCCCGCCATCCCGACGTCGCCGGTCACGCGCGGATGATCGCTGTCGTAACCGCGGTGCGTCGCCAGATCGAAGGCGACCGAAAGTCCCTTCTGCCCGGCCGCGAGGTTGCGGCGATAAAACGCGTTCGAGTCCTCCGCGGTCGAAAAACCGGCGTACTGTCGAATCGTCCACGGGCGCTGCACGTACATGGTCGGGTACGGGCCGCGGGTGAACGGCGGGAAGCCGGGAAGAGTCATGCCTCCACCTCGTCGAGCAGCGCATCCAGCAGGGCCGCGGCATCGAACGCTTTGCCCATCAGCGACTCGGCGACGATCACGCGTCGGACTCCACCATCCTCCAGCGCCTTCACGGCCGGTTCGGGGGCAGGGCCGCACACGCATGCGACCCGCGCATCGCCGTCCTCGATGATCTCGAAGCCGCCCGCGAGGAACAGGTTGCGCGCGAAAGCGAATGCGGCGCCGTGTTCACGAGCGGTACCGAGCTTGCGGATCAGAAGGGTGGGGGTGCGGGGGAGGGCGGCCGCGCGGTCGCGGACTGCCTCGAACGGGTCGGCGTCGTGGCGAATGGGCAGGCGCTCTACCGCGTCAGCTTTCGGCTTGGGAAGCGGCGGCTCCGTCGCGGGGAACTCGCTGACACCGGTGACCGGCTGCTGGCGCGTGCGCAGGTTCGGGAGCGCTCCGTGGTTCCATTCGTGGTCGATCGCTTCGAGCAGGGAGCCGTCGCGCAGCTGCTCCTCGAACGTGTCGGCGGCCTCCATCGCCTTGAAGCGGCTCCAGGCGGCGTCGGCGATGTCGCGCGTGAGCGATTCGATGTAGAACGAGCCGTGCGCAGGATCGAGGCCGCCCCCCAGTCCGCTCTCGTGGCGCAGAACCAGCAGCGTGTTGCGTGCTACCCGTTGGCCCAACTCGCCGGGCTCGGCGCCCGCATCGTCGTAGGCGTTGGGCGTGATCGCCTCGACACCGGCGCTCGCAGCGGCGAAAGCCTGCGTCGTGACGCGCATCATGTTGTTCCACGGATCGACGCGCGTCAGGGTGCGATCGGAGCACACGGCGTGAATGAAACCGGGGGCGCCGGTGAGACGAGTCCAGAGCAGGCGTGCTGCGCGCAGCTTCGCGATCTCGCGGAAGATGTCGCGGCCGACGGCGAGACGGAGGATGCAGTGGCGCGCGAAGGCTGCCTTCGTCAGGCCGCGCTGTTCGGCGGCGCGCACGTAGTTCGAGGCTGTCGCGAGGAAACAGGCGAGCTCTTCCACGACGTGCGCGCCGGCGTCGTGATAGGCGAGCGTCGAAATCGTGATCTCGCGCCCTTCCCCGTCGCAGTACGCCACCATGTCGTCGTACGCGGCCTCCATGTCGTCGGGAAGTTCCGCCAGCGGGTCGCAGCCGTCGCCGGTCCACTCGACGCCACGCTCCCAGATCTCCCAAGCCGGTGCGGGGCGTTCGTCGGGAAGTTCGGAGGGCAGGTCCTCTTCGGTGTAGAGAGGTCGTACGAACAGGCCGTCGCGGTCCCGGCGCCCGAGGTCCGCGGGCACCTTGGCGCGCCACTCATCGACCGAGTGGGGCGGGAACGCATCAAGGGGCGCGATGGGATCCGACACGGCGGCTACATGTTGCGGCGGTACTGGCCGCCGACTTCGTAGAGCGCTCGTGTGATCTGTCCCAGCGAGCACACCTTGGCCGTCTCCATCAGCGCCGAGAAGATGTTCCCGTTCTCGACCGCGGCGCGCTGCAACTCGGCAAGAGCGCTGGTGGCGACCGCTTCGTTGCGGGTTTGGAACGCGTTGCGCGCGGCGACGGCGTACTCCTTCTCCTCTTCGGTCGAGCGGATCACCTCGTCCGGGATGATGGTGGGGGATCCCTCGGAGTCGAGGAAGGTGTTGACGCCCACGATGGGCAACTCGCCGCTGTGCTTGAGCGACTCGTAGTGCAGCGACTCCTCCTGAATCTTGCTGCGCTGGTACATGCGCTCCATGGCGCCGAGGACGCCGCCCCGCTCGGAGATGGCGCGGAACTCCTTGTGCACCGACTGTTCGACGAGATCGGTCATCTGCTCGATGATGAAGCTGCCTTGGATCGGGTTCTCGTTCTTCGCGAGGCCGAGTTCCTTGTTGATGATCAACTGGATCGCGAGTGCGCGGCGGACGCTCTCCTCGGTCGGCGTCGTGATCGCCTCGTCGTACGCGTTGGTGTGCAGCGAGTTGCAGTTGTCGTTGAGGGCGTAGAGCGCCTGCAACGTGGTGCGGATGTCGTTGAACGCGATCTCCTGCGCGTGCAGCGAACGGCCGGACGTCTGGATGTGGTACTTCAGCTTCTGCGAGCGCTCGTTGCCGCCATACTTGTTCTTGATCGTCTTGGCCCAGATGCGGCGCGCGACGCGGCCAATCACGGAGTACTCCGGATCGAGGCCGTTGCTGAAGAAGAAGCTGAGGTTCGGCGCGAACGAGTCGATCGGCATGCCGCGCGAGAGGTAGTACTCGACGTAGGTGAAACCGTTCGCCAGCGTGAGGGCCAGCTGCGTGATCGGGTTCGCCCCCGCCTCGGCGATGTGATAGCCGGAAATCGAGACCGAGTAGAAGTTGCGCACTTCGTGGTCGATGAAGTGCTGCTGGATGTCGCCCATCATGCGCAGGGCGAACTCGGTAGAGAAGATGCAGGTGTTCTGCGCCTGGTCCTCCTTGAGGATGTCCGCCTGCACGGTGCCGCGAACGCGCTTGATCGTGTCGGCGGCAATCTTTGCGTAGACATCGGCCGGCAGCACCTCGTCGCCCGTCACGCCGAGCAACGTCAGGCCGAGGCCGTTGTGGCCCGGCGGAAGCTCGCCCTGGTACGTCGGCCGGGGCACGCCCTTCTTCGCGTAGATCCCGGAGATCTTCTCCTCGACGAGTTCCTCGAGTCCGTTCTCGGCGATGTATCGCTCGCACTGCTGATCGATGGCGGCGTTCATGAAGAACGCGAGCAGCATCGGCGCGGGGCCGTTGATCGTCATCGACACCGAGGTCTTCGCATCGGCCAGGTCGAATCCCGAGTAGAGCTTCTTTGCGTCGTCGAGGGTGCAGATCGAAACGCCGGAGTTGCCGACCTTGCCGTAGATGTCGGGGCGCTGGTCGGGATCCTCGCCGTACAGCGTGACCGAGTCGAAAGCGGTCGACAGACGTGCCGCCGGCTGGCCCATCGAAACGTAGTGGAAACGGCGATTCGTGCGCTCCGGTCCGCCTTCGCCCGCGAACATGCGCGCCGGGTCCTCGCCCGTGCGCTTGAGCGGGAACACGCCGGCGGTGAACGGGAACTGGCCGGGGAGGTTCTCCCGCAGCAGCCAGCGCAGAACGTCACCCCAGTCCTCGTAGGCGGGCACGCACAGTTTCGGAATCCGCAATCCCGAGAGCGAAGTGGAGTACAGCGGCTGCTCGATGATGCGGCCGCGCACGTTGTACTGGTAGACGTCCGCGGTGGCGCGCTCCTTCGTCTCCGGCCACTCGCGCAGCAGCGCGCGGCACTCGTGGTGAAGCGTCGCCTCGAGTTCGTCGTACAGCTTGGTCAGTTCCTCGCGTGTGGGGGACTCGTCCAGAATGTCGATCGTGCCGCGCAGGCGATAGAGCCGTCGCGCGATCGAGACCTGCTCGTCCACGAATCGCTCGTACGCCTCGGAGTTCTCGACGATTTCGGCGAGATAGCGGACGCGGTCGGGCGGGATCGTCGGGCGCGTCTCCCGCATTCTCTCGTTGAGTTCGAAGGTCGAGCGCAGCGGCGCCGCGGTCTTTTCGGCGACCAGGTCCATCAGCCGGCGATAGAGCAGGTTGGTGCCGGCATCGTTGAACTGCGAGGCGATCGTGCCGTAGATCGGCAGCTCATCATCGGGCGTCTCGAACAGCTGGTGGTTGCGCTTGTACTGCTTGCGCACGTCGCGCAGGGCATCCATCGAGCCGCGCTTGTCGAACTTGTTGATGGCGATCATGTCGGCGAAGTCGAGCATGTCGATTTTCTCGAGCTGCGTCGCCGCGCCGTACTCCGCCGTCATCACGTACAGCGACACGTCGGAGTGCTCGGTGATCTCGGTGTCGGACTGGCCGATGCCCGAGGTCTCCACGATGACGAGGTCGTGCCCCGCCGCCTTGCAGATGTCGATCGCCTTCTGCACGTGCGCGCTGAGCGCGAGGTTGGCCTGGCGCGTGGCAAGCGAGCGCATGTAGACGCGCGGATTGTCGATCGCGTTCATGCGAATGCGGTCGCCGAGCAGTGCGCCGCCGGTCTTCCGCTTGGAAGGGTCGACGGAAATGACCGCGATGGTCTTGTCGGTGAAGTCGAGCAGGAAGCGCCGCACCAGCTCGTCGACGAGGGACGACTTGCCCGAGCCGCCGGTCCCCGTGATGCCGAGCACCGGAACCGCGGCGTCCGCCCCGAGTTCCTTCAGGGCGCGCCCGAGTTCGTCGCGCTGTTCCGCGTGGTTTTCGGCGAGGGTGACGAGCTGCGCCATGAGCTGAGGGTCGCGCTCGGCCAACGCCGAGAGGCCGCCCTTGAGCGATGCGGCCTTCGGCTCGAAATCGCAACGCTGCAGCAGGTCGTTGATCATGCCCTGCAGGCCGAGGACGCGTCCGTCGTCCGGCGAGTAGATGCGGTCGATGCCGTGCTCGTGGAGTTCCGCGATTTCGGTGGGCAGGATCGTGCCGCCGCCGCCGCCGAACAGGCGAATGTCCGCGCCCGCCTCCTTGAGCAGGTCGTGCATGTACTTGAAGTACTCGACGTGCCCGCCCTGGTACGACGTGATGGCGATGCCCTGCACGTCCTCCTGGATGGCGCAGTCGACGATTTCCTGCACGGAGCGGTTGTGTCCGAGGTGGATTACCTCCGCGCCCGACGACTGCAGGATGCGCCGCATGATGTTGATGGCCGCGTCGTGCCCATCGAAAAGCGACGCGGCGGTCACGATTCGAACGTGGTGCTTGGGTTGGTACGGCTTGAGTGCGGGCTTGGTCATTGCGCTGGGAACCCCTTGAATCAGCGGATTATACGCGTATGCGCCAGCCGTCCCCGCACGGGAAACGGTATGCTGACGCGCCCATGGACTCGTGCATTTGGACCGACCCCGCGGCACTTCGGAGCGAGATCGACGCTCGGCGCGCGGAGGGCAAGACGATCGTGACGGCCAACGGGTGCTTCGAAATCCTGCACGTCGGCCACGTCCGCTACCTGGAGGCGGCCCGCGCGGAGGGCGATCTGCTCGTGGTTCTCGTGAATGACGACGCCTCGATGGAGAGGGTGAAGCTCGATCGGCACTCGCTCGTGCCCGGTTCGGAGCGCATGGAGATGCTCGCCGCACTCAAAGCGGTGGACTACGTGATCCCGTTCTCGGAGGACACGCCGCACGAGCTTTTGGCGCAGCTTCATCCGGACGTGCACGCCAAAGGCACGGATTACAGGCCCGAGGACCTACCCGAGAAAGAGGTCGTCGAACGCAACGGCGGCCGCATCGCGATCGTGGGCGATCCCAAGAACCACTCGGTGAGCGATCTGCGCGACCGGCTGGCGAAGGACGATCGGGCGAGTCGTGCCTCCGACTGACGGACCGCCGCGCCGGGACGATCTCCATCGATTGCTGCGCGAGAACCTCGCCGCAGGAACAACATCCCTCTACCTCACGCCTCCCGATCTCGACTTCTGGTTCGCGCAAGAGGATCCGGGCGGCGCCGATTCCATGCGGGGCTGGTTCCGGAACGGAAGGTTGATCGGGTTCGCGTGGCCCAGCGACACGGCACTCGACTTCGTAAGCCACCACGCCCACCGCGAGGTCGAGCGCGCCATGCTGGATTGGGGTGCGCGGCCGTCCGTCGATGTCATGTCCGGCGACAGGTTCCGGCGCGAACTGCTCGATGAGCGTGGCTATCGAACCACGGGGGAGACGACTCGCTTCTTCGAGCTGGGGTTCCCCGCGCCCCTCCCCGCCCCGGACGCCCGCGTGCGGGAAGCGGACGACGTGGCCGAACGCGTTGCCCTTCTCAACAACGTGCAGCCGCATCTGGCGATCGACGCGATCAGATACGAGCGGATGCGGAGCGGGCCAGGCTTCCGGCAGGACCTCGACCTCGTCGCCGACGTTGAGGGCACGCTGGCGGCCGGCGTGAACGCGTGGTTCGACGCGCCGTCGCGGATCGGCGTGCTGGAGCCGCTCGGCTGTCGCGCCGCCTTCCGGCGCCGGGGACTGATGCGTGCCGTACTCGGCGAGGCGCTGCGTCGGCTGGAGGCGCTGGGAGCGGAGCGCGTGATCGTGCAGGCGAGGGCGGAGAACGGGGCCGCGTGCGCGCTGCACGCTTCGCTCGGCTTCCGCGAGATCGCGCGCAAGGAGCGGTGGGCTACTTGAGTACC
>Ga0070729_10007010_pt1 | contig 10955 bp, 5 predicted proteins | sample tdDd472_FD_66725 | JGI IMG/M metagenome (GOLD analysis project Ga0070729, IMG submission 66725) | Marine sediment microbial communities from the Atlantic coast under amendment with organic carbon and nitrate - tdDd47.2 | ecosystem: Environmental > Aquatic > Marine > Coastal > Sediment | place...
ATTGTCCAGACGGTCGGCAAAGGGCTCGGCCTTGCCAAAGGCCCGCTGCATCAGCGGCAGCACAAAGGAGGTCACCACCCGCAGTTGTTGCCGACGCCAGATTTGCGGCGCACCATCAAAGGAGGAGTACACTTTGTGATCGCTGAACAGGCTGTGGTTGCCCCCCTGAATCATGAACTTCCAGCGGGGAGCCGACTGCCGGTCATACGCGCCTTCCAGATTATAGGGGAAGCTCTGCTGATCCTCGGTGCCGCCGATGGCCAAAAATAATCCCGGCACCACGATCTGTTCGTCCGCCGGTCCCAGAAATACCGAGGCAACCCCGTGGGCCGCCACGTCGGCGTCTTCGTCCCACACACCCTGCATCCGGGCGCAGCCCCGGCTGTGTCCCACCATGGCGATATCAGCGGTAGTTACAATCCCCGCAAGGGCGGGATGCTCCGCAGAAATATCCTTGCCCCGAAACCGGGCAATGATACTCCGCAGGTTGTCGATGACCTCCTGGCTGTACTCGTTGTTGTGGTCGCTCAGGGGCATAATGGAGACATAGCCCCAGCTTGCCAGCATGCCCGCCAGATATTCGTAGTTGATATGCAACGCGCCGTTGCCATGCAATATAGGCACAAAGGGGTAGGTGCCCGGGGCGGCGGGACGCCGCAGGCCGCCGCAGGCAGCGGGGTAAAACATCCGGGCGTTGATGGCAAGAAAATCCACATAGCCAACAGCATAACGCCCCATGTTATCCACGGTTGCGCCGTCAACCCCGGAGGCATCCGGGGTGCTGCCGTCACAGGCCAAAACCCCTGCCGGAGCCACAGTAAAGGGAATATCCGCGCTGGCGATAAGCCCGCCTTCGCCGTTAACCGTTACCAGCCCCGCAGCGTTTTGCGGCACTGGCACCAGAATGCGGTTTTCATCGGCATCCGCTGTGCCAAAGCCCGTGGCCGCGCCGCCGATACTCACGGTGACACTTAAGCCTCCCATCATGGACGCAAAGAAACGGCGGCCGTCTATCACCAGCAGATCACCGGCGCTTCCCGCCAGAGGGTGAAACCCGAAGACCGCGATTTCCGGCTCCGCCATAATGCCCCGGGGCTCGCAACGGCCCAGGGCAAAGTTGCAGACTTCATTTATCAGGCAGTCGGTGATGGCGCTGCAAAATTCGTTGCCGGTATCGATGTCCGGAGTATCCGGCTCAGGATCGGCGGTATCGTCAACATCCACCTCCGGCAGTTCTTCTTCAGGAGCGTCGGTGGTGTCAATGTCACCGTCGGGGACCGGCTCCTCTTCCGTATCTGTGACGCTGTCCGGGTCCGGGTCTGCCGGGTCGGGATCAACGCTGTCGCTGTCGCCGTCGGGCAGGGGATCGACATCCGGATCGTTGTCCGTGTCGCTGTCGGTCATGATATCGCTGTCGCCGTCAACCGGCGGCAGGCTGTCGTCATCTCCGCCGCAGGCAGAAATAAACACGGCAACCAGCAGCATAACAGCAAGGCCCGGTGTGTATCTGGTCATGGGTAATCCTGTAATGCTTAACGCAGGCTTGCTACGATGGCTTTGGCCCCGGGAATGGCAACGGCGATGCGACGCAGGACATCAATGTCACCTTCCATGCCGGAAAAGGTGGCCTGATCAAAACGGGTGTTGTTCAGGTTTGTGTTTGTGACATCCACATTCTGAAAATCCGTTTTGGCAAACTGGCCCCAGCGCAGGTTTGCATCTGAAAAATCGGTACCCCGAATCATTGCGTTGGTGCAGGCCACCCGCAGCAGGGTTGCGCCGGTGAAGTCGGAGTTTTCAATTTGGGCGCCGGTGAAATCCGCATCGTTCAGCACCGCATCGGCCCAGTCGGTGCCATTCAGGTGCGCCTGTGTCAATTGTATGTTGTCGCCGGTGATGCCCCTGAAGCTTACCCGGGTAATCCGGGCTTTTACAAAAGATGCCCCCTCCAGATTCGCATAGGAAAAGGCCACACCATCCAGATGCGCAGCATCAAACGATACCTCGTTTAACGCGGCGCTTTCACAATCCACATCGCGCAGCGATGCACCGGCAAAGGAGGCGTTGTCGGCCTTTACTTCCTGCATGGAGCAGCCCTGCAACCGCGCCCCCTCAAGACGAGCTCCGCTAAGATTGACGCCATCCAGATCAGTGTCTGTTAAAATGGCTCCCCGCAAATCCGCATCGCGGAGGTCCGCCCCTTCCATGTGTGCCCCGGTCAGATCCGCCTGTTGCAGATTGCAACCGCGCATGTTGCAGTGTTCAAGGGTAATGCCCTGCATATTGGCCTTGAACATATTGGAGCCGGTTAATTTCGAGTTGGACATGTCCGAATCCCGCATATCAGCATGGCTCAGATCCATATCGGCAAAGTTACGGTAGGTCATACTGCGGTTTGTCAGGCTGTAAGCGGGCCGGGGCAGACGCGTGGCTTCCTGGATGCCGCCGGGGGCTTCCCACCCGGTCTTTATCACTTTAATGTCTTCTTTTCTGGCCGCCCTGCGGGCCGGTCGTACCACGGCATGATGTTCCATGTACTGATCGCTATTGGGATCATCGTAGACCTCAACATACGGGTCTGTGCCCTGCTCTTCCTGCCGATCATTATACTGATTGCCGTGCTGTTTCATATGCTCCTGAATCCGTTCGCCGTAATGCTCCACCCGGTAGCCGGGCTGATGTTGCGGCGGCGCAGCGGGCTGGGGAACCGGTTTAGGGTCTTCTTTCTTTTTTCCCGCGCCAAGAATTTTGAACAAAATCCAGCCGCCGATAAAGACCACATATATGATTGTTTTTATAACATCTTCCATTGTGTATCCCTGTGCCTTGGGTTACAGGATTTTTACCGTTACATCGGGATGCGCCTCGGGGCCCACCACTTCGTATGCCACGCCGCAGGGCATGGAGTGCAGGCTGTGCAGCGTGGTCCAGCCATCTCCTTCCCGGCGTTGCAAGGTCAGGCGCATGTCCGCCTGTTTGGAGTTGTTGCAGATCCGCGTGCTGCCGTCGGGATCGGTGTAGGTGACTCCCACCATCCGGGCGGGATCGTTTTCTATCACCGCCTCCAGCCGCAGGTCTTTATGTTCCGCCTGTATATGCCAACTGCGAAGATCATAGGATGATTCGCTGCGCAGCAGATCCGCCGGGGTGTTGAAGAGATATTCCTCGTCTCCCACCCGCAGGGCGCATAAGGTCAAATGCGGGATGCTCACCGGACCGATGGCGATCTGGGCGCTGAGGGCCTCGAAGCATACCGGTTTTTCCGTGTCTTCAAACATGTTGCAGTTGGCCCAGGCCCACTGCCGGGCGTGCTGTGAGCCCCAGATATGGGCCTGATGCCCCGGTGCGGACTTGAGCACCATGGTGTCGCCGAATGCGTTGACCACGCCGCTGACCTTCATGCTGAGGTTGGGGGCCAGCACCTTGGTTTTGGGCAGCTTCAGGTTGTACATGGCCTGCCGGGGAAAATGCCGGAAGGTGGGCAGGGGGTCCGGCTCAAAGGTGATGTCCCAGGCAATGCGGTTATCGCCGTTGCCCAATTGACCGCTGCACCCTTCGTGGGTCAGGCGGTGACCGTCGATGTCAAAAAAGAAGCGGTTGACCCCAAACTCCAGCGCCTCGATGGGCCAGCTTCGTTTGTGGGCGTAATTCTTTGTCGGGTCTTTTGCGTCAAAGGCAATGGCCCATAGCTCCGCAACCGGCTTTTCCTTTGGGGATTTCGGCGCGGTAAGGGTGTAGCGCAGCCAAAAGGCGCGATGCTGTTTGGCGTCGTTGAACTTGAGGTAATAGACCTCGTAATGGCCCTGCTGTCCACGAACCCACCGGGTCAGATTGTCGCGCTCGTTCACATGGGCATTGTGTGTCATTATGTAATCCCTGCATTAGGTAACGCAATATACTGCGCCCATTGTATGTGCAGCGAAACAATAATGCAACTACATCGCCGGGTTGGGTCAATTACCCGATAACCCCGCTTATCTGGATAAGGATATCAAAGAGGACGAAGTAAGCCAGCACCGGGCTGAGGCTCCGGGTCTTCCAGTACAGCGTTGCCGCCAGGCCCGCATTGATGGTCCAGGCAACGGCAATGTAGACATCGTTCCTCAGGGCATTCCCAAGCAGGGTCGGGTCATCCGGGGGAGCAATGTAGGGTAATAAAAGGACCAGGGGGTGCAAAAACAGTATGAGGCAAACCGGCAGCACGTTTTTCCACAGGGGAGCATCAAGCCAGCGATGTTGCAGGGTGCCGTAGACCAGCAGAACTGCAAAAATCATAGCGGGCAGGTACACCAGGAAATCGGTAACAAGCATCTGCATGGTCGGCCCTTCGGTGACCGGCGGCAGTACCGCCAGTCTTAGCACAATCAGCGACACTGCGATGGCTGGCGCGACGATCAGGTATGCCATGGGCAGGGATGGCCACCGGGCGCCCCATTCGTGGCGCAGGGCCGCTCCCAGGTCTTTGTGCCAGAGCTTTTTCATGCCCAGCAGCAGCAGCACGCCCAGCAGATACGCAAGACCATCTCCAACCCTGGAAACGGTTAAGCGGTGTTCCCCGGGGATGTCTAGAAATGCATCTATGATAAATTCCTTGCCCCCTATCAGCATCGGCACAATGAACAGAAGGGACAGAAACCATGCAAGCACCCGAAGGGAACCGGGCCTGCGGTAGGCGGTGGCGTCGATGGTATGCATGTACTACTCCTTGGATGGCATAACCTGAAAAGCAAGCCGCATTTTTGCGACCTTCCCGTAATCTGCTTGAAGTGGCATCAAAGCTGTATAATAACAATACAGCGTTCTGTTGTTTCCCGCAAATGAAATCACAGGTGGAATTGATGGGCGAGGGAAAGGGCGCAGGCCGGTTTCAAAGAAACCCACGGCATAACCGGACCATATAATCAACATCGTCCATTATGCAATCCAATTGCAGATTGGACGATAGATGGGATGGGGGAAGGGGGATTAATACCCGCGTTGTTCTTCGTCAATCAGGGCATTTTCTTTGCGCATCTCTTGGCGTTCGATTTGATCCTTTAGGAATTTCCTGACGTTTGGATGTTTCTCGGTTTCAAGTATTTCTTCTAAAATTTTGGTTTTATTCTCCCAATAACGCACCTCAGAACCTGCCCAGCCACCGGAAGAAAAGTTTGCACTCAAATTACTTAGGACATCCTCCCGTTCACCATAGCATTCCAAGACGTTCCTTGCGTGGCTTTTAGGCTCAACCCCATAAGGGGTTAAAACATGCGGCACAAATTGGCTGGCAACTTGCCATGCTCGGTTTTCAATGTCCAAGTCTATCCATGCTTTTAGTTCAGTCCATGGGATATGGATAATAAGTCCTTCATCTTCAATTCCAAAAGCATCTGACCCCTGCAACCAGTGGGCAATGGTAGAATGGGAATAGGGTAAGTTCACTGCAAGATATTTTTGGGTTATCTTCCACGCATCTACAGGCTCTGCGGCAATGATTTCTGCGGCTACTGGCTTTAATCCATATGAGTGCATATTATAATTACTGCCAGCTTTTTCCAATGCGCCATAAATCAATTCGAGTATTTTCAATTTAGTATCGGGAAATTGCGTCAGTACTTTTTTCGCCAGCATTTTCCATTTATAAGAATCACTATTTTTCACTGATACTAGCACCGATGTGAGTAGATTTATGCTCTCATCATAGGGCAATATGCAATCAGGTTGCCCACTTACAAAGTACACGTAAAACTGGGAAAAAATGATGTCTGTTGCTATAGGCGTACCCATTTTATTGAACAGGTCGTGCCATTCGAGGAATTTTCCCTCAGATATTGACAGCAATTCCCCGCCATAGCGGAATGAGTTGAACAAGTTCAGATCAGTATATTTTTTGGATTGCAATGCCTCAATAAACATATCCATGATAATATCATTTAAGCCCACTGCAGCGGCAATGGCCGGCACATGTTTCGCCAGCGTTTTATCATTTATTAAGTCTTTGACATGCTTTGTATATTCTTCTTCGTTGCGTTCCTTGATTGCGACAAAGTATCCAAGGATGAATCGTGGAATGCTTTTTGTAGAGCGCCCCCGGTATTGTGACAATATTGATTCTAACAGTGCTGCATGTGTATCTGACTCACCAATGAATTTGCCAAACCAAAAGGCCAGCTCAGTTTCATATGTTAGCAGTTCCCCAAGGTGTGGAAGTAATTTTTCATCAATATCTGATAATGCCTCGGAAGCCAGTTTTCTTACTTCCTCCACCAATTCATCGCGCTCCTCAAATTCATCTCTAAATTCAGAGTGTTGCACAAGAGTATTTAGACGCCCTTTAAAATCCGTGCTAAAAAGCCCGGTTAAAAATTGTTCCAGATACTTATAGAAATCCGAAGGGCAAAAGTCCTTATCATAGGCTATAATGTCTTTAGTGGCAGAAATTACATCTGAGGTAGATAAAATATTGGAATTGTGCAGGTGTTGGATATCATCAACAAGCCTTTTTTCCAGAGATTTTCTGACAAGCCCCCTAAAATTGTTTATAAGGATATCCTTGGCTTCCTTCTTTGCCAGAAATGAATCGTTTAGCAGACATGAAGTTAAGATTTGCCAAAGCCATAGCCGGTATTCATAAGCTTCCTGTGCTGCGGGTGAATAGAGTTTTAACACTTTGTCTGCCTGAAATTCGGCTCCTAACATTCTTGACTGAGGATATAGAGAAAGACCATGCTCAATGCCTTTTAATCCTACCCGTTGACTTCGTTCATCTGATGCTTCAATCGCATGCAACAAGACTTGTTTTCGGGTTTCCAGGTCAGCCTGAGTCCCGGCGAGATTAACTTGGAATTCTTCAACCCATGTACCTGTAGAATTATTAGTGTTGTCCGCATTCTCGTTTATGGACATTCTCAGAAGTATCTTCATCCCCCGTTCAAATAGAAGCTCATGGACAACAATTTTTTCCAATGCCCATACAATATTTTGACGGCCATTATGCCAATTTAAAAGTTTATCATTACCCCAGGTGCCTACATTTTGTTCCAGTGTTTCCAATGCTGTTTCAGGCACCATCCCTGTGAGTCGCGAGAATAATTTTGCACCTTCTTCGCTTTGAAGAAGGTCGCCGCTACGAAAAGGGCCGGTATCCCCTAATATGTCCTTAGCAAAGTTCTGGCCATCGCTTTGTTCACCAAGCAGTCCAAGGTGCTCAAAAAACTTTTCTTTCATATCTTCACTTAAAGCATTAATTAATGCCTTAAATTGCTTTTCGCTGATCTCCTGTTCCCATTTACGGAATAGATAAAGTTTTAGCGGCAAAGGTGAAACATATAAATATTTTTCACCTTGCAAGACCTTTCGTTCTTTTTGTCGGCGGATTTCTGCTTGGGCTTCCTGTTTCATTCTGCCATCATCCCAAAGGTCTAGCATTTCCGCTATGGGTCTAATGTCTTCGTTTCCGTCATAATGGGGTGCTCTAGTAACAATTGAAAAACACGTTAGCACTCTTTCTGCTAAGTCAGCTTCAGAACTGTCAGGGCTTCTCTCTCCCAAAATCAGTCGTTTTATAAATTCACTATATGAAAGATGAGGTAAATGTGTCTTATCTGGGTTCGCCTTTATATGTTTGGCGAATAGTTCTACAGCGCGAGGATTTCCATCAACATGTTCTACTAGTCTGATTAAAAATATCCGGTCTATTCCGGGAAGTAGGGATAAGAACATTTTTTCAATTATTTTGGGTGGCAACTTGCCAATTTCAAAGACTTCCCCCTCATATGTTCTGCTATCAGGGGAGATGGTTATTATATGCAAAGAATTTCGGTTCCCGGTAAGGAACTTCTTTATTCTTTGGGCCTCATCCCTATTGCATTCATCTATAACCAAGGTTTCATTGCAAAAACGCTCATCACCAATAACATTTCGGAATTCAGAAGTCCAAAATTCCTCAGGGGTTGAAAAAATCCTCCCTCTGCTTTGACTAACCGCTTCATATACCAACCGTGATTTTCCTACCCCAGGAACCCCTGCCACATGTAGAAATTGGCACGCATCGGTATCACTTTCTGCTATCTTCCTCTGAATTTCTCCGATAACTGTGCTTCGTTGATCGTCAGGAAAAAATTCATCCTGAAAAAATCTATCCCAATAGCGAAATGTGTTCGTGTTTTTATCGATTCTGCTTATTATAGCTTTATCGGTTTCATCAATCCGTGAATCAAGTTCTTGATTTTCTTTAACTTTGGATTCTTTTGTGCAGGCATCACGAAACTTGACGAAGGGTTTGGAAAGACTTTTCAGTATTGACAATAATTTTAAGGACGAGAAAATTGATCCCATTTCCATTTTCATTTCCTCGCGTTCTTGTGGTTTCAGTTTTTTCTTTAAGTATATACAAACATAAATTATATATTTCTGCAATACAGACTAAAACCTGTTTATTTCCCCTGCTCGTCCTTTGACGTGCTGAGGATCAGGGATAAAAGTTTGTCCGTGAGGCTTTCGGCAAGGCCGTAGTGGCGGGCCAGCTCCTGCCAGTTTTGACGCACTTCCGCCTCCCGGTTTTTGTCTTCTATTGCGCCGCCGCTTTTGCCTTTTAACGCGCCGATGCGCCGCACCACCCCAAAGCGGGCGCCCAGGGCCGCAAGCAGCTCCGCGTCCCGGCGGTCCAGCTCCATCCGCAGGGAATCAAGGCTGTCATCCGCCTGTGTCACGGCCTCCTGAGCCAGCAGGGCGTCGGCCAGCGCCAACGCCGCCATGGCCTCGGCCACGGGAACCAGTCGCGGACACACACAGGGGTCGTGACGGCCACCAACGGTGATATTCACGGCATTGCCTGCGGTGTCAATGCTCTGCTGAGGCCTGCCAATGGAGGCCGTGGGTTTGACCCCAAGCCGCACAATTATATCCTGCCCGCTGCTGATGCCCCCCAGCAGGCCCCCGGCGTTGTTGGTGGCAAAACCCTCCGGGGTCAGCGGGTCGTTATGCTGGCTGCCCCGCATGACGGCGGCATCAAACCCGCTGCCGATTTCCACCGCCTTCACCCCGCCAATGCTCATCATGGCATGGGCAAGGGCCGCGTCCAGCTTGCGAAACACCGGATCGCCAAGGCCTGCGGGCACCCCGGCACAACGGACCTGCACCACGCCCCCAAGGCTGTCACCGGCGGCCCGGGCATCCTCAATGGCCTGCTGCATTCTGGCGGCGGCCCGGGGATCTGCGCAGCGCACGGGGTTTTGCTCAATAACTGCGGAATCATCCGTGTTCGCCATTATATCGCCAATCTGCAAAACCTGACCGATAATGGAAATCCCCCGGGATTTCAGCAGGATTTTTGCCACGGCTCCGGCTCCAACCCGGGCAGCGGTTTCCCGCCCCGAAAGCCTGCCGCCGCCCCGCCAGTCGCGGATACCGAATTTTTTCTGCCAGGTATAATCCCCATGACCCGGACGGAAAACATCCTTGAGATGCTCATAATCTTCGGGCCGGGCGTCGCGGTTGCGCAGCAGCAAACAGATGGGCGCGCCGGTGGTTTTGCCTTCAAACACCCCGGAAAGAATCTCGATGTCGTCGGGTTCTTTTCTGGGGGAAGCCAGGGCTCCGCCGGGTCGACGGCGATTAAGTTCCGCCTGTATGTCGCTGATATCAATGGCAATCCCCGGCAGCACGCCGTCAATGACCGCGCCCAGGGCCGGGCCGTGGGATTCACCGAAGGTGGTGACGGTAAAACAGTCGCCAAGCGTGTTGGACCACATCGAGGGCCTCCTGCGGCGTGTAGGTTTCCGTGGACACCATCAGCCGCGCGCACTGCCGGTACAAAGGCGCCCGGCGCGGCAGAAGGAACCGCATTTCATCTTCCATGTCAAGGTGGGTCAAGGGCGGGCGGTCGCCGCTTTCACAGCGCCGCACCAGGGTCAATACCGGGGCGTCCAGCCACACCGTAAAGGCTTCCGCCAGCAAATAGCGGGTGGTTTCGTCCTGCACGCAGCCGCCGCCGGTGGCCAGCACCAGACGATTTTGCTTCAGCGCCTCGGCGATGACCGCGGCTTCGGCGGCCCGGAACAAGGCTTCGTCGCCCCGGGCAAAAAGCTCAGCAATGCTGCACTGCAATCGCTGTTCAACCTCGGCGTCGCTGTCGAGAAATTCCCAGCCCAGGGATTCCGCCAGATGTTTTCCCAGGGTTGATTTGCCGCTGCCCCGCATTCCCACCAGAGCGATTTGCTCCGGCACCAGCAGAGGTTTTCCCTCAAGCCGTGTGCCGCCGGAAACGCCGGTTTTCGATGCGGGTTCAAGGTCGCTGTCAGTCACCGGGGCGTCCAGAAACCAGGACATCTGCATGGCGCCCTGCAGCCGCCAGAAGCGCAGCCCGTCTTCGGTGGGAACCCCGGCGGCATGGGCGCAGCGCACCAGGGGGCTGGGGCCCTTTGAACCCGGCAGCACCAGATCGATGACGCCTTTGGCCGCAGCGATCACGCCGGGCGGAACCGGCAGGCTTGCGCCGTCGTTGCCCACCGGCGAACAGTTGATAATCAGATCCCAGGGCGTGTCGGGAATATGGGTCGGGGCAAGGGCGGTGGCATCGCCAAAGCCGGGCTTGTCCCCAAGAATTTCCGGATGCCGGGTTGCCACATATAATGGACAGCCAATGTTTCGCAGCACTGCTGCCGCGCCGGTTGCGGTGGCCCCGGAGCCGATGATCAGACAGCGGCTTTGGGTGTCAATGGCAAAGTCGTGACAAAGGGCCGCCAGAGCTTCGGCGTCGGTATTGCGTCCGATCCAGCCGTATTCCGTGTCCCAGCGCAGGCTGTTGACGGCCACGGTTTTTTTGGCCCAGCCGTCAAGGCGGTCGCACATCTGAGCCGCAGCGAACTTCAGCGGCGTGGTGACGCTCAGCCGGGTGATGCCCAGCTTTTTTGCCACCTCAAAGACCGTGGGTTCCGCCGCCACCAGCGCAATGTAGCGCCAGGGCAGATCCCGCT
>Ga0070729_10007011_pt1 | contig 10955 bp, 10 predicted proteins | sample tdDd472_FD_66725 | JGI IMG/M metagenome (GOLD analysis project Ga0070729, IMG submission 66725) | Marine sediment microbial communities from the Atlantic coast under amendment with organic carbon and nitrate - tdDd47.2 | ecosystem: Environmental > Aquatic > Marine > Coastal > Sediment | place...
CGAGCTAGCCAGGTCGCACGCCGTCGACTGCCGACTCCGAGCCAAGTCGAGGCAGCAGGCGACCGTGGACCTCGTTGAGGCCACGGTCAGCGCGCGTGCTGCCGCAACGTCTCCAGCACCTTCGCGGGGAGCTTCGCAGTCTCGGGCCGCGCGAGAATCGCCTGCGCTTCGCTGCGTGCGGCGGACGGGTTGAGCTTGGCAAGCGCGTTCACGCCGGATGTCAGATTTCCGAGCGTCCCGCTGCGGAGGTGCTCCAGGAGAATCGCTTCCGCCTCCGGACCTCCGACCTGCCCGAGCACGATGATTCCGTACACGTGGAAGGGGGTCCAGTTGCCGTCCCGCGCGAGCAACCGGCGCACTTCCGGCGCTACGCGTGCCTCTTGCAGGCGCCCCAGCGCGAGGATGAGCGTGGCGTAGAAGTAGCGGTCCGTCTCGGCGGCCAGGCGCCGCAGGAGGTACTCGCGCACCTCCGGCGAATCGAACGGCTCAATGTTCCGCAGCACGTCCTCTTTGGTGGCGCGCGGCGTCGTGCCGTCCTTGAGCAGGTCGATCAGGAGCTCCTCCTGACCCTCGAAATGCGCGGCCTCCAGTGCCTTGCGCATGCCGCCCGAGCCGATCCCTTTCGAATCGACGGCCTGGATCAGCGCAACCATGGCGCGGGTGCGGCGCTCCCCCAAAGCCTGCAGCGCATCGAAGGCAGCCTTCTGTTCCGCCGGGTCGGAGAGATTCTCGGCGTTCTCGAACACGCGCTGCGCGATTTCGAGCTCATCCGTCGCCACCCCGAGGCGGTCCGCGGCGGCGCGCGCTTTCTCGGGATCGATGTGCATGCTGCGCCGCTCGAACATCCCCTGGAGCGTCAACTGGGGAACCGCGCCCCGTGCGCCGCGTTTCACGCTTTCGCCTGCTCCGCCAGGAGTTGCCCGCGGAGGCGTCGGCGCCGCTTCGGTCCGTTCGATGCGGTCTCGCAGGACGAGGATCATCTCGTCGCGTTCGGCGATGTCGACCTGAAGTTGCTGGATCTCCTCGTGCGCGGCGCGATCGGCCCGAGCCGGTGCCCCGGCGTCGGCCGCTCCGGCCGTGGTGGTTCCGACGAAGACGCCGAGCGTTCCGGCGGCGGCGGCGATTCCGATTGCGGTCACGGCTGTCTTGGCCTGCACGGATCCTCCGATCGGCGCCATTCCGGCGCTTGCGAATGCACGGCCGCCATCGAGCAGCAGCCAAGGAACAAGTAGAAGTCCATATGTTGTGGCCGGCCCGAGGCTCGACCGCAAGAGTCGTCGCCCGCGCTGCAGACGCGTCCGCAGCGTTGACGGCGACAGATCGAGAAGACGCGCGGTTTCCGCGCCATCCAATCCTTCCAGATAGTAGAGCACCATCGGGTTGCGGTACCGCGTCGGCAACCGGTCCACGGCGGCTCGGATGCGCGCCGCCGTTTCAGCTTCCGCAGCGTGCACCGAGGGGGAGGGGAGGGGGCGGGGACGTGCGAGTCGGTCCGCGAGTGACGCCTGTTTCGCGGCGATCGCCTTGCGCCGGTAGGCGATGCGAATCACCGTCGTGATCAGCCACGGCAGGGTGGGAGCGTCGGGGAGTTCGGGACGCCCCAGGAGTGCGTGATACGCAGCCTGCACGGAGTCCTCCGCGTCCTGCGGTTCGCCGATGCGCCGCGCAATGCGCAGGAGTTTGGTGCGTGTTCGGCTTACAAGCTCTTCCATGGCGGCGGCGTCGCGTTCGGCACGGAAGCGAACGAGCAACGGGCGCAACGGATCGGCTTGTTCCACACCTCCATAGTGCACGCCGCGCGCAGCGCGTCCCAAACGATCGGGCGGCGGGCCGCGCCGTAAAGAATCCGTTCAAGGATCGTGCGGACGCGACCGATCTACTTGGACTTAAGCCGGGATCCCAGGAAACCGCGTAAGTCCTTGCAAAAAAAGGGCTTGACGCATTCGAGGGGTTTCGACAAGCTCTTTCACTGAACACTTTGTACTACGCACTTGACGGAGCGCACTTTGCAAAGCGCTGTGTTTTGAGCACGATGCTGACACTCGAAAGAAGTGACAAGTACTGGGTCGGGAGGCGTGTCCTCTCCGTCCCGCCGACCTGGATCGGTCGTCCCCGCACTGCTGTGTGGATGGGGCACAGCGGATCCGGGGGAGGAGTGGCATCGCATGGCGCGCAGGCAGTTACCCGAAAAGCTCTACCGCATGGCGGAGGTGATCGAGCACACCGGACTGTCGCGTCAGACGTTGCACTACTACGCGACGCTGGGCCTGATCAACGAGAAGCGCAGGACCGCGTCCGGGTATCGCCTCTTTCCGCCGAACGTCTTCAGCGATCTCGAGCGCGTGAAGAGCCTCAAGCAAAAAGGCTTCACGTTGCGGGAGATCCGAGAGAGACTGAACAAACCAGAGACACCTGGCCGCGGCTGACCCCCGCGGCAAACACGCTTGAAAAGCAAAAGAGAAACGACGGATGCGCTGAAGCCGGACCCTCTGGCCGTGCGCTGACGGATCGCCGCAACACGCCCTCTGTTGGAGGTAGGGCACGGTGAAGGTAGAGACGCAAAAGCTCTGGGACGAATTCCGCGAAACGGGCGACGTGGAACTGCGGAATCGTCTGGTCGAGAAGTACCTCTATATCGTGAAGTACGTTGCCGATCGGCTGCAGCAGAAGCTGCCGCGCTCGATTCGCAACGAGGATCTTCGCTCGGCAGCCTCATTCGGGCTCATCCGTGCGGTCGAGAATTTCGACCACAAGCGCGGGACCCGCTTTGAGACCTACTGCGCGACACGCGTCAAGGGCGCGATCCTGGACGAGTTGAGGTCGCGGGACTGGGTTCCGCGAATGATTCGCAACAACACGACCAAGATGAACACGGCCCGCGACGAGTTGATTCGCAATCTCGGTCGCGAACCCACGCCCAACGAATTGGCGACGAGCCTCGAGGTGTCGCGCGAAAAAGTCGAGACGATGATCCGCGAAAGCAGCTTCATCTCGATGTTCGCGTTTTCACGCTGCGAGGAAGAGGCTCAACGCGGCGATGGTGACGAACGGCACCTGATCTACGAGGACAAGAACTCGGAGGCGCCCTTCGAACGCATCTTCCTGAAGGACCTGTCCGATCACCTGATGACGTCCCTGACGCATCGGGAAAAGATGGTCGTTCTCCTGTACTACGTCGAGGATCTCTCGATGAAGGAGATCGGCAAGCTACTCAACATCTCCGAGTCTCGCGTCAGCCAGATTCGCACCACGACGCTCACCAAGTTGCGGACGCGGGTCGAGGAGGTCAAAGTCCTCCTCGAACGCGGCTAGAGAAACAGGGCTCGCGGCCTCGTTCCATCGGGACGGGGCCGCGAGTCTCTCTGGTTCCGGGCTCCCGCTGCCTCTGTTCGGTATCCTCGTTCTCCTATGGACGACTTTCGGAGCCGGGACGGCGAGCTGTTCTGTGAAGACGTAGCCATCGCCCGCATTGCGGCGTCGGTGGGGACGCCGGTCTACATCTACTCGCGCCACACGCTGGTGGACCACTTCCGCAGGCTGCGGGATGCGTTCGCCGCCGTGAAACCGCTGGTCCGCTACGCCGTAAAGGCCAACGGAAACCTCGCCATCCTCAGGGCATTGGCGGACGAGGGCGCCGGCTTCGACGTCGTCAGCATGGGAGAGATCCATCGCGTGCTGGAGGCGGGGGGCGACCCCTCGCGCATCGATTTCGCGGGCGTCGGCAAGACTCGCGAGGAGATTCGCTACGCGCTCGAGGCGGGCATCGACACCTTCAACGTGGAGTCGGAAGGCGAACTCGACCTGATCGATGATGTCGCGCGCTCCCTGGGCACGACCGCCCGCATTGCGCTGCGCGTGAACCCCGACGTCGACCCGCAGACGCACACCTACATCTCGACCGGCAAGAAGGGCAGCAAGTTCGGCCTCGACTTCGTGCGCGCCCGCGGGATCGCCGAGTCGCTCACCGAAAGCGTCGGCGTCCGCCTCGTCGGACTCCACGTGCACATCGGGTCGCAGATCACGACCGTTGCGCCGCACGTCGAGATGGTCGGGCGCGTGCTCGCGTTGGCCGAGGATCTGCGCGGCTTCCATCCGCATCTCAAGTCGATCAACATCGGCGGCGGCTTCGGCATCCACTACCGCGAGGGCGAGGCGCCGGCCATGACCGATTACGCGGACCTGATGGTGCCGATGCTCAAGGAGAGCGGGTTCGAGGTCCACATGGAGCCCGGGCGCATCCTGGTCGGTAACGCGGGCGTCCTCGTGACGTCGGTGGTCTACACGAAGCCCTCGCATGACAAACGGTTCGTCATCTGCGACGCCGCGATGAACGACCTGATTCGCCCCAGCCTGTACGACGCGTTCCACCGGATCGAGCCTGTGCGCGCCCGCCCCGGCGACAGCGGCCCGATCGACCTGGTCGGCCCCGTTTGCGAGTCGGGCGACTTTCTCGCGAAAGACCGCGAGTTCCCGCCCGTCGAGTCCGGCGACCTGATTGCCGTGCGCAGCGCAGGGGCGTACGGATTCGTGATGGCCAGCAACTACAACGCCCGGCCGCGGGCCGCCGAGGTTATGGTCGATGGCGGGCGCTTCGCCGTCGTGCGCGAGCGCGAAACGCTCGACGATCTTGTCCGCGGCGAGCACGCCGAGCCCGCTTGGGTGGAAGGGGACGCGTGAAGTACTTCGAGAACGGCCGGCTGCTCCTCCTCGCGGGACCGTGCGTCGTGGAAAGCCGCGACAACGTCTTCCGCATCGCGGAAGGGCTCAAGAAGCTCACGGAGAACCGTCCCGTCGATTTCGTTTTTAAGGCGAGCTACGACAAAGCCAACCGCACATCCGTCACGTCGTTCCGCGGCCGCGGGATCGAGGAGAACCTGGCGATCCTCGCCGACGTACGACGCGAGTTCGACGTCCCGGTGGTTAGCGACGTGCACGAGTCGAGCCAGGTCGCCATGGCTGCGGAGGTGCTCGACTTCCTTCAGGTGCCTGCGTTCCTCTGCCGCCAGACCGACCTGCTTGTCGCCGCGGGGAGTACGGGCAAGCCGGTGATGGTCAAGAAGGGCCAGTTCGCGGCGCCCGAAGACATGGAGCACGTCGTCGACAAGGTGATCTCGGGGGGCGGCGGGGGGCAAATCGCGCTGTGCGAGCGCGGCACGACCTTCGGCTACCGCAACCTGGTGGTCGACTACCGGTCGCTTCCGATCATGCGTCAGTTCGCGCCGGTCGTCTTCGACGGGACCCACAGCGTGCAGCGCCCCGCCGGTCTGGGCGGAAAATCGGGCGGCGACAGGCACATGATCCCGTATCTCGTACGAGCCGCGGCGGCGGTCGGCATCGATGGGCTCTTCCTGGAGACGCACTTCGATCCCGACAGCGCTCTCTCGGACGGGCCCAACATGTTGCCCCTGGAAGAATTACCGGCCCTGCTCGATACGGTCGACACGCTCCGCGCCGTGTAACTCCGCGGTTTGGGCTACAATCCACCGCGGTAGTGGTGTGATGGGTAGTGGAGTCTGATGGAAGACCTGCGGGGTCTACTTCATGAGATGCGTGATGCCGTGTTCCTCGTGGCGAGGGACGGTCGTGTCCTGTTCGCCAACGGACGGCTCCCGCCCGGCGTCGAGCCCAGCGAGGCGGAGCGTTTCGACGATCGCGTTCCCAACGCGCTGCGCCTTCCGGGCGCTCTCCCCGACAAGGAAGCGGTCTCCGAACGCATCGCCTACACCGATCTCGCCGAGCGACCGCGCTCGGTACGGCGTCGGCTCATTCCCCACGCAGCCGGCGTTGTCGTCATCTTCATCGAAGAAGACGCGCCGGAGCCGGCGACCCGTCTCGAGATCCTCGGGCGCCTGGTGGGGTACGTCGCCCACGACCTCAACAACGTGCTGACCGCAGTGACCGGGCACACCGATCTGTTGCGGGAGGCGATCGCCCCGGGGCGGCCCGAACTCCAATCCGTAGAGCAGATTCGCGAGGCGGGACGGTACGCGGCACGACTCACGCACCGATTGCAGGCGTTTGGGGATGTCGCGCCCGCTCGACCGCGTGAGCTGGATCTCAATCATCAGGTGGGTGAGCTTTGCAAGGCGCTGGTGCGACTGCTGTCGCCCGCGGCGAGCATCGAGTTTCATGCCGCGCCTCAGCCCACTGCTGCCTGGTTCGATGCGGCGCGACTCGATCAGGTGTTACTCGTTCTTGCGTTCGGGCTCCACGACAACCTGCTGCAAGCCGGCTCGATTCGTGTGCGGATCGATGCTCGGCCCGCCGTGATCATCGAAGCGGCTCCGCTCCGGAACGAAGCGCTCGATCCGTCGTTCGGGGCGCTGGCTTGTGTGGACGGACTCCTCGCGGAAACCGACGCGAGCTTGCAGGTGCGCGGTCCGGGCTGGTACTCGCTCGAACTACCGCGCGTCGGCCCATCTCCGTCCGTGCGCGGTGACGGCACCGTTCTCGTGGTGGACCGCCCGGACGAGTCGCGTGTCGCCTGCGTGAAGACGCTTGAGGGTGCGGGCTACCGCGTGCTCGTTGCGGGCACCGCGGAGCAGGCCCTCACGGCGGCGCGCGATGACGGTGCAGTGCAGGTCCTCCTGAGCGCATTTGGCCGCTCCGGCATCAACGGCCCGCTGCTCGTCCAGCAGTTCGCGCGCGAGTTCCCGGACGTGCGCTCGTTGCTCCTCTCCGGCCTCTCCGAACGCGGCGACCCGGACTCGACATCGCGCTTCGTTCCATCCCAGTTCACCTCCGAGGAGCTCCTCGCCGCCGTCGCGCGAGCGCTGCAATAGGAGCGCGCGCGCGAGCCGTCGACACCGGAGTGCGTCGCGGAGCGGCGCGCGTAGGCAGTAGGCGGTTTGCAGTAGGCGGTCGCAGCCAGATCCCGAAAGGCCTCGAGTGGCGGTTGGGCAAGCGGCGCCGCCTATCGCCCGCTCGATACCGTCTCCCGCAAGCTGCAAACCGTAACCCGCGACGCGCCAACGAGATCGTCCTCGGCAAACGCCGAGCTACGGCGGACACGGCGCTACGCCTGGCCAAGTACTTCAACATGTCGCCGGAGTTCTGGCTGGGCATCCAGATGGACTACGACCTCGACATCGAATCCGACCGACTCGGCGATCGCCTCAACACCGAGGTCACCCGGTACTCCCGCGCGCACGTGAGGCCGTCGACACAGGAGTGCGTCGCGGAGCGGCGCGCGTAGGCAGTAGGCAGTCAAACGAACGCGAGCGCAAGGCCCTCATGCGCCAGAGAGCCTCTCCATGCTTTCCCGATGCTGGCTGCGACCGCCTACTGCCTACCGTAAACCGCCTACGCGCGCCGCTCCGCGGCTCCCGCTTGTGTCGACGGCTCCCGCGCGCGCTCACGCATACCAGTCCCGCGTCAAAAACAACCACAGCGCCAGCCCGCGCCACTCGCCGAAGTGCGCGAATCGTCGTCCGATAGAGGCGGAGGTCGGCTTGCGTCGCGGATAGGCCTGCTTCCAGCGGGAGCGGACCATGGAATCGATGGCGAGGCCATCAAAGCGGCCAATCGCGCGCAGGAAACAGTCGACGGCGTACGACCCGAACCCCGGCAGCGCCAGGAGCTCCTTGCGAATCGCGGCGGTGGGGCGCTCGTCGGTCCGGTACGCCTCGAGGTCGGGTCCACGGACGAGCGCCGCCAGGTACGGATCGCGGTAGCCAAACCCGAACTTCCGCACGCGCGCCAGGCGCTCCCGGCTCGGAAATGCGCCGTCCTCCCCGTACTTTTTGACGAGATCGTGCAGCATTTTTTTTGTCAGTGACCAGGTGCAGTTGGTCGTTGCCAGAATCATGACCGCGTCTGCGAAAGCGGTGGGCGCACGCAGGAACCGGCCCGCTCGCGCCCCGGGGGCCCAGTCCAGGTCCGGGTCGTCCGCGCAAAGGCTCCAAAACCCGCGCAGATCGAGGTCAAATCGTAGGCAAGAGGCGGCGACCTGGCGCAGTTGGGGCGATGCGGCCGCGATTCCCGCGGGTCCGATCTCGATGGGGCCGTGGACCGTGCGGATTCTCAGCCAGGTCCGGCAGTCGCCGGTTTCGAACGGCGGAAGGTCGCTCCAGCCGTGGCAGCGAATGGTGGCGGCGAGATCGAAGTCCTGCGGAGGTTGCATTGGGGGGTGTGGGTTCGTACCGTTCGTTCGATGCAAACGCTCCAGGATGGGGACATCGTAGTGGTCGCGCTCGAGCCGGGCGAGGAGATCGTGGAGTCGCTGGCCGAGGTCGCCGACAAGTACAAGATCGGGGGCGGGCAGATCTCCGGCCTCGGTTCGGTGTCCGAGGCGGAAATCGCCTTCTTCGACCCGGCCAAAAAGGAGTACATCCCGCGCATGTTCACCGAGCCGATGGAGATCGGGAACCTGGTCGGGAACATCTCGAAGCTGGATGGAAATCGCCACATCCACTGTCACATCACCATCGCCGGCCCCGAACTGATCGGGTTTACCGGTCACCTCAACCGCGCCGTTGTCGGCACGGCCGCCGAGATCTACATCCGCCGTCTCTCCCAGACGGTGCTGCGGGTCAAGGACGCTGACGGCGGCTTCAACCCGCTGCATCTGACGTGAGAGACGGACCTCCGCTCGTCGTCCTGGTGCTGGGCGGGACAGCCGAGCGCTCGGGCACGCCTGCCGAGGCATCCCCCCTCGCACTCGCGCCCACGCCGCAGCTCGATTCGCTGGCCCGCGACGGCCGCGTCCTCGGCGTCCGCCTGATCGAGGACGAAGCGCACGTCGGCACGGCCGCGCCGCTGCTCTCGATCCTCGGGTACGACCCGGCCGAGCACGAGACCTCGCCCGCCAGCTACCTCGGCAGCGCGCAGGGCGAGAAGCTGGTCGACGAGGAGTGCTACTGCTGCGCCGACTTCATCTCGCTCTTCCGCGAGACGGTCGCCGACATCGAACCCGGCCCGCTCCGCCCGGCAGAAGCGGAGGCGCTCATGTCGGTCGCCGCCGCGGCGATCCAGCGCGCCGGCTTCCGCCTCATCCGGCACGGCGCGTCGCACCATCTCGCCATCGCTCCGCGCGCGTCCGTCGACGAACGCGTTCCGCCCACGTTCTGTCTGCCGGGCTCCCTGTTCGGCCAGTTCCCGCCGCGCACCGAGCAGCACGCCTTCGCGCACCGCATCGCTCGCGACGCACTCGATCGCCACGAGATCAATGAGGTGCGTCGCGACCTGGGCGGCAACGGATGGGATGCGCTGTGGATCTGGGGGCCGGGCGGCGTGCCGGAGTTCAAGGAGCAGGGGCGCGGGGAAGAGGAGTGGTCGGCCCATGGCAGCCACCCGCTCTGGCGCGCGGTCTGCCAGTCCGCCGGCATCCGTCTCGGAACCGGCGCGGGCACACCGGCCTCGCTGTTGAAGGCGGTGACGCGCTCGCTCAAGAAGGACCGCGTCGTCTTCATCTACCTCCGCCGGGGGGTCCGCGACGCCTTCCTGCGCGAGTTGCGCCTGCGCGTGCACGGCATCGCCGATCTCGACCGCCGGGTGATCGGGCCGCTGGCCGATGTCGTGGCCAAGGCGGGCGCGCGCCTGCTGGTGCTGCCCGACAGCGCGTGGGAGACCGGATTCGGGCGCCCGAAGAGCGACCCGGTGCCGGCGCTGATCTGGGGCAAGGGCATCGAATCGCTCCGCGAATTGCCCTTTACCGAGGCGGGCGCGGCCCTCGCCGGTGAACCGATCGCCCCTGGATTCGGTTTGGTTGAGTACGTCCGCTCCTTGTAGTCCGATCGATTCATGGCGCCGTGGGCGCATCGGCCGAGTACGTCCGAGAGAGGTTGGCGGGCAACCGGCACGTGGAGCTCCCGAGCCACGACACGCTTTTCTGGGCCGGCCGGAACCCGCGTCGTCATGAATAGGTCGGGCTAGGAACGGGCTTTACGCTTTACCCTCTGTGGTTCGCGTCCCTGCCGTCCGTGGGGCGTATGGATGCCATTTGAGAGCGTTCCCATGACAGAACTTCCGAAGACGTACGACGCCGCGCGCGTCGAATCCCACTGGACCCCTCTCTGGGAAGAGAGCGGCGTGTTCCGTGCCGGGCAGCGGCCCGACGCGGAGCCGTGGACCTGCATGATTCCGCCGCCGAACGTCACCGACGTTCTGCACATGGGGCACGCGCTCAACAACACACTGCAGGACATCGTCGTGCGCTGGCATCGCATGCAGGGCAAGGACGCGCTGTGGCTGCCGGGAACCGATCACGCCGGAATCGCGACGCAGGCGGTGGTGGAACGCAAACTCTTCCAGGAACAGAAGAAGACGCGCCACGATCTCGGACGCGAGGAGTTCCTCAAGCGCGTCTGGGCGTGGAAGGAAGAGTCCGGCGGCACCATTCTCAAGCAGTTGCGCGAGATGGGTTGTTCGTGCGACTGGTCCCGCACCGCGTTCACGATGGACGAGAACCTCACGCGCGCCGTGCGACACAGCTTCGTGAAGTTGTGGAAGAAGGGGCTCGTCTATCGCGGATGGCGCATGGTGAACTGGGACTGCAAGCTGCAGTCGGCCATCGGCGACGACGAGATCGACGAGAAGGAAGCGCAGGGCCACCTGTGGTATTTCCGCTATCCGCTTGAGGACGGCTCGGGCCATCTGACGGTGGCGACCACGCGGCCCGAGACGATGCTCGGCGATACCGGCGTGGGCGTGCACCCGGAGGACGAGCGCTTCCGCGATCTCGTGGGCAAGAACGTGATGTTGCCGCTGATGGATCGCCCGATTCCGATCGTGGCGGACGAGACCGTGGAGAAGGAGTTCGGGACCGGCGCCGTGAAGCTCACGCCGGGCCATGACTTCGCCGACTACGAGCGCGGCGAGCGCGCAAGCTTGCCGGTCATCAACATCCTGAACAAGGATGGCACGCTTAACGACGAAGCGGGTGGGTACGCGGGGATGACCCGCGAGGCCGCGCGCAAGAAGGTCGTGGCGGACATGGACGCGCTGGGTCTGCTCGA
>Ga0070729_10007012_pt1 | contig 10954 bp, 11 predicted proteins | sample tdDd472_FD_66725 | JGI IMG/M metagenome (GOLD analysis project Ga0070729, IMG submission 66725) | Marine sediment microbial communities from the Atlantic coast under amendment with organic carbon and nitrate - tdDd47.2 | ecosystem: Environmental > Aquatic > Marine > Coastal > Sediment | place...
TTCCGTGAATAGCATTTCAGGTTGATATTGAGATAATGCATAATGGGCTAATTCTGCGTCTAGCGCAAGGGGTGGCGACGAAAAAACAGCCATGCTCATGTCACATTCTGAAAACACGCCTGATTATTATCCAAAAGCCGTAAAGACGAACATCCGACTACCCGATAAGACTTTCAGGCGGGATCGGGGTTTACAGCCCTGATTTCAGTGCGTATATTAATGGGGTAGAGACAAAGCCAAACCTATTGCGAGGTAGGGACGGAAAACCACGGGTCTCACGGAGACAGCCGGGTTGCCAAAGTACAACCTCGCCCGCTTTATGCGGGCTTCGTATTACTCTGGCGAACCAGCCTCCCAGGGAGGGAGTCATGGGTAACACAGCACCAGCCGGAAATGGCGACGACACCAGTAAACAGAAAAAGAAGACAGGCGGCCTGTTCAAGGTTTCGCCGTACATGGTCATCCCCTCTCGGGTCGGCGGTTTTTCCCTGTACCTGAAACAGGACGGAAATCTCGTGCTCTACGCCGAGAAGGGCGAGCTGTTCACCCCTAACCACGTGGAACGCCTCAGCAAGCTTGACGTCGAACACCTCTACGTCAAGGCCGAAGACTATTCCCACTATGCAACCTACGTTCAGAGCAACATTCTTGAACTGCTCGACGACGAATCCATCCCTGTCCGCGAACGAGCAAGGGCCTGGAATGACGCCACGGTTTCCCTGGCCAGCGAAGCCTTCAATAGAAGCCTCCCGAAGTCCATGGACAAACGGCGGTTCAAGAAGATCCATTCGCTCATAAAGAGCAGCCTGAAATTCTTTGCCCGGGATGACGCCCTCAAGGAACTGTCCCGGTTCATCAAGGAAGGCAACGAGCTGTTCCGGCACGGCATCGGGACCATGGTCCTGACCATCACCGTGCTCTCCACCTTCGTCAAAGATGATTCCGACCTGTTGGTAGCCGTGGGTATTGGTGCCATGCTGCACGACATCGGCAAACTGGAACTCCCGGAAGAGCTTTTCACTCGCCGCAATCTGAGTCAGACAGATATTGAGATGATCAAATCCCACCCGGCACTTGGCGTTGGCATCTGCTCATCCCTGCCACTGCCGCAGCAGACCCTGCAATGCATCCTGTTTCACCACGAGCGTGAGGACGGCTCCGGCTACCCCTCTGGCGCACTCGGCGAACTGCTGCCCACCTATGTAAAAGTATTGTCCCTGTGTAACGTTTACGACAACCTCACCCGAGGCGCACCCGGACACAAGCAGCTGACCCCGTTTGAAGCCCTGACGCGCATCAAGTCCATGCGCAATGCTTTTGACCCGGACATGCTCAAGCGGCTCATCGCGGTTCTCTCCAAAGCGGAACTGACTTAATTATTTGAATACTCAAAAGAAGAGGCGGGGATAACCCCGCCTCTCTCATTTCGTTATTCTATTCTGGCAGCGTTCGGCCCCAGACCGCGAAAACCGAGTCGCTGTCAGTCTCCCCATCGTCGTCCGGCAATCGCGGCCAGCCGCGTTCTGAAAACGTATTGATGTCGGTGAACTTTTCCGAACGCATGAAATACTGGCTGACCAGTCCCATGCGTTCGAATTGATGCAACTCCGACCAGATGCGGATGACCTTGGGCTCGAACCAGTGATCGGAAAAGGTAAGCACAAACACACCGCCGGGCCTGATGACGCGGGCAATATCCTCGAAAACCTCGAAAGGCTTAGTCAGGTATTCCACGGATGCAGTGCAGATAACCGCGTCAAAACAGTTATCTTCAAAGGGCAGCCGCGGCTCCTCATTGAGGTTGTGAACCACACTTTTGCCGAGCGCATCATTGGCGTCCATGTCCTTCGTATTCAACCCCAGACCTGTAACGGAACCGGGCTTGAGCTCATTCGGCAGATGGGAACTTCGTCCTGTCATGAGATCAAGCACATCCATGCCGTCTTCGAGAACTCCCTCATAAATCTTACGGATGTTCTCCTCTGCCTGCCTATCCAGGGGAGGAGCCATCCCCGCCTCGGTATAGAAATCGCCATCGTCGGTTTCATCCTCGCGGGTAAAAGGAGTCACACCCAAAAAATCGGTGGGAGTTTCCTCCATACGTGCCTGCATTCCAGCCCCACGCATCAGGATGGGGGGCCAGCGACGAAGTTCACCCGCATCATCAACTGGAGGACGAACATCAACAACCGAGGCTTTGATGGTCACCTCGCGCCCCGCCATAGGAGAATTCAAATCAGCCTTGAATCCCACTCTCTCCGTGGCAACCACACGAAACGGAGCCGTGGAATCCGGCCTGTTTCCGGGTACGTCCTCAATGAACCGCTGTGGATAAAACCTGCCAATACGGGGTTTGATATTGCGCCCATGAAGGACAGGGGCCACAAACCGCGAGCGAGGCAGGTCGAGAACCTTGCCCAACTCATGAGCGGGGATATCTGATGGATCAAGGGTCATCTCGATGCTGTCACCAGAACCCAAACCACGCATGCGACTCTTCAGCCCCAGCGGCAGGATATCGCGCACGAAACTGACATCCACAGCATAATACGCTTCAACATGTCGGGCATGAGAGCTTTCCCAGGTCAATTCGAAATATATGGTCGCCAGGGAATCCTGTGCGATATGAGCCATAACTTAATCTCCTTGCGCCAAAAACATTGAACTGACACGCAAAAACGCATCCAAATTCCGGCACTTGGGCATAATTATAGCCTAAAAGAATGAAAAGGCAAACAGTTAGGCGAACCAGTGGGGCACAAATCGACCGCCGTGTTTCAGTTCGTCTTCAAGGCGGGCAAAGTCGGGTTCATGGCTGGCAACGAGTTTCCAGTATTTACCGGAGTGATTCAGATGACGGGTATGACAGAGTTCATGAAGCAGAAGGTGATCCACCAACTCGATGGGCAGGAACAACAGCTTGGCATTGAGGCTGATGGTCCCCTTGCCCGAACAGCTTCCCCAGCGGGTCTTTTGCCGACGCACCCTCATGGCCGCATACGGCATCCTGATGCGACGACTCATGTTATCGAGAAGAGGAAGTAAAATCTCGCGCGCCCTTTTGGCCGCGAATTTCCGCATGGACTCAAGGATTGCCTCCTGGTTGTCCATGGGACCGCGCACCATGAGCCGGGCGGCATTTTCGGTCACCATAATTCGTCCGGGACGATCAAGATAATCCACCTGATATTCCCGCCCGGCAGCCCGAAAATCAATGACGTCCGGCAGATCGGGAAGACGACCTGACAAGTCGGTGCCATTGGCTTCCATCCTGGCCCGTGTCCGGGTGATCCATCCCCGCTTCTCGTCCAGGATTTCCGGAACGAGACTGGCGTCGAACCGCTTAGGCACGACCACTTCCAGCCCGCGACCGGGGACCAGCTTAACCAGCACGCGTTTGGCGCGCGGGTTCTTCTTGATGGTCAATGGCAGGCCGCAGAATTCGGTCACAGATTGAAATCCTCATCAGTACGCACGGAGATGCCATGCTCCTTGAGTAAGCTGGCAAAAATGCCGTCGCCGGATATTTTCGTGGAGGTGAAGGTTCCGTCATAAACAGTGCCGCTACCACAGGACGGAGACTTGGCCTTGAGAATCGCCTCGGTGCATCCAGCCAACATGGCGAGCCTGAGCCCTTCCTCGGCCCCGCGCTGAAATGCTTCGGTGCAGTCAAGGCCATCACGATCGACAGGATGCCCGTCTTTCAGTTCACAGGGCGAACGAGGAGTGGAAAGCCCACCATAAACCTCAGGACAAAACGGGATGGCCAGTCCCTGCCGGACAAGTTCCAGAACAGGTTCAAAGGGAGTGGCTTGACCGTCAAAACGGCATCGGATTCCGGCCAGACATGCACTGACGATGGCTATGTCTTGTTTTTTCATATAGTTATCTATCATCCTTCTCGATATTCACTGTGTTGAGCCGATTCTATCCTTGATTTCCTGCTTGTCAAAGCCCTATTGTGCCCTTCGCAAAAAGAGGAATATCAAATGACCGATTTATTTAAAAAACGCAGGATGTATTTTTTCCTGCTGATACTCGTTGTAGGCGCACACACTGGTTTTCAGGGCTGGCGGACACTGCTCAACAACTTTGCCGTGGAGATCGGAGGACTGGACGGGCTGGATATCGGCATCGTGCAGTCCGTGCGCGAGATTCCCGGCTTCCTCGCCCTGCTCGCCATCTACGTCATCATGATCATTCGCGAACACAAGCTGGCGGCCCTATCCGTGGCCGTACTCGGCCTGGGTGTGGGTTTGACCGGCCTGATGCCCACCACATCCGGCATCATCTTCACCACCCTGATCATGAGCTTCGGCTTCCACTATTTCGAGACCATGAACCAATCCCTGACGCTCCAGTATTTCAGCCACACCGAGGCTCCGCTGGTCATGGGACGGCTGCGCAGCATATCCGCCCTGACCAACATCACAGTCGGCGGAGCCATATATGTAATGGTAAAGTACATGGGCTACCCCGAGATGTTCGCAATCCTCGGCGCTGTGGCCGTGGCCTGCGGCCTGTGGGCGCTGACCCGCGACCCATCCAAGGAAGACCTGCCCCCCCAGCACAAGAAGATGGTCTTTCGCCGCAAATACTGGCTCTACTACGCCCTGACCTTCATGAGTGGAGCAAGACGACAGATATTCGTGGCCTTCGCCGTGTTCCTGCTGGTGGAGAAATTCGATTACACCGTCCAGCAGATCACCATACTTTTCGTCATCAACAACGTACTCAATTATTTCGTCAATCCGCTCATCGGCAAGGCCGTGAACAGGTTCGGAGAACGGGCCGTGCTGAGCCTTGAATACACCAGCCTGACCCTGGTTTTCCTGGGCTACGCATTTACCGAAAGTGCGCTGATGGCGGGGGCTCTCTACGTGGTGGACAACATTTTCTTCAATTTCGCCATGGCAATCCGGACATTCTACCAGAAGATAGCTGACCCCCGCGACATTGCTTCGGGCATGGCCGTCGGGTTCACCATCAACCACATCGCGGCCGTATTTATCCCGGCCCTGGGCGGACTTGTCTGGCTCACCAGCTACCGCAGTGTATTCCTCGGCGCAGTCGGGCTTTGTCTCGTGTCACTGACCCTGACGCAACTGACTTCCAGCCAGCTACGGAAGGCAAAATCAACCGGTTGACTTGCCCGGTAACAGTGGTAGTTTTGAGTTTCAGGAATTAATATCAGAATAGCAGGTCATCCATGCCTGCAACAGGACGGACATGAAGGGATTGGGACAGGGACTACCGAAAGTCTTCCTCCAGACCGGTGACTGTTTCATCGGCGTGCAGCCTACACTGGTGACCACAGTGCTTGGCTCGTGCCTGGCCGTGGTCATACATGCCCCGAAAGCGGGCATCGGCACCATCTGTCACGCTTTTCTGCCCGACAGTTCCGAGGCCAAAAGAGACAAAAAACCGGAACCCCAGATTTGTCGTTTCGTGGACACAGCCCTGCAAAACATGCTTGAAACCGTGGACAAGATCGGCATTCCGCGCCGTGAACTGGTCGTAAAGATGTTCGGCGGTTCGTCCGGAATTGCCGTGCGCGGCATGGAATACAGTTCCTACGACATCGGCAGGCGCAACGTGGAAATGGCCATGAAATTGCTGAAATTTGCCCGACTTGATATCATGGTCAAGGACGTGGGCGGCAAGCAGGGACGCAAGCTCATGTTCAACACTCTGACCGGAGAGGTCTGGCTCAAACGGCTGCATCAGGTCACTTTTGACGACACTAGCAACGGTTCCGCCGGCACCAAATACTAGAGGATTAAATGCCAATTATTGCAAAGCGATTTTTCGGATTCCTTTTTTGCCTGTGCCTGACGGTATCAATCGCCGCCAACGCAGGGGCGGGAGATACCGTTTTTCAATATTCCACCATCGACGCACTCCTGGCCGGACTGTTTGATGGCAAGATGACCCTCAAGGATCTCAAGTACCACGGAGATTTCGGCCTTGGCACCCTAAACGGCATCGACGGAGAACTGGTCCTGCTGGATGGCACCGCCTATCACGTGGCCGCCGGAGGCAAAGCTAACATCCCGGACGATTCTTCTGAAATTCCATTTGCCACCGCAGCTTTTTTCGAAGAGGACTCCATCCTCAAACTGGACAGGATAGCCAGCCTAGAGGCCCTAAACGAAACAGTGGACCAAAGTTTGCCCTCAAAAAACATCTTCTACGCCATCCGCATTGATGGCCGATTCTCATACGTCAAAGCAAGGGCGATCCCCAAGCAGAACGAACCCTATGAGCCGCTGGCCAAAGTGGCCAAGCAGCAGGTTGTTGTCCAATTCACGGGCGAGGGAACCCTGGTCGGATTCTACTCGCCGTCTTTCGCCAAAGGCGTTAACGTACCAGGCTTCCACTGGCATTTCCTTACCAAGGACCGCTCCGGCGGTGGCCATGTACTGGACTGTTCGTTTGCCCCGACCACCGCACGTTTGAATTCACTGCACACCTTTTCCGTCCAACTGCCAGACTCCAAAAGGTACGACGCTCTGGACCTGTCAGGCGACAAAAGCGAAGAACTGAACGCCGTGGAAAAAGACCCGGCCAAAAAGAAATAGAAACTTTATTCGGAGTGAAGATGGATAAATTTCAGGTTGTTGTCGACCCAGAACTTGAACCGATTCTCCCAAGGTACATGGAAATCCGTTGGGAAGAACTCGCCCTGTTGGAACAGGCCGTTGAATCCGGCGACGGGGACGCTGCACGTTTGCTTGGACACAAGCTCAAGGGCAGCGGAACTTCATACGGGTTTCCCAAGCTGACCGAACTGGGCGCGGCCATCGAAGTCGCAGGCAGGGAAGACGATTGCGCCACGGCTGGGAAGCTGGCCGGTGAGCTTCGCAGCTATATTGAAAATGTCGAAGTGGTCTACGGAGAATAAGGGCGCACCATGAGAATTGTCATGTTTGCCATAAACGACCCGGCCGGAACCGCCATCCAGTTCTGCAAGGCGATCAATCGGCACAGCTCGCACACGGCCAGACTGATTACCCTTGAGACTCGCTACACACATTCCTGGGAAAAGGACCTCCACATTCCTGACCTGGGGCCGGACGGTATGGAGGAAGTCGCCATCCTCATGCGCGAGGCCGACATCTTCCATTTCCACATGACCTGTGATGAGAACCAGCCTTTCGGGCCGCACCTGCCCGCAGACTTCATGAAGGGCAAGGCCATCGTCCACCATCACCACGGCCACCATGATTTTCGATCCGATCCTGGATCATTCCAGAAGAAGTATAAGGATCTTGGCCGTACCAACCTTCTCGTCTCCACGCCCGACCTGATGAAAAAACTGCCCGAAGCTCAATGGTTGCCCAACCTGGTACCCATCAACGAACCTCTTTTCACTCCCATGTGGGGCCGGTTCGATGACCCGGGCCAGCTCAAGGTCTGCCACTCGCCCACCAGAAAGGACCTGAAGAACACCGACGAGTTCCTGGCCGCCGTGAAGATCTTGAACAAGAGAAGAGTCCTGCTCAACGTGGACATGATCGACGACGTTCCCAACGACGAATGTCTGGCCCGCAAGAGGCGGTGCCATGTCCTGTTCGATCACATGCAGGGCTACTACGGCGTCAGCAGTCTGGAAGGATTGTCCCAGGGCGTGGCGGTCATCGCCGGTCTCGACCACTGGAACAAGGCGCGCGTGACCGAGTTCGCAGGGACCGACGACCTGCCGTGGCTGCTGGCTTCGACACAGGAGGACCTCGAAAACCTGCTGCGTGAACTGGCCGGAGATCGTGAACTCTGCGAAGCCGCCGGGCAGAAGGGCCGCGAGTTCATGGAGAATCACTGGTCCGACAAAAAGGTTACCGAGCGCCTCATCGAGTTCTACGAAAACGCCTGATTTCACAAGATATTACAGACTGTTCAAAAAGTGCCAGGTGCGAGACGCAAGGGAATGGCAAGACCGACGCGTAGTCTTCCTACGCTAGGGTTTGCCATTTCCGCAGCAACGAAGCAGATGGTGCTTTTTCAACAGTCTGCCCCTTTGCCATTCTGTTCTGTTTCCAGTATAGCGTCATTCTGATCAGTTTTTAAGGGGATAATGTATGTCGAGAACAATCGGACAACGGTTCTTTTTCGCCGCCATGATAATCGTGGTCGGGCTTGCCGTTTTCGTCCTGCACACCGGTATTGGTGTGACCAGGGATGAAGATCACAGCCAGTTGCGCATGGCAGTAGACCCCACGGTCATACCCGTAGTCCTGCCCGACGGTACGGAAACCCCCATAGCCGAAAGCGTCGAACCGGAAGCCCCGCTTCAGGAAGAGGCCAAGGCGGAGACTCCCGCCCCCGCCGCACCTGAGCAGCCCGTTGCCGAACCGGCCTCTGCTCCGAAGCCTGCGCCGAAACCCGCAGCCAAGACAGCTTCCAAGTCCACAGGCAAGGGAACCGTCAGGGCCATCAGCCTGAACGAGACGGCCACCGGATTCACGGTCACGATCCTTGCAGACAGACCCATCGGCGACACTTCCTACATGAATCTCTCCGGTCCCCGCAGACTGGTCATCGACCTGCGCGAGGGATGGAAACTGAACGCCAAGAACGTGGTTCGCGGCAAAGACGGTGCGGTCAAGCACATAGTTATCGGCAACCACCCCGACAGGCTCCGGCTGGTAGTCCATTTCACCACGCCCCCCGCCGGGAAGCTGAACCCCGAGTTCGAACGCACCGGCAATTCTCTCAAGGTTACCATCCCGCTTCCCTAACAGACCGACTTGGCCTTTAACACGGCCCAGACCCACTTCCCGATCAAGGCACAATCTGCCCTCTTTGTTGCGCCCGCTTGCCCAAAGCGGTCGTTTTACAGTATTCAATATATTATTTTGCTTAAATCCAGCTGATTTCATTGATGTGTGACTCAACCTCATTCATCAGTTGAAACTATTCCCGCCCTCAAAGCATCATATGAACAAGACCCACTCTAAGCTCCAGGAGGTATCCGATGACCACCAACGAGACATTACTTTACCAGAAGATCCTGGCCACTCCCGCTGCACAGGCAGAACTGGTCAGGGCCAAATCCGACACCGAGCGCATACAAGCCATCGTCCGACTGGGCGAAAGCTATGACCTGCCAGTGACCCCGGAAGAGGTGCACGTATTCATTCTGCGCGGCCAGAACGTGGAGCTGACCGACGCCGAACTGGAAATGGTGGCCGGCGGCAAGGCCGATAAGAAGGAAGGGGATTCGGGAAACAATAACCTCGACGGTGGCAAGGACAATGACACCCTGTATGGATATGGGGGCAACGACACCCTTGATGGCGGCTCGGACAACGACACATTGTACGGCGGGACCGGGGACGATTCCATGATGGGCGGCAGCGGTCATGACTTGCTGGAAGGACAGGGGGGCAATGATACCCTCAAAGGCGGTTCGGGGAATGATGTGATGTATGGTGGAGGCGACGACGATTCGCTCGAAGGCGGGGCTGGACACGATTCCCTGAGTGGCGGCTGGGGCGACGACTCCATGGATGGCGGAACCGGCAATGACGAACTGCGGGGCGGCAGCGGCAACGACACTCTGGACGGCGGCACTGGCAACGACCAACTGACTGGCGGCGAAGGCAGCGACCTGTTCGTCTTCGGCGCGAATGATGGCAACGACACCATCACGGATTTCGATCAGGACAACGACCTGTTCCACTTCGGGGGTATCGCCTCCATGGACGATCTCACAGTCACCTCCGACGGCACGGATACCACCATCACTTACGGCGACACCACCATCACTCTGCAAGGCGTCGAGATGACCACCGAGGAAGTCTGGGAACGGGTACAGAACAACAACGAGTACTAGGAAGCCGCCATGACCAATGAAAAGCAACTTTGCGAACGAATCCTTTCCGACCCGGAAGCCCTGTCGCGCGTTACGGCGGCAGACAACGACAACCAGCGGCTCGCCGTCATCGTCGAGCAGGGCAAGCAATTCGGCCTGGATGTGTCAGCACAAACGGTCCACGACTTCCTCACTCGCGACCCCAGCGAACTGTCGGACGATGAACTGCAGCAGATCGCCGGGGGGGGCGTCTATTCAACTGGCACCTCGAAAGACGATTCACTGGTGGGCGGAAGCGGCAGGGATGAATTATACGGCGGCAAGGGTGACGATTACCTGGAGGGCGGGGGCGGTAGCGACACTCTGGATGGCGGGGGCACCGATTACTATGGCTTTGTGGTTGACGAGGAAGGCAACGACACGCTGATTGGCGGGGGCGGCAATGACGATCTGTATGGCCGCAGCGGCGACGACAGCCTTGATGGCGGAGCTGGCAATGACTATCTGCATGGCGGATATGACAATGACACACTGGTTGGCGGTGGCGGCAGAGACTATATGAATGGCGGCTGGGGCAACGACTCCATGGATGGCGGGACCGGCAATGACACGATGTATGGCGAAAGCGGCAACGACTCCATGGATGGCGGGACTGGCAATGACGGCATGAGTGGCGGAAGAGGCAACGACTCCATGGATGGCGGGGCTGGCAATGACGGCATGAGTGGCGGAAGAGGCAACGACACCCTGACCGGCGGCACGGGCAACGACCTGTTCTTCTTCGGCGAGAATGATGGCAACGATGTTATCACCGACTTTACTCCGGGCAAGGACACTCTCTATCTGGCCGGCAACGGTACCAGCAACTTTCAGATGATGTATGATGCAGAGACCGACAACACCATCGTTACATACGGTGAAAGCACCATTACAGTAGAAGGTGTCGAACTGACAGCAGCTGATATACGGTTCAATTTATGGGGCACTACCGGAAACGACATCATGGAAGGCGGTGACGACAGGGACAGTCTGAGGGGCGGAAGCGGCGACGACACTATGAATGGCGGTGACGGCAACGACACTATGAGAGGCGGAAGCGGCGACGACTCCATGGATGGCGGGGACGGCGAAGACTATATG
>Ga0070729_10007013_pt1 | contig 10953 bp, 6 predicted proteins | sample tdDd472_FD_66725 | JGI IMG/M metagenome (GOLD analysis project Ga0070729, IMG submission 66725) | Marine sediment microbial communities from the Atlantic coast under amendment with organic carbon and nitrate - tdDd47.2 | ecosystem: Environmental > Aquatic > Marine > Coastal > Sediment | place...
GTATCTAAACATAACTTTGGATAAATTAAAAGACGATACAAACGAGATAGTATGCTCTAATAAAACATTGAACACAGAAGATGCAATATATGCAGAGCTAGATAGATTACAAAGCGAAAACATTGATCTGCTAATTGTGCAATGTGGTACATACTCTTACGGCAGTGCAATGATGAAGATAATAGAAAAGTTTGAGCATACACCACTGTTGTTGTGGGGATTCCAAGAACCAATAATAGAAGGATTTACAGGGCTACCCCTAAACTCACTATGCGGTCTTAATATGTATGGTAGCTTTTTAAACAAAGTTGATAAGAAATATAGCTATGTTTACGGAAGTGTAGATGATGAAAAAGTATATGAAAAAGTAAGAAAGACAATTAAGGCTATAGAAATAAAATCTCGCTTAAAGGAAATGCGTTTTTGCATTATCGGCGGTAGAGTTCCAGGATTTTATCTATCTAATGTAGATGAAATACGATTTAGACATGAGATAGGTCCTGAAATAGTTTATTACTCCATTGCATCACTTCTAATGGATGCAGAAAATATGGACCAAGAAGCTGTAGATAATGAAGTGGGTAAAATAAAAGGCGAAGTAGATGAAGTAACTAGCACTATAGAAATGCTAGAAAAGACAGCTAGAATTTATTTAGCTATTAAGTCATTTGCACAAGCTAACAGAATAGATGCATTTGCTATAAAATGTTGGCCTGAATTCCAAAGCCTGTTTAACTGTAGCGTATGCGGAGTAGTATCTAGACTTAACAATGAAAACATTATGACATCATGTGAAGGTGACATTACTGGGCTTGCAACTATGGTAATACAGCAAATGATAACAAATAGTCCTTGTTTCTTTGCTGACTTAGTAAATGTAAATGATGCAGGCATAGCCAAGACATGGCATTGCGGTCCAGCACCTGTATGCTTAGCTAGGGAATGCGCTGTTACAAAATTCACTGAGCACCCAACCATAAAGCAAGGTATGGGCATTGCAGCTGACTTTAGCATGAAACTAGGCAGAGTAACTATGCTTAAGCTAAAGGAAGCAAAAGGCGGATATAAATTCTTTATGGCAAAAGGCGAAGGTATAGAGGAGGACAGAGAATTAATTGCTAACCAATTAGACATTCGCTTTGATTCACCATATGAAAAGGTAATAGATACAATAATGGAAAATGGCATCGAGCATCACTATGCGATTGCATATGCTGATGTAGTAGATGAGTTAAAAGAAGTATGTAAGTGGATTGGCATTGAACCAGTTATAGTATAGAAGAAGGAAATGAATATGGAAATGGATAAATCAGTAATATATGCTGCCGGTTACTATCCTCTGATGCACGAAAAAGAGGATTGGGAAAAAGACTTAAAAACCATGAAAGACATGGGAATACGTTTGATAAGAACTGCAGAGCTTTTTAATACATGGGATAGAATAGAGCCTGAAAAGGGCGTGTTTAACTTTGGATTTTTAGATGAGTTCTTTGACTTGTGTGCGAAGTTTGGCATTAAAATTCTACTAGGCACAGGTACTGCAAGTCCTCCTTATTGGCTACACGAAATGTACCCTGATGTAAACATATTAAACAACCATAATGAGCAATACCCAAACAATGTATCCTACACATGGGCGTGTATGGACAATCCTGGATACATTGAAGAATGTGAGCGATATATAAAAGTTTTGGTTAACAGATACAAAGACCATGCGGCTTTGCATTCATACCAAATACACAACGAGATAGGCTTTCCATTTATGCCTTTAAAATCAGGTGATGTGGATTTATATTGCTACTGTGATCATAGTGTTAAAAATTTCAGAGATTGGGTAAAAGAAAAATACAAAACTCTGGATGCATTAAATTATGCATATAGATGGGGCGCTACAAACACATGCCAAACCAGCTGGGAACAAATCGTACCTCCTAAAACGAAACCCTCCAGCTGGTCCAGCGTTACCCGTTGGTTAGATTGGCGTTTATACTGGATGGATACAATAGTTAACTTTGTAAAGTGGCAAAATGACTTGATTAAGACCATGGACACTGTGCATTTGACTACAACTAATATATTCTTCCTAAAATCACAAGACCCACTAGGTGTATTAACTGGACTTGACCAGTTTGAAATGGCTAAGGTTGTAGATATAGTAGGATTTGACTTATACCCAGGTAGTGGTGATAAATTGGAGAAAAGACCTGAGTTTGCATCAATGTTTTTGGACATGTCAAGAAGCACAGCAGAGTGCTTAGGAAGAGACTATTGGATACTAGAAACTGAAAGTGGACCTATAAACGGGTGGGTACTAGGACCAAGCCGCAATGTAAAAGGATTTGATTTAATTCGCAATGTGTTTGAAGCTATTGGGCATGATTCAAAGTTGACATTATATCAAGGGTTCAGGGAGTGGGACTTCCAGCCATTGCATTGGGGTGCTATAGTAGATTTGGATGGTAACCCTACAGAAAGAACAGCATCAGCTAATAAAATAGGCAAGATAATAAACGAAAACAATGAGCTATTATTTAATGCAAAGACTCCAAAGAGCAAAGTAGCCCTACTTATTTCCAAGGAAAATGCAATCGTGCTAAACGGTATGGGTCAAGAGGAGTTTTTGATTAAAGCATTGCGTGGAGCATACACTTATTTTTGGCAAAATGACTATAAGGTGGACTTTATATCTCCTGAGCAAGTGGAAAATGGTTACTGCAACAATTATGATTTAATCTATATGCCATTTATGGCTGTAGTAGATGATAAACTAGCATCTGGATTAGCTAAGTATGTAGAGCAAGGCGGCAACTTAGTAGGTACTGCTAGATGCGGTATGCTAGGGGATAAGGGCTGGTACAACCATCAGATTCCATGCCACAGCTTACAGGATGTATTCGGCATAAGTTCGTATGATGCTAACGCAGGAGAGAATGCAAACGTAACATACAAGATGAAAAACTATGCTGGACATTGGCATAGAGAAGAGATAGATGTACTATCAAGTAATGCTAGTGTATTAGCTCGCTTTAACAATGATAAACCTGCTATAACAATGAACACCTACGGCGAGGGAAAAGCAATATATTTTGGTACACATCCTGATGTTGGCTATCTTGAAAACAACTCTGATTTGTTGCATAATGTACTAGGTGATTTTATGCAGGATGAAAACATTGTGCCTGCTATAGAGCTTGACTACACAAATAGATGCGTTAAGGAAATAGATGCTCATTATCTATCTACAGATAAAGAGGGCTTGCTGATAGTAACCAACTATGTTCAAAAGAGTCACGGTGGATTCTTTGCAGGCGGTGAAAAGAAAGTACGTGTTGCAATTAACGCAGATAAGAAATACACAAAGGCTATTGATATAGATACTAATGAAGAGATAGCTAGTGTAGATAATAATAAATTTGAGATTACTGTAAAAAGAAATCAAACAATGATTTTGAGATTGCAATAGGAAGTCTGAAAGAATTTCAGACCAAAAACAAATAGGGAGAGAAGAACAATAGCGAAAGCAATACTTTCAAGTGTTGCGAAAGCGGTTAAAGTCTCAATGTCTATTTGTGGCATAGAAAGGATAGCACGGGTAAGAATGACAAATATAAAAGATATAAGATGCTTTTTGCTGGATATGGATGGGACGTTTTACTTAGGAAATGATTTAATAGATGGGTCACTTGAATTTTTGGATATATTAAAAGAGCAGGGAAAAGACTTTCTGTTTCTAACTAATAATTCATCTAAAAACAAGGCGGCTTATCAAAAGAAATTAGCACGCTTAGGATGCGAAGTGGATGAAGAAAAGGTGTTTACATCTGGGGAAGCAACCACAATATATTTAAGCAATTTAGCACCAAATGCAAAGGTATTTTTACTAGGTACTGAGTTTTTGGAAGAAGAATTTAAAAATGCTGGATTTACTTTAGTTAACAACACTGATGAAAAGCCTGATTATGTTGTGCTGGGATTTGACACTACATTAACATATGACAAACTTTGGAAGGCATGCGATTTTATACGTGATGGCATACCATACATAGCAACTCATCCAGACTTTAATTGTCCCCTAGAAGGCGGCAAATTTATGCCTGATATCGGTGCTATGATAGACTTTATAGCTGCATCTACAGGGGAGAGACCCCATGTAGTAGGCAAACCTAACAAGGGCATAATAGATGCTATCTGCAATAAATACGGCTACAAAAAAGAAGAAATTACAATGGTTGGCGACAGGCTGTATACAGACATAAAAACAGGAGCAAATGCTAACATTACATCTGTGCTAGTACTATCAGGTGAGAGCAGCATGGAGGACTATGAAAAGTCTGATGTTACTGCTACATTTATTTATCCATCCATTAAAGAATTGGGTGAGGATGTAAAGTAGGATAGCTGTAAAATGGATATGATATAAACACTATGCTGGAGAGGAATGATCTGGTGTGGTGTTTTTTATTTTGTCTAGATTTTCTTTTAGCCAGTCGTCGAAATTGGAGGGTTCTTTGCTGGATTTTATATAGCAGTCTTTCAAGCTATCATAAATAGTTTTTGTATTTGGATGGTTTTCACCTAAAACATTAAACATTACTCTATATGATTTAGTATAATAATCTAGAGCTTTTTTATAATCCTCCAAATCTTTAAACATACCAGCAATATTATTATAGGTAGTAGCAGTATCAGGGTGATCTAAGCCAAGAACTTCTTCATATATATCAAGAGCTAACTTAAAATAATCTAAAGCTTTTTTATAATCTCTCACATCAGAGTAAATGCTAGCAATATTACTATAAGTAGTAGCAGTAGAAGGGTGGTTGAAGCCAAGAACTTTTTCATCTATATTAAGAGCTAAATTATAATAATCTAAAGATTTTTGATAATCATCCATATAATGATAAATACTAGCAATATTACTATAGGTTCTAGCGGTATTAGGGTGGTATTTACCAAGGGTATTTTCATGTATATTAAGAGCTAAATTACAATAATCTAAAGCTTTTTTATAATTGCCTAGAGCTTGATAGACAATAGCGATACTATTATAGGAAGCAGCAGTGTTAGGATGGTCTTTACCAAAAACTTTTTTGGCTATGTTAATTGATTTAAGAACATAGTCGAGAGCTTTTTGGTAGTCACCCATGTCATGATATATATCAGCAATATTACTATAGAACATAGCAGTATTAGGGTGGTTTTCATCTAGATGTTTTTTATGAATTTTAATTGCTTTTTCAATGTAATGTAAAGCTTTCTTAAAGTTTCCTATTTCTCGGTAAACAGTAGCAATATTATTATATAATATAGTAATATCAGAGCATTCAAGACTATCGGAATTTTCTTTTATTTGAATAATGTGATGATAGAAATATAAAGCTTTTGGGAAATCTGCTATATTATGATAATTACTTGCAATGTTATTATAGGCATTTATGATAAAAGGATGATTTGGTGCTAACAATTTCTTTAATATTGTAATAGATTTATTATAATAACTTATAGCTATATTATACTCTCCAATGTCTGTGTATAAGTATGCCATAATATAATATAAATTTCCGATAAGAGCTTCTTCACTATTAACAAAATACTCTGCTAACCCTACACAAAAGGGCATATACTCAGCTTTATATCTTTCAGGGTCATCTTCTTTTTTATGAATCTCTTTTCTTAGAGTGTTTATCATTATTGAGCAATCATTATATGTTGGCTTTAGAGATTTTTTCAAAGTATCACAAACGACCTGATGCATTTCTACAGTATCTACTAATACACCATTTGCAATATATTGTTTTCGCTTTATCCAACTTAATTGTGCAAGTTCTATTATAGTATTTTCATAGTATTTATCCAGCCACTTTGTAAGATCGGTAAATTTTATTGGTAAAGATGGTAGGATACATAGATTTTTAAGAATATAATTTTTGTTGTCATCATTCTCAATACATGAAATATTAAACAAATGCTGCATATGTTCTGTAAAATCTCTTTTTTCTGGGTCTCGGTTAGTATTTATTTCGGTACCTAAATCAAATCCAGAGTCTTTTACTGTTTTGTACAATTTATTAATTGTATTAATTGTACTAGATACACCATAAATGCCTGCTATTATCTCAATAGCTTGAGTATGATTACCTGCAAGCAAAATTATTTCTTTTAAATCACTGATTTCATTACTTTGTACTTCTTTTTCTTGGCAATAATGCTTAAATATTTCAGTACAGCTATTGACATCATGTATTAAATCTACTTCTTTTGAAACTGACATATGTGTAAGTACTCTATGCTTTAGGCGACTAGAAACAATAACTTTGCATGGTAATTTTCCTAAGAAGTCTACATCTTCTTTATTTAAGTATTCCAAGTTATCAAAAACTAGTAAATAGCTTGAATCTAATGCATATAAAAACTCTTTAGCTCTTCTTATCCTATCTTTACGTTTGTTATTTTCTTTGTCTAAAGTATCTGCAAGTACAATAATACCATCATCTAGTCCCTGGGTACACTTAAACCAAAAGACTCTGCTAGGTTCTACAAGACAATGTGAACAAACGCTAGCACAAAGCTCTGTTTTTCCCACACCTCCCATGCCATACAAAAATACCATATGTTTGTCTGAATATAGATATTGAGTTACAGACTTTATATCATTTTCTCTGCCGAATAATTTATTGAAAGCTACTAAAGGTGGAGCTTTTCTTACTAGAATATTTTGTATTTTCTCAATATTTGCAATTCTATTACTATTCTCGTTAATTTGGGCTTGCATATTATTTAGTATAGTTTCTAACTCGATTTCTACTAAGGTCAATCTACGCTGGACAAATTTAATATCAATTAAATTAACATTATCATTTACTTTTCTATCTGTTAGCTGATTAAAAAACTGTTCTTCAAAATCTAGTAAAATTTTTTTATTTTGTAGGGACTGGATATCGTCTTCTTCATTAATGATACTATTAATAATCTCTAAGGATTCATCTTCTAATAGATTTCGTTTTATGTTTTTATCTTCGATATGTTTTTCTATGTTTAGCTTAATAGCATTTAAAACAGTTTCATATTTTCCTGTTGTATCATTTTTTATTAGGTTGTGATATGTGTTTTGCAGAGCCTTTTCAATTTTCTTATCTGATATCTTTCTTTTAAATATGCCAGACGTTTTAAAGATATCATAAAATGATGGAGCAAGTACACCTGCAACTGCGAATGGAAAAAGAGCAGGGATAAGCCCTAGCAAAGTTAATGACCCTGCTACGACAGTTACACTGATATCTGCTATTTTTTCTTTATTTTCTTTGGTGATTGGCATAACTCCTCTTCCTTGTAGGTATTATACCATGTATGGGAATTAATGTCATCATGTACACTCGCATTTTCTTGCGCTTTGCTTGGCATTTAATATCTGATATAATTAATCAAAATAGTGGGAGATAGATTAATGGGAGTAATAAGCCATATAACATTTATAGTTAAAGATTTAGAAAAAGCAACAAAATTTTTTACATACATATTTAATGCAGTAGAAGTATATTCAAGCGGAGACAATATATTTTCACTATCCAAAGAAAAGTTCTTTACAATTGATGGACAGTGGATTGCTATTATGGAAGGTGAACCACAAAAGGAGCGGACGTACAACCATGTTGCCCTTAAAATAGATGATGATGAGTTTGAGGAATATGAAGAAAGAGTTTGCCAACTAGGAGTTGACTTTGAAGAACCACGACCAAGGGTAGAAGGCGAAGGGCGTTCATTGTATTTTTATGACTATGATAATCACTTATTTGAGCTACATACAGGGACACTTAAGAAAAGGCTTGAAAGATATAAGAACAATTAGCATATAATATCCACTTAACATGTTATAAACACAATAAATTCTACTTATCATTATAAAATATGGTATAATATAGCAAAATATCTGGGGAGAGATACATATGCTTAATTTAATTTCTGCTGCACTAGGTCCAGCTATGCTAGGATTGATACCTTTGTTTTTAGTATTTCTATTTTTTATAGTGGTTACTATTGTAGGGTTTGGCTTGCTATTGGTTTCCATTATACTTTTTATAATCTATTTTGCTACAAAGAAGAAAAGAAAAAAGCGTTTTATAATTATAACCATTGTACTATTTATAGTATCATTGGTTTGTTTAATACCTATATTGCTTTTTGGAGGGGTTTCCGCAGGCCAGAATATAAGAAGCAAAATCAACACTATTCAAACATATGGAACAGTTTACTATTATGCTGAGGAAGGTAAGCTAAAGAAGGTAAAAAAATATGTTGAATCTGGTGAGGATATAGATGGTGTTGGAGGGGAGTCTCCTTTAGATGTAGCATATGAAAATAATAATTATGAAATTGCAAAATATTTAATAGACAATGGAGCTGACGTAAATGCAGTAAATGAAGATGGTAATACTGTTTTGTACGATGCCATTAGCTATTATCATTATGATAATGAAGAGAAGTTTGAAGCTATTACGTATTTGCTAGATAAAGGTGCAGTACTTGAAAAAGATAATATAGATTTAGTTTATAGAGCATTAGAGCTAGATGATTATAAGCTATCTAAATTCTTAATAGAAAATGGAGCAATGATAGAAGATTCAGAGAATCCAAGCAAACAATCGATAATATATATAGTAGAGAACTGGAATAAGGATACTTTTAAATTATCCTATGATGAGAAATTTGACTTGTTAAAGTGTCTAATAGGTAAAGGTGTAGATGTAAGCTCTAGGAACAATTATGGCAATACCGTATTGCATATAGCTTCTAGAAAATGTGAAGTAGATGTTGTTAAATATCTTATAGATGAGGGAGCAGATATAAGTGCAGTTAATGACTCTGGTGCAACTCCTTTGCACGATGCTTGCTCCAGTGGAAGAGAAGATGTAATAAAACTGTTATTAGATAATGGAGCAGATATAAACGCTGTTACAAATTCTAGTGAAACTCCTTTAATACGTAGCTGCAATAACGTAGATATAGGTATTGAAGTAGTTGAGTATTTAATAGAAAATGGTGCATTTGTAGATGCGCATAATGACGAGGAGCTAACAGCTTTATACTATGCATGTGAAAACAGCAGAAAATATAATGCAGAGCTTTTAGTAGATAATGGTGCCGATATAGATATAGTAGATGCTGATGGAAGATCGCTGTTGATGCTAGCATGCAATAGATACTATAGTATAGAATTAGCTGAATATCTACTAAGCCAAGGAATAGATATAAATCATAAAGATAATGATGGCAATACTGCCTTGATGAAAGCCGTAAATGAAGCAAAGGATATAGAGCTAGTAAAATTACTAATAAATAAAGGAGCTGATTTGGATACGCAAAATAAGAAAGGAAAAACAGCTCTAATACTACAGTACTCAAACAGTTATATAAAGATAAATGATAATAGATATGAGTTAACTAATTTGCTGGTTAAAGCAGGAGCAGATACAAAGATAGAAGATGAAGAGGGAAAGACTGTTTATGATTATTTAAAGACAAGAGAAGATTATAGAATAAAGGAAAGAGAAAGAGAGCTATATGATTTGTTGGTGCAGATGTTGAAGTAAGAAGTGTAAAGATATTAACAAATTGAATACAAAAGAGCATAAAATGTGGACAAGATTAACTTACAAAGCAAAACTAAGGATTGAAAGGTAAGATACTACCTATAATTTTGAAAACAAGAAGATAGTATAATGTATCATATACAACAAAAATATTATTTGCTTTTTATAACTTAAATTGACAATTAGCTATTTTATGCTATAATTATAGTACTGAACGGTCAGTTTAAAGGTTGGAAATATGAGTACAATAAAAAAAAGACAAAATGCTAAGCAGATAATAATTGACTCTGCTAAAAGAGCTTTTGCAACAAAAGGATTTGACGGTGCTAGCGTAGATGAAATAGCCAAAGGTGCTAAAGTGCCTAAGTCATTAATATACTATCATTTTAAGAGTAAAAATGATATTTTGAAGCATTTGTTTAAGACTATGTTAGATGATTACAAGGCTTTAGTAACTAGTAGTGTAAATGGATTAAATGAAGGTAAGCAAAAAAGTATCTATATGGAATACCTTGATGAAAACAAGGATTTAGTTAGGATTTTGCTTATTGAATCATTAAAGGAATCTAGCGAAAAACCACTGGTGTTTAACATTGTTGAGACATTAATGCAGTTTGAAGACCCAGATGATGTATGCTCAAAAAGAGTGGTAGCTGAGTTTTTTACTAATATAATTCCAGCTATGCTTTTTGTATGCTTTAAAGATTCATGGTCTGCACATTTTGATATGGATAAAGAAAAACTGACAGATGACTTTAATGAAGTACATGAAATAACACATAGTGCTTATCATAAGACATTATAAATATATAGATAAGGGGAAATAGATAATGACTAAAAAGATATTAAAAGGATTGGATAGAATATCAACAGTAAAGGCAATTATAATTTTGCTGCTGTTTTTTATGATTTCATACTTTATGATTAACGGCAATATAGTAGGTGTTGCAAAGCTGGAGACCATGACAGGCGGTACTAGCATTTTGGATATAACAACAGGTTACACTGTAGATGAAGCATATGATTTGCTAGAGTCATTAGGGGATAGCGGAAGGCAGCATTATTTATCTAGGATAATACCTATTGACTTTGTGTTTCCTATTTCATATGCATTGTTTTTTATGTCTGTTTTGACTATGCTAATTAGAACTAATTATAAGGATAGAAGAAATCTACAGTTGCTTGGGTTGATACCTATAACATGTCTATTATTTGATTATTCTGAAAATATCTGCGTTATTAATTTACTATTGAACTATCCAACTAGATTAACTACATTAACTAAAGTTTCAAGTGTGTTTACTCAGATTAAGTTTACTATGTTTGCTGTAAGTATTTTGATGATTGTTATGTTTGGTGTTATGCT
>Ga0070729_10007014_pt1 | contig 10950 bp, 7 predicted proteins | sample tdDd472_FD_66725 | JGI IMG/M metagenome (GOLD analysis project Ga0070729, IMG submission 66725) | Marine sediment microbial communities from the Atlantic coast under amendment with organic carbon and nitrate - tdDd47.2 | ecosystem: Environmental > Aquatic > Marine > Coastal > Sediment | place...
TTTCATGTCATGCTCGCGAAAGCGGGCATCTCGTTTCCACTTTACATTATGTTGTTAATTTTCTCGGTTGGCAAAAAATTCAGCGTTTCAATTTTCACTACTTAGATAAATTCAACATTGGTATGTTTTTAAAAAATGTTACTCAAAACAGAGTGAATTCCCCAAAGCCTTTAATTTAATACGCCCTGTAGGGGCGAAATCTCGGTAACAACATAAAGCACACATCCACACCGCTCCGTAGGTGCGGAACCAATCACGCTGGCTAAGTACGAGATTTCTGCTCAAGGAGGGGAAGACATTTCGGGTGTTTTTTGTACTGCTGAAACGACAAAACTTTTCATGTCATGCTCGCGAAAGCGGGCATCTCGTTTCCACTTTACATTACGTTGTTAATGTTCTCACTTGGTAACCACTTCAGTGCTTCAATTTTCACTACTTAGATAAATTCTACATTGGTATGTTTTTAAAAGATGTTACTCAAATCAGAGTGAATTCCCCAAAGCCTTAAGTTTAATGCGCCCTGTAGGGGCGAAATATCGGTAACAACATATAGCACACACCACACCGCTCCGTAGGTGCGGAACCAATCACGCTGGCTAATTACGAGATTCCTGCTCAAGGCGGGGAAGACATTTCGGTTTTTTTTGTACTGCTGCAACGACAAAACATTTCATGTCATGCTCGCGAAAGTGGGCATCTCGTTTCGACTTTGCATTACGTTGTTAATTTTCTCACGTGGCAACCACACCAGTACATCAAATCATCCGGATACTATCAAAATAAAACATTCCTTTCCCCCTCCCTTTGCCAAAGGGAGGGTTGGGGTGGGTTCATCACCTGTTCCACAACTCCCGGTCCAGACTTCTATACTGGATAGCTTCACTGATATGTTGAGGAAGTATCCGCTCCTCCCCCTCCAGATCGGCAATAGTTCGGCTTACCTTCAGAATCCTGTCATAAGCACGTGCCGAGAGTCCAAGCCTGGTCATTGCCATCTTCAGTAACTCGGAGCCTGCGTTATCAATTTTACAAAATCGCCGTACCTCGTTTGTCCCCATATCGGCATTATTATAAAGACCTGCAATATCGCGAAACCTCATACGTTGCTTATTCCTCGCATTTACAACCCGGTTGCGAATTATCTCAGATTTTTCAGATTTCTCAGTGGAAACTAAATCCTTGTAATTTACCGCAGGCACTTCAATATGAATGTCAATTCTATCAAGCAGCGGGCCTGATATTTTCGACATGTACCTCTGTATCTCCTGCGATTTACAAGTACACTCCCGTTTCGGGTCCGTGAAATAACCACACGGACAAGGATTCATTGCCGCGGCAAGCATGAAATTCGCGGGAAATTCCAGCGACATCTTTGACCGACTTATAGTAACTTTATAATCCTCCATTGGTTGACGCATAACCTCGAGTACATTTTTCTTGAACTCGGGTAATTCATCAAGAAACAAAACACCATGATGCGAAAAAGAAACCTCCCCCGGTCTGGGGAACGAGCCGCCGCCAATTAATGCAGCATCACTGACAGTATGATGTGGCGATCTGAACGGTCGTTCGGTTATAAGTGCTCTATCTTTCGGTAGGATTCCCGCAACAGAATGTATCTTTGTGGTTTCGAGTGCCTCATCAAACTCCATCGGGGGTAAGATTGAAGGAATACGTTTCGCGAGCATTGTTTTCCCCGAGCCGGGTGGTCCAATCATGATAATATTATGGCCCCCGGCTGCTGCAATTTCAAGAGCCCGTTTTACATTTTCCTGCCCTTTAACGTCCGCAAAATCAAGATGGTAATTATTAACCTGTGAAAAAATACTATCTCTTTCATTTTGCTCACAACTAAGCGATTTCTCCCCTTTAAGAAATAGCACAACATCTCTGAAATTTTCAAGCCCGAATACTTCAATACCTTCAACAATAGCTGCCTCAGGAGCACTTTCCTTTGGTAAAATAATTCGTTTGAACCCTCTTTTTCTGGCTTCTACAGCAATAGAAAGCGCACCTCTTACCTTTCTCAGCGTTCCATCAAGAGAAAGTTCTCCCAGAACAATCGTGTTCTCGAGGGATTCAGGCTCTATATCTCCCACTGCAGCCAGGATACCCGTGGCGATGGGTAAATCGAATGCGCTTCCTTCTTTCTTGATATCGGCTGGTGCAAGATTTAGCGTGATTTTTTTCAGGGGGAATACAAAGCCGCTGTTTTTTATTGCAGCAGAAACTCTTTCTTTACTTTCTTTTACCGCACTATCAGGTAATCCAACTATTGTTATTGCCGGAATCTGCCTCTCACAATGCGTTTCAACTTCAACGATGTAAGCGTCAATCCCGAATGTAGCACTAGAATAAATTTTCGAAAACATATCTACCGGTATATTTTTTATATTCTATAGGTCTGGATCATAAACCGGAAAATTATTAACCCTCAATAATTATCCGGGAAAAATCAAAAAATTATTTTGTTAGAATCATTTTCTGTACAACGGTACTATAAATAGATTTAACCTCGTAAAGATAAATACCCGATGGCAATTCCGAGCCGTCAAAAGTAAAAGTATGAATACCCTCGCCAAGATTTCCGGTGTGCAATTTTTCAATCTTTTTACCCATAATGTCATAAACCGTGATATCCACTTCAGCCGATTCAAACATATCAATAGTAATGGTAGTTACCGGATTAAATGGGTTAGGATAATTCTGGTTAATAGAAAATAGCTCAACATTCCCCTGCCCGATTTTTACCTGAGAAGAGTAAACAAAAGTGCCGTCACTATTCTCTTGCCTTACACGGTAATATACAAGTTCATCTTCAGGCGATTTACTATCAGAGTAGTAATAAATTTTTCCCGGATCATCCAATGCATCCACCGAGTAAATGCTGTTATAATTTATTCCATCAACAGATTTTTCAAGGTAGAATCCCAGTGCAGTTTTAGGGTCACGGTTATACCATTCAATATTAAAGAAGGTTGACATCGAGCTTACATTCAGTTCCGGCGCCTTGGAAAATATCGGGGCATCCGAAATCGATAACCTGTAATTCTGCTGGAATTTTTGATGCTTAAATAGTCTGTCATCTTCCAGAACTCGGTCGAATGTAAAATCCGCTATCACCCTGGAACTATCCTGAAAGTAACTCCTGTAATTTTTATTGATGAACGAATTTTCAAGGGAATTATTAAAATCCCATACTTTCATCAGTTCCAGAACAAAATCTGATTTTTCCATCCCGGAATTAGATAGTTCAACTCCCAGTAGTTCATCAATTGCTAAACTATTAAGTATCACCGAGTAAACCAGATTATCATTTACATATAAATCAGCTACTGCCTCATTTTTTCGCAACACAATATTAAAATGATACCACGCATTATCGGAAATATAAAAATCCTCCAACTCACCCGGTTCTGCGTAACCGGGTATTTTCAAAAGATTATACTCGTTAAGTCCTATAGTAAAATAAACGTCTTCTTTTTCCCGGGAGAATAATCTAAAAAAATCGCCGTTATAATTATTAAATTTCGCCCAGAATTCTATCATCAGATTATTTTCAAATTTTAATGTTTCCTCATCGAGGATAAAACCAGCTCCCGGTGGAAATGTAATAGACTGGCCTGCAACTGTTTGAACATGGTAGGGAATAATTATTACCGGTTCAATAAAATTGGATGAAAATTCATCTGTATCAGTAGTATAAACTTTTATCTTATTTCCATGATAATAACACGTTACACGTGTATTTAGAACCAGATCTTCATTATTTATATTTTCAAGATTTACAACTATCTGAAATGCTTTTTGTTTAAATAATACAGAGTCATTAAGCGTAAACTGGTAAATGTCATTCCACTGGGAGGGATCAGTTACTGTTTTAAAATCTATCGCTGATTTTGATTGTTCAAAATTAAGCATAATATCGGATATAGAAATCCTTTCACCGGGTATAATTTGAACCATCACGGAATCAACACTCATTTTGCGGGGAGTAAAGATATAGGAGTAAGAAATATCTGCATTCATTGGTACGAATGACGGATATCTTACCTTCACAAAATTTTCATTCGAAGCCGCAGAAAGAAAAATTGGAACGATAAATAGAAACAATATTGAAACTAAACGTTTCATTTCGATCCTAATTTAGAGTACAACACACAAGTTACTTAAACTTTCTCAGAAATTCCAGTCGGTCATTTAACTCCTCAACCGGAACCAACAACTTGTCTTTACCATAGATGGCATCTTCACGATTTGTGAAAACCAGCTCGTAATCCTTGCTCATAACGATGGCTTCTTCAGGACAAACTTCTTCGCAAAATCCACAGAATATACAGCGAATCATATTTATTTCAAACTTTTCAGGGTATCTTTCTTTTTCGAGTTCAGTTTCAGAAGCCTGTACCTCTATAGCAAGAGCAGGACAAACACGCGAGCATAAACCGCATGCCACGCACCTTTCTCCCCCGTCTTTTTCCTGAACAAGTACCGGTCTTCCGCGATAAGATGCAGGGGGAACAAATTTTTCTTCGGGATACTGCATCGTAACTTTTGGCTTGAACATGTTTTTAAAGGTTAATGCCAAACCTTTCGCAATTTCAGGAAGATATAACTGTTCTAATAAGTTAAGATCTTTTTTTCTTTTTTTAACCGGCATAAACCTTTCCTTTATAAATTGAATATCATTATAATAACAGCAACATAAACAATGTTAAAGAGTGACAAAGGAAACATCACTTTCCAACCAAGATTCATCAGCTGATCATACCTGAATCGCGGGATACTCCACCGCACCCAGATGAAGAAAAATAACAATGCACCCATTTTTACAAAAAATGCTCCCACCTGAATCAGAACCGTCAAGGTTGAACCCAACCCCAGTGATTCAATATATGGAACCTGCCACCCGCCAAGATATAGTGTAACTATCATGGCTGAAGCAATAATCATGTTCGCATACTCTGCAAGGAAAAATCCGGCAAATTTCATTGAACTGTACTCGGTGTGATAACCACCAACAAGTTCAGGCTCTGCCTCCGGTAAATCGAACGGAAGCCGGTTTGTCTCTGCAAATGCAGATACAACAAAAGTTATAAATCCTATAGGCTGGATTAATGCATTCCACATGAATCCACTTTGTGATGCAACAATAGCAACCGGACTTAAAGATGAAGCCATTAAAACTACTCCACCTATCGAAAACCCCATTGAAACTTCATAAGAAATCATCTGTGCCGAAGAACGAATTCCCCCGATAAGAGAATATTTACTCCCGGAAGACCATCCAGCGAATGTAATTCCGTATACACCCAGGGAAGTAAGAGCCAGCACGTATAATATTCCTATATTTACATCGGCAACTACCAGATTCACCTGATACCCGAATATTTCCACTTCCGGACCTATAGGCAATACCGCGTAGGTCGAAAAAGCAACGAAAAGAGCAATAAAAGGTGCAAGTGAATGTATAAACTTATTTGATAGCGCAGGTGTAATATCTTCTTTAAGTAAAAGTTTTAATACATCAGCGAACGGTTGTAGCAAACCATAGGGACCTACCCGGTTGGGACCAAGCCTGTTTTGTATCCACGCGCTTATTTTACGCTCAAAATAAACGAGGTAAGAAACTGTCAACAAAATAATATTCACAATTATGAATATTTTTATCGCCGCAATAATTATTATTTCCCAAATACTCATTATTTATCTTACTCCCGCCTTATACTTCTTCGGTTGTTTTTTGTTTCACAACTGTCAGGGTTATACCAAGCTCACCAATGTCATCGTAATTTAAACCTTTTAGCTCTTTTATTTTTGATGCAGCCTCTTCAAATACAGTTTCAGCCATATCATATCTTAAATGAAGATTAACTTTTTCAGCAAGTTCACTTATAATTTTCCACGATGGTTTTGACGGATATTTTTTACCCTGTTGCCAACGGTCGAACCGTGTTCCAAACTTATCCCACCTGCTCATCGCCATTCCGTCAAGCGCCCTGTCCATGTCTTCTGCCGCAATTGCCGGGCGGATTCTCTGCAGCCTGTTATTAACATTTACAAATGTACCATTTTTTTCCGCATAAGTTGAAGCCGGGAAAATAATGTCTGCCATCTCAGTCAGTTCGTTGTAATTTGTTGATGTAACTACCAGAAGTTCAAGCCGTGATAATGCTTCCTTGTAATCTTCCCGTAGTGAAGCAATGTCATCTTCAAGTATAAACGCCGCTTTAATTTTCCTGAAGTTGATTCCATCCATAACTTCATCAAATTTTTTCGCAGAAAAACCTGTCAGTTCTGCCCCTTTTGCATTTGGAGATTTATCTTCCGTGATAAGGATTTTATCTCCCGAGCCAATTTTTATTCGTGGTGCAAAAACAAGGTTTTTTACACCCATACTTTTTGCAAACTGAGCGAAAACATAATTATCTTCAACTGTTGCCACAGGGGACCCGAAAAATGCTATTTCTCCGGATTTATATTCCTTTAGCCGTTTAACGGTTAACTCGAACCCTTCATTCCAGTCAATAGTATTTAGAACACCTTCCCGCCTGACTGAAACATTCTCAACACGTGTATCCGCATTCAAGAACTTGAATGTATCAAGTCTGCCGTGATCACACATCCACTCCTGATTCACTTCTTCATTCTGCCGTGGTGTTAATCTTAAAATCTTGTTGTTGCGTGACCATATTTCAGTATTACAACCGCGCGAACAACCAATACACACCGATTTGGTTGATGATAATTCCCATACTCTCGACTGGAAACGAAAATCTGTACTGGTTAGTGCTCCAACCGGACAAATATCGACTGTATTCAACGTGTACGGGTTATCAAATTCTTCTCCGGGAAAAGTAGTAATAGTTACCCTGTCCCCTCTTTTTACAAAAGTTAGCTGATTTTCACCTGCAATTTCATCAGAAAATCTTATACATCGGGAACAGGATATACACCTTTCGCCATCAAACATTATTCTGGGACCGAGCTTGATTCGTTTATCTTTATGCTGTTTTTCTTCAACAAACCGGCTTTCGCCTACACCATGATTAAAAGCATAATCCTGAAGTTTACACTCACCGGCCTCATCACAAATAGGGCAATCGAGCGGATGGTTAATCAATATAAATTCCATCACGGCATTTCTTGCTTTTACGGTTTTATCAGATTGAGTATGGACAACCATACCCTCGGCAGCCATGGTTGAACAGGCAATTACAAGTTTTGGCATCTTTTCAATTTCAACCAGACAAACCCTGCAATTCCCCGAAACCGATAGCTTCGGGTGCCAGCAAAAATGAGGAATTTCTATCCCTGCATCTTTTGCCGCTTCAATTACGGTCTGACCATTTTTAAACTCAACTTCATTTCCGTCAATTGTTAAAGTTGGCATATCTATTCCTTTGCTTTTTAAGCCGCCGACTGCATCGAAAGGTTACCGGAGCTGATAATCACTTTGTTTAATTCTTTTTCTTCGAGAAGCATGTTCGCCAGTTCTAAAACCTGTTCGCTACTCACTTCATCTATTATTGCCACAGATTCATCCGTGGAGTGTATTTTTCCAAAATATATATAAGATTGAGCCATCCGTATCATCCTGTTGGAAGTACTTTCCATGCTCATCAATATACTTCCTTTTAAATATTCCTTGGCTCTTTTTAATTCCTGTTCGCTTACTTTTTTTGATTTAATCTTCTTAAACTCGTCAAATATAAGCTTTTGAGCTTTTGAAAACGACTTATCGTTTGTTGATATATATGCACCAAAAGTAGAGATATCATAAAAAGAGTTCAGGAAAGTATTAATCTGGTAAGCAATACCGTTTTTTTCCCTGAGACGCTGGAATAATCTCGAACTGCTCCCTTCACCAAGTATCTGGGATAAAACATTCACGGCAATCCGGTTTTTGTAATCTTGGTAGCCGTAAGTAGTATTCCCCAAAATCATGTGGGTCTGTTGAATCTCTTTACTAATAAGCTGGTCCTGCGCAGGATTAATTTTTACAATCTCACGGCTGGATTTTCTTACTCCCATATCTTTGGTAATATATTTTTCCGTCAGAGCGATCAGTTTTTTATGCTCAACAAATCCCGAAGCAACAATATACAGATTATCAAAACCATAATTAGCATCTATATAATTAAGAATCATTTCACGGTTGAATTTATTAATATTGGCTTCTGTTCCAATAATGGGCATTGCCACCCTGTTACCCTTGAAAATATTTGTTTCAAAAGTATCAAAAATTAATTCTTCAGGTGAGTCTTCAATATCATACAATTCATCTATTATTACTCCTGCTTCCTTATCAATCTCATTTTTCTTGAATGTGGAGTATTGTATCATATCGGAAAGTACACTAAATGTTTTGGTCAGATTTTTCGCGAGTCCCCTGCCGTAATAACATGTATGTTCCTTGGATGTAAAGGCATTAAGGTATCCGCCTGTTGATTCAATTTCATCGGATAATTTTTTTGCACTCCTTTTTTCAGTCCCCTTAAATAACATGTGTTCAATAAAATGACTTATACCGTTATTACTCTCATCCTCATCACGTGATCCAACGTCAAAAAAAAAGCCGAGAGAGAATGTTTTCACATACGGCAACATTTCTGATATTACTGTTATTCCGTTATCAAGCTTTGTTATCTCGTAATTTATCAACAATTATCCTTTTCTGTCTAATATCAAATTAAAAATGAAATATAGAAATTTGCATTTATCTAATCAAGGCATACTATTTTAATAATCTGTTTACTCCTTTTTTAATCACACCTGCAATTGTTTTATTCTTACATATGGTACCCTAATCTTTTCACAATAACAAAAAAAAGAGGATATCTCAATTAAGAAACATCCTCTTACAAAAAAAAAAGTCAACTACTATTTTACCGGATTGTTAATCTTCTGCAGTTCCATATTTATCAACATATTCTTTGTAGAAAGTACCGATATTTTTATAAGCTTTCTCAAGAACTTCATATTGCGGAAGGAATACTATTCTTATATGTGATGTGCCCGGTACCTGACCAAATCCTGTTCCCGGAACTACTACCACGCCGGTGGATTTTATTAGCTCACTAACAAAATGGTTATCATTTTTGATATTCAATTTTGGGAATGCATAAAATGCTCCTTCAGGTTTCACGCAGGAAATTCCATCAATAGCATTCATCATTTCAACCGTTAAGTCACGGCGCAAGTGTAATTTTTCCATTGCCTCTGTAAGGTGAGAATGGTCTCCGCCAAGTGCCACAGGAATCGCGTATTGTTCAGGATGATTAGCAGAAAGACGCGCGCGTAAAATTTTGTTTATCGCTTCAATGTAATCTTTCAACACTGCTTTATCACCACTAATGATACCCCAACCAATTCTAAAACCGGGAACCATGTAGTTTTTCGATAGTCCCCCAAAAGTTACACATGATACATCCTTGTTCAATGCAGCGATAGAAACATGCTGCTTGGCATCAAACAATAACTTGTCATAAATTTCATCTGCAAAAATTACCAGATTATGCTTTACCGCCAGCTCAACAACCTGCTCTAAAATTTCGGTATCACAATTTGAACCCGTTGGGTTGTTAGGATTGATAAGAATGATCGCACGGGTCTTATCATTAATTTTACTTTTAATATCTTCAATATCAGGCTGCCAGCCGTTAGCTTCATCAAGGTAGTAAGGGTTCTCGTAAGCCTGAAGTTTACTCTGGATAGCAGTATAAAGAGGATATCCCGGGGTAGGCGTTAATACGTTTTCACCCTCGTTTACAAGTGCAGTCAGGCATATCTCAATCGCTTCACTTGCACCGGTAGTAACAAAAATATCCTGAATATTCTGTATCCCTTTTTGTTCTGCTTCAACAGCAATAGCGTCAACCGCGCTTTTTATTCCTGATGAAGGCGCATAACCGTTTTTATTTTTTAACATGGCCTCGTAAGTTGCTTCAACCATGTTTTTTGGCGGGGCGAAATCATAAAGGTTTGGGTCACCAATGTTGAGGTACAACATTTCTTTACCGCTCTTTGCTACTTCGTTCGCCAAAACAACAATATCCCTCACAGCGTAAGTAATATTATTTGTGCGAACCGCAGGTTTAATTGCTGAAATTGCCATTATTTTCTCCATTCATAATAAACTTGATCTATCAATTAAAATTACTTCTTTTTGTTACCAGTTTCAATTGATATCGTAATCTTAATTTATCAGGGAAATACTTTTTTCTAACTAAAACTAAGCCCCACCCCAAATTATATTTTCAAAAATAAACTTTACTAATTATCCCGGCATTACTTCTTGATTTTTTAATATTACAGAGCTATAATTAAATAAGAGAAATTACTACTATTTTACCGGAGGTCAGGTTGGCGGAAAAAACAATCCCCAGAATGTTTGAAGATAGCGTAAAAAAATTCCCCGATAATCCACTCCTATGGGAACATAACGGAGAGCGGTTCATTCCCTCAACTTACAAGGAAGTCTATTCTGATGTACTCAACTTTGCCGCCGGTTTGTTCATGCTGGGTCTCAAAAAAGGTGACCGTACTGCCCTCGTATCCGAAGGGCGTAACGCGTGGGTTATCTCGGAACTTGGAGTATTATACTGCAATGCTATCAATGTTCCTATCTCTGTAAAAATTGATGAATTGAATGACCTCAAGTTCCGCATCGCACACTCAGAATGTAAATTTGCTCTTGTTTCCGCCAGGCACCTTCACAAGATAAGAGCTATCAAAGCAGATATTCCTTCACTTGAAAAAACCATCATTCTTGACACCATCCCAAATCCCGAAAATGATGAAATTCTTTTTGAAGACGTGTTAAACTCCGGTAAAACTTTTCTCTCAATGGCTGAAAATCGTAAGAATTTTGAAAATGTAATCAAGGAAATAAAACAGGACGATTACGCCAATATCTGCTACACTTCAGGTACAACGGCAGACCCGAAG
>Ga0070729_10007017_pt1 | contig 10949 bp, 12 predicted proteins | sample tdDd472_FD_66725 | JGI IMG/M metagenome (GOLD analysis project Ga0070729, IMG submission 66725) | Marine sediment microbial communities from the Atlantic coast under amendment with organic carbon and nitrate - tdDd47.2 | ecosystem: Environmental > Aquatic > Marine > Coastal > Sediment | place...
TTGGGGATGGTACCTGGACGGAGTGCGGTGAGGAGCACCTCTGGCACGTCTACACCCCCAACGATCGAACTCGAGGGCGTCCTGGCCGGGTAATGACGTTGCGCCAGATGATGGACATCGGCATCAAGAAGAAGGTCATCTGCCGAGGTGAGACTCAGTATCAGAAGCGCTGGTTCGTTCCACTCACAGAGCCTGTGGAGTTCGCACCTCATCCAGATCCTATGTTGCTACCCCCCTACCTCATGGGGGTCCTTCTTGGGGACGGTGGACTCACCCATCAAGTAGGACTGACCAACTCCGACGATCATGTAGTGAACCGAGTTCGAGAAGAACTTCCGTTGAGCTGTCGACTCGTACGATCTGACCCAAAGAAGCCGAACCACTTCGGCATTCGTGGACCTGAAGGAGGGACACGGAACCAGGTCCTCGATGAGTTGCGTCAGCTGGGCTTGTTTGGAAAGAAGTCTGTTGAAAAGTTCATTCCACCCCAGTATCTCCGAGCTTCTGTCGAGGACCGAACAGAACTCCTTCACGGTCTCATGGACACTGATGGGGATTGCTCGAAGGGAGGGGTTGCGATGTTCAACACCTCTTCGCCGCATCTTCGAGACGCTGTGCTCGACCTGGTTCGGGGACTTGGGGGTATTGCGACCCTCGGTACGAAGAAGAAGCCGAAGTACACCTACAAGGGTGAACGGCGTACAGGGAAGCCTGCCTACCGGGTGAATGTGCGGCTGTCTTTCAACCCCTTCACGTTGCCCAGAAAGGCGGAGCTATGGCGCAAGCCTTACATGGCTAAGGGCATTGACTCTGTCGAGTACAGCAGAGAAGCCTCCTGTCGCTGCATCAAGGTCTCATCGCGACGCAGTCTCTACGTCACCAACGACTACATCGTTACTCACAACACCATCGAGATGCTGACCTGTGCACTTCTCTTGGGGGATGATGCCTTCCCGATGTTGGTGTGCTCTCCGTTGTCGATGGTGGGGAAGTGGAAGTCCGAGGCGTTGAAGTGGATGAGCCGTCGGGACATCGTGGTGCGAAACCTTGGAAGGGATGCAGGTCCGAAGAAACTTCTCGATGAGACACGCGGAAGGCGTCTGGTGATGACGGGCACATGGTCTCAACTTGTGGCTCACGAAGGCGAGATTCGTGATGCCAAGCCCGGCCTCTTCATCGGGGATGAGTCGCACTACATCTGCGGCTGGGAGTCGAAGCGAACGCAGGCTGCGATTCGGTGTCGAAGCTCGTTTGGGTCGGTGCTTCTGGGGACGGGGACACTGATGCCGAATGGGCGGCACATCGAGGCCTATCCGCAGCTCAAGATGGTTGCGCCCAACCTGTTCGCGCGCTTCAAGCCGGAGCGTCAGTTCGAGGAGGGACTCCCTCGAGGGGACCGTCCAGGCTTCATGAAGCACTTCTGTGGCCCGCAGACTCTCTTCCTTGGCAAGGACGACAAGGGTAATGTCCGGAAGGCGACGTCGTACAAGGGACGCAGCAACGAGGTCGAGTTCGGTCACCTCATCGCTGGTGTCATGATTCGTCGTACGAAGTCCGAGGTCTTCGGTGATGATGGGCTTCCGCCGAAGACGAGGTACGCCATTCCGGTGGAGATCTCCGATGCGCAGCGCATGCGCTTGGCGCGGGCGCGGGACCAGATCAAGGCGAAAATCCAGAAGCGAGCCATCCAGATCGAGAAGGAACTGATCGCCGAAGGTCTCCCTGACGATGCCATCGAGCAGCGCGTGAAGCGCACGCTGTCCTCGGAGGCGGTCACGCTGATGTCAGAGCTTCGGATCAAGCTCGGTCTCATCAAGGCCGACTGGTCCAAGCAGCGTGTGAAGGAACTGGTCAGTGAGGGTCACAGACCGGTCGTCTTCGGGTGGCACGATCAGGTGATCCGAAAGGCTGCTGCGCACTACGAAAAGCTCGGATTGTCGGTCCTTCTCGGAACCGGTGGAACGACAGGCAGGCAGCGAGATCGAATCGTTGCGGAGGCCGAGAAGGGCACGCACGATGTCGTAGTTCTCTCGAGTGCCTATCGCGAGGGAATCACTCTCATCACCTACAACCGCCTCATCATGCTGGAGCGGTGGTGGATCCCTGGTCATGAGATGCAGGCCGAGGACCGCATCCACCGCATGGGGCAGCTGAGAGATGTCGCCATCGAGTATCCGCTGATCCCGAACAGTTATGATGACGCTGTGGGGGAGCTCCAGGTATGGAAAGAGCAGGGGCAGCATCAAGCTCAGGGGTCTGCCCAGGAGAGGGCGTACCAGTGGCTGATGGCGTCGTAGGCGAAGACATCCTGATGCTCGTGCTTGGGCACGAGCTGTGGTGTCAGGTCTTGCCTCACTTCAGTCCGAGGGCCGTCGTCACAGGTTTTTCGGCAGCATGGCTCACTGTTCCTCACAACTTCCATGAGTCGGTCCAGACCTTCGTGTGGCCGATTCCTACGACTGGCTCTTCGGTCACGGTAGAGGAGCCGGATTCGGTGGCGTTCGTGGCGCGGATCAGAGAAGCTGGAGTGCGCCTTCCCGACCTGGAGGAAATCCCCCAGGCGCTCGAGCTGCTCGAGCAGTTTGAAGACGATCCGGAGATCACTGACCCAGGCTCCTACGTCCTCAGCAAGGTCTGCCTCAACTGCTCCAAGGAAGATCTGTGGATCGAGGGAGGAGCCGTAGCTGTCGACGTCGTCGATTCCTACGTGGCCGACCATGGCCTCGATGAGGGCGCGAAGAAGCATCTCTTGGTGCTTCGATGTGCGAGCTGCCTCGAGGTCCACGTCGACGGCCCTAACGGCATGGTCACCTACAGCCTCTGTCAGGCCTGATCTGTCTCAGAACGGAATCTTCTCGAGGGTTCGGTAGATCCCCTCCTCGTCCACTGGAGCGGTGCAGGTCTCGCAGAACAGCTCTGCCTGCTCTTGGAGATGCTCCCATGCTTCCGTGTCTTCGTTATGGCGCCACTGGCTCTTCACGAGCCAGTCGTGGTCGGTGACTATCGTAGCGACAGGTACCCCTTCCAGACCTCCCAGGAGCACTCGAGCGGCCTCTCGATACTGTGCGATGGGTCGACCCCTCCTGGACGCTATGCGGCTGCTCACCGAGCTCCTCACGAACCCCATCTGCCGACAGAACGCTGCTAGTGACTTCGTGCTCTTCGCGTTGTTGCAGGAGTAGCAGCAGGTGACAAGGTTGCTCGGGTCGTTCGTTCCGCCTTTCGACTGCGTCTTCACGTGGTCGATGGTGAGGAAGTTGTCGCCACGCTCAGCGACGAGCTCGGCCATCGTCACCTTGCAGTAGGTGCAGGCCATGCCGTCGCGTAGGTAGATGGCCCAGCGGGTGGTGGGTCGAAGCCACTGGCTCATGAACTTTCCTTGGCCGCTCAGAGCGATGGCTTGTCGAGGTGTAGGACGTAGGACTCGTCGACTCGAAAGCCCTGGCCTTCCTCGTAGGCTCCGATGTGTACGTTGAGCCATGGCTGCCCCTTCTTCGCCTCGACCTGGAAGGTATCCACTGCACGCTCAGACAGGTCTTGAAGGACACCATCCATATCGACGAACCACCCGATGATTTCGACGTCGTTGATGTCGGCTTCGGTCCAGTATCTACCGCTCCCCGCCCATCGAACCGTAGGATTCGACTCGTGCAGTCGCATAGATTGTCGATGGGGGATGTAGTCGTGGATCTGGAGGCGTCCGGTCTTCTTCAGCTCTTGCAGCAGCCACTTCTCGTCGACATCTGGACCATAGGGGTAGTCGATCCCGAGCCTTTTGCATTTGTGGTGGAGCTCTCTCCAGTGCATCCCGCTGATGAACAGCCGCTCATCCTCGGTCCCCTGGTGGGCGATGACGCCGATGGTGCTGGTCTGTCCGGGGAGCACGTGATGGACCTTCACTTCGTAGGTCCGTCCTGCCGGGAAGGGTCCTTTCTTCTCGGGGTGCATCGATCGCAGCATGGTTCCCTTCTTGATGCGCGCCTTCATGCCGGGGAGTACCGGCATCCATTTGGGATCAACGTACCCTTTCAGCATGTTCTCTCCGGCGAATCGATGGTTCTTCACAAGGTAACACGTGACACGGTGCGTGGCATAGGCTATTCCTCCTTCGGAGGTTCGATGACGACCGCTCTGGAGCAGCACGCTGAAGCCATCACCAAGGCATCGAACATCCTCGGATGGCCTGGTCCACGTCCAGCCCAGAAGGAGGTTCTTGAGCACATCTTCGCCGGGAAGAACGTTATTGGTGTGCTCGCCACATCTATGGGGAAATCTGGCATCTTCCAGATTCCAACCCTTGCTCGTGAGGGGTTGACCATCGTGCTGTCGCCCCTCGTGGCCCTGATGGCAGACCAGGTCGCCCGACTTCAGGCTCACGGGGTCGAGGCCTACCAGATCAACAGCCACTGCAGCACGATGGACCGCAAGCGAGCCATCGACGCGGTCCAGAACGGCACCGCCAAGCTGCTCTACATCTCGCCCGAGCGGCTTCAGGGCGTCACCAAGGACTTCTTCGGCAAGTCGACGATCCAGATGATCGCCGTCGACGAGGCTCACTGCATCTCGGAGTGGGGCCACGACTTCCGGCCTGCCTACCTTCGCATCGGGCGACAGCTCAAGCGCCTGGGCACGTTCCAGACGGTGGCTCTCACCGCCACGGCAACGGCACAGGTCGTTGACGAGATCTGTGACGTCCTCGATCTGGGGGACGATGCCGTTCGCATCATCAAGACGCCGGATCGTCCGAACATCTCCTACGGGGTCGCCGGCAGCAAGTACAACCTGGGCGCGCTGGTTGAGATCGGAGGGCTCCCTTCTCTCGTGTATGGATCGACCCGTGCAAGCGTTCAGGAGGCCGCTGTGGCGCTCCGTAGGGCTGGCTACAAAGCGAAGCACTACCATGCGGGGATGAAGAAGGAAGAGCGCATGAAGGTCCAAGAGGAGTACATCTCGGGAAAGCTCGACGTGATCTCCGCCACCTGTGCCTTTGGGATGGGCATCGACCATCCAGGCATCCGCAGTGTCATCCATCTCGAGATGCCCACCAGTCTCGAGGCCTACATGCAGGAGTCGGGGCGCGCCGGCCGAGATGGCTCGCAGTCCATCGCCATCTGCAAGGCGACGCTCGACACCCTCGAAGTGGCGCAAGGCTTGGTGTCCTTGTCCTGGCCCACTCCACAGGCCGTCTACGCCTTCTGGGATCAGCTACAGCCCCTCTTCGAGTCTCGACCTGGCAAGTGGGAGGGAGAGGGTCGTATTCAGCTCACGAACAAGGAGATCGCGGACAAGACTGGAGAGAACGACAGGAAGGTCGGCTCATGTCTTCGAATCCTTCACGACTGTGGCGCCATCCGCAGGGTTCCCTACCAAGATCGTCCAGTGACCGTCACCCTCCTCTCTTCGGCCGACTCGCTGAAGGGGAAGCGCCAGAGGTTGGTGATCCGACGTCTTCACGAGCATGCCGATGCCAATGGAGAGGTCCAGGGCTCCGTCGCCTTCTTCTGGAACGTCATCGGTCTCGACCGTGCCTATGCGACCGAGCTGCGAGCTCGCAATGCCATCCGCTTCAACTGGATCGAGCGCTGTCAGATGATCGAGCGTCTCACGACAGGACGCCCGAACCTCGACGAAGATCAGATCCACCGCATCCGGCGTCGGAGTCTCGCTCGCATCAACTACGCGGGCGGATTCTTGATGAACAACGTCGAGTGCCGTAGAGACTACCTGCTCAAGTACTTTGGGGACACCACGGGCGGAAAAGCTACTGGCATGTGCTGTGACCGGTGCAAGGCTCGGGGCTCGAGGCCCGAAGGAATGGCCGACTGAACCCATCTGGACTATGTGACACAACATCGCAGGAGTGGTTCGGCATGGCGAAGGACGAGCACATCCACGTGCGTTGTGACAGTCGGCGCAAGGAAGACTACGCACAGCTCGCCGAGAACCTGGGCTACGACAATCTCTCGGCCTTCATCACGGCCCTGCTCGAGTCGATGCGAGATCGGTACCTGGACGGCGAGTGGAAGTCGCAGCTGCTCCATCTCCTCGATGACCGCATCGTGGCGGCTGAAGCACACGAGGTCGATGGACTTCCTCTCGGGACAGCGGCCTTTCCAGTGGTGGCGCCCGACCGTTTCTGGCGCCACGTACGGCAGATCAGCGCTTCTTCCGTCTCAGAGGACGAATCTCCTTGACCACCGTTCGGAGCGTGAGTCCGAGGCCGAGGATGGTGATGCCGAAGGCGACCATCGGAGGCGGGAACTGCTCCTGGATGTGGACCTTCACGGGCTCGGGCTCGGCAGGATGCAGCCGGGTGATCTCGTTGAGCGCCTGAACGATGGGCTGGTCCTCGGGGCGCACGTCGAGTAGGTGCTCCATGCCTTCCCGCCAGGCATAGCGGGTGCGGTCCCATGACTTCGTCATCGCCTCCCAGCCTGTTGGGAACAGGTCCTGACGCATCTGGGCACCCTTCGGACCCAGGGTCTGGTAGGGGTCAGCCCTCGAGACGAGCTGGGCGATGAGCGACAGCGTGCCCGACAGACGTCCCTCGGTTGTTTGCTGGCTCTGGGCGAGGATGGCAGCCGCGAGTAGCAGCTGGGCCTCTTGCGGGTTGCTCTCTCCGGTGGCGAAGGCCTGGGCGAACAGGGTCTCGGGCGCCGGCAACACGGGGGATGCCAGCAGGCCGACTTGCTCGATCTGCTCGATGGGTACACCGAGTCGTTCTGCCACGCTCATGGGTGACATCGTAGCTTCTCCCGGCTTTGGACGCACCTGCTTTGGTCGCGCCATGCCGCGTTTTGAGATCGAAGTCTGTTTTCGATTATTTAGTTTCAATCAATCAAATCTATGGTCGTGTCTGATTTTTCACTCTAGCAAATCTTCCGAGAACCACCTTTGTAAGCTGACTTTTTATGTTGATTCAGCTGGTCATCTTCTTGCTCATTGATATTCGGGTTTAAAACTTAGTTTTTCGCTGACCTTCTTTTAACTTCTTGACATCCTACCGAGACCGGATGAGGATTTAAGCAGGCAGGTCATCGGGAACATCCCAGGCTTGCTGTTCACCCCTGGAGGTTCCCATGGCTGTCAGTCGGAAGCGCAGCGACAAGTACAAGGCCGTTCGCAAGCGGGTCAAGCGCAAGGGCGCGAAGTCCTACATGACCACCGTGTACAAGCTCAAGTCCAAGTACAAGAAGAAGGCGGCGAAGAAGAAGCGGAAGTAGCCCTTCGTCTTCGACACCTTACACAGCCGCTTCGGTTTCACCGGAGCGGCTGTTGTGCTCATGGCTTCATGAATCCGGCAGGTCGAGCTCGATGTTGTAGCCAGCCCGCTGTAGGAGCCGGATGACGAGGCGCTGCTCGGAGTGGCTCGTGTCGATGAGCTTGAGCACCGCATGCTCCCCCGAAGCATCTTCGAAGATGAATGCCACCTGCATCCGGAGCAGCGCCTCGTTCAGGCGAGGGACCAGGTCGTCAGCGATGACCTTGCCGTCCGGTGGCACGATGGTGAAGGTGACCTCCATCAGAACCCTGCGTGTCGGTTTCGCTCGGCCTCTTTGAGCCAGCGCAGCGCCAGACGTCGTGCCTTGATGACGTGGTTCCTGGCAGTGACACCGTCGCGCTCCTGGAAGGCCCACTGGGATTCGAGGAGGAAGCCCCGGATGATCCTGCGTCGAGGCGGGTTCAGCTCCTTGAGCTTGATCTCGAACAGCTTGGTGTCAGCCTGCTGCATTCGCTGGAGGATGGCAGTGAACTGAGCCTCGCAGTTGGCGATGGCCTGCTCTCCGGAGGTCTCTCCGAGCATGTTGACGACATGGCGGAGAAAGCCAGGGACGTGGGGAGGGGTTCCATTGAGCCATAGGACGAGAGCTCGGGTGTCCTCGGGAGGCAGTCGTGACATGGCTCGCCCGAAGACGTTCATCATCTGGGCGAGCGTGAACTCGGACATGGTGGGCGCCGAGAGCCGCTGCAGGGCGCCCTGGCGAGCTCGTGAGGACGCTCCTTTGTTGGCCAGGCTGTCGATGCGTCGCATCAAGAGCTTGACAGCCAGCTTGCCCACCGCATCGGGCATTGCTCCCTTCTCGATCTTGCGGTGGATCAAGTTCGCATCGTTCTGGGCCAGGTCGAGGGCGTCGGCCTCTGTGATCACGTTGGCCTCCCGTAGACCTTGTCGGCGACCATGGTGCAGAGTTCTTGAGCGGCGTTCAGGAAGTCGTTGCGAGACCGGAATCCCTTTGCCCAGATCGTCGTCACGCGCTCGAGCAGCTTCTTGGTGCGGGTCGTGTGAGCAGCCGTGATGGTGCCGGCATAGCTCACGCCGAGGGTGGTGAAGTTGGGGTCGATGTCGCCATTGATGGCGATCGAGGAGTGTTTGCTCTGTCCCGAGACGTACTGCTTCCATGCGTCGATGGTGAGCTCGCGGTCGACCGGTGGCAGGTTGGCTCCCTGGCACATCATGTCCCAGAGCTGATCTTGCTCCTTTTTCCGCATGTTCTTCGCACGCGGATTGCGCCCGAACACGCGAAGTAGCCGGAAGTGAGCTTCCGTCACAGCCGGAGGAGGTCCTCGCTTGCGCCTTCCCATCGCAGTTCCTTGTTGCATGCGGTTCTCTACGCCGTAACCGACGTCTTGCGTTCATCGATCACGCGGATGCCTGCCTCTTCGAGCATCTTCTTGGTCTGGGGTGCTTGATCGAGAGGGACCTGGACCTTGAGCTCGGAATGGGTCTGGTCGGGGATACCGATGAGCCAGATCCAAGCAGGGGCTGCGAGGGCAGCGATTCCGATGGCAAGCAGGAACAGTGCCATGATCGACAGCAGCAGCATCAGTACAGGCCACCATACCGGCATCGTCAGTGCTGCTCCGATAGCGGCACCCAGGCGCTGTTGTGGCGTTGCATGGCGGGACATGGTCTGGTGTCGGGTCCAGATGTCGATCCAGACGACCAGGCGATGGCGGAGCGGAGTCCTCACTACAGCCCTGCCTTTTCGAGCTGCTCCATTCGAACTTCGTCGGCGATGATGAGCTTGAAGAGGTGGATGGGCGGCCGGGGTGCATCCTCTGGATAGGAGCGGACACTGTACGATCCGCTTGCGTCTCCACGAGCCACGATGTCGGTCTCCATGCCGTTGTATGGACCTCGGAAGATCACGGTCTCTTCGGCAAGCACCCAGTGGTTGATGAAGCGACTGAAGTCGGCTGCACTGATCCTCATCAGCATGTCGACGAGCCCGATCTGAAGGTGGACGTCGACGGTAGGAACCCGTGGCTTCTTCTTGCGACGCCTCTTCTCTGCGCTTGGTGGGCGTTGAGGAGCCTTTTGTCGCCTACGTGGTCGACTCGCCGCTTCGCTCATGTCACATCTCCAGGGATGAGCAGATGGTCAGACTTGATATGTTGTATCACGAACGGCGGCCACCACCGGAGTAGAAGATGCGCTCGGCTATCGAGAAAATGCAGTACGAAGGGATCGTTACGGTGATTCCCGCTGAGGACCCAAACCGCCCCTCAGTTCCGGACTGCCTGGAGGACTCTTTCATGGTCCACGGGCCTGCGTTGTTTCTCTTCTTGATCGACCAGGCCGGGGGCAGGGTGGCCTCAGAGCGTGTCTCAGGGGTGTCTCCGTCGACAATGTCCCGCTGGATGAACATGGATCCAGGCTCGCTGTTCGGCCAGGGTGGCACGATGCGCCTGTACCGGAGTATCTGGTTTGGCTACCCCTCTCCGCTTCCGGGCTTCGATCGCATCGTCGAGGAGGTGTACGGCCCAGATGACAGCTTCCTGAGGCTGTGCGTGAAGCGCCATGGCTTGAAGCGCACGATGCAGTGGATGCGGGGAGGTCGCGGCTATGGGCTCGAGATGCTGGACATCGATCCGGATGCTCTTCGCAATGCCGCGAACGACATCGGAATTCCTGCAGCGACCCGACGTCGGTGGCAGAGTGGGCTGACCTACCCCACTCAGTGGGCGTCGCTTGATCGGCTGGCGAGAGCGGTCACCGGGATGTCTTGGTTCGAGACGGTCCTGAGGATCCGGCCAAGTCCCGTGCCACGGACCGTGTCGGTTGAGTCATTGCGGTGTTTGATCGACGATGCCTTGCAAGCCGGATAATCGTCGATGGATCATCTCCCTGGACATTGGAGAGATTCTGGAGTATCCTGAGCGACGCACGTTGGAGACATCCGAATGCCGTCACGTCGGAGCGTCCTCGCTCCACGGTCGTTGACCCCTCTGCACAGGGGGCAATAGGCCGTGCGCGGGAATCTACAGAGCTATCGGTTCAAGGGCATCCCTGCCGAGGGAACGGGACGAACGCTGGATGAAGCGATCTCCGATCTCTCGAACTTCTGGATGAGTCGCCCCACTCTCCTCTCCCACAACTGGGGTGTGCTGACCCTTCAGATCACCGTCGGCTCGACGCCGGTCACGATCGAAGTGGCCGACCCCGACATCCTCGATGCTCTCGAGGTCGGCGACACCTCGTCGCTCGTTCAGATGCTGGCGCGCGATATGCAGCTCGACCTGCAGGACGCCGAGATGCTGCTGTCGGAGACGACGGACGTGGTGGCGACCGTCGACCGCATTCGGCCACCTGTTGGATCTGGGATGGCCTGGACGCCAGACCCAGGTCTGTCGGCTCCCAACGTGATGCCCACTGCAGGAATGGAGTGGCTGTCCGATGTTGGTCAACAGGTCGATCTGGAGGTCCGACGGGACCGGGGGCGCCCCCGAACCCAGCGTGGGCGAGACCTGTTGCGACTCGTAGTTGGCACTGGTCACGAACAAGGCCTGAGCGATGCCTCGATCTCACGCCGGACGAACCTTCCGGTCTCGACCGTGAGGGACACCTGGGAACGCATCATGCGAGAGCAGCGCGTCTCCAAGGAGTTCAAGGGACGCAAGAAGGGGCAGCGCTATACGGCCGAGCAGAAGCAGGTCGTGAAAGCTAC
>Ga0070729_10007018_pt1 | contig 10948 bp, 9 predicted proteins | sample tdDd472_FD_66725 | JGI IMG/M metagenome (GOLD analysis project Ga0070729, IMG submission 66725) | Marine sediment microbial communities from the Atlantic coast under amendment with organic carbon and nitrate - tdDd47.2 | ecosystem: Environmental > Aquatic > Marine > Coastal > Sediment | place...
TTTTTTATCACGTTGAAAATCACCGAAGGTGACATAGGGATTCTCAAGGGTATAGCCCTTGAGTGGCCGGAGGCGAAATCATTCGATAATTCAGCTGAAAGGCGGTACCATTTTATACATTGAATCGAAATTCAATAATATCAGCGTCTTTAACGATATACTCCTTGCCTTCCAACCGAGCTTTCCCCGCGTCCTTAACTTTTTTGAAATCGCCAAATTCCAGGAAATCGTCGTAACCGATAACTTCGGCACGGATGAATCCCTTTTCAAAATCGGTGTGGATGACACCGGCTGCCTGCGGCGCGGTGGAGCCGACTCGGACCGGCCATGCGCGGCATTCATCTTCGCCTGCGGTCAGAAAGGAAATGAGTCCGAGCAGGTGGTATGTCTTGCCGATGACTTTATCCAGTGCGGATTCGGAGATGCCGAGATCTTGCAGGAACATAGCCTTTTCTTCGGGGTCATCAATCTCTGCAAGCTCACGTTCAAGCTTGGCGGCCACAGCGATGTGGGTCATGCCAGTGGTCTCTTCGGGCAGCTCAACGCTAGCCTCCTCGCCTTCCGGGCAGTTCCACACATAAAGTATCGGGCGAGCGGACAGGAATTTGTACCCCTTGAGTTCGGGCATGGTGGAGACTTTTTCGTCGGTCCTGAGTGGCTGCTCTTCTTCAAGCAGGGCAAGGGCGCGTTGGAGTGCTTCCTGTTCTTTGGGATCGACTAAGGCCTTGTTTTTTTTACCGTCGGCTTCGAGTTTTTCAAGTCGTTTTTCGATGACCGCCATGTCAGTGACCATCATGTCTGCTTCGATGGCCTGCCATTGCTGTTTGGGATCGTTCATGCCGGAAAAGGCGTCTAATACGCCGATAAGGCAATCATAAGGACGCACTTCATTGAGCACTCGATCGCCAAGTCCTGTTCCCTTGCCGCCTCCGCCGGGGATATCAAGGTATTCGATTTCACTGTAGGTGACTTTTTTGGGATTGAAGAGCTCAATCAACGGGTCAAGGCGGGCGTCCGGGACTTTGATCATGGCCCGATTACCAGCGGCTGCGGCTTCAGGGCCAGCCAGAGCCGCGAAAAGATCAGTCTTGCCTGAGCCGGAAAAGCCGAAAATGGCAGTTTTCATATGCGTCTCCCTTCATTGCTATCATTTTGTGGTCGGAGCCTATCAGCAATTCTCAGAATTGGAAAATATGTAATGAGCCTGAAAGATTGAAGCCTGCGCCGTTTTCCACTACGCTTCCTTGTATGGAATCACAGCAGAACATATTTCTCATTGGGCCGCGAGCGTGTGGTAAGACGAGCGTGGGGCGATTGCTCGCAGATCGTCTCGGGATTGATTTTGTGGACACCGATCATGCTTTGGTACAATCCGTGGGATGCGAGATCGCGGAATACGTTGAACGTCACGGATGGGATGCCTTTCGGGATCGGGAGATCGAGACACTGCTCCGTGAGGCCATGCCCGGTGGGCGTGTCATCGGGTGTGGAGGCGGCATTGTTCTGCGCGAGGAAAATCGTGCTGTTTTGCACGCTGGTATAACGGTGTATCTCAAGGCTGATCCTGAAGAATTGGCGCGTAGATTGATGAGTGACCCCAACGAAAAACAGCGCCCGTCCCTGACTGGGAAAACCGTGGCCGACGAGGTCCGGGAGGTCCTGATTGAACGCGCTCCGTTGTATGAAGGTTGCGCTGATATCGTGGTGAGTGGGGCGAGTATCGAGGATGTGGTCGAGCAGATCACCCGCGAGATTGAGCGGCTTTCCTGACCTTTTTGACAGGATATGCTGACAGGCATATAAATGTGACTGCCCATGCGCGCTAAATTATTTTCTCCATATTGGTTGCCTGTCTGGTTCTTTGGTGGAACCATTCTGATAGGCGCATTCATGCTGCATCTTGACGTGAGTCATCCCGGCGGTCCGCTTTCTTTTGTGGACGCACTTTTCACCGCCACGTCCGCCATGTGTGTGACCGGCCTAGCCGTGGTCGATACCGGGTCCTATTTTTCCACTCTCGGCCTGGACATCTTGTTGGTGCTCATCCAACTCGGCGGCTTGGGAATCATGACTTTCACCACGCTTATTATTCATTTGCTTGGCAAACATGTGTCATTGAATGACCGTATTGCAGTGGGGCAGAGCTTGTTGCGAGATCCTTCGTTCAGTCTGCCTAAGTTCCTGGCGCGGGTTGTCTTGTGGACATTCTTTTTTGAAGGAGCAGGGGCATTGGCTTTCTGGCTTATGGACCCGGTGGGATTTGCTCCGTATTCGGCGATATTTCATTCTGTCTCCGCCTTTTGCAACGCCGGGTTCTCTCTTTATTCGGACAGCCTCACCCAATGGGCAGGGAATGGCGGTGTGAATTCTGTCTTCATGATACTCATCACGGCTGGTGGCCTCGGGTTTTACGTGCTTATTGATTGCGCTGCCTATCTCCGGAAGTTGGCTGTCCGGCTGGTGCGTAAACGGCAGGCCATGCCCAAGTTGAGTTGGCATTCATCCATCGTACTCAGTACATCATTGTTTTTGGTGGGCGTTGGTGCAGTCGTTATCTTTTTTGCCGAAGGAGCAGCTGGAAATGCTCCCGGAGACCTCTCTGAACATGTATGGACCGCGCTTTTTCAGTCGGTGACCTGTCGAACCGCAGGCTTCAATACCGTTGATATAGGCAGCATGGCTAATGTTTCATTGGTTTTCATGATGTTGCTCATGCTTATCGGCGGCTCGCCGGGTTCGTGTGCTGGAGGTATCAAGACAACGACCTTTCGGGCCTTGTGCGGGTTTGTCTGGGCTCAGTTTCGTGGGCGTGAGCAGGTTCAGCTAGGGCGGTTTGCATTGACGCAGGGCGCATTGAACAAGGTAGTGTCTTTGACCACCATGACGTTTATATTAGTAGCTGTCGGGACCATGGTGCTGACGGCTCTTGAGAGCGGGGACAGTTCGCATCTCATGGCGCGCGAGGATTTTATACTTAATATGTTCGAGACTGTTTCCGCCTTCGGTACGGTTGGACTTTCAACCGGCCTGACCCCGCTGCTCGACGATGTGGAAAAAGTGACGGTCATCATACTTATGTTTGTCGGGCGGCTGGGACCGGTATGGCTGCTGTCGGCCCTCCAGAGCTGGCAGGCTGAACGGCGGTATAAGATGCCGACGGCCTCTTTGCCGTTTGGATAGATTTCAAGGAGAAGTTCATGTCGAATAATAATGAAGTCGGTGTTATCGGACTCGGCAAATTCGGATTCGCATTGTCCAAGGCCCTGACCGATCTTGGGCATGACGTGGTCGGTGTGGACAAAGACCCAGAGAATATCCGCAGGGCGCAGGATACATTGGCTCAGGTTTTTGAAGCTGATGCCACGGATGAGAAGACGCTCAGCCAGATCGGATTTCAGGACCTTGAAAAAGTTATCGTGTCCACGGGTGATTCCATGGAGGCGAGTATCCTTGTGGTGCTGAATCTGCAAACCATTGGCGTGAAGAATATATGGGTCAAGGCGTTCAGCCAGGAGCATGAACGTGTGCTGTACAAACTCGGTGTGCCATTCGTGGTCTTTCCCGAGGCGTTTGTGGCATTTCAGTTGGCGCACAGGTTGGCAGTGCCGGGATTGCATGAGTATTTCGGGCTTGGTAATGATGTGGCGACTCGTGAGGTCGTGGTGGATGACTGGACCGGGAAGACCTTGCGAGAACTCGATTTGACCAATGCTTATCAGGTACAGGTCATCGCTTTCCGTCATTCTGGGGAGTCGGAATTTCGTTTTGTCCCGCAGGCAAATCGGGTTCTGGAAAAGGGGGATGTACTCGTCCTTCTTGGAAAGACCGAAGACATTATTCAAGTCGACAAATTTTAGGGAGTGAGCATGAGCGGCAATACATTCGGCAGTATCTTTCGATTGACCACCTTCGGTGAATCCCATGGCCCCGGTTTGGGTGGCGTGGTAGACGGTTGTCCCGCAGGCATTCCTCTTGATGAATCCATGCTGCAACTGGAACTTGACAAACGTAAGCCGGGTCAAGGTGGATTGGCATCCACAGCGCGTAAGGAAGCGGACAAGGTCGAAATTTTGTCCGGCGTTTTTGAGGGCAAGACCACAGGTACGTCCATCGGTTTTACCATTCCCAATACAGACCAGCGTTCGCATGATTATTCAAAAATCAAGGATGTGTTCCGCCCCGGTCATGCTGATTATTCATTCAATGCCAAGTTCGGCTTTCGCGATTATCGTGGTGGCGGGCGTTCATCGGGCCGTGAAACTGTGTCCCGCGTCGCAGGTGGAGCCATTGCTCAAGAATTGTTGCGGAGTGAGGGCATCGCAATTTATGCCTACACCGTGGAGTTGGGTGGTATCCCTGTGAACGCATATGATTTTGAAGGTGCACAGGATCGTCCTTATTTCAGCCCGGACCCGGAGATCGTGAATGTCTGGAATGATCGGGTCAAGGACGTGAAGTCTCAAGGTGACACCTTGGGCGGCGTGGTGGAAGTCCGGGCAACATCAGTTCCCGCCGGACTGGGTGAGCCTGTATTCGACAAATTGGATGCCCGTCTCGCCTATGCCCTTATGTCCGTGGGAGCGGTCAAGGGTGTGGAGATCGGTTCCGGCATGAACGCGTCCTGTTCGCTTGGCAGTCTCAATAATGATCCCATCGGTCCTGATGGGTTTCTGTCCAACAATGCGGGCGGCATCCTCGGTGGTATTTCGTCCGGTCAGGATATTGTGGCGCGGGCATTTATCAAGCCTATTCCGTCCATCTCACAGGAACAGAACACTGTCACTACTGATGGAGCGGCTACGTCCATCACCATTGGCGGCAGGCATGATATAGCGGCTATCCCACGCATCAATCCCGTGCTCAAGGCCATGATGGCCATGACCATTGCGGACATGTTGCTGTTAGATAGAAGGTTGGGCGTGAGGGATTAATTCTCGGCCCGGATTCCTGAGAATCGGAAGAGAATGAGCGTGGTCACGGCACCGAGTGTGTCCGCGAGCATGTCAGTCTGTGCGTCCCATATGTCGCCCTGTGACCCGAGGAATTCGATACCTGCGTCACCGCCGGCCATAACGGCATATCTCCATTCGATGATTTCATATCCTGCGGCCAGTGCCATGATGGCGAACAGGCTGAACAGATAGGTGACGACAGGTTTTGCCAGTTGTTTGCGGGTCAGGAATTCCGCTATGGGGAATGCGTAGAAGCCGATGGAGTAATGCCCCAGTCGGTCGAAGTGGTTGCGCTCAAATCCGAAAAAGTCCGTGATAAAATCAAAAGGCACATTGGCAAAAGTGTAATGCCCGCCAATGGTGTGCAGGATGAGCCAGCAAGCCATGAGTCCGTATGCGAGGTTGGAGAACCGGAAAAGCTTGAAGGTTACGACCAGCAGCAGGAAAATAATGATGATCGGCAGGTTCTCAGCCCACCAGACATCGCGCATGACCGGATTGATGGCGAGGATGGTCCAGAGCACGGTGAAAGCTGCTGCCAGCCCATGCGGGAAATAGCGGGAATAGGCGCTTTTTTCGTCCATGACTATTTGACTTTTTTCATGCGTACGGCGGTGCCGTAGCAGGAGTAGTACTTATCGCCTTCAGGATGGAACGACACTGTTTCGCGGTAGCCGACAATGGCATCGGCGTTGACGTCAATAGCCTGGGCCATAAGACCGTAAAAAGCGTTGTCGAATACATAACTGCGGCAGACGATCAGGCCGAAGGCGGACAGGATTTCTCGTCCCGGAACGGCTTCAGTGGTCATGATTTTCATTTTCCCCGCCATGTACATGTCTTTGGCGAGTTTCATGCGTTGGTCGTTTTTGACATCTTCTCTGGCGTTGTTTTGCCGTTTGGGCGAGCCGAAAATGAGTGACATATATATGATCCCCTTGGGTTTGGTGCGTTGTATTGCTTGAAGATATGTAGCGCGTAAAAGGGGATATGGGCAAGTGTTCAGAAATGTAAAGGCCGGGAGTCATCTCCCGGCCTTGTTTGTGTCTGTATAAGGTCTGTGGCGCTATGGCGTGACCTTCATGATGTATGCCTTGTCAACAGTCATATACTTTTTGACTGCTTCCTGAATGTCTTGTGGTGTGACGTTCTTGGCGCGTTCAATGAGTTTTTCTTCATAGTCACGGTCAAACCCGCGTGCCATGAGGCTGGCAGCCTGACGGCTGCGGGAAATCAGGGATTGGTGTTCCTGATAGTAATTGCCGACAATGATGTTTCTGGCGCGTTCCAATTCCTCTTCGGGAAGCGGGTTTGCTGCCAGCTCTGCAAGCACTGTCTTGAATCCGGCCATTGATTGATCGACCTTGTCAGGGCTGGTGCCGATGTACAGGGCTATGAAACCGGTGTTTTTGCTCTGCCAGAACATGGATGTGACTGTGTAGGCGAGTCCCTGCTTGTCTCGTAGGTCGCGGAACAGCAGACCGGACTGGCCGGACAGGGCCGTTTTGAGCATTTCAAAATCAGCGGATGTTTCCATGTCGGTTTTGCCGGGGGTGGGGAAGAGCATCAGTATATGCGACTGATTGCGATCCTGCAGTTGCATGGTGATTTCCCGTTCCTTGCCCCATTCAGGTGTTGTGAACTCGTATGGTTTGTCCTGAGCGGTCAAAGTATTGGCGATTTCGGTAGCGAATGCCTCGATGGCAGTTTGATCATACTGTCCGCAAACAGCCAACGTGAAAGGCTGCATGGACTGCCGGTTCCAGAAGCGGATGATGTCCGAATTGGTGAATCCTTGCACTTCCTCGGGCGTTCCCTGGTGCAGCAGAGCATAAGGGCCGGTCTTATACAGGAAGGGGAAGAGATGACGGAAGGCAAGGCCCAAGGGTTGGTCTTCGCGTCGCTTAATGCCTGCGATTTGATCTTGTTTGGCCCTGTTCACTTCGGTTTCATCGAAAGCGGGTGCGGTCAGGGTGTCGCTGATGAGCGGCAATATCTTGTCAGTGAACCGAGTGGGGAACTTGGATTCCACGGCAAAGACGTTACGACCCGCGGTGGAACCGAGGCTGGCTGCATGGTCGGACAGGAAATCCTGAATTTCAGTGGCAGTCATTTTCATGGTGCCGCGAGTCAATCCTGTGGCGGTCAGAGAAGCGAGTCCCTGTTGTTCGGGTGTCAGTTCACCGTCGCCGCCGCTCCAGTACATGCTCATTGCTGTGTAAGGCAGGGTCTCGTCGGGCAGAAGCACGAGTTTGCTGCCTCCGGGCAGCGCAATTTCTGTGGGGGCGTCTGTCAATTTAACAGCCGCTTTTTTCTTGAGAGCATTTTTTACTGGCCACTTCTCATTGGTGATGGTCGTCAGGATGTCTGCGGACACACCATTGCCTTCAGGTACGAGAACGGCCACGGCCAACTGGTCGGGGCGAATGAATTCGTTATAGAGGTCTTTCATTTCATCGCGGGTGACCTGGCTGAGTGTGAAGAGATAGTTCTTTTCAGCCTGTTCGCCATTTTCAAAGAACTGGAAGTATCCGACTTTGCTGGCAAGACCGGACAAGGTTTCCTTGGTCAGGAACAGGGAGTCTTCAAGGTTCAGTTTGGCTCGTTCGATTTCTCGATCTGTGAATTCAGCAGGATCGAAAGTCGCCAGTTCGGTCATGAGTTCGGACCAGAATTGGTCGACTTTGTCCGCATCAAGCGTGGCGTGGATGTACATCATGCCGCCACGCTCTAGGGAGAGGGGCGAAACCGAAATGCTGTCTACCAACTGCTTTTCGTATTTGAACTTCCGGTACAGGCGAGAAGTGTCGTCTCCACCCATGAGCTGCGAAAGCAGCTCCAGGCCGGCAATCTTGCCGGACGAGCCGTGCGGGATGGGGAAAGCAGCGCCAAGATAGACCTTGTTCCAGTTGCCGCTCATTTTGACCACTTGCGGACCGGAGCCAGTTTTGGGGATCGCGATGGTTGCGGGCGGAGTGAAGGGGCGGGTGTTCTCCAGAGAACCGAGCAGCTTGTCGGCTTCGGCCAGAATTTGATTCGGGTCCACCTTACCTGTCACGACCAGAAGCATGGACTGCGGCTGGTAATGATCGGCGATATAATCCTTGATATCTTTTTGAGTGAAGGACTGGACGGTCTCACGATAGCCGATGATGGGCCATTCATAGGTAGAGCCTTTCCAGATCATGGATTGCAAGGTTTTGAAAAGTTTGCTGCTGGGGGTATCTTCGCCACGTTCCAGCTCTTCAAGTACGACTTTTTTTTCGCTCTTGAGTTCAGCCGGATCAATGGCCGGGTGGAAGGCCATGTCCGTGACCACGTCCATGCCAAGTGCCCATTTGTCGTCGGGTACTTCTACATAATAGACAGTGTAGTCGAAGCTCGTGGCCGCATTGAGCATGCCGCCGGCCGATTCAATCTCAAGGGCGGTTTCGCCGGGGCCGCGTTTCTCAGTCCCTTTGAAAACCATGTGTTCAAGCTGGTGGCTTATGCCTGCGATTTTGGGAGTCTCATAGGCACTTCCGGCATGGACATACAGTCGGACGTTGACCAGCGGAAAACGGTCGTCTTCCTTGATGAGCACGGTCAGCCCATTCTTGAGCTTGACGATGTTCATGTCTCCCTGTGCGGTTGCGGACAGGGTGGTCTTCTGGACAGGAGTAGGGTCGGTGATCTGTGTTTTATTCATGTGTGTGATTTGGCAGCCGGTTGCGATCATGGTCAGACCGGCCAGCAATAATAATGTTCGGAACATGGGCAGTCTCCATATGGTTCATCATGTTCAGCAATGGTATGTTTGTTTCAATGGTTTAATTCGGTTTCATCAAGATAAGTCTAAAAAAAGCGCTGGCAAGGGTGGTTCGGCTTGCAGCCATCTAGCAGAAGGGAATCGTAACCGAGCACGCTTGAAATAGAAACCATTATCCGAAATTGGCTCTGTAACAGTTTGCGAATGCAGATTTATCTGATTTTGATTCATTTCGTATAAAAAATATTGAAAAAAACGAAAATAAATTGTTAGGGCCAAAAGGCATTGTTTGACCGTGCAATCAATAGCTTTTTCTGAGTTCCATTGTTCGGATTTCAGAAGGGTTTACCTATGAGATAGTTCTGGAGATATTGACAAAAAACCTTTGGCAGGCATAGGTTTACTGATTGATTGTCAAGGGAGCTTCTGTGTTTAACCTAACGGAGGAATTGAATGTCCATCAGTTACGCACCAGCTGGCAAATCCGGCAAGTGGGATGGCGCCTTGGACTGGCTTCAGATGCTGTCCGGCGTCAGCCTGATTTTGTTCATGTGGTGTCACATGCTACTGGTTTCCAGCGTCGTTATCAGCCCGAATGTCATGAACGCTATCGCCCATTTCTTCGAGTCGACCGGTATGGCGCAAGTTGGCGGTCCGCTCATTTTTCTTGTTTTCCTGACGCACTTCGTGTTGGCCGCCCGGAAAATTCCGTTTCGTGCTGACGGTCAGAAAACCATCTGGCAGCATGCCCGGATGATGCGTCATGGCGACACCTGGCTGTGGGTAGTCCAGGTTGTGTCCGCCATGATTATTTTGGTTATGGGATCCATCCACATGTGGGTGATTCTGACTGACTTGCCTATCACCGCCGCCAAATCCGCCGCTCGTATTCAGGGTGGATTCTGGGCCGTGTTCTATCTCATCCTCCTGCCTTTGGCAGAACTGCATGTCGGCATCGGTTTCTACCGTATCGGCGTGAAGTGGGGATTCGTGAAAGATAAGGACCGTCCCAAGTTCAAGCGCAGCGAGAATATGCTTACTCTGCTCTTTGTCGGTATCGGACTGATCACTTTGGTCCGATTCATGTTCTTGAGCATTAACTAGGAGAAATAGCCATGCAGACTATCTACACCGATTTTCTTGTTGTCGGCGCAGGTCTGGCGGGCGAGCGTGCTGCTGTTGAAGCAGCTGACGCCGGTTTCTCCGCCATCTGTTTGAGCCTGGTCCCGGCTCGTCGTTCCCATTCTTCCGCAGCACAGGGAGGCATGCAGGCCTCCTTGGGTAACTCGGTCATGGGTGAGGGCGACTGTCCAGACGTTCACTTTGCGGACACCGTTAAAGGTTCCGACTGGGGTTGTGATCAGGAAGTGGCCCGTCTGTTCGCAGACGCGGCTCCCATTGAAATGCGCCGTCTGGCCCATTGGGGCGTGCCCTGGAACCGCGTTGTTCCCGGCAAGTCCATTTACTACAAGGGCGGCAAGCAGTTTGAAAAAATTGAAGCCGAGGATAAAGAAGGGCTGATCATGGCCCGTTCCTTTGGCGGTACTGCCAAGTGGCGTACCTGTTATACTTCGGATGGTACCGGCCATGCGGTCATGTGCACCATGGACAATCGTTGCGCTCAGGTGGGCGTTGAGGTCCATGACAAGACCGAAGCCATTGCTCTGATTCAGGACGGCGACACCTGTTACGGTGTTGTGGCTCGTTGCCTGCGTACAGGTGAGTTGCGGACCTATCTGGCCAAGGCGACCATGATCGCAGCGGGCGGTTTCGGGCGCATTTACCCGAACACCACGAACGCGGTTATTTGTGACGGCGGGGCACACACCATGTGTGTGGATTCTGGCGTGGTCCCCATGGGTAACATGGAAGCTGTTCAGTTCCATCCCACCGGCATCGTGCCCACTGACATCCTTGTCACCGAGGGCTGTCGTGGTGACGGTGGAACGCTCCTTGATGTCGACGAAAAACGTTTTATGGACGTATATGAACCTGAGAAAGCCGAGCTTGCTTCCCGCGACGTGGTCTCCCGTTGGATGACCCATCACATGCGGGAAGGGCACGGTGTCAAGTCGCCTTATGGTGAACACCTCTGGCTCGATATTCGCCATTTGGGTGAAGAGCATATCACCGGCAAACTCCGTGAAGTGTACGAAATCTGTACTTCCTTCCTCGGTGTGAACCCGATTCATCAGTTGATTCCGGTTCGTCCCACGCAGCATTATTCCATGGGTGGTGTCCGTACCAA
>Ga0070729_10007020_pt1 | contig 10947 bp, 7 predicted proteins | sample tdDd472_FD_66725 | JGI IMG/M metagenome (GOLD analysis project Ga0070729, IMG submission 66725) | Marine sediment microbial communities from the Atlantic coast under amendment with organic carbon and nitrate - tdDd47.2 | ecosystem: Environmental > Aquatic > Marine > Coastal > Sediment | place...
CCGAGCAACATCATGGCTGTGCCGATGACAACCTCTTGGCCGTCGTGTGTGGCTGCACCCGTGCGTAGCTCGTCACCAACGCCAACATCCGCCACATCGCGGATATGAACCGGAACTCCGTCATCGCTCTTGATAATGATGTTTCGGATGTCTTCCACGTCTCGGATCAGACCTGTGGCCCGGACCAGATACGCCTCTCCGACGTGCTCGATGTAGCCACCGCCCGCGTTTGCGTTGTTCTCCGCAATGGCCTGCATGATGTCACGGAAGGACAAGCCAAAGGCCATAAGCTTTGCCGGGTCGGGAGTCACATGAAACTGTTCTTCGTACGCGCCGATGCTGTTGACCTCGGTGACGCCGGGCACAGTGCGGAGCTGCGGGCGGATGACCCAGTCCTGGACTGTTCGCAGATCCTGGGGCGAGTATTCACTCCCGTCCGGTTTCAGTCCGGTGGCCTCGACCGACCACATGTAGATCTCGCCCAGGCCGGTCGAGATTGGTCCCATCTGTGGTTCGGCCAGTCCGGGCGGGAGCGATCCGCGTGCTTCGGTCAGGCGTTCGCCGACGAGCTGTCTCGCCCAGAAAATGTCTGTGCCTTCCTCGAAAACCACCGTGACCTGCGACAGCCCGTAGCGAGAAATGGAGCGGACGTAATCGATATTCGGTAGACCGCCCATCGACCATTCGATCGGGAAAGTGACCTGCTGCTCGATCTCAACCGGAGACAACGCCGGAACATTGGTGTTGATTTGCACTTGGACATTCGTGATGTCCGGAACGGCGTCGATGGGTAGGCGTGTAAAGCTATACACACCGACGCCAACAAGAGCGAGTGTCGCAAGCAGGACTAGCGTCCGCTGGCGAATTGAAAAATCGATAACTCTGCCAAGCATGTGTAGCTCCTTAGTGCTCGTGACCGGCGGCGCTCTTGCCAAGCTCGGCTTTCATGAGAAAACTGTTACGGATAACGACCGGTGTGCCGAGAGCGATGTCGTCTCCGACCAGTTCGACGGACACATCGTTTTTTCGACCCAGGCGAACAGCGACGGGCTCGATGCCATCAGCGTCCTGTACAAAGACCACCTGTTGACCCTCAAACGTCTGAATCGCATCCAGCGGGACGACACGTGCAACAGGTGTCTGCCCCGTTTCGACTCGGGCCGTGACAAACTCGCCCGGCTTCCAAGATCGGTCCTGATTGTCGAGGACAACTCGTGCCGAGACCGTCCGTGTTGACTCCGATACAACCGCACTGACATAATCAACTACGCCGGTCGTGGTTCGATCCCCGGCGTGAACTACCACCTGAAGTCCCTCTGTGATTTGGCCCGCGTATTGGCTATAGACGGAGATATTCAGCCAGACCGTGTCGAGGTTCGCGATGGTGTAAACCGCTTCGTCGGTGCCAACCTTTTCACCAGGCGTGATGTGCTTTGCGATGATGCGCCCGCCGATCGGAGCGGTCAGCGAGTATCGAGCAACATCGACATCAGGCTCATCAGTGATGCCGGCGACCTGTTCATCGCTCAACCCGAGTAAGTGGAGCCGCCGTTCCGAGTTATCCACCGATGATGAAGCCACGCGGGCCGCTCGTTCGGCCTCTTGAAGTCGGAGTTGGTAGGTGAAGTCGATGTCCTCAAAGGCAGCAAAATAGTCAGCTTGGGTGCTATTGAAAGCCTCCTGCGCTGCAAGCAGGTCTGACTCCGTGGAAAGACTCTTCTTCTGGAGTTCACGCTCGCGGGCGTAGTTTGCTTCGGCCGCTCGCACTCTCGCGTAAGCGGAGAGGAGCCGACCCTTGTTCTCGCCGATGCGAAGATCTGCAACTCCCGCTCGCAACTCATCCAGTTCCGGCTCGGATTTCAGCAGATCCAGCAGCGTTTGCGTGTTCTGGCTGATCGTGCGCTGTCGATTGAGTTCTGCATCAGCGATTGCCTTCGACTGTACTGATTGCAGATAGGCGATCTTCGCCTCGCCAAGCTCGGGGCTTTCGAGAATGGCGAGCAGGTCACCCTGAACAACAGCATGGCCGAGTAGACCAGAGACCTCCGAAACGATCCCAGGCACCCGCGGGGTCACATGAAGTACTGCATCCAGGTTCAGGCCGACTTCTGCTGGCAGCGTGATATGCGTCGTTATGGTGCCACCGCTGAGCGGCTGAATCAGAACACCCGCACGCTCAAGCTGCTGCGGTGAGAGCTTAATAACGTCCTCGCCATGCTCTTCGTGCCCGTCCTCACTTCCCTCGTCGTGACCATGCGCATCTCCGGCATCGCTGTGATCATCCGCCTCAGTGCTGCCATGATTGTGCCCATCGCTCTCGGAGTGCCCTGAGTCTTCGGCATGGTCATCGTGCCCACTGCTATCGCCGCAACCAGCCGTAGCGAAGGCGATGGCAATTAGAGTTGGTGCGAGGAGCGTCTTTGTCAGTGTATTCATCGGTTCACCTCGTCCGTGGGCTGATCGCCATCACGGGGTTCACGCCATGGGGCGTTGTGTTGTGTAAGTTCGCGCAGCAAAGCCGCTGCCTCCTGGAGTCGCTGGAGCGCATCGACATACGCAATGCGTGATTCAACCACGACCTGCTGTGCGTCCAAGAGTCGCAGGTAGTCTGCCTTGCCACGCTCATACGCTTGTCGCGTGAGATCGAGCGTGCGTTCGGCTTTGGGTAGCAGTTGCTCTCGGTATCGTGTAGCCGCGATTCGGGCCGCTTCATAGGAGGACCACGCCTCCGAGACTTCGGCGAGCAGTTCAAGCTGAACTGCCCGTAGATCCGCTGCTGCGGAGAGCCGCTCTGCCAGCGCTGATTGGATGCCGCCCTGATTGCGATCGAAGAGCGGGATCTCGATACCAATGCCAAGATCGACTGTGGTTTCGTTGTCAATATCGGAGTAGCGAGGTCCAAGCGATGCGACTAAATTCGGAATGGCTTCTGCTTTGGCAAGTTTGTGCGCCCGCCGAGCACGCTCAATACCAATGCGTGCGACCTCCATCCTAGTGCTTGACTCGATGACACGGGTTGCGATGTCCTCCTGGTTCGGAAACTCGGGTAGATCATCAGCGACTGTCGTAAGCGGCAGATCAACGACGTGATCAAGTCCCATGGCTGACGCGAGCCGCCGCATAGATGCGTCCTCTTCGAGACGTGCGGCTTCCAGCTCGATCTCGGCTTGCTCTTTGACCACTTCTGCACGGAGCCGATCTGGTTCCGTCGCTGCGCCTGCATCAACTTGGGCTGTGGCTGCTTCGAGGAGCCTATCGGCGAGGGCGATCAGATCTTGTCTGTTCGCTAGGCGCTCGCGTGCTGCAACGGCCGCGAAATACGACCTTGTCACTCGCGAAGCCACAGCGTATTCCTCAGCCACGAACTCTGCTCTGGCCACCATTCGATCTGCATCGGCAACGTCTCGGGCGCGACCCAGTTTGCCTCCGAGGACGATCTCCTGCTCCAGCCGGTAGATGGTCTCTCCGCCCGATCCGGCATCGGAACCAAGGGCTTCGGCGTCGAATGAGAAAGAAGGATTCGGGTACAGGCCGGCTTGTGTCACACGGCCTGCGGCGACATCAACCTGATACCCCGCACGGCGAAGCCTGGGCGTGTTGTTGATTGCAACACGAATCGCGTCATCGACCGTAAGAACGTCGAGTTCTTCGATTCCCAATGGCGGCCGATCATTTGCGTTCTCGGCGGCGTTCTCTGACAGGCGCCTGTCAGAGTCCGCGAACCGATCCTGGAGAGAGCGATATGTCCGATCGTCCCACGAACGATCAAGTGGCCCAGCGCACGCCCCAAGCAGGAGGCACAGCCCTGGTGTCAAGCCAAATAAGATTTTCATGTGTGGTCCCTGAGTGTTTCGAGGAGGTCAATACCGCTGCATGAATGCCGCGATCCTGCTATCGAATCAACTCAGGACTTAAAGAATCAGAACAATGCTAGTCAGAGACAGCCGCATTTGTCGAGGAGGGCCGTCATCGATGTGCGACAGGCTTGTCGGAGTCGTAGTTTGCGACCAGACGACTGTTGAAGCCAACTGGAGGAGACTCGGAGTAGCAGGTGAGTCTGCGTTGGACTTACCTTCACGAGAGCGGTGGTCGGTCACCGCAGGACTGACTTCAATCGGCTCATCGACGCAAGTAGTCTCTCGGCAAGATTCGAGTTCTGGTGCCCTGCGTTGGTCGCTGGTTTCGGACCGTTCGGGGTCCTGCCCAAGATCGCCACCCGCGCAGCATTGCGATGCTGCCCACTCGATGTGAGACGACCCATCCGAGTCACGACAGACGAGCAGCCCCGCAGGGCTTCCCACCACTATCGCCTGGGCCACGAGGAGTAACCAGACTACCGCGAAATGGAACGAACGAGAGGACATCAGTCAACTATAGCCTGTCTGAGTGCCGCGAGTGGTCACTACGAGAGCCGATTGGAACGGCCTTGATCGTGCAGATCAAGGTCGACTCGGAAGTCGTGACACATGAGTCGCCGACGGAGAGTTTTCTCCACAGACTCACCGGATCGGGGGGCGTCCCCCTCCGTTCGCGTGGGCTGCAAAGAGGACTGCGGTATCCCGAATAGATCCCTAGTAGCTAGTCGAGGCCGCATCAGCGATCTTCGCGTCCGTCCGACGCCGAGGAGCACATGATGAAACTCAACGGATTCAGAGGGCTTCAGTCATAGACTCGTTGATCCATGTCAAATACCACCCGAGACCGCATGGCGCGGATGCCCGAAAGATCAAATGACCAAAAGCACCTTCATGATCCCGTCGATGGACTGCCCTGCTGAGGAGGCCGTAATCCGCAACCGCCTCAAGTCAGTCGAGGGTGTCGATGAGTTGCACTTTGACCTCTTCAACCGTCGACTGACTGTTTCGCACTCTCTTTCTGATGAAACGACCATCGTGTCGGCGCTCAAGAGCGTCGGGATGGAGCCCCGCATTGGGAATGCGAAGAACGACCAGGCGGAGCGTGATCGCGAGAGGCATACTCATGGATCTAGCAATGCCGCTCAGGTAGAAGAAGGAGCGGCGTGCGATCCGGGTGTTCCTTGCGGGACCGATGTCGGTCCTGGAGAAGAGCAGGCCGAACCAGTCGCAACACGAAAGGAACTGGCCTTACTAGGCACGTCGGGTGTTCTGGCGTTTGCGGCCGAAGGGCTGTACTTCGCCGGAATCAAGGAAACCGCGTGGCCCGTAGTTACGCTTGCTATCGCATCGATGCTCTTGGGTGGACTGCCCACACTCAAGAAGGGGCTGGTCGCACTCAAGACACTCACGCTCAATATCAACTTCCTCATGACCGTGGCAGTGATCGGCGCGGCGGCGATTGGAGCGTGGCCCGAAGCCGCGATGGTCGTGTTTCTATTCGCTGTCGCGGAACTGATCGAAGCGCACTCACTCGAACGGGCGAGAGATGCCGTCCGAGGGTTGATGGCCATGGCTCCCGAAGTCGCGAATGTAAAGACTTCCAGTGCGCAGAGTGCTGACGACTGGAAGACAGTTGCAGTGGAATCGGTAGCAGTCGGGTCAATCGTGCGAGTCAAGCCAGGTGAGCGGCTTCCCCTTGACGGCATCGTCGTGGCTGGCTCGTCAGCGGTGAATCAGGCTCCGATCACCGGCGAGAGCATCCCCGTGGACAAAGCCGTGGACGACCACGTATATGCGGGAAGCATTAACGGAAACGGACTTTTAGAGTTCAAGACCACGGGCGGAAAAGACCAGACGACCATTGCACGGATTGTCCGCTCAGTGCAGGAAGCACAGGGTCAGCGAGCACCGACGCAGCGGTTCGTCGACTCGTTCGCGAAAGTCTATACACCAATAGTTGTAGTGCTGGCGGCACTGATAGCAGTTGTGCCTTGGCTGGTATTCCAACAGCCATTTTCATCCTGGCTCTACAAGGCTTTGGTCTTGCTGGTCATAGCCTGTCCGTGCGCATTGGTGATTTCAACTCCCGTGACGATCGTCAGCGGACTGACGGCTGCGGCTAAGCGTGGAATCCTCATCAAGGGCGGCGTGTATCTCGAACAGGGTCGGCACCTCACGGTTGTTGCTCTCGACAAGACTGGCACGATCACGGAGGGCCTACCCAGACTCACGGATGTGACGCCGGTCAATGAGACTGGGGCGATCGTTACCAAGGAAGAAGTCCTTCGCATCGCCGCGAGTATTGACTCGTTGTCCGATCACCCTGTCGCACGAGCAATCAGTTCTGCCTGGAATGGTAATACGGAACCACTGTTCCGGGTCGAGGAGTTCCGATCGGTCACCGGGCGAGGCGTGCAGGGTGTTGTCAACGGAGAGATGTACTTCGTTGGCAACCACCGCTTTTTGCACAAACGCGGCATGTGTACACCTTCGATCGAAGCAAATCTGGAAAGGCTGGAGGTTCAAGGCAAGACAGCTGTTACTCTATCTTCGTCAAGCGAGGTTCTTGGTTTACTCGCTGTGGCCGACACACCACGTGAGACGAGCATGCAGGCCATTGTCCGCCTCCATGAAGCGGGTATCCGCGTGGTGATGCTCACCGGAGACAATCAGAAGACCGCAGATGCGATCGCGAAGAAAGTCAGTATCGATATTGCACGCGGCGAACTATTGCCAGAAGATAAGCTGAAAGCGATTGATGAGCTTCTGGCGCAGCATGGCCAATCAGCCGTCGGCATGGTCGGAGACGGGATCAATGATGCTCCGGCACTTGCGAAGGCCAGTATCGGCTTTGCGATGGGCGCAGCTGGTACGGACACGGCGATCGAAACCTCTGATGTGGCATTTATGCGAGACGACCTCCTCTCGCTGCCCGAGTTTGTCTCGCTTTCGCGCCGCACGGCGAGAGTGCTCAAGCAGAACATCGGTTTGGCACTAGGTATCAAACTCGTGTTCTTTGTGCTTGCTATAGCAGGCGTTGCCACGCTTTGGATGGCGGTGCTCGCAGATGTGGGAGCTAGTTTGTTCGTTGTCTTCAATGGACTCCGGCTGTTGAGGTGGCGACCCCGCCAGTAAGTCGGAGAGCACGGTCACACTTTCACGAAAGGACCCTGCGGAGTCTTGGATTGATTGTCGCTTACACTGGTAACCTCAAACGGTCGAGTGTTTCACGGCGAAACCAGAATCCGCGTTTCCAGGGCCCAGAGACCGATCTGGGCTGCGAAGAGTTCAACTGGTGTCCTGTCGTCCCAGGAAGAATCGGATACGTTTGAATTGAATCTGGGTTCGAGAGCGTGAGGTCGATGCCGCCGTCACATGCGGCATCGATGAGTTGACGAATCTCGCGTGTGGCTTCGCGCTTCGCTTCATCACTCGGGACCAAGTCCGTCCCGACGAGCTCCAGTGCCTCGTCGACTTCTTTGTCGCCCGTCGAGCCGGTCATGCCTTTGTGCGGCACGATGAACGAAAGGCTGTCCCAAAGGAACAACGCCGACGCGATCAGGCCGCGGTCGGTGCACCGGATGCTGGGGTAGTAGATGGCGTCATGCATTCCCTGAATGGCCTCCATCCGCGGGATTCACCGGGCCAGCATCCCTTCTTCAACGAGCGTCGGACCCAGCTCATTGAGCAGGGCCTGAATCCGTCGGACTTCCTGGATCTGGTCCGTGGTGAGGTTCTTCCAGTACTGCGGATAGCCCCACTTCGGCCGGTCGTTATCGAGGTGTTCACGCTTCTGGTAGTAGGCGCCTCGTCCGCCTCCGCGAGGGAAGCAGCCCTGGGCGTTCGCGATCTCAAGCAGCCGCTGATACCCGTTGATGTCGTCCACAAGAGCTCCGTCCGCACGGATTTTGCTGAAGGACATCGGGGCCTTCTCAAAGCGGATGTTGCGTTCGAAGTCACCGGGTTGCCAGAGGCCTTCGGCAAGGAACGGGGCGAGGTCCGCTTGCACCTGCGGTGAGTTGCACTTCGCCACCAGCTCAACACGCCGCGCATCGTCGCGGATCGACCCGGCCTCAGCCCCGGCCTCGGCGTCCCGGCGCATCCGCTCAGCCTCGGCGAGCTTGTTCTGCCGTTCAATCTCCGCGAGCCGGTCGTCCATCTCACGCTGCGATGCGGCGAGGCGTTCCCGCAGCTCGATCCGCTGTCGCTCCATCCGCATCTCGAAGTCGATGCGTTGCTGCTCGTTCTGCTGGCGGGCGAGAGCCAGCTTCTGATTCGCTTCGAGTAGGGCACGCTCCAGCTCCGCGGTCCGTGCGTTCTGCTCCATCACCGGCTCGGCGGCCTCGCGGGCGGCCTGCCGTCCGCGAGTCTGTGCATCGATCCACGCCTGTCGCAGCTCGGCCCGGTACGCATCGATCCGACTCTCCAGCGTGGGGTCGGCGGAGACATCTTCCGAGCGGTCGAGCGACGACAGGTTCTCCTTCAGCCATGCTTCGGTCTCGCTTAGCTTCATCGCACGCGATCGAGCCCAGAGGTACGCGTCGTCGGCTTCCTCGACCCGCTCGGCCTGAGGGACATATCCGTCCGGTCCCGACTTCGCGCGTTCCAGGAACGCGAGCATCTGTTCCACAAAGGCCTTCTTCGCCGCCAGCTCACTCGGTTCGACCAAGGGCTGCTCCTGATAGCCCATGAAGTGCATGGCGACGGACATGCCCTTGCGGCCGAGCCGCTTGCCGTCCTCGTTCGTAAGCAGGGCGTCCATCTGCTCTCGGTACGCCGCGTTCCGCTGCTCGACCTGCTGGATGAGTGACTGGGTCTGCTTTACGCGGGTCTCGAACTGCACGAGCAGCGAGCGGGCGTACGCCTGCTGCTCCTGGTCGGCGAGCGAGCCGTACACGCGTTCGCGTGCTGCTTGACGGACGTCGTCGGTCGACACCTGGGCGGACGCGACTCCGACGCAACCGAGGGTGAGCGTGGCAATGAGAAATGGCAATCGGTTGAGTAGTCGCATGGTTTCGGTCCTCCGGTGTGTTCTGCGATCAGGGTGTGTCGTCAGTGTTGGTCCTTGGTGTGGACGGGTGAGCCCACAACGGGCGTGGTGGTCAGGGGCCGCCCCCCGGGTCTCGGTCGAGTGCGTCCTCGAACCGCTTCGCTTTGAGCATGCTGGCGAGGTGGTCAACATGCTCGACAAGGGCGTCGACTTCTTTGTCCCACTGCCGAGCTTCGTCGAACAATGCGTCGTAAGCCTCCACGTCGACACCGTCGGGCACCCAGACAGCATCGAGGCGTCGGCGGGCATCGGCCACCTTCGCCGTGTAGCCGTCCGCCCCGTTGAGCAGGGCGACCCAAGCCTCGGCAACCGAGTCGTGTTCCAGCACGAGCTCGTCGAACTGCGGTGTTGTCGCGGACACATCGAGCGAGAACCCGAGTCGCTCCTCGACCAACGCTCGCAGCTTGGTCACGGCGGCGGTGGCCTCGTCGAACTCGGCGGCGACCCGCTCTTTCTCGCGTCGGACCGCGTCCCGCCGGAGCTTGCCGAGGTCATCCGGTGCGACGCGGTCCAGCACGGCCGTCGCCAGCCCGCCGGGGGACTCGCGGTCCGCGGGCCTCGCGAGCCCAAGGCGAGCGGCTCCGTCCTGGACGCTCAGAATCGCGGATCGCCAGCGGTCGGGTGAGCTGGCGTAAATCTCCGAGGGGCTTAGTGCGACGATGAAGGTGCAAAGGCCGAGGACGAAGTAGAGCGAGCACGCGAAGCTGGTGCCCGGTCGGAATGAGACCGGCCCGCGGGGCTTGAGCTCGATGTACCGGCGACGCTTGGCCTTCTTGGACGTGCGGGCGCGTGCCGGAGGGGGCGTGGCTTCGGACCGGGCTTGCTCGATCGCGGCTTTCGTCTCGTCGTCCATCAACGCGACGAGGTCATCGGACAGGTCGGCGAACGGCGAGTCCGGGACGTGCGGCCGGCTGTAGTCCTCCTCCTCTTCCTCCTCGACTTCATCGCGGCCCGTCGAAAGCACTCCTGCGATGAAGTCATCCAGCGACTCTTCCCCACGGTTGTTGTAGCGAAGGTCCGAGATGGTCTGGTACGCACACGCGGCGGCCATCGCGATCAGCATCACCCCCGCGATGCGTGTCCAAGGGAACATGGTCAGCACGATGCCGGTCGATGTCAGGATCAACGGCTCGTAGACCTCAAGCACGGTCCACTCGCGGTCGGTCACCGCGATGCGGGACCACAGACGACTCGCACGGCCGGTGAATGCGGGGTTCGCGTAATGGTCTCGAATCGGACCGTGCGGGCTCCAGAGCCCGACGGACCGGACCAGCCACACCACGGCGAGACCGATGGTGAGCACGGCCATCGGGCGGGCGATCGGGACGGCGAGCAGGCCGCCGATCCACGTGTCCTCGGCGTACCCGCGGAGCAGCAGCAGGAACAACGTGATCGCCGCGAACCACACCATCGTCTGTGCGAAGGGCAGGAAGCCGACTACGAACCCGCCCGAGCTCTGTCGGAGCAGGATCGCCACCGGGGTGAAGAATGGTCGACTCAGGGAGATCATCCGCGACCTCCGCCGGAACGTCCGTTGCGTGGGAAGTGCTGCACGGTCTGCGGGAATCGGCAGTACAGGAGATTCGAGTTGGTGGTCTTCCACGGCTCGCCGGCGCGGAAGGCGTACGCCTCGGTCCAGCCACGCTGCGGACCGCCGCGGAGCATCTCGGTGAAACGCTTGGCTCGGATCGCGAAGTCGATAGCCTGGTGGCGACCCGACGAACCCGACTTCGACTGACTGCTGTAGTTCGTCCCGGTGCTGTCGGAGTACCCGCTCGACTCGGACTCTCGCCAGGTCAGTTCCTGTCCGAAGAGCTGCTCGGCGAACTTGTTGGTCTCCAGGTCGCCGTTGGCGTGGAAGATCTTGATGCCGAACGCCCCGAGCAGCTTCTTGGTGCGGTCACGCCCCCCACTGTCGGACCCGAACGCGTCGTAGTAGTTGGGGAGGTTCTGGGTGAGGTAGACCGTCGCGACTCGGGACTCGCGGGCGGTGGTCTGGAAGGTTGTGTCGTAGTGCGTCGAGAAGAGCTGCGATTCGTC
>Ga0070729_10007025_pt1 | contig 10945 bp, 8 predicted proteins | sample tdDd472_FD_66725 | JGI IMG/M metagenome (GOLD analysis project Ga0070729, IMG submission 66725) | Marine sediment microbial communities from the Atlantic coast under amendment with organic carbon and nitrate - tdDd47.2 | ecosystem: Environmental > Aquatic > Marine > Coastal > Sediment | place...
GGTTGCGTCTTTACTAACGCCGGCAGCAAGCCTTACTTTGCCATCGGCCGTTGCAGTGGCCAACAGGACAGCCGACGTGCCGAGAGTGTCTTTGTACTTATCAACAGACTGACGCAGCGTGTCGGCATCAATATCGTCTGCCAATCGCTGCACCAACAGTTTGATGCCACCGATATCAACGGCCTCGGCAGACGCCTGCCCGCCACCGCTGGCAAGCTTCGACTTCAGCGACTTGATTTCTTTCTCGAGCTCACGGGTTTTCGCAACCAGCTGCGTGACCTTGGCTTCGGCATCAGATTTCGTGCCCTTGAGTACCCCGCCGATGCGCTCCAGTGCCTGTTCGCTGTTACGAACCTGCTCCAACGCTTTCTCTCCGGTAACGGCTTCAATACGCCGGACACCTGAGGCGACCCCGGATTCGGAAGTCAGCTTGAATAGACCGATATCGCCGGCGCGGGCGACGTGGGTACCGCCGCACAGCTCCGTTGAAAATTCGCCGATGCGCAAGACACGCACTTCATCGCCGTACTTCTCGCCGAACAGGGCCATTGCGCCCGATTCAGCAGCAGCTTCCTGCGACATCAGCTCAGTCGCTACAGGTTCATTGAGGCGAATCTGTTCGTTGACGAGGTCTTCTATGCGCATCAGCTCCTCAGGAGTAACTGCCTCGTAATGCGAAAAATCGAAACGCAGGCGGTCGGGATCAACGAGCGAGCCTTTCTGGGTAACGTGACTACCGAGCACTTCACGCAACGCCGCGTGCAGCAAATGCGTTGCCGTATGATTCAGGGCGGTTGCACCACGATTGGTGGCGTCAATCTGCGCCGACACAGTTGCACCGGTTTGCAGGCTGCCCGATTCCAGCATGCCGATGTGTATATGAGCATCACCGTTCTTTTGAGTGTCCTGCACACGGAACACCGCACCGTCTGCATGCAGCACACCGGTATCGCCCACTTGCCCACCACTCTCGGCGTAGAACGGCGTGCTGTCGAGAACCACCTGGGCGGTCTCGCCGGCAGCTATCGACTCAATAACCTCACCGTCGCGCAGTAGTTTAATAATCGTACATTGCGACTCGTCATTGTCGTAGCCGGTAAATTCCGTCTGTTCGTCAAGCTTGAGTCCGGCGGTATCTGCTGCGAACTTGCTGGAGGCACGGGCACGGTCACGCTGCGCTGCCATCGCCGTTTCAAAACCCGGCTCGTCGATGGTGAGACTGCGGGTGCGGGCAATGTCAGCAGTAAGATCGGCAGGGAACCCGTAGGTATCGTACAAACGGAACACCAGTTCACCGGGCAGCTCGGTGCCATCCAGCGACTCCAGAGCATCTTCCAGAATGCTCATGCCCTGAGTAAGGGTTTCAGCGAAGCGTTCCTCTTCGGTACGCAACACACGCACTACATGATCTTCGTTGGCGGCCAGTTCGGGGTAGGCGTCGCCCATAATCTCCCGCAGCGGCGCAAAGAGCTTGTAGAAAAACAGCTCTTTCATATTCAGTTCATAGCCGTGACGTAATGCGCGGCGAATAATCCTGCGAAGCACATAACCACGGCCTTCGTTGCCGGGGAGAACGCCGTCGATAATCAAAAACGATGCCGCACGAATATGATCGGCCAGCACCTTCAACGAGTTATTACTTAAGTCGTCGGTATTAGTCGCCGCCGCCGCCGCCTTGATCAGGTGCTGGAACAAGTCGATCTCGTAGTTGCTGTGCACGCCCTGCATCACGGCTGCAATGCGCTCCAGCCCCATGCCGGTATCAACCGACGGCTTCGGCAACGGTGTTAGCGTGCCGTCGGCGCTGCGGTCGAACTGCATGAACACAAGGTTCCAGATCTCGACGTAACGGTCACCGTCTTCATCGGGTGAGCCCGGCGGGCCACCGAAGACGTCTTCGCCGTGGTCAAAAAATATTTCGCTGCAAGGACCGCAGGGACCGGTATCGCCCATTGCCCAGAAATTGTCTTTTTCACCGAGACGGCTGAAACGCTCCGCGCTGACACCCAGCTCTTTCAGCCAGATGTCCGCCGCCTCATCATCATCCTGATAGACCGTAACCCAGAGGCGTTCTTCGGGCAGACCCAACTCTTTGGTCAGAAAATCCCAGGCAAACTGAATCGCATCGCGCTTGAAATAGTCGCCGAAGCTGAAGTTGCCCAGCATTTCAAAAAAGGTGTGATGTCTGGCGGTGTAGCCGACATTCTCGAGGTCATTGTGCTTACCGCCGGCCCGCACACAGCGTTGCGAACTCGAGGCGCGCACATAACTGCGCTTTTCCGAACCGAGGAAACAGTCTTTGAACTGCACCATGCCGGCGTTGGTAAACAGCAAGGTCGGGTCATTACCCGGAACCAAAGGGGAACTCGGCACAACCTTATGATCGTGCTGCTCGAAATACTCCAGGAAAGCTTGTCGCAACTGCGCGGCGTTCATAGCCAACGAACCCTTTAGTCATCATTGCCGCCGAGCACACGCTGAATCTGCCCGCCGGTAAACCCTCGATATTGCAAAAAACGCGCCTGCCTGGCGCGCTCCTTGAAATCTGCAGGAAGCGCCGAACCAAACTTCTTCTCGCGCACTTCCTTCGCCTGCCTGAGCCAATCCGCTTCCACTTCGCCAAAAGCCTGATCAGCCAGATCGTCGGGAATACCCTTCTGCGACAACTCGCGGCGAATCCGGGCAGGGCCCTGACCGCGCCGGATGCGGCTGTTTACAAAGCTTTCGGCGTAGCGTGCTTCATTGAGCAAACCATCTGACACGAGTTCGTCCAGAACAGTTTCAATCTCATTACTAAGCTCAGAAGCGATATCTTCTGCGGATATGGTCTGTTCCGCAAGCGGTTCGGCATCGATATCGAAGGTTTTAGGGGGATTTGCGGCTAAATACGCCTTCAGTTTGGATGAAATTTTGTCGCGAAGCTCTTGCCGGGTGTGATCACGGCGCGCAAGAAGATCCATCGCAATATGGCGGGGGCTGCGGGCTCCCCGCTTTCTGCGGGAAGCCCGGCCACTGGTTCCGGATGGTTTAGGAGACTGTCCGGTCAAACTATCGGTATCGTCGGCGTTCAAACCCGACTCTTCATTCTTAAGGCTATGCTAGGCGCTGGCGCCAGAGCATCAGGCCTCGGTGGCTACCGCTTCAGCATCAGCGTCATCAGCAGCGACCGACTCCTCCGCTTTAGCATCTTCAGGCTTCGGCAACAGGATTTCGCGCAGCTTCGTATCGATGTCATCGGCAATATTCGGATGTTCGAGCAGGTACCCGCGGACATTCTCTTTACCCTGGCCGATGCGGTCACCGTTGTAGCTGTACCACGAACCGGATTTCTCAACGAGGTTATGAGCAACACCAAGGTCGATCAACTCGCCTTCACGGGAAACGCCGTGACCATAAAGAATTTCAAACTCTGCCAGCCTGAACGGCGGCGAAACTTTATTCTTCACAACCTTCACGCGGGTCTGGTTACCGACGACCTCATCACCTTTCTTGATGGCACCAATGCGACGAATATCCAAACGAACCGATGAGTAGAATTTAAGTGCATTACCACCGGTGGTGGTTTCTGGGCTGCCGAACATGACGCCGATCTTCATACGAATCTGGTTAATAAAGATCACCATCGTATTCGAGCGCTTAATATTGCCGGTCAGTTTACGCAATGCCTGTGACATCAGGCGGGCCTGCAGACCAACATGGGAGTCGCCCATATCGCCTTCGATCTCCGCTTTCGGTGTCAGTGCTGCAACCGAGTCGACGACGACCAGGTCGACAGCGCCGGAACGCACCAGCATGTCGGTGATTTCGAGCGCCTGTTCACCGGTATCCGGCTGGGAAATCAGCAGATCGTCGACATTGACACCCACTTTGGCAGCGTAGATAGGGTCGAGCGCATGCTCGGCATCGACGAACGCTGCTGTGCCGCCATTGCGCTGGCATTCAGCGACAACCTGCAGCGTCATGGTGGTTTTACCCGAGGATTCAGGGCCGTAAATCTCGACAACCCGGCCTTTTGGCAGGCCGCCGATACCGAGGGCTACATCAAGCCCCAGACAGCCGGTTGATATGACGTCGATATCGCGTGCAGCGGCGGAATCACCGAGGCGCATGACCGACCCTTTACCGAATTGCTTCTCAATCTGACTAAGCGCTGCAGCCAGCGCTTTTTTCTTGTTGTCTTCCATAACCCTGTCCTATTCCTTACCCTGTAACGTTTTGAGAGATACTGTATATCTATACAGTACCACAAAACGGGCGCTTGGCAACCCCTGAATCGGGGAAAATTTGCTGGAAACAGCTGCGAGGGATGTCAGTGCGATTGAAACCGTTTAAGGACACGGTAGTCGGCCCGCCCCTCGCCGAAAATCGATTCCACGAGCACAAAATCGGTGGCACTCCAGACGACGGTGCGGGGTGGCGGCAAATCCGGCAATGCGGGTTGCTTGCGGATTGCCGTGACGTGTGGCTTATATAAGCGCTCGGGCTGCAACTGCACCAACGGCGCCGCAACGCTGCGTAGATCGCGAACCAGATTGCTGAGGGCCGGCGGATACGAACTCGGCCCGATCCAGGCGGCTTTCGGTCCGGCGAAACACCCCCAGCGATCGAGCGTAAATGCCAGCGGTGCAAACTTCACCGTATTTGCGGCATCGATCAGCGCTGGCATCTGCTCGACCGGCGTGTTGCCAAGAAACTCCAGCGTGATGTGATAATTCTCGGCGGGGACGGGGCGACCGCTGCACACCTCGCGCAACGGGCGCACGACATCCTCCAGTTGAATACGCAGTTTGTCGTCGGGCCACAACGCAAAAAACAACCGCTTACGTTCCGGGCCCTGCTCTGCTGCGGCATTCATGTACCCGGATCACCCAACATCGGCAACAAGCCCTGAAGTGCAGCGGCCACTGTTTGTTCACGCACTGCGTTGCGGTCGCCACTGAAACATTGCGTAGCACTGTGCAAACCGATGTCTTTGGCAGCCCAGGCAAACCACACCGTGCCGACGGGTTTGTCTTCTGTGCCCCCGTCCGGGCCGGCTATACCGGTGACTGCCACAGCAAAATCCGCGCCGCTGCGATTCAACGCGCCCATCGCCATCGCCTCGGCCACTTCCTTGCTCACCGCGCCGAAGGTCTCCAGCAAACCGTCCGCCACACCCAGCAAATCGGCCTTGGCGTTGTCGCCGTAAGTCGTAAAACCGTACTCAAACCATGCAGAACTGCCGGGCAAATCGGTCAGGGTCTTCGCAAGCCAGCCACCGGTGCAGGATTCGGCCACAGTCAGCTGCTTGCCGCTGCTGCCCAGTGTGGTCGCGATTTGCTGCACTGCTGTGGTGTCCGGTGTGCTCATATGCCATTAGATTATCACGCGAATCCGGCTCTATTATTGGTGAATTTGTATTGCAGCATCGGCGCGGCACCGGTATCTTCAAAGGATAAGAAAACACTCAATAAACAACAGCATTAATCATAAGCAAGAATTAACGAAACGACAGCTGAATGTCGGGGAGCACAACATGAAGCAGATTTTATGGCTGGTAGCCGCTGCCGCTACCTTAACAATAGTCGGTTGCAGTGACGATGCAAAAGGTATCGCCGGCCCTGCTGCCGGGCTGTACTTTTTCGGCGGCGAACTGATCGATGAAGTCGAACTGGCATCAGTCTCGACCCAGGATATCCCGGAGTATGAACTCCCGCCTGAATTTCTCGAACCCGGTTTCGGCATTGTCGCGGCCGATGGCCGGGCTGCATTTGTAGCCCTTGGCGGAGAAGACATTTGCTGCGCCAATGAAACCAGTGTTAACGCCCAGTTTATTGAAGGCCCGAGTGCCTGGGTTTGGTACGGCAAGCTCAATGCCAATCAGTTGCAGGACCTGCCGGAAGGCCCGGAATCGGATCTTGATGTTAAAGCAGCAATATCGGGCAACTTCGAGGTACTGCAGAATTATCCTATCAGCGAAATAAACGAAACCGGTCTACTCGGCAACGCCACCGTGCTGACCGACCCGCTGACCGAGGAGGATGAAGGCGCTCCCTGTGCCATAGGGCCCGCCGTTCCGGGCGATCCGAGATCATTGTTCCTGGGTAATATTGATCTGTTCGAGCCGGGCGCTGATCCGATCGGCGAGTTCAACGACAAAGGGTTCTGTGCAGAACTGAATACCGTGTATACCACTGACAACCCCGATGAAACCTATGGGTTCGGCGGTGGTTCGGACGGTTCGATATTGATTGATGAATACGAGCAACCCTCAAGCTTCGAATTCCTGGTCGGTGACTGGGACGTTTTTGCTTATGAAGACGGCCCCATCAGCGATACGGTAACGGTAGAAGAGGACGGCAGCTTCAGTGACAACAGTGAAGAATGTTCGTTGGAGGGCCAGTTCAGCATCATTGATGAAGACTTCAATGTATACGGAATCTCAGGAAGCATTAACTGTGAAGGCACAAACGTCGACATAGAAGGCCTGTTTACGCTGAGCGACTTTATTGAATCGGAGTTCATTGATATCTGCGACGATTCATCCGTTAGCGCGCAGCCTATTTGCATCCCTGATGCTGTGACTCAGGACGTTGATAACACAGCGGGCGTCGCGATTGTCAAAATCTCCTTTAAAGACTCGGAAGGCTCGGGCGAGTTTGGCGACGTGCTGTTCTTTGACCGCGTTCCGGAAATCTAGGCCATCTTCAAGCCACTAAGAACCCGCCCGTCGACAAGACGGGCGGGTTTTTTATTGCCTCCGCACAGCATCAGAGCTATGGTCAGGGCTATGGTTTGATAAGAATTATTAGATAGACAAAACAAAGTAATAGCCATCCGGGAGACCACAATGAAGAACATTCTATTGCCGCTGGCACTTGTCACTGCGGTTGTTTTAACCGGCTGTGGCGACAGCGACAGCAAAAATGCCGGAGCCGCCGGCGGGTTGTATTTCGTTGACGGGGATTTGATTCCAGACCCCCAAATCGTGTCTTTGGCTACGGCGTTCCCGCCTGATGAGCAAACAGGTTTCGGAATCATTGCCGAAAATGGCCAGGCTGCATTTGCTATGAGCGGCAATTTCTATCCGCCGCTTTCTGTCGGCACTCAGGATATCGGCCCTACCGCCCTGATCTACTATGGCAAGGTTGCCGGCAAAAACCTCAGCAACCTACCCGAAGGCCCCGTGGAAGAGTATGAAGTTGTAACCCCGGCCTCAGGCAAACTCGACATGTTCTTTAATGAGCCATGGGACATCTACATCGAAGACGAAGAATCAGGGTATGTCGGAACAGCGACTCTCAACACCGACCTACTTGAAGACGAAGGTGACTTCTGCGCCGGACCCTGGGCCGACGAAGACACACCGAGATCTGTGTTTCTGGCAATAGTCGACTTGTTCGACCCTGCAGGGCTCGAGCCGGATGACCCTATTGGTGAGTTCGTCGAAAAAGCATTTTGTGTTGAAACGGAAATCGAATTGGCATTCAAAGGCATTTTGATCAACTTTGGCTTCTTCGGCGTTACAAATGACGGCATTGACTTGCTCCCCGACTACGAAACCGAATCCGACCTTGCCGACCTTAATGGCGGTCAGGCTGGAGCGTTTTCAGTCAGCCTGCTAGGCGAAGGTTATATAGGCACTGTCGACATTAACGACGACGGCTCAATCACCGCTGTAGACGGTGTTTGCGACATTAACGGCCAGTTCAGCATTATTGACGAGGATTACAACGTCTACGGCCTGCAAGGAGAGCTGGACTGTGGCCCGACAGTAATGCCATTTGAAGGGCTTGCTACAACTTCGACTAATATTCCTTCGATTAGTATCCCCTGCTCTGCCGAAGTGGCGGCACAAGACTGCGGTGTCCCGCACGATGTAACACAAATAGGTGCTCAACCGGTGTTGCCGAAAGTCACCGCCATTATTACTTACACCGACGATACGGGTGAGTACGGCGATGTAATGACCTTTGAATACATCTTCTAGGCATTAAACCGATAACCCGCCGGATTTTCGTCCGGCGGGTTTTTTATTACCCGCCCAGCAGTTCTTATATGTAGTCCTGCTATATTGCGCTTGTGAACAGTCCCTCCGAGAAATATTTTGACGCCATCATCATCGGTGGCGGCGCAGCTGGCCTGATGTGCGCGATAACCGCGGGCAAGCGCGGGCGCAGCGTGCTGGTGCTCGAAGGCGCCAACAAGATCGGCAAGAAAATCCTGATGTCAGGCGGCGGTCGCTGTAACTTCACCAACCTGAATATTGAGCCTGCACAATATCTGTCGGCGAACCCGCACTTCTGTAAATCGGCACTCAGCCGCTACACGCAGTGGGACTTTATTGACCTCGTTAACACCCATGGCATCCCCTACCACGATAAAGGTGAGGGGCAGTTATTCTGCGACAAGTCTTCGAAAGATATTCTCGCCATGTTGCAAGCCGAATGTGATGCGGCCGGTGTGACCATCTGGCTTGATGCCGATGTCAGCGAAGTAGAAGGACAACCCGACGGCTTTAGTTTGAACTGCAGCGGCACCACGCTTGGCTGCGAATCACTGGTGATCGCCACCGGCGGACTGTCGATACCCAAAATGGGTGCCAGTGACTTTGGCTACCGGCTGGCAAGGCAGTTTGAACTCAACGTATTAGAAACATCGGCAGGATTGGTTCCGTTTACATTTACCGGTGTACTGCATGACGTTACCGACAGCTTGTCGGGGGTCAGCCTGCCCGCAACCTTAAGCAACGAGCGCGTCAGTTTTAGCGAAGACATCCTGTTTACCCACCGTGGCTTAAGCGGACCTGCAGCACTGCAGTTGTCGAGCTATTGGTTACCCGGCGAAGCAATCGATGCAAACCTGCTTCCCGGCGAAGATGCAAAAGAGTTGCTGCTTACTGCCAAACAACAGCAACCTAAAGCGCTTTTGAGGAGTGTTCTGTCCGAGTTACTGCCAAGAGCACTGGTGCTCGAATTGCAGTCACTACTCTGGGATGACTTTGCCGAAACGAAACTCGCCGAGTTCCCTGATGCGGCACTGGCAAAAGTCGCGGACACGCTGAACCAATGGGTACTGAAGCCGGCAGCGACCGAAGGCTACCGCACTGCCGAAGTCACTTTAGGTGGTATCAACACCGATGAACTGTCTTCCAAAACTATGGAAACCAAGAAAGTCGCAGGTTTGTACTGCATCGGCGAAGTTGTTGACGTCACCGGGCACTTGGGCGGCTTTAACTTCCAGTGGGCCTGGTCATCGGGACATGCGGCCGGCCAGGTCATATAGAAAAGGTCATATAGAAAAAGTCATATAGAAAATGCGGGCAACCAGCATGCACAAAAAAGCCCGCCGGCATCCGCCCGCGGGCTTTTATTAAACGCCTGAATCAGAATGCCCAGGTATAACCAATCACCGGCCCGCTCAGTTTTACATCCCAAACATAATTATCAAGGCCGGGCTTGCCGTTATCGAAGTCGTTTACGAAGTAGCGGTAGCCGAGATCGAGCGCCATAGTTTTACCGAAGCGCCGGTTAAAGAATACCTGCACGTTGTAAGCGCTATCTGAGTCACCGGCAAACGCGATATCACCACGCCCGGTGAAAATCCATTTTTCGCCAAGAGGGTAATTCAGCCGCAAACCGGCAAAGTAGTCGACCCATTTTTCACCGGCGTCGATACTGTCGGGCAACAACCCCGGCAATGGCGGCTGATAAGCATCCAGCCCGGACTTAATCTTAATGTCCTGATCCTGATAGCGCGCGCCCGCGAGAAACTCGACGTTATTCGTCACTTTATACGCACCCCAGGCTTCGACAAGCCACGTTTTAACGCGCACATTCGGCTTGTTGCCAGGCGTGGGTATGTCGAGATCTAGCTCGAGGTCGAGATACGTCGGGTCGATAACAAAAGCCCAGCGGCCACGATGAAATTCGGTATGCAACGACAACGCCAGGTTCAGCGCATCAAGAATATCGCCCAATGAAGCATCAACCGGAATCGTCCCTCCGGGACCGGAATCGCCCTTCATGCTGACACCCCACAAGTAAGGGGTCAGAATAATTTCCCAATCGGTATCGGACTTGTCGTCACGAATCACGCCTGCGTTCGCGGTTGCAAATAACGCGCTGGCCAACACGCCAGCTACCGTCAATCTGATTGTTTTAAGCATGGCAAAAGTCCTGAATTAAAACTCGCAATGGCAAAGAACATGGCGTGCAGTTTAGCAGACAATTATCAGGCCACTAACACGCAGAAACCGAAACCGGCCGGTGTCGTGGCCTTGTAGACACGATAATTGCCAAGGACAGTGGCGCATTCTCCGCGATCGTGAACGGCTAGCGACAGGGCCTCCGCCCGCTGTAAAAAACCGTCTGCAGCGGCCGCCACAAAGCCGCCCCCGAGAATACCTGTCGCCGGCGGCTTTGCCAGAGCAAACAGGTTCTCTCCCGGTGCACCCTGATAACTAACCAGTTCGACTCTGCCGAAAGGACTGTCCTGCCGGCCGAGCATCCGCAGTTCCAGCGCTGCGCCCGGCGGTAGCCCGACTACGGCCTCAATTTCAGGACCGCTGAGCCGGTGGTGAAGTAGCTCATCGAAACCGAACAGTTCACGATAAAACGCCGCTTCGGGCGATGTGTCGGGAACGATAATGACAAACGACGTTACAGCAGCGTAGCCACGGTCGCTGAATGGCGTACTGAATTCATCCTGCTCGCCGGCGACTTCAATAAACACAATATTAGTGCCATCGTGTCCGGGCATCTGAACTTCGCGCACCTGTAACCCATTCAGCTCGTACTCACTAAAGTCGGAGCGAAACGCATAGCCTGCTTTCTTCAGCTCATCTATGCGTGCCGGCATATCTGTGCAATTGATATCGAGGTTCTTCGGACCGAGGTCAGTCGGTGCTGACCCTAAGCGCACCGGCTCACCCGGCTCGGCAAATTGCACTAAATAGATACGGCCA
>Ga0070729_10007029_pt1 | contig 10938 bp, 6 predicted proteins | sample tdDd472_FD_66725 | JGI IMG/M metagenome (GOLD analysis project Ga0070729, IMG submission 66725) | Marine sediment microbial communities from the Atlantic coast under amendment with organic carbon and nitrate - tdDd47.2 | ecosystem: Environmental > Aquatic > Marine > Coastal > Sediment | place...
AGGTGTACCTCGTCAATCCGACCCCGGAACCGGTTTCGGTGGCCATCGCCGAACTGCTGCCCGGGCGAGTCAGTCGACCCACTCCCTGCGGCCGATTCATGTCTCCGACCCGCGTTGTTCCCCCTCAGTCAGCGGTGCTCTGGACTGCATCGGGTCTTGCCACGGATCTCGGGTGTGCGGAGGAAGTCCTCGGCGCCCTCAAGCTCCACGCCGATGGTCCGGTCCGGGTCACCGCCAGGATGGTGCGGCACCTCGAAATCGGCGAATCGACACCCATGGGCGTTCTTTCCGGTGATGGACAGTCGGTGGGTGCAGTCCGCGTGGAAGAGCTTACCGGGCCGACCACCCTTCTTCTTCCAGCCCTCCTCTGGCACCGGAATCCCTGCGGCGAACCCGCTTTCACCACCAACGTCGGCTTCGCCAATCCCGGGCTCGAAGCAGTGACAGTGGCGTTGTATCTCCCGAAGGAGTCCCAGCGCGCCATCAGAATCAACAACCGTTCCGTCGCCCTGCCCCACCAGTTCGTGGTCGAGGCGGGTCGGTGGAAGCAGATCAGCGTCACACCGATGGGGCGTCCGTTTGAAGGTTGTTTCGAGCCCGAGAGCTTTGATCTCGAGGTGGTCGTCGACGGCCCACTCGTCGTTTACGGATCGGTGATCGACAGCAGGAGTTTGGACAGTCGGATGGTGGCCCCGGTGGATCTCCAACGACACTGAACACCGCAACCCTAATCGCGGAGATCAAACCTCGAGGGGAAGTGCTCGCTGTCCCTCGACCCTCGTCAGCCAATTGAGTCGAAAGACACCACCGCCGAGAGGTTCGAGTTCGAATTGGGGCGGCTGGCTTTTCGGCCAACCAACCAGATCGTAGCGGAGAAGGAACTCTTTGATCCGAGGTGAACGGAGTTCGGATGATCCGTTCCAAAAACTCTCGGTGAGGGGTATTTCAACGGGGTCATCGCGGTCCGGAAGGCGGATTCTCACCGACTCCCACTCGGGTCTGAACCAGAGGCTCACTTCCCGGTCGAGAATGCGCACCCCGTAGGTGCTGTGTCCGTCGTACCAGGCTGAGACGATCATCGCTGGGATAAGTCTAGCATTTCCGGTAGATCCGGTGAGAACCGGGCGCCAATCGCAAGCTGGGAATTGTAGGCAGGGAGCCTCCGGCACCTATCGCGGGAACGGTGTGCAACCGTCTGAATCGGCAGTGGTGACTTCAGCAAACTTGTTGAAACGCAAAGAACGCAATGCCCGCAAAGCCAATCGCAAAGGACCCAACTCAAAAAGCCGCCATCGCAGGCAAGCCCGGCGACTTGGACCTCAGGTTCTCTGTGCTCACTCGCGATGGGATGGTGTGATGAGCAATAGTTGTGTTTTCCATTGCGCTGATCTTCGCGTTCTTGGCGTTCTTTGCGGTGGTGAAGTTGCGATGGACCCCACACCTGTGGCTATATCGGTGCGGTATCCCCGAAGGAGATCCCCAGATCTCTGGCGGTGAGCACGGTGTCGGAATCGAGGGGCACCGTCTTCATTCGACTTGTTGCGACTTCGAGCGGAACGGCTCGCACCACCGGCGGATCGAGAGCGACCATGTGGTTGAAAGTCCCCTCTTCGATCAAACGAATCGCCGCCGCGCCGAATCGTAGAGCGAGGAGACGATCAAAGGTGGTCGGTCTCCCACCCCGCTGGATATGACCGAGAACCACGGACCGGGTCTCCTTTCCGGTTCGGTGGCCGATCTCCTTGGCGACATACTCCCCAATTCCTCCCAGAAGCACCTCGCGGCCGATCTCCTCACCCTTCACCATCATCGAGCCGCCCTCTGGACTCGCGCCTTCTGCGACGACCACGATGGCAAACCGTCGACCGCGCGCCTCGCGGTCGGTGATCTTGTCGCAGACAAAGTCGATATTGAACGGAATCTCGGGGATCAGAATGGCGTCCGCGGTGGCCGCCACACCCGAGTTGAGCGCGATCCAGCCCGCATAACGACCCATCACCTCCACCACCATCACCCGCTCGTGAGCCTCGGCAGTGGAGTGAAGACGGTCGATGGCATCGGTGGCCACGGTGACCGCCGTGTCGAAACCGAAGGTGGCGACTGTGCCCGAAAGGTCATTGTCGATGGTTTTCGGCACCCCCACGATAGGCAGACCCTTGGCGGCGAATCGGTTCGCAATACGCATGGAGCCGTCACCGCCGATGGCGATCAGGGCGTCGATCTTGAGCCTTCTGAAATTCTCCACGACCTCGTCGGACCGATCGACGAGGGTTGTCGGCTGCCCGGGAAGCGTGACCGGAAACTCGAATGGATCGCCCTTGTTGGTGGTCCCGAGAATCGTGCCGCCGATGTGGGTGATCCCGCGAACAGCATTGGCATCGAGTTGGATGATCTTGCTCGTATCGAGCAGTCCCGTGTATCCCCGACGGATCCCCAGGACATCCCAACCCCGGCCCACGGCCGCGAGTACGGCGGACCGGATGACCGCGTTGAGCCCGGGTGCATCCCCGCCACCGGTATTGATCGCGATTCGTCGAATTGTGCCCGACATCATTCACCCCCGGGATTCGATACCCGGGAAGTGTAGCGTTATCCTCCGTCAAGTCCGTTTCGAATCGGCTCCGGAGTTATGGGGGTATAGTTGGTGGGGAACATGACACCCGAATTCGCCGTCGCCGCCAAACTCTCCATCACCGTGCAGTTCGCGGTGGTCACCACGCTGTTGGTGTACTTCCTCTTGTTGCGAAACACCGTGAGACTCGAAGAAGTCCGGCTGTGGTCGGCGGCATGGTTTTCCGACGCCGTCGCACTCGGCGCGGTGCTCTACAGCTCGTTGCACGCGGGTGGAGGGATGCCTCTCCGTTTGACGCTTTTTCTCTATCTCGCCGGGAAGACCGCGTTTGCGGTATTCATGGTTTCCGGTGCGAGAAACCACGTCCGGCCCGGAGCGGAACCTCGTATTCGTCCGATCCCCCTGGCCATTCTCATCTCTGTGTGGAGCGTCCTGGTCGCTGTGGTGGCGAGACAACTCGTGGTGGCTCAGTTCGCACAGAGCGTCATGGTCGGTGTGCTTTTCGCCGCCGGCGGGTGGATCGTGCTGCGAAGACCGAGATCCCAGGTTTCTCGCTGGCTCGGGTGGGCGTTCCTCCTCCAGAGCGGAGTCTTCCTCTTTTATGCGGTGGCCATGGCCCCGACCCTACTCAACAAGCCCATCCTGGTTTCCTTCATGCCTATCACATCGTTTCTGGATGCGTGGATCGAACTGGTTCTCGCGCTGAGTTGTCTCGCCGCGGTTGCGGATCGAAGCGAGGATCAGCTTCGGTACGCCAACCGGGAGTTGCTCGACTCGCAGGACCGCCTGAGTCAGATGGTGGATACCGACCCGCTGACCGGGCTCGCCAATCGGCGGGCGCTCCGACCGTTCATGGATCGAGCAACCTCGACGGGTGCGGCTCTGATCTTTATCGATATCAACGATTTCAAAATCATCAACGACCGTTTCGGTCATCCCATCGGTGACGCGGTCCTGCAGCGATTGGCGCACCTCCTCGTCGAGGCCTTTCGACCGCAGGATGTCGTCATGCGGTATGGCGGTGACGAGTTTCTCGTCATTGCTCCCGAGATGGGGCAAAAGAGCGTCGGTCCGAGAATCGAGCGAATCAGATCGCTCATGGCCGCCTCGAACAACACGACACCTGCCGTCTCACTCGCCGTCGGTGTGACCGAACTCGAATCCGGCGGGGATCCCTCGGCGGCGATGGTCCGAGCCGATCACCTCATGTACCACGACAAGAGTGGGAGGCGCTGAGCGGTGCCCCGGCGATTGGAAAAACCGTGAGCGATCGCTTTCGTCCTCTCGGAGCGGGGCGCCTTGCCGCGTGGATCGTCCATGAATTGGACGACACCGATTCGATTTTCGGTATTCCCCGCGAACTGTGGTTCACACCGAGAGCCACCGATCGATTCGCCTTCGACCATCGCGGCGCCCGGCTGCAAACACCTATCGGAGTCGCCGCCGGCCCCCATACCCAGTTGGCGCAGAACATCATAGTCGCCTGGTTGTGTGGAGCTCGGGTGATTGAGCTCAAGACTGTTCAGACCCTTGACCGAATCGAGGTGCCGAAGCCGTGCATCGACATGCAGGACGAGGGCTACAACATCGAGTGGTCGCAGGAACTGACCGTCCGAGAGTCTTTCAGGCAATACCTGACCGCCTGGGTCCTGATCCACGTGCTGCACGCCGAACTCGGGTATGAAGGAGACGATCCCGGCGTCCTTTTCGACCTCAGCGTCGGGTATGACCTCGATGGTATTGAAAAGCCGAACATGCGTTGGTATCTCGAACACATGGCCGACCCCGGCGATGAACTCGAACGATGTGTCACCGGGGTCGCACGCTCGTTCCCGGTCGTGCTCGACCTCGAGATCCCTTGCCGAGTCGCCGACAGCGTCACTCTGTCCACGCTTCACGGATGTCCTCCCGAAGAGATAGGCGCCATCGCCGAGCACCTTCTCGAACGTTGGGGCCTCCACACCGCGGTCAAGCTCAACCCCACCCTGCTCGGGTACGAGGCGGTGAGGGAGGTTCTCGTCGATCGTCTCCGTTGGACAAGGGTCGAACCCCATCGACCGGCGTTTACCGCTGATATCGGGTACCCGGAAGCGATCTCGCTCATCGACCGGTTGCAGCGGTACGGTGACCATCGAGGCCTCGGTTTCGGGATCAAACTCTGCAATACGCTTCCGGTGGTCAATCGTTGCCCCGAATTCTCAACCGGCGAGGTCACCGCCTATCTCTCCGGGCGCCCGCTGCACGCCCTCGCGGTCGAACTCGCGCGTCAACTCAACGACGACACCGAGAATCCGATCGACATCTCCTTCGCCGGTGGCGCCGATGCGTTCAATACCCCCGCTCTTCTCGCCGCCGGACTCCGACCGATCACGACATGTTCGGATCTTCTGCGTCCGGGAGGCTATCTCCGACTCGGGCAGTATCTCGAAAAGATCGATTCGACCCTCGATCGCAATGGCGCCGCCGATCTCGATGAACTCATCATCACAACCGCCGGCGACACACCGAGCGCACTCGAAGCGGCCAGGCAGAATCTCCACACCTACGCCGACAGCCTGCGGGAAGATCCCGAAGTCGCTTTCGGCAGCTACCGGCGTCAGCACACCAAGACCAGCCGCACCCTCGGGTTGTTCGATTGCATCGAGGCGCCGTGCACCGACATCTGCAGCGTGAACCAGCAGGTTCCCGGCTATATGCGACGAGTGGCCGCCGGCGATGTCGAAGGCGCGGCAGCGATCATCGCGCATGACAATCCCCTTCCCAGAGTCCTCGGGCGAGCCTGTCACCACCCTTGCGAACCTGTTTGTCTTCGGACTCACCTCGACCAACCCGTGGCGATCCGTGAGATCAAACGATTCGCCATGGAAAACGCCCACTTCGATGTCCTACCAGGGAATTCCGGTTCCACATCGCCCGGCGTGGCTGTAGTCGGGGCCGGACCCTGTGGACTTGCCGCAGCTTCCGAGCTTGCCCGTGGCGGAGTCCGGGTCGTGCTCTTCGAGTCGAGAGAAGAAGGCGGTGGAATGGTCTCGGCGACCATTCCCGGTTACCGAACCTCATCTGAGGCCGTCCACGGTGATCTCGAAGATATCGTGGCCCTGGGGGTTGAGGTGAGGTACGGCGTTTCAGTCGGGAGAGACCTCAGTCTCGATGATCTTCTGAAGAGTGAATTCTCGTACGCGGTGGTCGCGGTCGGGGCCCAGCGAGGGCTTCGGCTCGGACTCGAAGACGAGGACGCCCACGGTGTGTTGGACGGGCTCGACTTCCTGCGTCAGGCTCGTCACGGTGCACCTGGCGGGCTCGGTCGAAGAATCGCCGTGATCGGCGGCGGCGATGTGGCCATGGACTGCGCTCGATCGGCGCGCCGGCTGAGCGACGGTCAAGTGGAAATCCTCTACCGCCGCACCATCGATGAGATGCCGGCCCACCCCGAGGAGATCCGGGATCTCCTCGCCGAAGGAATCACCATCCGCGAACTCGTCGCGCCGCGGGAGATTCTCGCTGACAACGGTCTCCGGGCTCTCCGGTGCGCCACGATGACCCTCGGGGAGCCCGATGCATCGGGACGACCGCGTCCGGTCGAAGTTCCCGGTGGGGATCTCACCCTCGAACTCGATACCCTCATCGTAGCGATCGGTCAGCGGACGGATCTCGGTGTCTTCAACGGCAGTGATGTCCAAACATCCCGTGCGGGCTACCTGGTTGTCGACAAGGAGACATTGGAGACCTCCCTGCCGCGGGTCTACGCAGGTGGCGACCTCCGCGACCCCGGACCGTCGAGCATCGTCGATGCATGCGGCGACGGCGGCCTCATCGCGAAATCCATTCTGGCCCGCGAAGGAATTCAGATTCCCCATGCGGATCGAGTTGGCGTAAATTCGCCGGTTCGAAACCAGTGGGTCGATCTGCTCGCCCGGCGCGCACACCGCTTACCAAGGGTCGAGGTTCCCAGGAGAAAAGAGATCGACCACAAGGGCTTCGACGAAGTGATCAATACCCTTGGAGCCGATGCGGCGGCGCGCGAGGCGGCGCGTTGCCTTGATTGCGACCACCTTTGCAGCACGTGCGACGGTGTCTGTCCCAACCGCGCCATCGCGACCTATTTCATCGATCCGTTGTCCCCGTCCCCGGAATCCAGACAAAACCACGAAGGATCTACAACACCCGAACAGGCTCCTCAGGTCGCCGTGTTCGCTGATTTCTGCAACGAGTGCGGCAATTGCGCGACATTCTGTCCGACCGTGGGGACCCCCTGGCGCGACAAACCGAGGATCTATTTCGACCGTGGCGAGTTCGAGGCCGAAAACGACAACGCTTTCATGATGCTGACCATCGACGGCTTGCCGGCGATTCAAGGCAGGTTTCGGGGTGTCACAAAACAACTGGTGCTTCGGCTCTCGACTTCAATGGCGGAGAACACCCAAGCCTGGCATTCTGAGCGTGCGAAGGACGTCGGAGAATCCCCCGAAGCACCGACCGACGCTGAACAAACGGCGGTCTTTGCAACCTCGGAGGCCCCTTCGACTCGCTCGTCGAACTCGTTCACTCAGGGTGACATTGGGGCCGGTGACTCCGAGATGCTCGAGAACGCATCGGATGCCGAAGCGATCATGACCACCCTCATCCGCGGACTGACCGGATCCATGCCCCACCTACCGATGCCGGAGGCCCGACCGGAGTGGCTCGTCACACCAGGCTGATCCAAACTTCTCATCTCCTCCGAGAATGGCCGGAGCTTCTTTTTGGAAGCCCCGGCCATTCTCGGAGCTACAATGATGTTCACGGAGGGAAGTCGTTTACATGAGAACACGATTCGTCAACATGAGGATTCCCGCGGGCGGCAACGAGGTTCAGGAAGTCGAGATCGTCGTCGACGACGGCCGTTTTGAAGAGATCCTCCCCGCCGGAACCGAAACCGCCGCCGGTGGCGAACAGTGGGTCAACCTTGGTGGCGCGCTCGCGCTCCCGGGAGTCATTGACGGACATGTTCATTTTGATGATCCGGGATTCACGCACCGCGAGGACTTTGCCAGCGGGACCGCCTCGGCCGCGGCGGGTGGCGTGACGTGCGTCGTCGATATGCCCTGCACTTCGTTGCCGCCGGTCACCGACACCGAGGCGCTCGCGACCAAGGTCCGCGCCATCCAGACCAAAGCCCATGTCGATTTCATGCTCTGGGGTGGTGTTTCCGGGAACGCCATATCCCGCGATGACTGGCGGGAGAATCTCGCCGATCTCGTCGAAGCGGGTGCCGCCGCCATCAAGGTCTACTGCCTATCGGGGATGGAGAGTTTTACCGAGCTCGACTATGGCCGGATCCGCCAGGTCCTCGAAGCCACCGCCGAATTGGGGATTCCAGTGGGGGTCCATGCCGAAGATTCGACCATCGTCCGCGAACTCACAAACGAGGTCCGCGGTCAGGGCGGAGATGATCCCGCCGATTACGCGGCGTCACGACCGACCCTTGCCGAGGTCGCGGCGGTGAGGGAACTCATCGAAGCCTCACGATCGACCGGTGGACAGGTCCACATTGTCCACCTTTCGAGCGGCGCCGCCCTCGAACTCATCACCGAAGCCCGAAGAGACGGGGTGGCGATCAGCACCGAGACCTGTCCCCATTATCTCCAGTTCACCCTGGACGATCTGCTTGGCCAGGGTTCTCTGCTCAAGACCGCGCCGGTGGTCAAATCCATGGCGGATCGCGAGCGTTTGTGGCGCGGTGTCGCCGACCGGGAGATTTCGTTTGTTGCCACCGACCACGCACCGGGACAGTGGCCGGAGGAAAAGAGCACCGGATCGATATGGACCGACTACGGAGGGGTTCCGGGTGTCGAAACTCTCCTCCCCTATCTCTTCTCGGAGGGATTTTCCGCGGGCCGAATCACCCTCGAACAATTGGTCAAGCTCACCGCAGCCCATCCCGCACGGTTCTTTGGGATCGAGAATCGAAAAGGCGCCTTTCGCGAGGGTCACGACGCCGATTTCGTGGTTCTCGACGAGAACGTCCGTTGGAAGGTGATGGGCTCCGAGCTCCACAACCTCAACCGATACACGCCGTTCGAGGGCCACGAATTCACCGGCCGCGTCCGAGCCACCTATGTCCGAGGCCAAGCCGTTTACGAGCGAAAGCCCGATGGGCGCGAGCTCTTTGCCCCGGCCGGCTGTGGCCGCTGGATCCAGCGAGGTCTGGAATGAACGAGCCTCCCGGTTTCTCGCCGCCGGTGAAGGTTCTTACGGGTGGAACCATCGTCACGGCATTCAGATCGCCTCGCGTATTCACCGACGGTGCCTTGGCCTGGCAGGGTGATCGGATCCTTGATCTCGGGGACACTTCCGAGATGATCGGAAGATACCCGGACGCAGTCGTCCTCGACGGCCGTGGGGGTCTTGTCCTTCCCGGTCTCGTCAACCTCCACCACCACTTCTACTCGAGCCTCGCGCGCGGGTTGAATCCTGGCCGGCAGATGGACAATTTCGGCGAGATCCTCGACGGGCTGTGGTGGCGTCTCGATCGCGCCCTCGACGCCGATACAATCCGCGTTTCAGCGGAATTGGCTCTCGCCGACTCAATCCGTTGGGGCGTCACCACCGTCTTCGACCATCACGCGTCGCCGACGGTGATCGGCGGCAGTCTCGAGATCATCGCCAAAGCTGTGGAAGACGCCGGACTCTCCGCCGTCCTCTGTTACGAGATCACCGATCGCAACGGCCACGACGGCGCCATCGAGGGCCTTGAAGAAAACCTCGCCTTCTTCGCGAACCGTCGCGACGACGCCAGGATCCGCGGGATGCTCGGCTTCCACGCCAGCTTCACGGTTGATGATGCAACCCTGCGTGGGGCCGCCGAAGAACGCCCGGCCGGGATGGGCTGCCACATCCACGTCGCCGAAGACCCCCTCGATCTCAGAGTGTCCAAGGTGATCTACGACAACGGCCCTGTGCAACGCCTCGAGCGCTGTGGCCTCATCGACGATCGGACTCTGGCTGTTCACTGCATCCACCTTGGCACCGATGATCGCCGGCGGCTTGCAGAAGGCGGTGCGGTCATCATCCACAACCCCGAGTCCAACGCCAACAACGGTGTTGGGCGGCTCGATCTCGAAGGCGCGGCCGATGACGGCTGTCGGGTCGGACTCGGCACCGATGGAATGTCGTCGTCCGTCCTCGGTTCACTCCGCGCCGCCTTTTTGGGTGTTCGCGGCGGTCGGCGGGATCCCACGGCGGGATTCACCGTGGTCCCGGAATTGCTCGCGGTCAACGCCGAGGTCGCCGGGCAGTTTCTCGACGAGCCTCAACTCGGTCGTCTCGAAGTCGGTGCTCCCGCCGATTTCTTTGTTCTCGACCAGGCCCCACCGACACCGGTGACAGCCGAGAATCTGTTCGCTCAGATGGTTTACGGCGCCGCCGGATCGCCCGTGCGACACACGGTCGCTCGAGGACGGGTCGTCATGGAGGACCACCGGATCGCGACCCTCGATCCAACGAGGATGGCCGAGCAGGCCAGAACGGCAACCCCCGGGTTGTGGGAGCGATTTCACGCTCTCGGCGTCTCGCGACCGGAGTGGTTGCCGTCAAAGGACTGAGCATGAGGGGGTCCTCGCTGTCGATCCCTGCGGCTAATCCTCGTCGTCGTGACCGTCAATGTTGATATTGACGCTGTTGTTTCCCCGGATGATGTCGTGGAGTTCGCTGAATCTGGCAAGATCGAGCTCGACGATCTCGTCGCGATGATCCCAAAAAAGCGTGGAATTCTCCACCGGCACGCCATCGATCACCGGCGCAGCAGGTTGATCGATGGACTCCAGACGAGCATCGAGGACCGCGGCGAACTCCTTTGTTGTACGGGACGATCCGTATCGCTGTTCAAGATCGGCCAGCACCACCTGATCGGAAATCGTGGTTTCTCGTAGTTTCTCCGTGACGGCGCTGCCCTCGATCACATCGGCAACATTCTCCGCCCATCCCACATAGGTTGAATCCTCGATCCAGATGAACTCGGCAGGCGACATTCCGTGCATCCGCAGGGTCTCGATCTGCATCGTCATCACGCTCTGGATTGCCTTGAGAATCTCCATGCCGGTCTCCCAATCCTCCGGGTCTCCCTGCTCGAGCTCCCGCTCGATCGTCTGCCACTCGAGATATCGGGGAAGGAGATCACGCCGGATGTCGAGGAAGACCATGAATCGATCGGTGCTGATGATTCCGTCCGCCGGCTCGTCGAATCCAATCTCGTCGTTCATCGCGGTGAGACGTTCCTCGGATTGTGCGATATCGACGATGGGACCGACCAACGCCTTGCCCTGCCGATACATCCCGGGTCCATAGATCAAACCCAGGATGCCGAGAACAGCGATCACGGTACCGAT
>Ga0070729_10007030_pt1 | contig 10937 bp, 6 predicted proteins | sample tdDd472_FD_66725 | JGI IMG/M metagenome (GOLD analysis project Ga0070729, IMG submission 66725) | Marine sediment microbial communities from the Atlantic coast under amendment with organic carbon and nitrate - tdDd47.2 | ecosystem: Environmental > Aquatic > Marine > Coastal > Sediment | place...
GTCCATGACTCGTACCTTTCACGTGCGTGCGATCGGCCGCTCAGGATACGCACCCCTCCGACAACACCGACGGGACCGGAGTCGCCCCGCGTTGCGGCGCCTCCACGAGCCCGGGAATTTCGGTAATTCACCCGCTTTTGCAAGAACGCTCGCGCATTCCAAGAGGAACGTGAATTGCCGGAGTATCCTTTTTGCCCGGGATCCGATTCCCGAACCACCCCCTTTTGGAGAGCACTATGCGATTGATTTTCTTGGCGGCCGTGATCGGCCTCCTCGCCACCATGGCACCCGCGTTCGCGGGCGAAGAAGCCGCCGAAGGCGAAGCCCCGGTCTGGTACGACGACTTCGACAAGGCGGTCGAAGCCGCCAAGGCCCAGAAGAAGAACCTGCTCGTCGACTTCACCGGCTCCGACTGGTGTGGCTGGTGCATCAAGCTCCATAAAGAGGTGTTCGACCACGCCGAGTTCCTCGAGCCGGTTCAGAAGTCGTTCATCCTTGTCGCGCTCGACTTCCCGCGCGGGGACGAGGCGAAGGCCAAGGTTCCGAACCCGGAACGCAACGAGGCGCTGCAACAGAAGCACGCCGTGCGCGGTTTCCCGACCATTCTGCTCATGACCCCCGAGGGCGAAGTCTTCGGACGCACCGGCTACCGCGAAGGCGGCCCGGCCAAGTACATGGAGCACATCGGGTCGACTGCCACAAGCTGGAAGGTCGCCAACGAGTTGGCCGCCGCCTGGACGAGCGCCGACGCCTCCGCCAAGGAGGATCTGATGATGAAGGCGTGCGAAGCGATGGCGAAGTTCGAGTCCGCCGTGGCCGCCGAGAAGATCAAGGACATCGTCCTGGCCGCCTACGCCGCCGACCCCGAGAATAAGTCCGGCATGCGCCTGAAGGCCGTCACCGCCCTGCTGAAGAACAACATGGCAGACGCTGACGTTGCGGCGGAGGGCAAGAAGCTCGACCCGAAAAACGACCTCGGCCTGCTCGAACTCGTCATTCAGAACCAGTTCACGTCGGTGCGTGACCAAGCCACCGCCGAAGCGGCCGTCGGCGCGCTCGCCGTTCTGGAAGGCAAGACGTTCATCGACAAGGAGATCGGATTCCGTCTGTACTTCACCGCCGCGCGCTGGAGCGCCGGTCCGCTGAAGAACGAGCAGAACGCAACCAAGTTCGCGGAGCTTGCCCTCGCGGTCGGCACGCAGAACCAGCAGCAGATCGACTATCTCAACCAGCTGATCGAAAAGGCCAAGGCCGCCAAGGTCGAAGACGTTGAGGAGGAGGTTGTCGAGGAAGAGGAGATGGAGCCCGAGGAAGAACCGGAAGAGCCGGAGTCCCCCGAAGGCGCGTAGCCTCGCTCCCTTGCGAAACCAAAACCCGGATGCGGCCCGCCGCGTCCGGGTTTTTTCGTACCCCGACGGACTTGCCGGTCAGGACTCGTCGAGCGGGTCCGCCTGCATCAGATCGAGATACTCGCGGTCCTCGTTCGAGATCCGCGTGTAGCGCACGCGGAATTGCAGGGCGTCGATCGCGTCGTCCTCGATCGCGCGCGTCATCTCAACCTCGCCTTCCATTTCCAGCAGCCGCCAACGCCCTTCGTCGCCGGCGCCCGGAACGCTGTGCGGAATCCGCATGCGCAACGGGCAGTGCAGCCCGATGCGCGACGCGTCGATGGACGAGTGCCCCCACTCGCTTGGGTACGCGAACGCGAGCCCATTGCTCCACAGGTACAGCAGGCGCCCCACCGCTGTTTGGTCGGGCGTGTCGAACAGCTGGAACTCGACGCGCGATGTGCCCAATTTCTTCGCGTGACGCGATGTCAGCTCGACAGCCGACCGCTCAGGCACTTCGCGCTTGCGCAGGTAGTGCGCGGCCTCGTCGTCCGAGTCGACGATACGGATGGCTTCGTCGAAACCGAGAACATTGAAGGTCTTGCGGATGAACGGAGCGGGATCCGAGATCACCAGGCGTCCTCCCCAACCCCGCAGCTGCTCGTGCAACTCCATGATGAACGCGATGCCGGCGGAGGTAATGAACTCGACGCGACTGAGGTTCAGCACGATGTGCGTCGCACCGCGCTGCAACAACGTGTCGATTCCCGAGCGCAGCGCCCCCAACTCCGACGGGTCAAGCTCGCCCCACCACCCGAGAACGTGGTGATCCTCCTTGGCCTCAAGCCGCACGCGCAGGCTACTCGTCGACGCAGCCTTCTTGGGCGGCGGCGGCGCGGACGGCGCGAAAGCGTGGGCCGCGCTCGCGTCGTCATCCGCGAACAGAATCGGGGGCTCGGCCGCCGCCAGCAGGAACGCCGATCGAACCGCCGTAGGGGCACTCGAAATCACAAGCGTGCCCTGCCGATCCAGCAGTTGGCGCTGGAACTCGAAAATCGACTGCAGCGGCTCCGGATCGATCCCCTCGACGCGCCGGAAGTTCAGAACGATGTTGCGCTCGCCATCCTCCAGCACAGCGCCCAGTTGCCCGCATGTCCACGCGACGTGTTCTTTCCGAAACGCGCCCCGAAACGCGAGGTACGTAATCGGTCCGACTTTCAGGCGCTCCATCCGCATCCGCTTTTCCAAGCCTAGGATACGAACTTGGGCCGCCGCCGTCATTCCTGCAGCGGCGGCCCACCCAAAGACGGGTGTCAGCTCCGCGCCATGTTGCGCAGAACCGTGTGGAGAATGCCCCCGTTGCGGTAGTAGTCGACCTCGACCGGGGTGTCGATCCGGCACAGCGTCTCGAACGTCGTCTCCCGGCCGCTCGGATGCAGCGCGACCACGCTCACCTGTTGCCTCGGCTGGAGGTCGTCCCGCAGTGCGATCGTGAACGACTCCGTGCCATCGAGCCCCAACGAGTCGGCGGTGTCGCCCTCCTTGAAGGTGAGCGGCAGGACGCCCATGCCGACGAGATTGCTCCGGTGGATGCGCTCGAACGAAGTTGCGATCACGGCACGCACGCCGAGAAGGTAGGTACCCTTGGCTGCCCAGTCGCGCGACGATCCCATGCCGTAGTCCTTGCCGGCCAACACCACCAGCGGGATGCCCGCCTCCTTGTAGTTCAGCGAGGCGTCGTAGACATAAGAGGCTTCCTCGGCGTCGGCAATCGCATCGCCGTGCTTGGTGAAGTCGGTGGTGTAGCCGCCCTCGGTGCCGGGCGCCAACTCGTTGCGAACACGGATGTTCGCGAACGTGCCACGCGTCATCACGCGGTCGTTGCCACGACGGCTCCCGTACGAGTTGTACATCGCGACCGGCACGCCGTTGTCGTCGAGGTACTGCGCCGCGGGCGTGCCACGCGCGATCGCGCCGGCCGGGCTGATGTGGTCGGTCGTGATCGAGTCGCCCAGCTTCATCAGCACGCGCGCGTCCTCGATGGAACCGATCGGCTGCGGATCAGGTGTGAGGCCGACAAAGAACGGCGGCTCCTGCACGTAGGTCGACTTCGCGTCCCAGCCGAAGAGCGAACCGGTCGAGGTCTCGACCGCTTTCCATTCGGCGGATCCGCCGAACGCATCGCCGTACTCCCGTTCGAACTGTTCGCGGCTGATCGACGCGGCGACGACCTCTTCGATCTCTGCCTGCGTGGGCCAGATGTCGCGCAAGAACACGTCCTCGCCCTCGGCGTCCTTCCCGATCGGATCGCTCTCGAAGTCGATGTCGACCGTGCCCGCGATGGCGTAGGCGACCACCAACGGCGGGGAAGCGAGGTAGTTGGCGCGGGTATGCGGATTGATGCGGCCTTCGAAGTTGCGGTTGCCCGAGAGCACCGACGCGACGACCAGGTCCTGCTCCTGGATCCCGGCCGCGATCGGCTCCGGCAACGGGCCCGAGTTTCCGATGCACGTCGTGCAGCCGTAGCCGACGGTGTAGAAGCCGAGCGCGTCGAGGTCCTTGTTGAGCCCGGACTTCTCGTAGTACTCGGTCACGACCTTCGAACCGGGTGCGAGCGACGTCTTGACCCACGGCTTGCGGTTGAGGCCGCGCGCCAGCGCCTTGCGCGCGACGAGCCCCGCCGCCACCATCACGTCGGGATTCGAGGTGTTGGTGCAGGAGGTGATCGCGGCGAGCACGACCGAACCGTGCTCCAGGTCGAACTGGTCGCCGTTGTTCACCACAGCCGCCGCAGCGGGCGCATCCTTGCCGAAGGTGTCGGCCAGGTCGCCCTTCCACTGCTTCTGCATCTCGCGCAGGTTGATGCGATCCTGCGGGCGCTTGGGGCCGGCCAACGCGGGCTCGACCGTGCTCATGTCGAGCTCAAGCGTGTCGGTGTAGGTCACGGCGCGCGATTCGTCGCGCCACATGCCCTGCTCCTTGCAGTACTGCTCGACCGTTTCGACCAGCGCCTCGTCGCGACCGGTGAGACGCATGTAGCGCAACGTCTGCTCGTCGATCGGGAACAGGCCCATGGTCGCGCCGTACTCCGGCGCCATGTTGGCGATTGTCGCGCGCGTCGCGAGCGCCATGTGCTCAAGCCCGTCGCCGAAGAACTCGACGAACTTGCCGACCACACCGTGGGCGCGCAGCATCTCGGTTACGCGGAGCACGAGGTCCGTCGCTGTGGCGCCTTCGCGCAGGCGGCCGGTCAGGCGGACGCCGACGACCTCGGGAATCAGCATGTAGATCGGCTGGCCGAGCATGATCGCCTCGGCCTCGATGCCACCCACGCCCCAGCCGACCACGCCGAGACCGTTGATCATCGTCGTGTGGCTGTCCGTGCCGACCAGCGAGTCGGGATAGAGCGTGCCGTCCGCGCCGTCCCACACGACCTTGGCGAGGTACTCCAGGTTGACCTGGTGGACGATTCCGGTGGCCGGCGGCACAACGCGGAAGTTGTCGAACGCCTGCTGTCCCCACTTGAGGAACTGATAGCGCTCGAGATTGCGCTCGAACTCCTTCTCGGAGTTGATCTGCAGGGCCATCCCGGAGTTGAAGGCGTCGACCTGCACCGAGTGGTCAATGACGAGGTCGCAGGGGACCAGCGGGTTCACCTTGGAGGCGCTCCCCTCGTCGCCGGTCATGCGCACCACGCCGGAGCGCATCGCGGCCAGATCGACCACGGCCGGCACGCCAGTGAAGTCCTGCAATACGACGCGGCCGGGCTTGAACGGGATCTCCGTCTCCGCCACGTGACGCGCGTCGTAGTTGGCGAGCGCTCGCACGTGGTCCTCGGTCACCACGTGGCCGTCACACTGTCGCAGGCACGCCTCCAGCAGAACCTTGATGGAAAACGGCAAGGACGCGGCACTTGCGGCGTCCAGGACGCGATCCAAGCGGTAGATCGTGCGCTCCCCGAGGGGCGTTTGGAGGGTGTCGCGGGCGGAGAACGGGTCAGCTGCGCTCATCGCAGCATTCTAAGCGCGCGCGGAAGGCCTTCAAAACGACCGCAGCGCTGTCGGAAAGCGCGCGTAGGCAGTAGGAAGCGCGCGCGGGAGTCTCACGACACAAGAGTGCGCCATGGAGCGGCGCGCGTAGGCAGTAGGCGGTCGCAGCCAGCCGAGGGAAGGCGTCGGGAGGTTCTCTGGCGTACGAGTGCGCGAAGTGAGCGTCCGTACGTTCGACTGCCTACTGCCTACTGCCTACTGCCTACTGCCTACTTCCTACTGCCTACTGCCTACTTCGTCTTCGTCTTCGTTCCCATCCGCGTCACGCGCGCCAGGAACAGGCACGGATTGGTCCCCGCCGTCGAACCGCCGAGGATCACGACGCGATCGAGCGGGACCCACGCCGACGTGCGCAAGCGGGTCAACGCCAGTTCCGGCAACTCCAGCGGGCCGTGCTCGGTGTCGACCCTGCGGACGGGTTCGCTCACGTGGGTGCGCGAGAGTTCGATATCGAGTCGAGCGCCCTTGCCGCCTTCGTCGAGCATCGCTCGCACATCAACGGCCATGCCGCTGAATGCGCTCTTGCTGATCGGATCCCCGATCGTTGCCTCCTGCGCGATCTCCACATCGTAGTCGCCGAGATAACCGACGCGCCGTCCGACGCGCTGCGATAGCTGCTGATTGCTGCGGCAGACGAGTTCGGTGGAGCCCATGCTCGGACGACTCAGGAGTCGCTCGGCTGCGTCGGCGGGCAGCGTGCGCGTGGCACTCGCCAGAAGCGCGGCGTCCTTCTCATCGACGGGGACCGCATAGATCTGAACGCGAAGCTGACGGTCCGCCAACTTGCGGAGAGTCTTCATGAACGCGTCGATCTTCTTGTGGACGCGCGGGATGTTGTTGACGAACAGACGCCCCAGCCTCGGCTGGACATCCGCGTACTCGACCGAGTCCCACGCAGCGGGCTCGACGAGTTGACGCAGCATCTCGATGATCCAATCGACTTCGAAGGGTGATTGCGGCTCCTCGAGTTCCGCCTGCTCGGGGAACTGGAATTTCGACGGAGTGAGGTCGACCGGATCGCCCCCCGAATTCGGGTAGTTCATGACCAGATCGCCGATGTCGTAGATGCGCATGACCGGGCGAGCCGATTCGTCGATCTTCGGAAGACTCGCATCGGAGCGCTGACGGAGTTCGTCGGTGAGTGCACGGATGCGCCGCTTGAGATCGGCCGCGGCATCCTCGTCCTGGCCGGAGACGGTCAAGGCACCGAGCCCCACTGCCACGAGAAAGATGAATACACTGCGGATCATCGGTCACCTCCACGCTCGATGAGCGATGCACGGACAAGGAACAGGCGCTGCTTCCCGTCATCGGTCGTGCCGGAACTCGCGATCGTCCAGACACCGTTGGGTACGCGGACGGCGAGGCGGTTCGCCTGCTCGGTACGTTCCGGCAGATCGACCACTCCGCTGCGGCGCGTTTCGTGACGCCGGATGCCGAGCAGCTCCTCGAGCCGCAGGCCGAGATCGAGTGAGATGTTACGACCCGAGTCGTCGACCTCGGCGCGTGTGGCGATGTATCCGCCCGACTGCACGATCGCGACGACCGGATCGGCGGTGCTCGCGGTCTGCGCCACCTCGACATCGAAATCACTGACGATCGCGACCTCGCGTCCGTGCCATACGACAAAGCGGGTCCCGAGCGACCCGATGCCCTTCAGACCGAACACCCGTTGGGCGGCGCCTGTCGATATCGCATTGTCGAGCTTGGCCCGCGCCTCCGCGAACAGGCGGCCCGCGTCAGCGCCGCTCAAACTGCGGCCCATCGCCGCGGACACGTCGACGGCTTCGAAATCCATGGCCACGCCGCGGTGCGCCAGCCGTCGCAGTGTGCGATCGAGGAATGTGCGGACGCGGCCGACGGTGGACGGACGCGACGCGACCACCATCGAGTCGCCGGCGAGCGTCACGATGCCGGTCTCCCAGGCTGCGGGGTCCACCGAGACGCGGATCAACTCCATCACCTCTTCGTTGGTCCCGAACGGAAGCTGGCCTTCCTCGGCGTATCCGCCGAACAGCGGCGATTCGGAGCCCTCGAGCACGAGATCGTGAGTCGGCGGCAGGACGTCGTAGCGCGGGGTGCCGAGATCTTCGAGGGGAAAAAATCCGACCTGGTTGCCGCTCCCGTCGGAAGGCGGCAGATCGTTCGCCTCCCAGTTCCGCTGCATGGCGCGCGCTGCTTCGCGCTGCAGTCGCTCAAGCTCTTCGCGCAGGTCGCCCTCGTCATCGCCCCCCGCCAGCGTTGCCGCGCCGACGAGAAAGCCCACAAGAGCGAAGATTGCTTCTTTCCGCATACTGAAAACCTCCTCCGATGGGAACGGCGCTCGTCCCCGATTGGAATCATAAATCAATCGCGCGGACCGCTGGGCTACGATGCCGTCCATGGATGGAAGTGGCCACGCGCAATCGGGTTGGGAACGGGACTACGACCTCGACGACCCCACGAAGGAGGACGCCCGCGCACGCGCCAAGGCCAAGCTGGATGCGATTCGCTCCGGTCGGGTGGTGCTCCAGCCGGCAGGCCGCTACTGGGGACGCGTGTTCGGGGGCTTTTTGACCGCGGTCATCGCGGCTGGGTTTCTCTATGGCGCCTACCTGGCGGCGAGCGAGGGTGACGACACCGCCATCTATGTGGCGTGGTTCGTCGGCATCATCGGAGCGCTCCTCTTCATTCCCGTCTACCGTCTGCTCTACGGTTCTCGCGCCACGACACCGTTCCGCGCACTCAACCTGTACTACCGGCTGCTGGGTGGCGGAAAGCACAAGGGGGCGCGCAAGCTGGTGGTCCCCAACGACTTCGACCACTTCCCGAGGGCGTTCCCGCACATCGGAAAGGTGAAGGGATTTCCCGGCGCCGAGTGGCTGTTCTTCAACCAGCCGGCGGACTACAAGGACTACTGGGAATCCATGCTCCGGTGGCCTACATCGCCCTACTGCATCGCACGCGTGCACGCCCTCAATGTCGAGGAACTGGCGCCCGACGTCGTACGCTGCGACTTCACTCTGAAGCTCGGAATCGGGACGTCCCTGTGGATCCTCCTGATCTTCTTCGGTCCGGGCATCATCCTCGCGTTCATCCTCGACGCGGCGACGCGCACCAACATCACCGCCAGGATGAGCAAAGTGCTGGTCAAGGTCGACGACGAGTGGCAGCTGTTCAACGGCGCCTGGCACGAAGCCGACGAGCAGAGCACGAGCTGGATCTAGGGTCTCTCTTGGCCCGCTACTCGGGTTCCGGGATGCACATGCCAGCGAGCTTGCTCCAGCGCGGCTCTCCGCCGTAGAGCTCGAACCACGTGCGGACGCGGCGGGACGGCGGCTGGCCGAGCCCGTCGTCGGAAGCGGAATACAGGCCCCCGATCCCGAACAGGTCGTCGAACATGCTGTCGATGCGCGGGTTGATGCGGCAGCAGTTGCTCTCGAGTTCCTCGGCCCAAAACGGCAGGGTGCACCAATCCATGCCGAGTGTCATGGCACGCGTGTCTGCCCAGTCGCTGACCCAGCGATAGCGACCGGCACGCATCGCCGACCAGTACTCCGCGCGTGCGCCCTTCTCGTGGATAGCGAGCGTGCCGAGGTAGATCGGGCTGTGCCCTTCCTCGCGTGAGTTGTACCGCAGCTGCAGCGCTCCGGACATCCACGGCTGCCACTCGTCCGTGCCACCGTGGAAGAACGAACCCCAAGGACGTGCCGGATCATCGGCGATCAGCCCGCGCGCAGCGGCCAGTCCCTCGCCACGCAGCAGCGCCGCTCTCCACGCCGCATGCGCGGGGTCATCGTCCTCCAGTCCGAAGCGGAAGCCGCATTGACTCAACGCGAGCAGCGACTCGTTGGGTTCCTTCCTGCTGCGGAACGCATCGATGATTGCGGGAGTTCCCCAACGTGCCGCGGACTCGTTGGTCGAGCCGGGGCCGTCCCCCGACACCCACTTCACGATCCGCTCCTCGTCCGCCGGATCCTGGATACGGGCCAGCAGCTCCAGCGCCTCATCCGCGTTCTTTCCTTCGCACTCGCGCCGCAGGCGCGCACGGACACGCTTCGGAGCAACGGAATCCATGATTGCGACATTGAAGCGAAGCGGGTTGTACTCCCCTTCGTCCTCGGGTAGCGGTCCGTTCTCGACGCGATCCACGAGAACGCCGATCAGTCTGCGGGTAAAACAGCCCGGAACGCGACGAATGATCTCGACCAGCGCCGTCGCATCGAGGAGGGCGGTCGGAATCGCAGGCTCGATCCCGATCATGCGATCCGGATCCCAGCGTACGCCGAGCCGGGAATCCGCCCCCCGGATCATTCGCCCGAGAGCAGACGCACACGCGTCCGCGCTCGACGAGTCGGACAGCTCGCCCCGAACGACCGCCAACCCGAGACTCGGGCGCACTTCCAGCAGCAGACACAACGCGTCGTCGTCCGAACGGGACGACGCGACGATCCGGAACATCGCATCGGGGTCGCCCCGACGCGCCAGAGAGGCGAGCGCGACGGTCGCGGTAGGCCCGTCCAGCTCACTAAACCAGCGCAAGTACCGCAACGATTTCGTGCCGCCGGCCCGGCCCATCGCTCGCAGCGCGGAGCGTTGCTGCACATCCGTCGCAGGCTCGCCGTCGCTTCGATCGAATCCAGCGTCCGCAAGCTCGATCAGTGTCGACTCACGCTCCTCCGAAATCGGCTCACCCTCGAGCCACCACTGGAACGGGGTCCAGATCCCGCCGGAACTTGCGATGTCCTTCCAGAGATCGCCTCCGGAGACCACATCGCGGTAGCGCGGGGTCTGCCAGAACGGCTGCCACAGCCCACCAATACCGTCCGTCCGCAGCACATCTTCGTTGCGCTCAAACCAGAGCAGCGCCGGAATGTGTTCGGCGCGCGCGCATCGATGGAACGCGCCGAAGATCGAATTCCGGTCGGGCGCACCGTCGCGCGCGTAGACGATCGTCTGAACCACGGCCGGGAGTTCGTTACTTCCGACATAGCTCCGGAAGTGACTGAAGTTGAAGGCGTGGCCCTTGCGAAAACCTTCGGCGAGCACCAGCTCAACCGCCCGCGCACACTCCAACGGGCTCATCTGGTCGTAGTCCAGCACCGACACGCACGGATAGGCGATGCGCGGGTCCTTCGACCAGATTCCGGCGCGCGCGAGTTTGCGCGCTGCGGGTGTGTCGACCAGGACTTTCGGAACATCCTCCACGGTCAGTTCCGGCTCCGGCTCACCGCTGTCGAGCACCGGCAGACGCGGCTCGTACGGTGCTTGGTCGAAGCCGCGCTGCCCTGCCAGCGCCCATCCGATTGCGAACGCCGAGTACGCCCGGACACGCGCGCGCTTGTGGTCGAGACCGCCCAGCAATGGCTCGGTGATCCCGATCCGTCCGAGCGCAAGCGACGCATGGGAGACGACCGCCAGCCGCCGGTCTGCGAGCGCCTCCATCAACGCGGGGCACGCACGAGCCGCGTCCGTACCAACTGACGCGATGCAGCGCGCTGCCGTCTCCCGCGCGGTCGGGTTCGGATGCGTCAGCGCGCCGATCAGCGCCGCGACCCCCGCAGCCCCCGCCCCCCCAAAC
>Ga0070729_10007032_pt1 | contig 10936 bp, 9 predicted proteins | sample tdDd472_FD_66725 | JGI IMG/M metagenome (GOLD analysis project Ga0070729, IMG submission 66725) | Marine sediment microbial communities from the Atlantic coast under amendment with organic carbon and nitrate - tdDd47.2 | ecosystem: Environmental > Aquatic > Marine > Coastal > Sediment | place...
ATGAAGAGGAATTTACCTTCATTGGCCAAATAAAGCGGATCAAATCCAAAGGGCTCACAAATTCCAATAACTTCATCACTGACTGGAATTTTATCCTCAAACAAACGAATCCCAAATTTACGATTTTCCACAAATTCATTCAGAACTGTGGCAACTCCACCTCGAGTTGGATCTCTCATAATTCTGATACTCTGGATTTCAGACAATAATTTTTCAGTCATTGCATTCACTGGATTACAATCACTTTGGATATTGGATTTCACAGTGAAATTTTCCCGAGCCAACAAGATTGCTGTGGCATGCTCACCAATATTTCCAGAAAGAACCACTTTATCACCAACTTTAATATTTTTGGACGAAAGATTCACATTTTCCGGTATAATCCCGATTCCACTGGTGTTGATGAATATTTTATCCGCTTCGCCTTTGGCAACAACTTTAGTGTCACCAGTTACGATTTTTACACCTGTTTGATTGGCGGTTTCTGCCATTGAGATGACTATTTTCTCCAATTCCTCAATCTCAAAACCTTCCTCAATAATGAAACCACAACTGAGATATTTCGGAATTGCTCCAGAAACAGCGAGATCATTTACAGTGCCGGCAACAGCCAGTTTACCAATATTTCCACCAGGGTAAAAGATTGGCTGAATTACATGGGAATCTGTGGCAAAAGCAATTCGACCTTTTTCCATGTATAAAATCGCTGAATCACTCAATTCCGACAGTTCGTCATTCCTGAAATATTTCAGAAATACCTCCTCTATCAGATCTTTTGTATATTTCCCGCCACTGCCATGGGCTTTTATGATTTTGGGCATTTATTTGTCCTTTTTCTTTACCGCAGAGGGCACAAAGAACGCAGAATTTTTGTTTATAATTCTCTGAGTACTCTGCGACCTCTACGGTTAAATTTTATTACTCCCTAAATTTATAATAAGTTGCACAGCCACCTTCAGAACTCACCATACATGCACCTTGCGGATTCTGCGGAGTACAGACATTTGCGAACAATCTACAATCCGTCGGTTTCTTTACACCTTGCATAATCTCACCACAGATACAACCTTTGATGATTTTTGGTTCAGGTACTTCCACTTGAAATTTTCTTCGTGCATTAAATTGTGAAAAATCTTCAGCCAATTCCAATCCACTTTTAGGAATTTCACCAATTCCTCGCCAAATTGAAGTTATAGGTGTGAATACTTTTTGGATCAGTTGCTGTGCTTTGAGATTACCCTGAGGTTTAACACCTCGAGAATATTGGTTTTCGATTTTGGATTCACCTGCTTTGATCTGTTGCAATAGCATAAAAATAGTCTGCAAAATATCATTGGGCTCAAATCCACAAATCACTGATGGAATCCCCAAATTTTCAACAACTTTATCATAAATTGAATAACCTGTAATTGCTGTAACATGTCCCGGGCAAATCAATCCATCAACCTTGACATTTTCCGCATCCAAAAGTGCAAACAATGCATCAGGCATGGTTTTGTGGGCTGATAATACTGATAAATTTTGAATATCCTGATTCTGGGCTTCAACCACCAAAGAAGCTGTCAAAGGAACTGTGGTCTCAAAACCAATTCCCAAAAATACAATTTCCTTGTCAGGATTCTGTTTTGCCAGTTCTATTGCTTCCATTGGTGAGTAACAAATTTCTACTTTAGCACCAATAGATTTTTCTTTTGTCAGACTGGAATAACTTCCTGGAACTCGAACCAAATCACCAAAAGTTGAAATAATGACATTGGGCAATTTTGCATACTCAATGGCTTCATCGATGAAAGATTGGCTAGTAACACAAACCGGACAACCCGGACCACTGATGAGGTTGATATTTTCCGGCAATACTTTATTAATACCAAATCTAAAAATGGCATATGTATGCCCACCACAAATTTCCATCAAACTGACTTTTCCATCAATTTTTGTTGATAAAGATTTGATCTCATTAATTAGTAGTTTTGATATTTTTGGATTGCGAAATTCTTTTATATATTTCATATAGATTTTTTCTTACTAAATTCTTCTATATCCTGCCAAATTGAAAGTGTTTTTAATGCTTCAACTTCATCCAGTTTTTCTATTGCAAAACCAGCATGAACAATAACATAATCCCCTATTTTGAGATTCTCCATCATTGTAATATTAACATCATATTCAACATTATTTACTACTGTTTTTGCTATATTTTTATCAATAGATTTGACTTTCATCGGAATGGCTAAACACATATTCTCTCCCAATAGGTTTGAAGATTCAGAAAAAATTAAACTACTTTGTGATTTGCGATGATCAGTTGCCCCAATGCTATCCCTCCGTCATTAGTTGGCACTTTGTGATGCGTGTATACCTTAAAATTATGATTTAATAATTTATTTTCAAGGTTTTTCAATAAAAACATATTCATAAACACACCACCAGACAAAACAACTTTATCAAGACCTGTTTGTTTTCTCACCTGATTCATCAACTTCACAAAGCATTCAATTAAACCTTGATGAAATTTTTCAGACATTCTGCTATAATCAACGTGCCATTCAACATCCTTAATCAGTTGTTTGATCATAATTTCCCAATCAATGATGTATTTTCCATCAGACTTCACAATGTCAAAATCATAATATTCACCAGAAAAATTTTCTATCTGCTGCTCAAATTCGATGGCAGCTTGTCCTTCATAATTTACTTTTGTTCGAAATCCACATATTGCGGCAACACCATCGAACAATCGTCCACAACTGGTTGTAATTGGCGAATTAATATTCTTATCCAGCATTTGGATGGTGAGATCTAGATTCTGACAGTTTTTGATAATCGGTAATGGCAAATCCACAAGTGATTTTCCAAATATTTCAAACAGATAGGACAATCCCATAGCAGTAACATTCTTGATTGCATTGTCGCCTCCAGGCATTTTAACTTCACGAAAATGTCCAACTCGCTCCATTGTTTGGTAATTGCAAACCAGGCATTCTCCACCCCAAATATTTCCTTCATTGCCATAACCTGTCCCATCCAGAACCATGGCGATGACTTTTTCATCCAATCCATTTTCTGCCATACATGAAGCAGCATGTGCATGGTGATGCTGGACTTCTACGACTTTTTTACCACAATCTTTCCCAAATTGTGTACTCAAATAATTAGGGTGCATATCTACTACTACAATCTCAGGTTCAATCTCAAATATATTCTCAAAATGTTTCACACCAGATTCGAAAGCCTGTAGCACTTCATAATTTTTCAAATCACCGATGTGGTGACTCAGATATATTTTATCATTCTTAGCCAGCCCAAAAACATTTTTCTGCTCTGCTCCGCAAGCCAGGATTGATCGTTTGAATTCAATTCCCAAATTCAAATCCATTGGCACATATCCACGGGAACGACGAATCAAATACTCCTGATCTTTGTAACTTCGAACCACAGAATCATCGCAACGGATATTGATCTCACGATTATTCAATAGAAAATAGTCTGCAATCTGTACAAGATTTTTCAATGCAGATTCATTTGAATATTTCACAGGTTCGTCACTGATATTACCGCTGGTCATAATCAATGGTTTCTGATAAAATCGCATCAAAATATGATGCACAGGCGAGTAAGGTAACATGCATCCAAGAAAATGATTTCCCGGAGCAGTTGAGTCTGCAATCTGAATGTTTTGCTTCTTTTTCAGCAAAACAATAGGATGTTTGTAATCCTCCAGCAACTCTTTTTCAAATTCTAATACTTCACAATTTTTTGCTATGTCATCAATATTAGCAAACATGACTGCAAATGGTTTATCTTCACGATATTTTCGTTTTCGAAGTGTTTGAACTGCGATTTCATTTCCAGCATCACACACTAAATGAAATCCACCGATTCCTTTGATTGCGATAATCTTTTCGGATTTCAAATATCCAACTATGTTTTTAAAAATCAACTCCACTTGAGATTGTACACAAACCTGTCGCTTTGAGTTCATCGAAGGAGACAGATCCCCAGAAGAACCTGGTCTTCGAAGGTCGCTCTTCGATGAACTCAGAGTGACAGGTTCTATAATCTTATTTCCAAAATTATCCATCAACTGCAATTCCGGACCACAGTGATGACATCCATTTGGTTGAGCATGAAATCGTCGATTTTCTGGATTATCATATTCTGATTGACAAGAAGGACACATTTGAAACTTGCTCATGGTTGTATTCTTACGATCATAAGGAATATTTTGAGTAATGGTAAATCGCGGTCCACAATTGGTGCAGTTGATAAAGGGATATAAATAACGAGGATTATTTTTATCAAATAATTCAGCTAGGCAATCATTACATACATCCAGGTCCGGTGAGATTTGTGTGATTACAGATTTACTCGCATCACTGAATTTTATTTGAAAATCAATGAATTTTTCTGTTGATTGATATTTTTGGATTTTAATATTCTGGATGATGCTTCTTGGAGGTTTTTCTAACTTGAGTGTCGTGATGAATTCATCTAATTTTTCTTGATTGCATTGGAGATGAATTTTCACACCTTCAGAATCATTGAGTACAAAGCCTTTAAGATTTTGCTTCTTCGCCAGATTATATACAGTGGGACGGAATCCAACTCCTTGAACAGTTCCATAAACATTTATTTGATATGTAAGAAAAATTTCTGTGCCAACCATAAATGCATTTTAAGGAATGGCTTGCTTAGTGTCAAGTTGTTATAATCTCAATTGCCAATATCCCACATCGATCCATTTGTCAAACTTATATCCTACTTCTTTGAAATGCCCGGTTTTCTCAAAGCCAAACTTTTCATGCAATGCAATACTTCCCTCATTTGGTAATGCAATCACACCAAAAACATTACGGATATTTTGCTCTTTGAGGAGTTTGAACAACTCAGAATATAGTTTGCTACCAATTCCTTTACCTGTAGCCTTGGGATCAAGGTATACTGTACTTTCAATAGAATAACGATAGGCAAATTTTGATCGCCATTTGCTGGCATAAGCATAACCAAGAACTTTGCCACTTTCTTCAAAAACCAACCATGGATATTCACTGATAATTGACTTGATTTTCTTTTCCATTGTTTCAATCGGCATTTGCTCATAATCGAAAGTAACGATTGTATTCTCAACATAATAGTTGTAGATATCGCAAACTGCTTTTGTGTCGGATAGGTTGACATTTCGGATCATTCGCCATAATCCTCCCATTTGGGAAGATTCAGTTTACTTGCTCGATATTTAAATGTTATTGTACTGAATACGCCTACAAAGGTAGATGATAATAATAAAGCGAATAGATTATTTTTCATGTTCCAACTAAAAAATCTATTCATTATGAATGTAAATAATGAGAAGAATATTCCAAAAGCAATTGCATTTTTGAAAAATACAGAAATTATGGAATCAAAATATATCGGCTTTGCTTTTATATTAAATTTCCATAAAAGGCGATAAAATGGAGTTGAATACTGAGATTTTTTCAATCCTCTTTCAGCAAAATCCTTATGCATAAAATTAATTTTTTCTTCAAAAGTCATAGACATTCCTATTCAATATCAATCAATCCACAGGATTTGTTGGCTGAAGTTGTTATACCTTTTATCATGGCTGAACTGAAACCATCATGTTCCATACGATTCAAGCCAGCAATTGTACAACCAAGTGGTGTCGTCACTTTGTCAATTTCCTGTTCTGGATGATTTCCGCTTTCTGCCAGTAATGCTGCTGCTCCCATTGCCGTTTGGGTAGCAATTTCCAGAGCTTTGTCTGCATGAAATCCTATTTCAATACCACCTTGTGATGCCGCCCGGATTGCACGCAGAAAAAATGCAATTCCGCAAGCACCCAGTGCAGTTGCTGCTCCCATCTGTTCTTCATCAATAATGACGGCTTTTCCAACTTCAGAGAAAATTTCTTTGGCAATTGATAGAGCCGAAGCACCTTTTTTGTCAGCTGCCAAACAAGTCATGGATTGTCCAATAGAAATAGCAGTATTTGGCATTGCACGAACCACTTTTACGTCCGTAGAAATAACTTTGTATATTGAGTCAATATTCAATGATGAAACCACAGAAATCAACACATGTTCTGCTGTTAAATCCTTTGTAATTTGCTCTAAAACTGAACCAGCCTGATGAGGTTCCACACACAAAATCACTACAGAACTATTTTTTACAGCGGAATTATTATTTGTTGTAACAGTAAATCCAAGTTTTTCAAATTTTTCCAAACCATCTCTGTGTCGTCGGGTTAGAATCATTTTTTCAGCACTATATTTTTCTGATTTGATCAGCCCGTTTGCAATAGCACCACCGATATTTCCAGTACCAATTATTGAAATATTTTCATTCATTATGTTGTCCTCTTTTGGAGGTTATTTTAATTATCGATAGCGAGGAAAGCAATAAATTATTTTGGTCCTACAAATATGTCTCTTCACATGAATCACTCTAAAATAAACAAAAAAATAAATATTACCTTTAGAGTTTTTAGTGTATTTAGTAGGCAAAAAAATTTATCCTTGAGACAACTTTTTGCATTATAGACATGTCTTTTAGTTGTTCTTAAAAATTGTAATTTCACATTAATATAAATTGCTTATAATTCTATCAAAGGGAAGTAAAAAAACTTCCCTTTTTATTTTATTCCTATTTCCTCGATAAATTCCTTGCAAAAAACTAATATTTTAGCCACTATTTATAATAATTTGGGAAGGATTATGAAAACATTATACATCTTACGACATGCCAAAACAGTTCATGGTGGACAAAACCTAAAAGACTTTGATCGCTATCTAAAACCGGGAGGTGTGAAAGAAGCTAAAGCCATGGCTACTTTGATGAAGGAAAACAATCACATTCCACAATTGATCATTGCCAGTCCTGCAAAAAGAGCAAAACAAACTACAGAAATATTTTGTGATACTTTTGATTATCCTGTTGAAAATGTTATTGAAGATGAGTCTATCTACTTTGGTGGTATTGGAGACATGATGAATATTTTCCAGAACCTTGATAATAAAATTCATTCTGCGATGCTGATTGGACATAATCCAACCGTTCATGAAATGGTTAATTATTTTATCAATGCTCCTGTCCATTACTATCCAACTTGTGCTTTTTCTAGAATTCAATTTGAAGTAAATTACTGGATTGAAGTAAAAGCCCATCGAGGAGAATTAATTTTTTATGAAACTCCAAAACATTGATTACCTATGAAAAATAAAAAATATGAAACCAGGGAGATTAGTTGGCTCTCATTCAACGCTCGCGTATTACAGGAAGCAGTGGATCCATCAGTTCCACTTTTAGAGAGATTAAAATTTTTAGGAATTTATAGTTCTAATCTGGATGAATTTTTTAGTGTACGTGTCAGTAATCTTAAAAGATTAATTGCCAATGATATTCAATCCCACACATTATTCGGAGAGAATCCAGAACAATTACTCAATGAAATTCTGCAAAAAGTAAAATATCTTCGAAAACAGTTTGATGATACATTTACACAAATTTTGAACATACTGAATGATTATGGAATTCACTTCATTGATGAAACAAAATTGCAATCTGAACAACAGAAATTCGTTAAAAATTATTTTGAGTTAAATGTCCGTCCAAGACTCGTTCCAATAATGCTGGATAATATCAAAAAATTTCCTGATTTGAAAAACTGCGTGATCTATCTTTTTGTTGTAATGTCCGATTGCAAAAAGCCTACAAATTCAAAACATGCTCTAATTGAAATACCAGCAGATGTACTCCCTCGTTTTGTGCAGGTTCCTTCTGATAATGGTGAAAAATGCATAATTATGCTGGATGATATTATTCGGTTTAATCTGGAAGAAATATTCAAGATCTTTGACTACAATTGCTTTGATGCATATACGATTAAAGTTACACTTGATTCCGAAATTGATATTGATGATGATATCCGAACCAGTATGCTGGAAAAAATTGCAAAATCCATTAAAACACGTAAGCGAGGCGACATAGTTCGCTTGATATATGACAAAAGAATTCCTGAAGATTTTCTCAAATATGTTCTTCAACAAACTCAGTTGACTGAATTTCAGAGTATTATTCCGGGAAACAAATATCATAATGCCCGGGATATGATTTCCTTTGGAAAAAGTGGAAATTATCCAAAAGAATTGTTTTATGATACAAAAGTGCCAATCTCTCATCCGGTTATTCAAAAATATCCAAGTATATTCAAATGCATTAGGAACAATGATATTTTAATGCATTATCCATATCACAATTTTCATAGTTTTATAGATTTGCTACGTGAAGCAGCAATCGATCCAAAAGTAAAATCTATCAAAATGACAATATATCGTTTGGCTAATCAATCAGATGTTGTCAATGCTCTATTGAATGCTGTATTGAATGGCAAGAAGGTTACAGTTGTAATGGAACTTCAGGCACGTTTTGATGAAGCCGCAAATATTCAATGGGCTCGTAAACTTGAAGAAAGTGGTGCAACACTAATTAGTAGTATTCCAGGCTTAAAAGTTCATTCAAAACTCTGTCTCATTACCCGACGTGAAAAGAGTGTTAAAAAAAATTATGTCATTGTTTCCACAGGTAATTTTAATGAATCCACAGCAAAAATATATACTGACCATATTTTGTTCACCTACAATCAGGAAATAGGACGAGAAGTAAAACGTGTATTCGATATGCTGACAAATAATTTTCGAAATTTCAGATTTCAGCGTCTCCTAATTTCACCATTCAACCTCCGAAAAAAACTTGGGGACATGATCAACAATGAAATAAGAATAGCAAATAAAGGTGGAAAAGCTGCTATAAGTCTGAAAGTAAATAATTTCATGGATAAAGCGATGACCGACAGACTATATCGTGCCAGCAATGCGGGAGTTGAAATTCGACTCATTGTGAGAAGTATCTGTTCGGTAATTCCAAATATAGAAAACCAAAGTGAAAACATAGAAATCCATAGTATTGTGGATAAATATCTGGAACACTCACGCATTTTCTGGTTCCATAATAACGGTGCAAATGATGTATATATCTCCTCAGCAGATATAATGGAACGAAACCTTGATCGTCGTGTTGAAGCAGCGGTACCTATTTACGATGAAAACGTGAAAGCAGAGTTGATGGAATACTTCAATATGCAATTTGCTGACAACGTAAGATCAAGATATGTGAATCATCTGCAAGAAAATAAATATGTTAAAACCGGTAGAAATAAAATATCTTTCCAAGATGAATTTTACAACCATCTTAGTAAAAAGGATTATGAATCTTGAATCTTGAAATAGAACGAAAATTCCTGGTAAAAACACTTCCTGAAAATCTGAAGGATTATAAATCAAAAAAAATCCTGCAAGGTTATTTGAATATTGAAAATGAAGATTTTGAAGTTCGATTCCGAAAAAGAGGAAAGCGATTTTTTCAAACTATCAAACAAGGGAATGGCCTAAATCGTGAGGAAAGTGAAGTTGAACTTTCCAAAGAGCAATTTGAAACATTTTGGCCTCTGACGACCAATCATAGAATCGTGAAACGCAGATACAAAATTCCATACAAAAAGTATGTCATAGAACTGGATATCTATAAAGATAATTATAATGGGTTGGTTGCTTGTGAAGTGGAATTCCCAAATGAAAAAGAAGCTCTGGATTTTGTCCCTCCAGAATGGTTTGGAGTTGAAGTAACCAATGAATTTGGACTCCAAAATAATAATGTTGCATTACATGGAGTAAACGAAGAACTATTGGCGAAATACAAAATATTACTAAAGGGCAAGGATAAGTACTTACAATCCGGAGTAATTCCAATTCGAAAGAACAGTGAAGTGTTGATCATTACAAACCATAAAAAGAGATGGATATTCCCAAAAGGTATTATTGAAGGAAATCTGACTTCGGAAGAATCAGCAAAAAAAGAGGCCTGGGAAGAAGCTGGAATTGAAGGTGATGTACAAGAAAAATTTGGTGATTATCACTATGAAAAATGGAATGGCATATGTCATGTAGAAATGTTCATGATGACAAACATTAAAGAACTGGATGAATGGCCCGAGAACTTTCGTAAGAGGAAATGGGTCGCAATTGCTGAACTTGATGATTATATCACCAAAAATGAATTGCAACCAATCATAAATAAATTAAAAGAAAAATATAGATGAGGAAATAATGTCTAAACTTATTGGAATACTGACCGCTGGAGGAGATACACCGGGATTGAATGCTGCAATCAGAGCCATCGGAAAAACACTCATTGGAGAAGTTGATTATAAAGTTATAGGATTCATGGATGGTTTTCGTGGATTGGTTCAGGATAAATATATAGAACTTGATCGAAGAATTTTATCTAATATTATTTCACTTGGTGGAACAATGCTCGGTACTTCCAGGGACAAACCTCATCGAATGATGGTAGGTGGAAAAAGAATGGATATGCGCAATGTGATTGTAGAAAATTATCACAAACATCATCTTGATACACTTGTCTGTATTGGTGGTGGTGGAACGCATAAAAATGCTTACAAATTAATGGAGAAAGGCCTCAATATTGTGACATTACCCAAAACCATCGACAATGATATAGAATACACTGATACAACAATTGGTTATGATACAGCACTAGGCATTGCCTCATCAGCAATAGACAGACTTCACACAACAGCTCATAGTCATCATAGAATAATTGTAGTAGAAACCATGGGCCACAATGTTGGTTGGCTTGCTCTGGGAGCAGGAATTGCTGGTGGTGCTGATGTTATTATTCTTCCGGAAATTGCTTATAATATTGAAAATATTGCTGAATCGATTTTATCTAGATATAGGAATGGAAGACGATTTAGCATTGTGGTTGTTGCCGAAGGTGCAATGTCTGTAGAAGATCATAAATATATCGAAGAGCAGGAACAACAATTCAAAAATGAAAAAGATTCAAAGAAGAAAAC
>Ga0070729_10007033_pt1 | contig 10935 bp, 14 predicted proteins | sample tdDd472_FD_66725 | JGI IMG/M metagenome (GOLD analysis project Ga0070729, IMG submission 66725) | Marine sediment microbial communities from the Atlantic coast under amendment with organic carbon and nitrate - tdDd47.2 | ecosystem: Environmental > Aquatic > Marine > Coastal > Sediment | place...
AAAGCTGCTGCAGGGGTGAAAACTATTCGTCGCAATAACCTAATTAGCCAGCTAGATATCCCCGACCCCTATGGAGATATTTCACTTCGCTCCTTTATCTATAGGATTGAAGCTAATTTGGCGGCCTATATTCCGATGTTTAAAAACAGTACGCTTAAGGCTAGTCTCAATAGTGGGTTTATCGTGACAGAAGAACCACTTTTTGCCAATGAACAGTTTCGGCTAGGGGGGAATCGCCTGCTTCGTGGTTTTGATGAAGAGTCAATTTTTGCCACTAACTATGGCGTTTTTACGCTAGAGTATCGCTTGTTAATTGGTCAAAACTCTTTCCTCTATCTTTTTGGAGATTATGCCCGCTTGGATGAGAAAACCATAAAAACACTACCTGGACAAAACACAGTAGATTATCCTTATGGCTTTGGAACGGGTATCAGCTTTGAAACAAAAGTAGGTGTATTTGGCATTAGCCTAGCTTTCGGTAGTCGGAAGGCAAACCCAGTGGACTTTGGTGCACCGAAAGTCCACTTTGGGTATATTAGTTTGTTTTAGGCATTTTGCTTTGTTTGGAGTAATTCTGCTAGTCGATCGAAAACAGATCCCCAGCCATTCATAAAGCCCATTTTCTCTTGTTGCTGGCAGTATTCTTTAGTAGGATGGACGACACTGAAGGTGAAGTTCGTTTTATCTCCATTTTCTTCAAAATAGGCTTGTATCTCTACGCCTTCGGTCATGGGTTTGAAATTGGCAGAGGAGATTATTTTTTCTAATTCGACAATAGCTGAATAGATGCCATCTGCGATGAATTCGCTACCATTAGGCATTTGCATCACATACTTCCATTTGCCCCCTACTTTGAATTCATGATCGATGACTTGGGTCTCCATTCCTTTGGGCCCCCACCATTGTGCGATATGCTCAGCTTGTGTCCAGGCTTCCCACACTAGGCTAATGGGTGCACTAAAGGTTCTTTTTAGGCTTAGCGTTCGTTGGTCTAAATCACTCATCTTCTTTGTTTTTTGCTTGCTCATCTGGCAGGCGGGTTTGTAATTTCATTAAGTAATCCTCGAATTGATCTAGTTTTTCCTCCCAGAGTTTTCGATACTGCTCGATCCATTCTGCCACGGGCATCAAGTTTTTAGGTTGGATCTCACAAAAACGTTCTCGTCCTTTTTTGCTAATGGTGATGATCCCACACTCATTGAGAATCCGTAGGTGCTTTGAAATAGCAGGCCGGCTAATGTCAAAATTTTCTGCTACTGCATTTACGGTCAGCGTATCATCGGCTAGCAAGCCTATTATATCTCTTCTGACAGGATCCGCTATGGCTTGGAAAACATCTCGTCTCATAACTATAAGTAACTGATCGGTTACAAATGTATAAGTAATCGATCGGTTACGCAAGTATTTTCGAAAATTATATTGTATTTTTTAGGAAGGGAGCTGGATGAATGATCCAGTAACACTCTTCTTGATACCTAAAATTTGGACTTATGCAAAGACAACTCATTTCTTCTGGCTCGAAGATGGAAGGGCCTATTGGTTTTTCGAGAGCGGTAAGAATCGGCTCGCTCATTGCTGTCGCAGGAACTGCCGCCATCCGGCCAGATGGTACAACCGATAGTCCTGGCGATGTCTACGGCCAAACGCGCTATTGTCTTGGTATTGCACAAAAGGCGATTGAGGAAGCGGGAGGCCAATTAAGTGATGTGTATAGAACTCGGATTATGTTGAGGGATATGAAGCATTGGGAAGCTGCTGCCCGTGCGCATGGCGAATTTTTCTCGACTATACGTCCCGCATGTACTTTTGTGGAGGTAAAGGGCTTTATCCAAGCTGATTGGTTGGTGGAGGTGGAAGTGGATGCTATGGTGGGGGATGACTCGGCAAGACTTCAGAAGTTTTCTAGGACATGCCTGAGGAAACTTCTGAAGTCTGAGTCGGCAATTGGCTGATTGAATTAAGCTTCTCTATCCTGTACGATTTCAATGATTCGTTGCCTTTCCCGATAGACAGGTATAGCTGCCAAAAGGGCAAGGCCGGATACCACAAAAGTGGTGGATTCAATTCCGCCACCACTTACTATTTGAGATAAAGAGGCCAGTATGCCAATTGCTCCTCCGATCCAAACCGTATAAAGGGCCAGGGTAGAGAACTTTATCCGCTTGATTAGCGCTTCGGTGGTATAATTAGTAAAGACTTCTGACGTCATAATTGTTGCTTTTAAAACTGGTGAATATTGAGCTGCTTAAGAAAGTGTTTGTTTCCTACAAACGCTAACTATTTCGATATGCTTGGGGGAAAAATCGACTGGCAGACTTCTGACGTTTTCCAAGTCATGGCTGAGCAAACTTCAGAAGTCTAAGCCTTGAGCGGGAGGAGTAGGACTTAGCGTCGCAGCGTATCCAAAACCCTCCACCACCAAGCGCCATAACGCCAAACCGAAGAATAAGCCACTTGTTGTGCGCCAAACTGACGACGCACCCGCTCAATCGGCTGTATCATACTCCCCAAAAAATCGAAAGTATTTAAACCCAGGGTTTGGGACGTATATTGAATGAGTTGCCAAACGAGCCAGATGCCCGCTCCACTAGATCTGTACTTGGGGTCATCTCCAATCATTAAGAGATAGGCAGCCTCTTGATCCCAGAGTAAAAAAGCGGCGGAGTGGATATTGCCTTCTTGATCAACGGTAAAAAAGCATTGTCCCGATTGATGATCGGTAGTAGCTTGTGCTAGTTTTTCTAAAAAGGAAATGGATACGGGAAAGGATAATGCTTGGCGCTGATAGCTCTTAGCTGCTATTTGGTAAAAATCTTGGATACTTAAGTCTGTCTTCAACTGTAGGCCAAATGCCGATTCAGCTTTTGCTATTTTTTGACGGCGATAGTCGGCTTGGATATTATTGTAGACTTTAGTCAAATCATCCAGTGGACTTAAATGGTAGGAATAGGCTGTCTGTTGCTGAAAGCCTTTCCAATAAAAGGGAAGCCAATTGGTATACTTATAGTGCAAATTTTGTCGGAAATAGGCGAGGGGCGGGAGTTGTTCAATGAGTTGCTGTATGAGCTTGGCTTCGTGTTTGGTGCCACGATAGCGGGCGATGATATGTGGCCCCAGAAACTTAGTAAGATGAGGCATGGTGACATAGGAGAAAGGCCCTTTACGTTTGATGAAATAGGGTAGGGTAGCGGCTATTTGGCCTCCTTTTTCTACCAGAATCACCTCCCATTCTCCACCTTCACAGACCGCATCTAGGTACCAGCCTTGGGAGAAGATGGGAAGGTCATTTTGTGTAGAACAAAATTGGCGATATCTAGCTTTTTTATTCACCCAGTTATAGCTTTTGTGCAATTAATAGCCCGTCCCTTATCGGTAAGATGATATTTTCGACTCGAGGATCCTGCTTGATTTTTTCATTGAAGGCATGTAGTGCAGCCGTATCTTTATCTTTGGTGGATTGAACTACCTTCCCACTCCACAACACATTATCCGCCAAGATTAATCCTCCTGGATTTATCTGCTCAATCAATAGATCATAAAACATGCCATAATCCAGTTTGCCCGCATCCAAAAACACAAAATCGAAACGCTGATCTAGTACAGGAATGATGTCTTCTGCTTTCCCGATATGTGATTGTACACGTTTTTCTAATCCAGCTTTATGGATAAACTTCTGGATGATATAGGCCATTTCAGGATTGGCTTCAATCGTATGGAGTTGACCATCTTTGGGTAATCCCTCAGCTATGCAAATGGTGGCATAAGCGGTAAAAGTGCCTATTTCGAGTGCACATTGGGGTTGCTTTAATCGACACAATAGACGTAGAAGGTGACCTTGTAAATGGCCCGACATCATCTGTGGAGCTAAAGTCTTGAGGTGCGTTTCTCGTTCCAACTCTTGTAAAACGGGAGAAGGCGGCGTACTCAATTGTTCGCAGTAGGCGTTCAGGAGATCAATCGTTCTATTCATCCTTTCTTACTGTATTTTTGTTTCAAGTAATCACCGAGGTGATCCAGTTTTTCATTCCAAAACTGTTCGTATTGATTGACCCAATCAGAAATTTCTTTCAAGGGTTTAAGTTGAGCGTGACAAAAACGTTCTCTCCCATCTTTATGGATGGCGATCAATCCATTTTCGGTGAGTACCTTGACGTGTTTTGACACAGCAGGTCGGCTGATATCTGGAAACCTTTCAGCAATGGCATTCATTGGCATGGCTTCCTGCGTCAATAGACTAATAATTTCTCGCCGAGTAGGATCGGCAATGACCCGGAATATATCTTTCTCTCTCATCTGTTACATTATTTTGCCAAAAAGGCGACCAATTTCTTCCGAGTAATTTTTCTCCAGCCAAAGGTCAGGATTTTTTTGATTATCCAGCCATCTACGCCGATAAATCCGCTATGATGAAGTTTGACAACGGTGCCATCTTCTATTGACTTCAGTTGCCATCGGACAGTAGTAGGCTGTTTCATCCCTCCTCCTTGCCAATGATAGACCAGCGTTTTGGGGGCATCCACTTCGATGATTTGACAATGGACGATCCCGTCAAATCCTGGCGAAGGTTTAGTCTTGAAACGGAATTTCTGGTGTAGCTTTAACTGAAAGTCTTCTACTGGCATCAGCCACTCTGATAAGGCCTCGGGATCCGTCAATGCCGCCCAGACCTTATCGCTACTGTAGGGGTAAAAACGAGATATCTCTATGGCTTTAGACATGATTAGGATTTTAAGGAATGACACACAAATAAATGATAAAGCATAATTGTATAGCTTATTTATCCCTCATTCCTAAGCGTAGTTTGTGCGGGCTGGTTTTAGGTATTCTTTCCAATATTCCTCGAGCTTCAAGGTCTAATTTAACCGTAACGACATACCAAGGAATCTTACCGTCAAACTTTCCTTCGAGTTGATCTTCTGCTAAGTCATTCATTTTAGCATACGTAATTTCGCCTTGCGATTTCACAATGCTTAATAGGGTTTCTGCTACCTGGTCATACCGGCGCTTTAAAATATTTACCCCCTTTTTGCCTGCTGGATGTAATGTCATTATTTTCTCTTCCATGTTATTGAGATAGGTGATTAAAAATGTGTAACTTTTGAGTTACAAATATATGCGTAACTTTTGGGTTACGCAAATTTGATGCGATTTTTTGAGAAAAAAACAAGATTCGATGGTTTCTTTATTTCGATTTGAGCAAGAATGAGTTTAACTTATCCCAAACATGCTCTAAGCGAATCAAAATGAAAAAATGATGCTTAAATATTCTACTGCCCTATTTGTTTTTCTGCTACTAGGTATAGCCTGTGGTGATCAAGCGACGCAAGAAAAGGCTACTTCAATAGTAGCAGCTCGATCGCCTAATATCATTTACATTCTAGTGGATGATATGGGGTACGGGGATCTAAGTTGTTATGGTCAAAAGATACTGAAGACACCAAATATTGACCAATTGGCCAGCGAAGGAATGATGTTCACGCAACATTATTCTGGCTCGACGGTCTGTGGACCTTCTCGGGCCTCTCTCCTGACAGGTAAACATACTGGGCACACTTCTGTTAGAGGCAATCAACCTCCTGGTCAATTACTGGATCCAGAGGAAGTCACCATGGCTGAAGCCTTGAAAAGGGCTGGTTATACCACGGGCTTAGTCGGTAAATGGGGCGTTGGACACCCTCCGCCAGCTGATGATCCAGCACGTAATGGCTTCGATCACGCCTATGGTTATATCAACATGTGGCATGCCCACAATTTCTACCCTGAATTTTTATACCTGAATGGAAAAAAAGAACCTTTAGCAGGTAATGTAACCGATAGGAGTTTGGACTATCCCAAAGGGATGCCAGAGGGGACAGGAGTGGCCAAAGAAAAGCTTACCTATGCCTTGGATGAATTTAATGAGGATACGCTTTCTTTCATTGAGACCAATAAGGATACTACCTTTTTTCTCTATCTGGCCTTAAATGCACCACATGCCAATAACGAGGCTGGATACTATCTAGGGGACGGTATGGAAGTCCCATCCTATGGCCAATATGAAGACAAGGATTGGCCGAAGCAAGAAAAAGGCTTTGCGGCCATGATCGATATCATAGACGGCATTGTAGGAAATGTTATGGATAAGTTGAAAGCTAGCGGCATTGATGAGGATACTTCCCTCCCTTCAGGGGGTGATTTTGAGTCATCCCCTGAAGGAGAAGGGAAAGGACAGGACGAAAAAAGCTGATTTTCCAAAAAAATCAGCTTTTTTTTTAATTATCTCATCTAATAAAATAGCAATTTATACAGGAATTGAAGTGTTTTTACTGGTTAAGTATCTGATTTTAAGTTTTTTGAATTTTGTGTTGGAGTTTGAATTTACACAGTAAAATTATTTTTTGTACTTCATTACCTTTTTGCAAAATTCCATATTTGTATTGTCAACGATCAATAACGATTGATCAACAAAACAAAAGGCTTTAAAAAGCCTGTTTTTAAAATGCAATGAATTAATTCCACGAATTAACATTCATAATCCCACACAAAGATTTATAGGAATATCAATGGATATTCTTATTTTTTGGTATGTAGATAGCCTCTCAAAGCTCTTTAGAAACCGCTTAGTAGCCCTAAGCGGTTTTTTTTATGCCTCTATTTTAACGGAAGCTAGCATTGATTTCTTCCAGCGCTGCCGAGCCCGGGCAGAGATCCTCTTCTCGGAGTGAATTTAGCGGCCGATCGATGGTATTAATCATCTCATGCAAATCCTTACTTTCTTCATCGATGTACAGCAGTCCCGTTAGGATTTCCCCATTCAGTTTGGCGTCTTGTAGTCTTCGCAGGGCTGAGGTACGATTGCGGGGGTCCCAGTTCGGGGCCAATTTGCTGAGTAATACTTTGGAACCATCATGCAGGCTCACACTTGCGGTACTTCCTTCTTCATAGTCGACCAAAATCTCTTCTTGGTGAGGTACAAAGTCTAAAATTGAAGTCATTTCAATGTGATCTCGCACAAAGTCGTACGATTTTGTGGAACCCTTATTGTTATTAAAGGTTACACAGGGAGAAATGACATCCAATAAGGCGAAGCCTGGATGAGAAATAGCGGCTTTAATCATCGGGATCAGTTGGCCTTTATCTCCAGAGAAACTGCGACCCACAAAGGTGGCGTTTAATTCCAAGGCCATTCCGACCAAATCAATAGCTTGATAAGGATTGGCTACTCCACCGGCTTTACTAATCGACCCAAAATCAGCAGTGGCCGAATCTTGTCCTTTGGTAAGACCGTAACAACCATTGTTCATGACGATATAGGTCATGTTGAGATTGCGACGGATCGCATGCACAAACTGGCCCATACCGATGGAAGCTGTATCGCCATCTCCAGAAACACCCAGGTAGATCAATTCTTTATTGGCCATATTCGCCCCTGTGGCAATGGAGGGCATTCGGCCATGTACGGAATTAAAGCCATGAGAATTACTAAGGAAGTAGGTAGGCGTCTTGGATGAACAGCCAATACCTGATAATTTAGCCAAACGATGAGGTTCGATCGACATTTCGTAGCAGGACTGTACAATTGCAGCACTGATAGAGTCATGGCCACAACCTGCACATAGCGTAGAGATAGCACCTTCATAATCCGCTTTGGCATAGCCCAGTTTGTTCTTAGGTAGTGCCGGATGTCGAAAGGTGGGTCGTATATAAGTCATTTTTTGTTTGTTTAAAGCTGTACGATAATAGATTAAGCGTCAACAAGCTTAGTCTCTCCGATCAATTGCATAATCCTTTGAGCGGTGATCGGCATCCCATCATAATTTAGGATAGGAATCAGTCGATTAGGTGCTACTTCTAATTCATTGATTAGTAAAGATCGGAATTGTGCATCTCTGTTCTGTTCTACGACATATATCTTTTTGTGCTGCGCTACAAAGTCTTCCACGTCCTGATGGAAAGGGAAGGCTTTGACGCGCATAGCATCCAATAATATTCCTTCTGCCTCTAATAGTTCCATTGCTTCTATTGCCGCGTAAGTAGTCGTACCAAAGAAGATGAGGCCTAATTCTCGATTGTTTTCCGGCCGATAAAATTCTGGCGCGGGCACTAATGTTTTGGCCGTATCCCATTTCTTGAGTAAGCGATCAACATTGCGCACATAGTCGGCACCATCTTCGGTATAGCGAGCATATTCATCCCGAGAAGTTCCTCTGGTAAAGAAGGAACCTTTGGTAGGATGCGTAGCTGGAATCGTACGATAGGGGATGCCATCGCCATCTACATCCAGGTAGCGACCAAACTCTTTCCCACTTTCGAGCTCTTCGGCTGTCATTACTTTACCTAAGTCATAGGCCGTTTTCTCATCCCATGCAAAAGGGGGAGACATGTGGTCATTCATACCTAAGTCGAGGTCGGTCATGAGAAAGACCAAGGTTTGAAGGCGGTCGGCTAGGTCAAAGGCTTTGGCGGCGAAATCGAAGCATTCCTTTGGCGTGCTCGGGAAAAGCATCGGGTGTTTGGTATCGCCATGTGAGGCGTAGGCTGAGGATAGGATATCGGGTTGCTGTGTACGGGTAGGCATGCCTGTCGAGGGGCCTCCTCTTTGGACATTGACTAGTACCACTGGTATTTCTGCAAAATAGGAAAGGCCAATGAATTCATTCATCAAGGAGACGCCTGGTCCACTCGTTGAAGTAAAGGCTCTAGCTCCATTCCAGGAAGCACCAATTACCATTCCGATAGCAGCCAATTCATCCTCTGCCTGCACAATGGCAAATTTGTTTTTGCCCGTTTCGGCATCCACCCGCAGTTTCTTGGCGTACTTCTCAAAAGCTTTAGCTACAGAAGTAGAGGGGGTGATCGGGTACCAAGCCATAAAGGTGGCACCGGCATAGAGGCTACCCAATCCAACGGCTGCATTGCCGTCGATCATGATACTATCGCCCACATTATCTCGCCTTTCTACCCGAATGGATAGTGGATACTCATAATTTTCTTTGATGTAATTGACCCCTAAGTCTAGGGCAACAAAGTTGGGCGGGATGAGCTTAGGTTTGCGGCTAAACTGTTCGCTAATAATATTTTTGATGACATCCAATTCGATATCAATCAAAGTAGCGACAGCACCAAGGTATACGATATTCTTGAACAATTGTCTTTGCCGAGGGTCGGTATAATGGTCCCGACAAAGCTGTGTCATCGGAATACCGACATAATGGATATCCTCTCGGATAAAATCCTCGTAGAGTTTCTTGGTATTATCATAAACGAGGAAACCACCAGGACGTACCGAGGCAATGTCCTTGGCTAAACTTTGCGGATTGATGGCGACCATTAGGTCTATCCCATCTCTTCTCCCCAAATGCCCTTTTTCACTAATCCTTACTTCGTACCAAGTAGGTAATCCCTGTATATTCGAGGGGAAGATATTCTTTGGGGATACGGGTAACCCCATGCGGAAGATCGATTTCGCAAATATATTATTTGCACTAGCGGATCCTGTTCCGTTGACATTGGCAAAACGAACCACAAGGTCGTTTACGGCACTCACTTTCAGCATACCTTGCTGGCTTTTGTTACGTTGTATAAATACTTCATCATATCCCAAGCTCCGGTCGGGCAACGTTCTGCACACAAACCGCAATGGAGACAAACATCTTCATCTTTGACCATTACGCGGGTGGTTGGCAGGAGGTCCGAAATGTACAGGTCTTGGGTGGTATTGAGCGCTGGCGCAGTCAATCGAGTGCGCAGCTCTTCCTCTTCACCATTCGCGGTGAAGGTGATACAGGAGGTAGGGCAAATATCTACGCAGGCATCGCATTCTATGCAACGACTGGTAGCAAAAACGGTTTGTACATCACAATTGAGGCAACGCTGGGCTTCTTTGAAACCGGTGGGCGCATCAAAGCCGAGTTCGACTTCCACCTTTCTATCCTCTAAGCTAATGGATTTATCCGCATGAGGCACCAAGTAGCGCTCGTCTGCTACGACTGGGCTATCATAACTCCATTCGTGAATACCCATTTTTTGGCTGACCAAATTGGTCATGGGATCGGGGCGCTTATATACGTTTTCTCCTTGGCAAAATAAATCAATGGAAATAGCTGCTTGGTGGGCCTGGGCGACTGCCGTGATAATGTTCTCTGGGCCTAAAGCTGCATCCCCACCAAAAAATACTTTGGGCAGGTGGACTGGAAGGTGATTTTATCCAGTACGGGGATGTCCCATTTACCAAATTCGATCCCGAGGTCTCTTTCTATCCACGGGCAATGATTGTCTTGACCAATGGCCATGATCACGTCATCGGCCTCAATGAATACATCAGGTTCGCCGGTAGGTATTAATTTCCGTCTGCCATTTTCATCATACTCTGCTCTCACTTTTCCAAAGATGACACCTTTTAGTTTTCCATCTTCCACCACAAATTCCTTGGGCGGCATATTGTTGAGAATAGGAATGTCTTCTCTTTGGGCATCTTCGATTTCCCAAGGCGAAGCCTTCATATCTTTGAATGGACTACGCACGACTACTTTTACCTCAGCACCACCTAGGCGGCGTGAAGTCCGGCAGCAGTCCATGGCGGTATTCCCACCCCCCAAAACAATAACGCGTTTGCCAATTTTATCGATGTGACCGAAGGCGACACTAGCCAGCCATTCGATACCGATATGTATATTTGCATCAGCTTCTTCTCGGCCTTTCAACTTGCGAAGATCACCACCTTTAGGCGCTCCTGTGCCGACAAAAACAGCATCGTAATCCTTTTCCAGGATTTCACGCATGCTACTTACATAGGTGTTGAAATGGGTATGAACCCCCATATCTAGGATATAGCCTACTTCTTCATCCAAAACCGATTCGGGAAGGCGAAAGGAAGGGATTTGGGTACGCATCATTCCACCGCCTTTACTCCACTCATCGTAGAGGTGAATCTCGTAGCCCAATGGCGCCAAATCT
>Ga0070729_10007038_pt1 | contig 10928 bp, 7 predicted proteins | sample tdDd472_FD_66725 | JGI IMG/M metagenome (GOLD analysis project Ga0070729, IMG submission 66725) | Marine sediment microbial communities from the Atlantic coast under amendment with organic carbon and nitrate - tdDd47.2 | ecosystem: Environmental > Aquatic > Marine > Coastal > Sediment | place...
ATCCAGTTCGAACTCTCTTTTGATTCTTTTCATAAAAAACAGGATCTGATTTACCGGGTGCTGGTAAAAGGGGAAAAACAGAACAGGGAAATCGAATACCGTTCTTCTATCGCGCATGAGCTGGTAGACAAGCTCATATATGATTCTGTCCTGAGAGATTCAGATCCAGAATCCATTGCAGATGAACAAATAATTCCCCACAAGCAAATTCGGAGAAGTAAGCGTCTCGAGAAAACTTTTCCTCGCTTTCTTAGTACCCCAAGCCTGCCAGGTTCTCATTATATTACTGATGCCGTGAGAATGTCTCCCCAAAGCGGGACTGTACGCTATAAAGACCAGTTTTTTGTGGAGGATTATTTTTATTTTACCGAGCCCGCTGTTTTTCGGATGTTTGATTTTCCCTTGCAAAAAGGAAGTATGGATACGGCTTTGTCTGAGCCAGGTTCCATTGTACTCACCCGGGAAATAGCAGAAAAATATTTTGCAGGCGAAGATCCTCTTGGCCAAACCGTCCGTTTTGAACAGCCTTCTAAACCGCCACTATCCTTTAAAGTAACAGGCGTCCTAAAGACCATTCCCCAAAACTCATCCATGCAGGTTCACTTCCTTGCCACATTCCCTTTTGAGGATTTGCAAAGCACCCTGCCCCAATGGCAACCTTTATATACCTATACCTATATTGAATTCGGCGGCGTAAAAAGAAGACGCCGCCCCACAATGTTCCGGACTCTTCTGCAGGATCTGTTCATTTGGGATAAGCCGATTCACGTCGCCATAGTTGCCAATGATTTTAAAAAGGAGCTCGAAAAAATTCGGATACCGGATTTTTATGCGGACCATTTTTATACCGATTGGCATTTCACCATAGAACCGTTTCAGAACACCTATTTTGCAGAGGATCGGCTTTTCACGTCATTTACAGGCAATCATGTAGAAACGCTAAAAAAAGGAAATCAGCTCTCCGTGCAGCTTCTGTTTTTGCTGGCAATTATAATTTTAGCCATCTCATGCATCAATGTAGTGAACCTTTCCACTGCGAGATCTGCCGGTCGTGCAAGGGAAATCGCCATCAGAAAAGTCATGGGAGCAGATCGGGTCAGATTAATATCTCAGTTTTTAACCGAATCCACCCTATTGAGTTTTCTCTCTCTTGTCCTGGCCTTATCTCTGGTGGAGTTACTGCTGCCGAGTTTCAACCACATGCTTCACCGCGAACTGGCGACAGATTATGTCAATAACTGGGGCTACCTGGTAGCAATCGCCGGAATTGCGCTTACAGCAGGGTTTTTCTCAGGCATTTACCCGGCATTTTTTCTTTCTTCTTTTCCAGCAATGGAAACGATGAAAGGGGCAAATCTTCCTGCTTCGAAGAAGCTTCGTAAATGGCTAATGGTTTTTCAGATCACCGGGTCCGTATGTATCCTGATTTTTACTTTATTTTTGTCGCGGGAATCTTCTTTTCTCCGTAACAAACACCCTGGATTCGAGACGGAAGATATTATTTTCTTTAAAATTGACAAGACGAATCCGGAACAAACATATCTGCAATTCAAAAAGGATTTACTGAATATTCCAGGGGTTTCTCATGTAACAGCTTCTTCTCTTGCTGCATGGGAATATGGTATTACCGGACTGTCATCTTTTTCGTTTCCTGATACCGGCCAGAATGCAGATACAACAGTACAGGCACGGCTGCTTCTGGTGGATCCAGATTTTCTGAGGCTGTATGAGATTCCTGTTGTGAACGGGACGGATTTTTACGAAGCATCTGAGAATCCAGAAAATTTTTGCATCATAAACCAGACAGCCCTCAAGATTTTCGATCATGAGGATATTGTAGGAAAGAGGATACAGCACGGGGAAAAATCTGTCCGGCAGATACAAGGCGTTGCCAGGGATTTTCATTACAACTACCCCTGGCAGAAGATCGAACCCCTGGTCATAATCTCAACGAGTGAATATTACGGCCTGCAACGTCCATATATCTCAGTCCGCCTTCTTTCCGAACCTACAGATCAAACCATTGACAGAATCGAGAACACGTTCCAAGACTTTTTTCCTGAAAGTATATTTTCTTACCGCTATGTAAAAAAAGAACTAGACAGGATTCATCAGAAAATGAATTATCATTGGGAAATGATAATGAAATTTGCAAGTGCTGCCGCAATTTTTCTGGCAACTCTCGGTCTTGCAGGATTTGCTGAATACGAAGCTGAACGGAAAACAAAAGAAATTGGTATCCGCAAGGCATTGGGGGCCACCCGTATGCAAATATGTGTCGCTTTTGTTCAGCAATTTGTCCCGATGGTTCTGGCAGCCAATGTTATAGCCTGCGTCTTTTCTTATCTACTCATCCCCAAATGGCTTCACATAATTAACTATCCCTGGCCATTCCACTTGGGACTGCCGGTTTTTATATATTCATGCAGCCTGACTCTACTTACCAGTCTTTTGATCGTCAGTTTTCAAATATTAAGGGCTTCCTCGGTGGATCCTGCCGATGCGCTCAGGGATGAATAGGCGGAGGTTATATTATGAAAACAAAAGGCAAAATTTTAATTGTTGATGATGATAAAGATGTGTTATTGGCGGCCCGTCTATTACTGAAACAACATTTTTCCTGTATTCATTGCCTTGAAGACCCCCGTGAAATCCCACGGCTGATGTCCAAAGATACTTTCGACGTCATTCTGCTCGATATGAATTTCACCCAGGATTCCACCAGTGGCAAGGAGGGTTTTCACTGGCTGGGAAAAATCCTTGAAATTGATCCCCTGGCAGTTGTTATTCTCATCACGGCTTACGGTGATGTACAGACAGCCGTGCAGGCCATCCACCAGGGTGCCACGGATTTCATTCTTAAGCCTTGGGAAAATGAGCGCTTAATTGCAACTACTTCCACCGCATTAAATCTGCGAAAATCCAGAACAGAAGTGAACCGCCTACAGATCAAACAGATGCAGCTCAGCGCTGATATGGACTCCCGTTTTTATGAAATGATCGGTACCAGTTCGGCCATGAAAAAAGTTTTCGGCATCATTGATAAGGTAGCTGGCACTGATGTAAACGTTCTCATCACGGGTGAAAATGGTACAGGAAAAGAATTGGTTGCCAGGGCACTGCACCGCGCTTCTCTCCGCTCCCATGAGGTTTTCATTAGTGTCGATATGGGGGCCATTACCGAAAATCTCTTTGAAAGTGAACTTTTTGGCCATGAGAAAGGGGCATTTACCGATGCTCATGAAGCCCGGAGCGGGCGATTTGAGATTGCATCGGGAGGGACACTTTTTCTGGATGAGATCAGTAATCTGTCACTGCCCCTTCAAGCAAAGCTATTACGCGTACTGGAGGAGCGGCAGGTGGTACGGCTCGGTTCCAATAAACCCATAGCAGTTGATATTCGCCTGATTTGTGCCACCAATGCTCCCCTTTATGACATGGTTTCAGAAAATAAATTTCGGCAGGACCTTCTTTATCGCATCAACACCGTAGAGATTCACCTGCCACCCCTGCGGGAAAGGGGGGAAGATATCACCCTTCTCGTTGAACATCTTATCCACAGATATGGGAAAAAATATAAAAAACACTCTCTTAAAGTCAGTAGCAGTGCCATGAACAAACTCCGAAAGCATCATTGGCCTGGGAACATTCGCGAACTCAGGCACACCATAGAACGGGTTGTCATAATGAGCGAAAGCCCTGTTCTGAATGTGGATGATTTTCTCTTTCCAGAGTCGGGCACTAAAGAATTGTTTAAAAGTTATAACCTGGAGCATGTGGAAAAAACAGTCATTCGGAAAATACTGAAAAAACACAGCGGCAATATTAGCCATTCGGCAAAAGAACTTGGTCTGACACGAGCCGCACTTTACCGGAGAATGAACAAATATGATTTATAAAAGTTTCCGTATAAACTGTATCTGTCGCATTCTCCTGATGTCCGCAACTCTTTGTCTTTTTTTCTTCCTTTGTTTAAAGACCCGCTTTTACGCAACCTGCATGATTTTAGCTGTCCTGATCCTTTTTCAGATCATGAACCTGCTCAGATATGTGGACAAAAGCAATCAACTTCTAAACCGGGCATTTGAATCGATACTATATGAAGATTTTTCTGAAAGGTTGGATACGCACCTGCTGGACAGTTCCTTCAAAGAAGTCTGCGAATCTCTGAACCGGATCATTACAAAATTCCAACAAAACAGATTAGATAAAGAACAGCAGTTTCAATATCTTCAAGCTGTTATCCAGCAAACAGGCATGGGCCTCATTTCCGTTAAAGCGGATGGAGAGGTGAATCTGATCAACAAAAGTGCACGGCAGATGCTCCAGCTCCCAAACTTACGCCACATGCAACAATTACAATCTGTAGATACTGCGCTCAGGTGTTTGCTCATGCAGATGAAGAGCGGAGATAAGCGATATATTGATATTGAAAACCAGAACAATTCCATGCAGGTCGCCGTATACGCCAAAGAGATCAGTTTACAGGGAGAGCATTACAACCTCTTTACTTTGCAGAATATTCAAAGCGAACTGGAAGAAAAAGAAATGGAGGCATGGAAAAATCTCATCCGCGTACTGAGTCATGAAATCATGAACTCGGTTACGCCCATTTCCTCCCTGGCTGCAACTGCCAATATGCTCATCGGCAGGGAAAAAGAGATCGATCCTTCTGATATTGATGATCTTCGTCAGGCCATGCAGGCTATAGAAAAACGAGGCCAGGGTCTCATACAGTTTGTTCAGAACTATCGGCGCTTTGCCCGAATTCCCGACCCTGTTAAGCAGATTGTTCCAGTCGCCACCTTGTTCAAAAGGATCGAAAACCTCATCCAACCAAACCTGAAAGAAGGAACCATTCGCTTCAGCACTTCGATAAAACCCGAAAGCCTGCAATTGCGAGTTGATCCAGATCTGATTGAACAGGTGCTCCTCAACCTGCTGAGCAACGCCATCGAAGCGGTAAAAGAAAGCCAAACGCCGGTAATTGAATTGAAAGCAGAGATGAATAGCAGATCAGTGGTGGTCATTCAGATCAGGGACAATGGCAGGGGAATCGCCGAAGATGTGTTACCAAAGGTTTTCATCCCCTTCTTCACAACGCGACCGGAAGGTTCCGGCATTGGTCTGAGTCTCTCGCGCCAGATCATGCGTTTGCATGGGGGTAATATTCGGGTAAAATCCGATCCAGGGACGTCAACGGTTTTTTCTTTGTCATTTTGATTCCCTGATTGTCCCCTGTCCCGTACAACTTCACCTACAATGAGAGCTCCGTTTCAATTGACCAACTTCTGATAGAAGTTATTTCATGCCCAGGAATTTGCAGGAACTGTAGAAAAGCAAGATGCTTTGAGTAAACTCACCCACAACTTCCTGGTCATTGGAACGGAAGAAGACAAAAGAGAGGGCTTTGGTAATAAATGGGCAATAACTCTCTGTTGTTCTTTTAGGCCCAAGATATCACGATCAAGTTGCTCATATCTCGATATCAGGCAGGTCAAGAAATAATCCTGATCTATCCAAATAACCTGAATATTAATTCAATTCGCTCAACTCCCCCTTTTGATATTTGTTGATGAAATTGACAACATCTGCCTTGATACTGTCTCTCATGATTCGTGTTTGTTGAAGTCTGTCGATCCTGCTTTCTGTAACCTTGTCCGGATCAGAATGTCCCCAGTTTAAGCGCAATAATTGACCAGGGAAATCTGGACATTTTTCATCTAACCGTTTTGAGCAGACTGTAATCACAATGTCATAGCGTCGTCCCATTTCTACGAGGTCAAAAACAGAGTATGGACTATCACAATTTGACAGATCATATCCTTCGAGTTTCATAATTATTGTGACCACCGGATTTAATGGTCCGGGCTCAAATCCCGCACAATCAACGGTAAAATAATCGCCACCAAGATCCTTGAGATATGACCCGGCTATGAGGTTTTTACCGAAGTTATATTCAGATACTATGAGAAGATCTAACATAGCTAACTCTTAATTAAAAAATGATATTTAACTTACCTTAACACAACGAACACCTGCCTTCCCCATCGACTCCAGCTTGGACTGAGACGGGGTCTTATTGAATAAACGGTTCTCGCATCGTGACAAATTCTTCAGCACTACTGGGGTGAATACCTACGGTGCGGTCAAAATCAGTCTTGGTTGCACCGGCTTTTAAGGCCACAGCAAATCCCTGCAGAATTTCTCCAGCATCCGGTCCCACCATATGCACCCCTAAAACCCGGTCGGTCGCGCCATCTACTACCAGCTTCATGAGTGTTTTTTCATCAATCCTGCCAAGGGCATACTTCATCGGCCGAAAAACCGACTTGAAAATAACAATGTTATCATATCGCTCCCGGGCTTGAGCTTCAGTCAGGCCAACAGTTCCAAGTGGCGGTTGGCTAAAGATCGTAGTGGGGATGTTAGAGTAATCCATTTTGCGATCCTCTCCGCCGAAATGGTTGGCTGCAAAAATTCGGCCTTCATTGATAGCAACAGGAGTCAGATTCATTCTATTGGTGACATCACCTATGGCATAGATATTTTCAATTGAAGTCTGCATCCGATCATCAACCTCAATAGCACCGGCACTATTTACCAATACACCAACTGTACTGAGTCCAAGACCAGCAGAATTGGGCTGACGTCCGGTAGCAAAGAGAACGTGATCAAAAATTTTGCTATCGCACTCTTCGCATATAACACGCAGACCGCCAGCAGTTTTCTCAACTCTTTTAACGTGGGTTGCGCAATTAATCATGATACCCTTTTTTACCTGTTCAGCTCGCAGATGTTCAGCGAGATCTGCATCAAAACCACGCAGAAGACGAGCACAGCGCAATACCATGGTAACCTCTACACCTAGTCCATGAAAAATGCTGGCAAACTCCTGGGCGATATAGCCGCCTCCAACAATTGCGATCTTTTCAGGCAACTTATCGAGTAGAAAGGCGTCATCAGAAACTATGACATGTTCACGACCCGGAATGTCGGGTACAAAAGGAGATCCACCAGTAGCAATCATGAACCGGTCGGCAGTTATATTCTGACTGCCGACCCGCACGGTTTTTGCGTCGACAAAATGAGCTGCCCCCTTGTAAACATGCACGTTGAATTTTTCAAGAAGGCCATCGTAGATGCCGTTGAGCCGCCGAAGCTCTGCCTGGACCCCGTCGCGCAATGCCGCCCAATCAAATGTTGGCCTATCGCATGTCCAACTCAGGCTTCTGGCATTACACAAATCTTCGGCAGCTTGCGATGCATACATAAGAAGCTTTTTCGGCACACAACCACGATTCACACAGGTGCCGCCCAAGCGATCAGCCTCCGCAAGGCCGACCTTGGCCCCCAATGCTGCCGAAGCTCTGGCACAGGCAACTCCTCCTGAACCGCCTCCAATCACAAACAGATCATAATGTGGCATAGTTTCGCCCTCAGTGTAAAACGAGCTAAGCTGATTTCTAAAGCTAAGTGAACTATTCTTACCATTAAAAACCGAGCAGTTATCAACACCTTATTGAGTAAATATTTATTAAATATTCAAAAATATGTAAATCTCGAAGCAAATGAACCCATGATTCATTACTTTTAAAATAGATTGTTATGATAAGCATTTTCGCTCAAAAGAACCAACTTCTTTCTGTTAGTCTTTATAGACTATCTGACCCTGAATAGAGTTCTATACACTAGAGCAACGAATGGAACATTGAATTTTAGCAGCAAAACTCTAAAGAGTTTTTGCCATGCTGGTGGCATGTATATCAAATCAAGAACAACAGGAATAAACAATGGCGAACCAAATAATTACCCCAGAGAACTTAGATGGCTGGAACAAATTAGGAAAAGATTGCTTACCGGGCCTCATCGGAATAGAGGTCCTGTCTGTAGAGCCAGGTGAATTAAGAGCACGTATGAAAGTTACAAACCAGATATGCGCGCCGAACGGTTTTTTGCATGCCGCTTCTGTTGTTGCTCTTGCCGATACAGCCTGTGGATACGCAACGGTTAACAACCTTCCTCGGGGAGCAAAAGGATTCACAACCATTGAACTGAAAACCAATTTCATAGGCACGGTGTTGAAAGGTGATGTAACATGTGTTGCCAAATTGGTGCATAAAGGTCGATCAACACAAGTTTGGGACGCGGAAGTCAACTCGGATGAATCAGGTAAGAAGATTGCACTATTCCGATGTTCCCAAATGATACTCTGGCCAAAAGTTTAAGACATAACAGTGCAAACCCAGAAACTTTCTGATTCATTCTATTTCTATGTTTGGATCCATCTGACACCAACAACATACACCTGCCCTCTTCTTTCAAAGGTTAACCTTGCCATTCCAAATATCCTGTCGGGAAATTGATAACGGATAGATTATTCTACACGTTGTGGAATTAACCCGACCCTTTTATTTTTCACCTACCTTTAATGTTCAATAGTCTGCTGAAATGTAAATACGTCTAGCACCGCTGCAGGGATTATCAGCCATTTAAAAAGGGTAACATTACCCATTTGCAGGATTCAGCAGAAGTGCATATCATTCATCTAAAATAGTATTGATATGCCAATGAGATTTGAAAACATGCGTGATATCCAGTTACTGGGTAATAATTTGTTATACTGCTATAAAACTTAAATAAGGGATAAAAGGTTGAAAACATTGGTAGGATTTATTTAAATTATTTAATTGCTAAAGCAACAACCACATGGAAGGACATAGCCATGAATACGCTTTCCACCTCGGAACTGACTGGAAAAATTATTAGAAAAGCTAAATCATTGGGCGCATCCATTGCCGGGGTAGCCAGCATCGAATCTTTAAAAGAGTCGCCTTCCCACCGGATCTATCCTAAAATCGGGATGAACCTCGAAGTGCATTTGCGAGACACGGAAATCGATGTAAAGCACGATGAGGTGGTCTGGCCTGCGGATGCAGTATCCGCAGTGGTGATTGGGGTTGCGCACAATGCCGATGAACCGGAACTTGACTGGTGGGACGGCAAAGGAACACCCGGCAACCGCATCCTCATACGGATCAATAAGAAACTGTCCGAATGGATTGAGAATACATTCCCTGTCAAAACCTATAAACTGCCTTATTTTATTGAAATAGGTGGAATTTTTTTAAAAGATACGGCCGTGATGGCCGGTTTGGGATGTATCGGCAAGAACAATCTGGTGATCACGCCTGAATACGGCCCCCGCATCCGTTTCCGGACGCTTTTGCTGGACCGGGAAGCAGAGGCCACCGGCCCGCTTGAATTCAATCCCTGCGAAGACTGCAAGCAACCCTGCCGAAAAGCCTGTCCCATAAAGGCTTTTCAAACCACCGTCTATTCTGCCGATGCGCTTGGCCAATACATATTGCCCGGCATCGACGGAACCTATGACCGGGTGACCTGCAACATAAAGATGGAAAAAGATATTGAGGAAACCATTATGGCGATAACGGCAGGCGATGAAGCACATCAGAACATTCGGCTGGCGATCAACGAATTTGAAGAAGGTGTTATGGTGACACCGAAAGGTGATAAAGAACCTTATTATTTCGTCAAATATTGCAGGGGATGCGAGCTGGTCTGCCCGGTGGGGAAGTAAGGCGATGGGTTAAACATCGTTATAACCTCAGTTAAAAAAGTCTGCACAAAAAGAAAAAATATTCTCTTAAATCACTAACAAAAATCACCACATTTACAGAAAATATTTATTCATTTTAATCAATCTATATGTCTATTGAAAATAGTAATAAAATATTGTTTCTATTGGAAGACTACAGCCTGTTCTTTAACATAAATGAATTGGCAAAAGAAAATCGTATTACCTACTATCTCTCGTGGGTATCTGATACTCATAGTGCAATAGATGCTATATCATCAAATGAATGCAAGGCAATAGTTGTTCATGCCAAATTTCTTGATTTCTTTAGACAATTAAGATTAATCTCAAGTTCGCATGTATCGATTATAGTCATATATGACATTTTTTCAGAGACTATCGATTTTTATGCTAAAGAATGTAGGGCTGACGCATGCATTAAAATTGATAACGACCAAGATTTTCCTTATTTTTTAACACAAACGATTCTGAGCGCAATTGAGATTGACAATATAACCAAACTGTTACGAAGTTTTGCTTTTTCAAAAGATAAAAAACTTCTAGGTAATAGTAATCAGAAGAACCAAAAGAATTGGATAAAGCATGATGTTGAAAAAATGCAATCTTTAAAAGAAGTGTACTCTGAATTAAAAAAATCTTTTTATGATCCAAAAACTCTAGACCCTGAACAATCATCCAACAAGTTAATTTTCAAAATACGGCTTCCAGCAAGTCATCTTAACGCAGCGACTTCACTGATTAACTATATCAGCACCCTCATTAGCCATAAGTTTAGTACCTCTTCATTAGTTACTATTAAACAGGAAGGACTTAGTATTACACTTATGATCGATACCCAAGAAGGTATGAGAGAAAAGGTAGAACAATTAATCCATGACTATGTACTTTTTGTTCGTGGTGATTTACCTGCCGAAAGAATACTAAGTGATCCATCCCATATCCAGGATTTAAAGAACCTGTTGATGATTGCACAATTGCAGTTACAACTTAAACAAGGCCACCTAGCTTCAGCAGAAGATGATCTGAAACTCTTACAGAACCAGGTAAATGAATTGACAGGTATTTTGTCGACATCTTTCAAGAAAAGTCTAGATCAATAAGATCAGGTAATGCATAGACCAGTCTCTATATTTTTAATCCCTTTACCCTTGATTAACAGCAACTGTCCATCATGGGAAGACCTGCAATTAAAAAAGCTTGATGTATACCGCCTGGGAAGAGACTGTGAAAATATTTTACTAAACCTTTGTCTCCGCCTAATCGCTTTGCCAATTCGGTCGTCACCATCCTTACCGCAGGGTGTCTATTG
>Ga0070729_10007041_pt1 | contig 10924 bp, 8 predicted proteins | sample tdDd472_FD_66725 | JGI IMG/M metagenome (GOLD analysis project Ga0070729, IMG submission 66725) | Marine sediment microbial communities from the Atlantic coast under amendment with organic carbon and nitrate - tdDd47.2 | ecosystem: Environmental > Aquatic > Marine > Coastal > Sediment | place...
GGCGGCTCCGGCGGCACCGGTGGCACCGCGGGCGCACGCGCAGACGACGGAGACCGGGGCGGCGCAGGCGGCTCCGGCGGATCCGGTGGCGCCGGCGGCTGCGGCGGCGGTGGTGGCGGCGGTGCGAGCGTCGGGTTGATGCGTCGGAGCTCGAGCCCGTCGGTCAGCGCCAACACCTACACGGTGGGTTCGGCCGGCGCTGGTGGCGGCGGTTGCGGCAGCAGCGGCTCGACCGGCGTGCGCACGACCGTCTGGATCCAGTAGACGACCGTCCCCTGACCGAGCGGAACGGGGCGGCGTCGCTTGACGCCCCCCAGGGGCCGCACCTACTGTCAGCCCGTCGCGCTCGGGGGCCTCGTCGGTCCTCGGCGTTCGTCTTCGACGCGGGAGTCGCACCGATGCGTACGCACGATGAGATCGAAGGGTTCCTGATCGAGCTCGAGCTACCCTACGAGCGCCTGTCCGAAGGCATGTGGGTGCTGCACGACGCAGAGAGCCACATGCAGAACGTCGTCGCGTACGTGACGGACACGATCCTGAACTTCCGCGTGAAGCTCTTCGATCTGCCCGAATCGACCGACACCCTCTTCCGCAAGCTCCTCGAGCTGAACGCGTCGGAGATGGTGCACGGGGCGTACGGCGTCGAAGAGAACGCGGTGGTCATCACCGGTGCCCTCGAGCTCGAGAACCTCGACATCAACGAGGTGCAGGCGGCGATCGACTCGTTCTCCGTCGCGATCAGCACGCACCACGCGCTGCTCACCGAACTGATCGAAGCCTGATTCCTGCGACCGCGCCCTCCGGCGCACGCCCCCCGAGGTGACCGATGGGTGTCTTTACGCGCCTGGGCACGCTCCTCAAGTCGAACATCAACGACCTGATCTCGCGGGCCGAAAACCCCGAGAAGATCCTCAATCAGCTGATTCTCGACATGCGCGAGCAGCTCATCGAGGCGAAGAAGCAGGTTGCCGTCGCGATCGCGGACGAGAAGAAGCTGCGCAAGCAGCTCGACAACGAACTGCACCTCGCGCGCGAGTGGGAAAAGAAGGCCATGATGGCCGTCCGCGCCGGTCGTGACGACCTGGCGATGGAGGCGCTGCAGCGCAAGGAGCAGCACGAGGGCCTCACCAACGAGTACCGCAAGCAGTGGGAGACCCAGAAGCAGGCGACCGACCAGCTTCGTTCGGCCCTGCGCCAGCTGCACTCGAAGATCGAAGAGGCGAAGCGCAAGAAGGAGCTGCTGATCGCCCGCCAGCGTCGTGCCGAAGCGCAGAAGCGCATTCAGGAGACGATGCGCGGCTTCGGCGACACCTCGGCGTTCGACGCGTTCGACAAGATGGCCGAAAAGGTCGAGGCGATGGAGGCGGAAGCCGAAGCGCAGGCCGAGCTCGCCGAAGAGATAGACGGCGGAGACCTCGACGACCGGTTCCGGGAGCTCGAGGCGGACGCGGGTGCCAACGAAGCGCTCCTCGCTCTGAAGCAGAAGATGGGGATGGCCGCACCCGCGGCGCCCGCCGAAACGACCGAAGAAGAAGAGTTCGACTTTGAGCAGCTCGAACGAGAGCTCGCGACCGTGCCGGCGCCCGCAGGTGGGTCGTTCAAGAACGAAGACTTCTAGCCTTCGTTCGATGTCTTCGGCGTTCGCGCTCGTCGCGCTCGCCGTCGTGTTCGGTGGCGGGATGCTCGCCGGCTGCTCGGCCGACAGCGAGGCGAGTCGGTGCGCGAGCGCATCGGACTGTCTCACCGGGCAGCTCTGCCAGGCAGGCACGTGCTTTGCCGCCTGCCTGACCGACAACGACTGCTCCGCGACGCAGCGCTGCGACGCGAGCGGCCTGTGCATCGCCGCCGAGCGGTGCGACAGCGAAGGCGACTGCCCCGACGGCACGACCTGTGACGATCGGGTCTGCCGCACGCAGACGCCCGAGTGCGAGCGGGACGTCGACTGCCCCCCGAACTTCGAGTGTCGCGAGGGCGGTTGCTGGCCGCGCACCGGGCTCGAGTGCATCACCCGCGACGACTGCGACCCCGGCGAGAGCTGTGTCGACAACGTGTGCGTCGGCGCGGACCCCGGCGACACCGGGACGGACACCGGCGAGACCGACGCCGGCGGCGAGGACGTCGGCCCGACCGACACCGGCAACCCGGACGTCGGCCCCGAGGACACCGGGGTCGATACGACCCCGGACGCCGAGCCGGACGCGGGCGAGATCGCGTGCACGTTCAGCTCGGACTGCCCCGAGGGCCTGCTCTGCATCGACCGGATCTGCCAGCTGCCCGGCGGCGGCGAGGACACCGGGGGCGGCGACGACACCGCCACGTGCGTGGACTTCGACGACGAGTGCGACGCCGCGAGCGACTGCTGCAGCGAGCTCTGCCTCGACGACGACGGCATCGAAGAGAACGGCGGTATCTGCAGTCGCGAGTGCACCACGTGGGCGTCGTGCAACCCGCCCGGCGTGCGCAACCCGTGGTGGTGCGCCGAGGTCGAGAGCCGCCGCGTCTGCGCGCCCAGCGACTGGGAGCGCGCCTGCGGCTCGGCGGCGGAGTGCCTGGGTGGTATCTGCCTGCGCGTGCCCGGGCAGAGCTCGTGTGCGTGGCGGTGTTCGCAGACGTCGGACTGCCCGCCGGACTCGATGTGCGGCCTCGTGCCCTTCGATGACGGGACGTCCCAGCGCGTGTGCACGCCCATCGGCGATCCGTGCCTCGACCAGAACCAGTGCCTGAGTCAGACCTGCCTGTCGCCGGATGATGGCGGGCTCGGGTATTGCTCGTCGTTCTGCGACGGACGCGACCCGAACGCGTGCCCCGCGGGCTGGGCCTGCACGGCGCCGGACCCGCTGCAGCCGACGCTCACCGTCTGTACGCTGCCGGGGACGAAGTGAACCGCCCGTTCGAGCGGACTTCGACGGGGCTGCGACGCCGGGTGGGGCGATGACCGACGACGGTGCGGTCACGCTCGGGCGGTACGAGCTCGTCGAGCTGCTCGCGCGCGGGGGCATGGGCGAGCTCTGGCGCGCCCGCCTGCCCGGCGCCGCGGGGTGGGAGAAGGACGTCGCGGTGAAGACGATCCTGCCCCATCTCGTTGACGACGAGGCGTTCGTTCGCCGGTTCGTCGACGAGGCGCGGATTGCCGTGACGCTCTCGCACGGCAACATCGTGCCCGTGTTCGACATGGGCGAAGAGGACGGCCGGTACTACATCGCCATGGAGTACGTGCGCGGCGCTGACCTGCGTCGTCTGCTGCGCACCCGGCGCGGCAATGACGAGGGGGTGCCCGACGCGTTCGCGCTCTACATCGCGGCCGAGATCGCTCGCGGGCTCGACTACGCCCATTCGCGCGAAGACGACGCCGGCGAGCCGCTACACATCGTGCATCGCGACGTGTCGCCATCGAACATCCTCATCTCGCGCGAAGGCGACGTGAAGCTCGCAGACTTCGGCATCGCGTCCGCGCGCAGTCGGCAGTCGCAGACGATGACCGGCGAGCTGAAGGGCAAGCTCGCCTACATGTCGCCCGAGCAGGCGTCCGGCCAGCCCGTCGACGCGCGCACCGACCTGTATTCGCTCGGCGCGGTGCTCTTCGAGATGCTCGCCGGGCGACGTGCGTACGACGCCGGCAGCGACATGGAGCTGCTCGCGCGCGTCCAGTCCGGTGACCGCCCGATGCTCGCCAGTCTGCGCCCGGACCTCGATGCGGACATCGTCGCGGTCGTCGAGCGGGCCATGGCGATGGATCCGGACGAGCGGTACGAGACCGCCGAAGCGTTGCAGGTCGATCTGCAGCGACTGCTCTATCGTGAGACCGGGCCGATCACCCAGCGCCAGCTCGCCGAATGGGCGCGGCGCGTGGTGCCGCTCAGCCAGCCCCCATCTGCGGCACCGATGGGGCTGAACACGCTGCTGAACCAGCAGCTCGACGGCGGATCGGGTCCCCGCTCGGCGTCCGGTGCCCGCCGTCTCGAGCGGTCGGGTTCTGTGCCCCGGGTGCCGATGGGTAGCGCCCCACGGTCGGCCCCCGGGCGCATCGTGGGTTCGGCGCCTCGCCCCGCGCCCGAAGGTCATACGGTCACTCGCGCGGCGCCCCCACGTCGCCGTCGTCGCCGCAAGCGCGACGTCGCGCTGGGCGCGGCGCTCGTCGTGTTCGCCGGGTTGTTCTGGTACGTCGTTCGGCCCGAACCGCCGACGCTCGAGGTGACGTCGACGCCCGACGCGGCGCGTGTGTACGTCGACGGCATCGAGGTGGGCATCACCACCGTCCGTCTCGAGCTCGAGCCGGGCTCGCACGAGGTGCACGTGGTCCGTGACGGGTTCGCGCCGACGGAGTGGCGGGTCGACCTCGTGAACGGCGACGTCTCGTCGCTGCACGCGCAGCTCGAACCGATGCCCGTGCTCGTCACCTTCGACAGCGTCCCCGATGGAGCCCTCGTGTCGGTCAGCGGCGCGGCCCCCTTCGTCGCGGGCAACGCCGCGCCGATGAACCTGGGCGTGCCGACGCTGGTGGAGATGGAGCTCGACGGCTTCGAACCGCTACGGACGAGAGTGAACATCCAGCCGGGGCAGACCCGGTGGGTCGGTCGCCTCGAAGCCCTCACCGCGGACCCCGTCGAGGGTACGGGTGACACTCCCGAAGGTCCGGATGCCGGTGATGCCGGTACGCCGCCAGACACCCGGGGTCCGGCGGGGCGCCCGGACCGTCGCCCGGACGCGGGTACCGTGGCGGTGGGTCCGACCGGCGACCCGGACGTCGGCAGCGGGTCGAACGATGCCGGCGAGGATCCGCAACCCACCGGGCTCGAACCATCGCCGGACGGAGCGGTGGGTACGGTGGTGCTCAACTTCCCGCGGCGTCCGATGGTCGGGCAGGTCTTCGTCGATGGCGTCGCGTTCGGGCGGTATGATCCGTATGCCGCGCAGGGCCTCGAAGTCCCCGTCGGCCGCCACCGCATCCTGGTGACGAACGAGGGCGCGGGGACACGGTTCTCGACGACCGTCGATGTGCTCGCCGGGCAGTCCGAATCGGTGGTGGTGAACTGGACGGCGGACGCGCCGAATTGACGCGATGGGGCGATTCGCCCATCGTCGTCGCGTCCGGACCCCCATGCACGATGCCGTCTGACGCCACACGAACCGTCGTCCTCGCGGACGGCGCCCGCTCGCTGACCCTCTATCGGTACACGCTCACCGCGCGTGGCCAGCGCCCGGTGGTGTGTGGTCGGCGGACGGTCACGATCGGGTCCGCGCCGGACAACGACGTGGTCATCGAGGATCCGGGCGTATCGCGACGACACGCGCGCCTCGAGGTCGACGAGCGCGGGTACCGGCTCGACGATCTCGGATCGCGCAACGGCACGTGGGTCGGTGACGCGCGGATCGCCAGCGCCTGGATCGCCGACGGCGCCGAGTTCGTCGTCGGAGAGACCCCCGTGCGCTTCGACCTGACCGACGAGATCGTCGAGGTCCGGCTGTCCGGTCGCGACCGGTTCGGTCGTCTGCTCGGCCAGTCGACGGCGATGCGTGAGGTGTTCGGGCTGCTCGAGAAGGTCGCGTCCACCGATCTGACCGTGCTCGTGCAGGGCGAGTCCGGCACGGGCAAGGAGCTGGTCGCCGAGGCGGTGCACAAGCAGAGCGATCGACGCAACGGCCCCTTTGTGGTGTTCGACTGCAGCGCCGTGGCTCGTGACCTCATCGAGTCGTCGCTCTTCGGGCACGTCCGCGGGGCGTTCACCGGCGCCGTCGGCGCCCGTCGCGGCGCCTTCGAAGAGGCCAACGGCGGCACGTTGTTCATCGACGAGCTCGGCGAGCTCGGGCTCGACCTGCAGCCGCGGCTGTTGCGCGCCCTGGAGCGCCGCGAGGTGCAGCGCGTCGGCGCGAACGACGTCACCCCGGTCGATGTGCGCATCGTCGCCGCCACCAACCGGGACCTGCGCGCGGAGGTCGAGGCGGGCCAGTTTCGCGAGGACCTCTTCTATCGTCTGGCGGTGGTGCAGGTGCAGCTGCCGCCGCTGCGCGAGCGCGTCGAAGACATCCCGCTGCTCGTCGAGCACTTCCTCGAGCAGGCGCGTGAGCGGTCCGGCAACGCGGGCCTGAACATCGCCTGGTCGACGATGGAGCGGCTGCAGAAGCACCCGTGGCCGGGCAACGTGCGCGAGCTCAAGCACTTCATCGACCGGGCGGTCGTACTCGCGAGCGATACCGGGCGGGTCGAGACGCGGTACCTGCAGGGCGCCCCGTCGCCGCCGTCGGATCCGCAGACCGAGGATGGGGCCTTCGTCGTCGACACGTCGATCCCGTTCAAGCAGGCCAAGACGGCGCTCGTGGACGCGTTCGAGTGCGCGTACTGGACGCGTGTGCTCGATGACCACGACGGCAACGTCTCGGCGGCCGCGCGGGCGACCGGGGTGCACCGCAAGAGCCTCGAGTACATCCTCAAGAAGCACGATCTGGGGCGTCGATCCGGTTGACGGTGAAACTTCTCGCGAGACCGCGCATCCCACTGACGAAGCGCACTCCACGCGCCTCACACAACGCGGTTCTGGTCTCGCTCCGTCGCACTCCGCCTCCCCCCGATCCCGCCCCGCGATCCCCTCACGATCCTCACAGCGATCCCCCCACCTCGCCTCTGCGTGGTGCGAGACCGAGCCGCGGCATTTGTCGCGGCTCCCGCGCTCAGGGCTCCGCGCGGCCCGGGTCGCGGCTCCAGCGCTCGGGACCCCGTCAGAATCGCCAGGCAATGCCCAGGTCGAGTCCGACGGGGAAGTCGAACACCCGATCGTCGACGGGCGCGACCAGGAGGGTGGTGCTGACGCCGAGGTCGAGCCACACCGCGGCCGCGATCCGGCGTGCGGCGCCCACGCGAAGCTCGACACCGACGGTCGTGGTCGGTGGCTCGTCGACCACGTCGCCGGGCTCGCACGCCCGCTCGTCGTCGAACCGCTCGACCTCGCCTTCGCTCACCTTGCACCAGAACGAGGTCGTCGCCTGCACGCGCCCGATCCGGCCGACCTCGAGCCCGGTCGCACCATACACGCGCCATCCGTCGAACCGGGCGCCGAGCGTCGCCCCGAGGGTCCCGCGCACGTTCTGCACGCGTTGCACGAGGTCGCCGTCGGGGTCCGAGGTCGAGAAGAGCACATCAATCTCGGTCCACAGGCCCACGTTGTCCGTGAACATCCACGCACCCGACAGGTGCAGGCCCTGATTGAGAAAGCGCCGCCGCGTGACGGTCGACAACCAGAGGGAGCTCGCCCAACCGGTGGTCGCGTACACGTGCCCCGCGTCGTCGCCCCGATCGTCGACCTCCGGCGGCGCGACGAGGGGCTGGCACGCGATCGCCCGCGACAGATGGGTGCCGAGGACGTCGAGGGCTTCGTCCGTGCTGGGGGCCGTCGGCAGGACGGCGTCCACGATGAACCGGTCTTCGACGGCGTCCCAGATCCGCACGACGATGCGCAGCCCGTCGGCATCGACCAGCGCGACGACGTCGATCACCTGATCGGCGTCGAGCCACTCCGCGAGGCGCGCGGCTTCTTCGGCCGACACGGCGAGGGCGTCGCCGTCGTCGACGAGCAGCTCGACCCACGCCTCGGTCCACGCGTCGATGACGGTCGGCGGCCACTCCGACGGATCGAGACGGCGTGCCGGGGCGTGCCGGACGAACGCTCGGAACGCCGCGCGAGCGCGAGCGCGGTGGCGCGCGGCGTTCTCTCCGTCCGAGCGAGCGCGTTCGAGGTGGGCAAGCGCGAGGTGCAGCCACGTCTCGGCGACGACGTCCGGGTCGAGCCACGGGACGGCGGTCTGCTCGAACGCGTTGACGGCGCGGTCCAGCTGGTCGATCGCCGTCGCGATGTGCCATGCCCGAAAGCTGTCGATGCCGAGGCGAGCCGACTGGCGGGCGATGAAGTCGAGCTCGGCGCGGGTCGGCTCGCGCGAGGCTTCCAGCAGCGCCATCGTCGCAGACCGGGACGGCACCTCGTACCGAGGGTCTGCGTCGAGGGCGCGCTCGAGGGCGTGCTGGATCGAGGGCAGCGACAGCGCGGTCAGCCCGGTCTCCATCGCCGGGAGCCGCGGGTCCGCATAGACGCGCTGCGGCTCGAGCACGACGGTCACCCGCGGCACGACCTCCGGTTGCGACACGCCCCACGGTTCACCGACCTGACCGAACGACGCGGCGGGGGCGCCGAGCACGGTGAGGGCGATGAGACCGATGAGACCGGTGCGCAGCATGGGCTCGGGGGCGATGGGGCATCGGCGCGGGCGCCCGACGCGGGCTACATCCGTTCGGGCCGCGGGATGCCGAGGATCGCGAGACCGCGGTCGAGGGTGTTCTGCACGGCGGCAACGAGCGTGATGCGTGCCGCGGACAGCGCCGCGTCGTCCGACAGGATGCGATGGCCGCCAGAGTAGAACGCGTTGAACGCCGCCGCGAGATCGAGCAGGTACCGCGTCAGTACCGACGGTTCGTCGTCTGCCACAGCCCGGCGAATCACGGTGGGGTACTTCTCGAGCTCGGCGATGACCGCCGCGTCGGCGTCTTCGAGGGTCGCGAAGTCGACGTCGGCGGGATCCGGGCGGTCACCGACGCGGTCGGCGTACTCGTCGAGGACGCTGTTCAGGCGGACGTTCGTGTACTGCAGGTACGGTCCGGTGCGGCCCGGCTCGCCCGGCCGAAGGCCACGCAGCATCTGGTCCCAGTCGAACTCGTAGTCCTTGATCCGGTTGCGGCTCAGGTCCTGGAACACGACGGCGCCGATCGCGGCCTGCTCGGCGATCCGGTCCTTCTCTTCGTCGGTCAGGTGCGGGCGGTCGTCGACGATCTCGCGGGCGAGATCGCGCCCCCGGTCGAGGATGTCCTCGAGAAAGACGAGGGTGCCCTTGCGGGTCGAGATGCCCTGAATGAGGCCGAACGGCACGTGCACGAGGCGGTCGGCCCAGGCGTGGCCCATCCGCTCGAGCACCGCGAACACCTGTCGAAAGTGCACGGTCTGGCCGACGCCGACGACGTAGAGGAACCGGTCGTAGCCGGTCTGCTCGAGGCGCACCTTCGCCGCGGCGATGTCGCGGGTTGCATAGAGCGTCGCGCCGTCCGACTTGCGGATCAGGCACGGGGGCATGTCCAGGTCGTCGAGCGGCACGACCAGCGCGCCTTCGCTGACGGTGGTGATGCCGGCGCCTTCGACCTCGGCGGTCACGTCGTCGAGCATGTCGTTGTAGAACGCCTCGCCCTGGAAGTAGTCGAACGACACCCCGAGGCGGTCGTAGATGCGCTGGAACTCGCGCAGCGACAGGTCGCGAAAGCGGGTCCAGTAGGCGTGCGCGGCCTCGTCGCCTTCTTCGAGGCGCTTGAACCACGCGCGGCCCTGCTCGATGAGCGACGGGTCGGACTCCGCATCCCTGTGAAACTGCACGTAGAGTTCGTACAGGTGCTGGATCGGGTCCGCGTCGAGCTTCGCCTCGTCGCCCCACAGCTCGAACGCGGCCATGAGCTTGCCGAACTGGGTGCCCCAGTCGCCGAGGTGGTTGTATCCGACGACGCGCCAGCCGAGCTGCGCGTAGAGGTTGCCGAGGGCGTGGCCGATGGCGGTCGAGCGCAGGTGGCCGATGCCGAACGGCTTGGCGATGTTCGGCGACGAGAAGTCCATCGCCATCGTCTTGCCGGCCCCTTCGTCGCCGCGCCCCCACGTGTCGGTCACGGCCGCGGACAGCACGCCGCGCGCACGCCCCGCGGGGTCGAGCTTCACGTTCACGTACGGGCCGGTCGCGACCACCGCAGAGAAGACCGGGTCGTCGGCAATCGCCGGCTGCAGGGCGTCGACGAGCGCGGCGGCGATCTTCGGCGGCGCCTGACGGAGCTGGCGCGCGAGCACGAAGCAAGGGAACGCGAGGTCGCCGAGGTCGCGGTTCGGCGGCACCGAGAGCAGCTCGACGATCGCATCGGCGTCGAGCTCGGCGCCGGCGGCACCGACGGCGGCGGCGAGGTGGTGGGCGAAGGACTGGCGGGCGGCGTCGGACATCTGGATGCAGGGGCACGAGACGCCCGCGGTGTATCCTGACCGCTGCCGGGCGGCAAGGCCGGGATCGGGCGTTGACGCCGCCGCCACGACAGGGTGGGATGCGCGCCATCGCCTCGATCGCAGGCGACCCCGCCACCCACGGAGACCCCCATGAAGTCCCTGCCGAGCATCGCCGACCTTCTGGCCGGACGGGTCGAGACGAATCAGACCGTCACGGTGGAGGGCTGGGTCCGGACGAATCGCGGACCGAAGAGCATCGCGTTCGTCGCCGTGCACGACGGGTCGTGTTTCGACGCGATCCAGGTCGTGGCGGACGACACGCTCGACAACTTCGACAGCGAGGTGAAGCGTCTGCTCACCGGCTGCAGCGTGCGCGCTACCGGCACCCTCGTCGCGAGCGAGGGCAAGGGGCAGACGGTCGAGATCCAGGCGAGCTCGATCGAGGTCATCGGGTGGGTCGACGACCCGGACACGTACCCGATGCCCGCCAAGCGCCACACGCTGGAGCACCTGCGCGAGCACGCCCACCTGCGCCCGCGCACGAACCTGATCGGCGCGATGACCCGCGTGCGGCACTGCCTCGCGCAGGCCGTGCACCGGTACTTTCACGAGCGCGGGTTCTTCTGGATCCACACGCCGATCATCACCGGCAGCGACACCGAGGGCGCCGGCGAGATGTTCCGCGTTTCGACGCTCGACATGGCGAACCTGCCGCTGCGCGACGACGGATCCGTCGACTACTCGAAGGACTTCTTCGGCAAGGAGACGCACCTCACCGTGTCGGGGCAGCTGAACGTCGAGACGTACTGCATGGCGATGAGCCGCGTGTACACGTTCGGCCCGACCTTCCGCGCCGAGAACTCCAACACCAGCCGGCACCTCGCCGAGTTCTGGATGGTCGAGCCGGAGATGGC
>Ga0070729_10007046_pt1 | contig 10921 bp, 10 predicted proteins | sample tdDd472_FD_66725 | JGI IMG/M metagenome (GOLD analysis project Ga0070729, IMG submission 66725) | Marine sediment microbial communities from the Atlantic coast under amendment with organic carbon and nitrate - tdDd47.2 | ecosystem: Environmental > Aquatic > Marine > Coastal > Sediment | place...
ATATACATCGGTAACAATCAACATGTTCGTCGGAGGATAGGCCAGAATCACGCTGTTTTTCGAGACCAGTGGCGCGAACAGCTTTTTTATTTCAGAAGAGCTTGCAAATTTTAAAGGTATCAGTTGCGTAACAACTCGATCTTCAGGTGAGCCGCCCTCTTCTTTGAGCCGGGTTTCAATACTTTTTGATCGTGCATCCGGAGATGGAATGATTTTAGTGACTTCTCCGGCTTTTACGGTGGTAAACCCATGGACTTCCAGAACCGATTCAAAAACCCTGTAAGCTTCTTTTATGGAAATTCTGCTGGGTGAAATTATCGTCACTTTTCCCTTTACACGTTGATCGACAACAAAGTTCTCTGACGTCAATTCACTGATAAATTTTATAAAAACATTGATGTCGACATCATTGAAATCTATGGAAATAAATCTTTCCGAGTCCTGACTTCTCTGGGCTGCTGTTTTATTTTTGGGCGAATCGAGAACCTTTCCGGAAGTTTCTGCCAGAGCATCAATGGATAGATGCACCGTCAAAATCATAACCGTTAAAATAAACAAGCATCTGATAACTTTTGAACCAAAGGCGTGTGATCTCATTTGTCGTCGATTATACCGTATGGTTGTGTTTAAACCCGATCTTCACATTTTAAAGATAAAAATCTAAAAACAAAATGAATTCGATGTGATACGAATTCATCAAAATTTATTTGAATATCGATTGTGGTAAACGAGCTTTTGATGATCTCGTAAAAAGTCATGAATTCAACGATAGATGGCTAAGTAAAAAGGTTCATATACAAGGTGTAGTTTTTTTCAGGAACGAGGCCATACATGTAGTATGCCGAGTGTCTGAAAAAATACACCAACGCAGTAGATGGCACTTTTTACGACGCCATTATTTTTAACATTTTTTATATTATCATACATTTATCACTTATTCAATATTATATTCAATGGTTTTCGGCCGGCCCCTTCGTTTCAACTCAAGCTGCACCTTGGAAGCCGATTGCAGGCTTTGATAAAATTTTAGGGCGTCATCCACGGATTCGATATTTTTTCCATCAACACCGATAATGATATCTCCGCTCTTTAATCCCATTTTATAAAAAATGGAGTTTGGCCTGACACCGGTCAAGCGAAGGCCGTCGGGCTTGCCATTTTGGAAATGCGGTTGTATCCTGACCTGCTTCATGAGGGTGTTGACATCTTGGAGGGCCGTATCTATCTGTGATCGTTTTATGGTTATATTTCGAGAACTCGATGCACTTTTTCTCTCGGGAGATCTGCCTGTTTTCGGCGCTTCTCGGACTTTCTCTATTCCGAGGATTTCATCCTTGCCGTTGACATTGAGCACAACCTTTTCTCTTAAAATCATTTTAAGGGTTGCATTTTGGATGGCATCTCCGATTTTGTATAGATTCTGGCGTCTTACAGCGGTATCTTCGATGACTGCATAGGCTTCTTTTTCGTCACCCGTAACGGTCCCCAGCAGTTTCAGCTTAAGATCCGTGGGGGTAAGGCTTTCGATGTCGAGTTTCTGGGGGCGGCCCCCGGTCCCTGTTTTGGTTTTGAATAGATTGCGATCCATGATGGCTCTGTAATCCGACAATGGATGTCGAGTCGACGCTTCATTTGGAATCACATGCCTGGCTGCATCTTTGGAAGGCGGCGCATGATCAATCTTGGCGCCGGCAACTTTATAAAAGGCCTTAACCATAAAAAAAACAGCTGCTGTAATTAACAGAACATTCAATAGGGTAAGATATCGTTTCATAATTAAAACGTCTCGGAATTTCTACAACTTAATGAAAATATAAAATATTTTTTGAGGCTTGAACGCTTGCCTCGAATATGGAATAATGGAATAGTGGAAGATCGATTTTTAAAAGGATATTAGCCACTTTTAATTTTATCGTCAGCACAAAGTTTACCATTAACACAATATTGCCTTATCCCAGAACCCATTATTCCAGTATTCCAGTATTCCAATTGGGGCAAAGCCCCTAACTTGATTAAACATTCTTTTAAAAAGTTAATTTTTCTAACTTTTTATGAACCCCTAAATTCCCCCGCTAATTCAGAAAAAAACGGGGTTCGTCCAGCGTACCGTAAATTCTGATTCGAATGACGCCTTTTTTCATTACCTTTTCAGGCAATAGATTTTCCGGAAGATTTTTTCCCAAATTTTCGAGAAATAACCGATTCGGTTTAATCATACCAGATAGCTTTAAATAACTGTCTCCTGGAGGATCTTTTAACGTGACAGCACCGGAGATGCTGCCATCCATCGATGGTCCCTCCATGTCGCATCGTTTGACTTTAAGCCTTCGATCGATCATTGTCAGATCAGCGTCAATTTTACGGAAAGGTATGCGCTTTATATTGAAAACAGGCGTTAAGAGTTCTACCTCACCGTCTGAAATGACAAGCTGGGTCCCAAGGCTCCCTCCGGATTCTCCACCACTTCTGCAGGTGAAGTCACCGTTGAGCATTCCTGTTATCGAACGGCCGAAATAACGTTTAACAGCGGAGATTTCCTTCATCTGAACACCGGAAAGTTTTCCTTGAACCATAAAATTTTGATACGGCCTATCTTTGGAGAACTCTCCCCTTCCCTCTAAACTGCCTTTAAAAGCGCTCCCTTTGAAAAAAAAAATGATCCTTGAACGAAAAAGCGACAATAGTTTCGGAGCGATCTTAATCCGTTCTACCTTAAACAACGCGTCATTCAGGTAATACAAATTTACATGATGTAACTTCAAGCCAGGGGGAAAAGAAGGGGTTATATGATCGATGGTAATATTCACCCCTGGATTGGCAGTATTAAAATTAGATGTTATAATGTTTTTTACGGTATCTGACGGGAACAGATAGTAAATGAAAAATAGTGCAGCCCCCATGCTGTATATGACATACGGCAACCATTTTCGGGTATTGCTCATCATCATTTCTCAACCGCTTCAACCTGTATAACCGCGTCGATAAACCCCTCTTGCTTACCGGTCTTCAATATGGAAAGCCTTTTTATATAGACCATGTTTTTTGATGTTTCGATCATGTGCAGGTACGTGGTCAACTGCTCTAATGTCAGGCTCTGGAGTTTCATTTCCACCTGAGATATCTTGTATGGGCTGTCTTTCTGAACGCTTGTTGAAGGCTTCATGTACGTTACACGCTCTTTGATCCCTGCCACACCGGTAAGTCTGTCGAGGAAAGAAAACAGGGTAAAATCTTTTTTCCTGTTTTCCAAACGCATCCTTGATAAATTTGCGCTCTGGTTAATGGCACTGTACTCGGACTTTAGGGCGATCATCTCTTCAAGGCTTTCTGCTTTAACCTGGAGTGCCCTTTTAAGACGTTCTCTCTTGTCAATGGATGGGAATACGAAAAATCGAATAATAATAAACAGGCAGACAACCCCTGATAATCCATAAATTGCGATTCTCTCTCTCTTTGTCAGTTTTCTCAACATATGTGCCGTCTATTCTCGGTTCGTGGACGTTACTAAACCGGCAATTAAATATACAAACCATGCTTTTTTCACTTGTCATTCCCGCGAAAGCGGGAATCCAGGAAATAGAATGAGTTGTGGATTCCGGCTCTCCGCTTCGATAGGGCCGGAATGACGATTTTTTAATTGCCGGGTTAATAATATAAGGAATTATTGTTTGGGCAACAGCCTGTCAAAATATGATCTTCAGCTTAAAACGCACCCGGTTGTCCGATTTGTTGATATTGGCGGAACTGATAATGATTTTTTTAAAAGCGTTTACCTGTTCCAGCCGGCTCTTTATGTTGTCCACGGAATTGAAGGTATCTGTATCCCCTGAAATGACAACATTCTCCGATCCTATAACCATCCGTGTAAGGGTAACGTCCATTTCTCTCGGAATACGTTGACTGATATTGTTTAGAATATCAATGGCCCGTATCGGTGTTTCGGCTTCTCCCGGAAACAACATCTTTTTTCTAGCCGCCTGTACTTTTATCCGCATCTGTTGAACCGGGTCGACAATTTTTTTGACATCCGGAAATGTCGAAGTAAAAATATCTGTGATTTGATGGTCCAGACGGGTCACCCTTTTCCCCGTAAAATATGAGTCGATAAAGACGTTGAAAAACGCCAATGCCACCACTAAAGCAAAGAAAACTCCGGTTTGGATCAGACTTTTTTTATTTTCCTCCCAGAACTTTTTTGAAGCAAAAGGGCCTTTTCGGAAATTTAATCCATTGGCACCTTCAACTTCCATAAGCGCCAATGAAAGGGCATTGTCCATGAGGAGTGGAACCCAGGATTTTGGCGGATCTTGATGTTTTAAAAGATCTGTATCCCCTAACAGGTCTATCCGTTGGATGGGCAATCCCAATGCCTGTGCCATGTCCTGTTCAAAACCCAAATCATCCAGGCCGCATCCTGTAATAAACAAACCGTCCGAATCAAATTCCAATCCAATCATCTTTTCCAATGCAGCGTGTGTCCGCCGTATGGTGTTGCAAAGGGATTTTATTTTGTATGAACGGCCATCAGAACGTATTGGAAAAGAACGTATCAGGCAAACCCCCCCGGACAAAATAAAAAATATAGTGCCTTTGTTGCTGTCTATGTCAACGACGACCCAATTCTTACGGTTGTCTAAAATATGGGCCAGGCGCAATGCTGCGGCGTAGCCGCCAACGGTAACCGTCTCGGGCGCAATATTAAACGTGGCAAGTGTATCTAAAAAAGATTGGAGCTTCGATTTTTCTACTGCAGCGGCCATAAGGTTGTTATCGTTTATATTATCAGGCACTTTCACTGTAATAAAATCGATGATCAGATCATCTGTGGGAAACGGGAAGGTTGGCGATAGTTCATACGGCAGAATTTTTTTAATTTTTTTTTGACCCTTAAACGGGACTTGAATATTTCGATAGGATATCTCGTCAGCAGGAAAGGACGCCACGCAGACGGAACCGGATATATCCATCTTCTTCACGATGGTTTCAAGTGGCGCAACCCAGCCGGGTTCATCCTCTTTTCGGTCGGATAGGGGAACATGAACATGGGCCTCTATGGCAGTTCCTTTGATACCGCTCTTTATAAGAACCGCTGATACCGCATCATGTCGTATGTCTAGTCCCAGTATCTTTCTTCTCATGGTTTTCTTTAAATTAAATTAAGCGTAATTATAGTAGGTTATGATTAATTTGTCAAGTCAAACCTCTTTCTTCGACGCATAGCTCAAATTTCTCATGAAGGACGTTCCTGTTGTCTATCACTTAAAAAGTCGTATCATTTTAAGCGGATGAAACAGGTCAGCAGGCGTTCAGGTGTCCGGTGTTTTGGCAAATCGCTGTTTGAGTGTTCTACTCTGTCTCCCACCGCAGGACTTTGCAGGTCCATTTTCCTGTTTTTTGGTTTTTTTCTCTTTTAACCACTGTATTTATTTTTACTTTCATCTCGTTTAACGTTGCAACAGATTCGATTCGAAAAAAATCACTGGAAATTGTGATAAGGTTTGAATCGATGTTAATATCGCCCATACCGGGGACCTTTTTATACCAGGTTGGGCTTGAAAGATCGTGGATATATTCGGATTCGGAGATATCTTTGCGGTAGTCGTAAATTGCCTGTGCAAGGGATTCGCTCCCTAAAGGCAGAATTGCCGAAAGTGTCGGAAGATCTGCAGTGTTGACATTTATTTTTCCTTCATAGGTAAAGGTATTGTCCGCAGTTTTGCGCACTCCAAAGACGGTAATATGATCCGAGAGTCCCGACACCCCGCCTGCGCCGTTGAGCAGCTCCGGTGTAATCCCTCTAATGAGTGCAAGTTCACCAATATGGGTAATCGGACCGTTTTTGCAGGTGTACGGCGGGTCGAGATCCTGATAATAGTCTGACTCTGCGCCATTCAGCCCCGTGATGGCATCATCGTCCCCGGAATCGAGCCAGTCTTTGACCGAGTTTATGATGGTCAACGGTTCTAAACCCTCAAACAATTCATTTTGAGACATTAAACCGGTTAAAAATTGCTCCCACATAATTCTTTGGGGTTCGTTAAAGCTGTGTCCATTCGGCAATTTAACAAGGCTGTTGATCTGAATTTTACCGAGTTCATCACCGATGGTTAAGGTGACCGTCCCTTGTTCAAAGGGAATATCCTGAAGAACTTCGATGATTTTTTCAGATTCCGCCCAGTCTTCCTGAAGCGAATCGGAGTCGGAATCATTTTTATCTTTTACCAGCATCGCTTTCCCTATTTCTATGCCGGATGAAGCCATGTTCAACAGCGTAATTCGATCTCTGGTTGCGGCCGCGGAAAAGACCGCTGAGAGCATCTTCCGGTTCATCTCCAGTGTCACCGGAATCAATATCGCAATAATGGCCAAGGTAACGAGAAGGGCGATTCCACGGTTGTTTCCAAGAAAACTCATTTTTTCTTCTCCCTGAAAACCGGAAGTGTTACCATGGTTTCAAACAACAGGGGCTGTGACGCTGAAGCCAGTTCGAGTTTTATCCGAATTGTTCTGGGTGTGGAATATCCGAACTCCTCGGCATCGGAGTCCCACAGATCGTGTTCAGTAGCATCTTCGTCATAATATTTTACTGTCAGGGATTTAACGTCTTTGCACAATACAGGATCACCGGCCTTTTCTTCAAACAAAGGATAAGGATGCAGGTTGTCCGCTCGTTTCAACAGGTAGCGGCCATCCCCTTCGGTCTGAACGTAATAGACGATTTCTGCAATTCCGTTTTGTGTTTTTCCGCCAAAGGCGATGTGAGACATGGAAGTAAATCTGAGTTTTGGAAATTCACGTCCCTGAATATCAACAACATCCCCGGAAATCCGGTAAAGGTCAGGGGAGTCGGCAACATCCTGTGGCGAGTATTCCGGGGGTAATGATACATGGATCGATTCCAGATCCATCATCATTCGGCTAAGACAGTTTTTGGCCATTTCATAAGAGGCAGATCCCTGTTCGATGGTCTTGTTGCCCGAAAACAAGGCATTGTAGGAAGTGAATATCGTTGTAACAACAACGGCAAAAATAAAAATCGCAATCATAGTTTCCAGGAGCGTAAAGCCGCAGGCCGGATGAGGGGGATCGATATGGGATTTCAGGCGCCGTGTTTGCCGGTTTTGAATCATTCCCTAGTCCTCACTCCTGTAAGAATTTATAAGTTCTTACACTGTACGTAAATTCATCGTTGTTCAGAGTTACGAGGATATCGATTTTTTTCAGGTTTTCAGCGACACCGCCCAGTGCTTTTGATTCAACATCATCTACGGCAACTCGCCAGCGGTAACCTGGAAATTCATCTCCGAAATCGCCTGAATCGTCTGTCATATCCTGCTGACCTTTTGATTCAATTTCAACCATTTTTTTTTGGGCCAACAAGGGAGCTGTTGTATAAAACCTTGCAGAATAGTTCATGGAGAGGGTCTGGGCATGCGTTCTATATATCGTAACGAGAACAATCGCCATAATGGAAATGGCGACCATGATTTCAAGGAACGTAAAACCCGCTTCAAGCTGCGGGTTTCGAGTTTCGGGCTGCGACCTTCTTAAGGTTCGTCCCAGGTTCCCGGTAAATATTTTTTTCACGCTCTCTGCCGACCTCAACGGATGTTTTTTGACGCTGCCCGAACGTTGCACAAACAAACGGGCTGGCAGTTATTTAAAAAAACCATTATGAATCTTCTAACCCTACATATTTATTATATAAATGGACCTGCGGCAGAAAAGGTTCTATGAGGAAGGACAATCGATGGTCATCGTCATGGACCATATGGATAATCGCTTTATCAGAATACCCTTTTTCATAAAAATAAATATCCGCCCGCCCCGCAGAGATTACCTGTTCATCCGGGAATTCAACATCCTGCAATTTTATGTCGTCCGGAAGTTTGTAGCCATCCATTTCCGCATCTTGAAGCTCTTCGTCCGACATGCCTTCATGCGTTATCCACAGTTTTTCGGAATCGATCCCGACGTGCAGCACATATTTTTTTTGCTTTCGGAACGCATTTTCTTTTAACGCCGGGACCTTATACATAATCCAGCGTGAAACCTTTTTGGTGCTGTCTGTAAAAAAATCGCTCTGAAACCTGGGAATTGCCAAAAAAAGCATAATGCTGATCAGAGCGACAACAACGACGAGTTCGATAAGCGTAAAGCCTTTGATTCGTTCAAAGCCAACCATAATGATTTATTGAAGTAAAGAATCCGGGCCCAGAGGACCCGGCTTTGGTTTCACCCCTTAGGGGTGTGATAACATCTCATTGCACGTGGTTGGAAGGCTGGAATAATTTACTGGCATAGCCAATTGTTTCTGCCCAGGCCCAGAGGAACAGGATTTTCAAGATTAAATCAATGTGGATGAAACACGGGGACAGAAAGGACTCTGTTATGACTATTCAATCTCCCAGCTGTTAATATCCTTGTTTTTTTCTTCACCCCCCGAAACTCCGTCTGCGCCATATGAAATAATGTCGTATTCGTCGTGAACTCCGGGCGAAAGATAGACGAACTCATTGCCCCATGGATCTCTCGGAACCCTGCCTTTTTCAAGATATCCACCTTTACGCCAGTTCTTCGGCAGCATTCCGGTCTCGGGCTGCTCGACAAGTGCCTGCAAGCCCTGCTCGGTATCCGGATACATGCCGCTATCGAGTTTATACAATTTGAGCGCCGTTTCCAGGCTCTCGATCTGCATATTGGCTTTGAGACGTTTTGCCTCCTCGGGCCGTCCCATAATCCTGGGTATGATGAGCCCTGCAAGAATCCCGAGTATGACGATGACGACCATCAATTCAATCAGTGTAAATCCACGGCAGTCTGTCTTTCTTAAAGAAAATTTGCTGTTCATTCTTTCTCCATCCATCAATGTTACATTTTTTATAGAGTTCATCGGACAAGCTGGCTCATTTCAAATATCGGCAGGCATATGGAAAGAACGATGAAACCCACAATAACGGCCATCATTAGAATCATAACAGGTTCCAGAAGTGATGTCATGGTCATTATGCTCCCTTCCACTTCACTTTCAAATACATCTGCAACTTTATTCAACATTTCCTCCAGTTTGCCGCTTTGCTCTCCAACCTGAATCATCTGAATGGAAAGATCCGGAAATATTTTGCTTTCCGCCAAAGCAGACCCCAGCCCCTTCCCTTTACTGACTTCTTTTGAGGCATCTTCGATGGCATCAGCGATCAGCGCGTTGCCGACGATATTCTTTACAATCCCAAGGGCGGGCAGCATGGAAACACCATTTTCAAGAAGGGATCCGAGGGTCCGTGAAAAACGCGCAACAGCCAGTTTTTTGGTCAAGAGTCCGAGTCGGGGCAATTGAAGTTTTATTTTATCGAAAACATATCCGCCTTTGACGGTTTTATTAATGCGCCGTAAAATTAATACGGCGGCGGCGATCCCGATCAAGATGATCCACCAGTATATTTTGAAAATATCACTTATTCTGATTAAAAAAAGCGTCGGAGCCGGAAGCGTTTGATTCATATCTGTAAAAATGGAGGTGATATTGGGAACAATAAATGTCAGAAGAAGAAATAGAACCAGAACTCCGATAAGAGACATCAAAATAGGATAGGCCATGGCAGACCGGATGCGGTTTTTTAAGGCCTGCTGTTTTTCGGTAATATCCGCAAGCCGTTCCAAAACAATTTCAAGCGCCCCCGAAGTTTCACCCGCCGTCACCATGTTGATATACAGCGCCGAAAAAGTCCCCGGAAACAATGACAGGGATCGAGCAAAGCTGTTTCCCTCCACGATGGAATCCTTGATTTTTGCCAGCATCTTTTTAAACGATTGAGATCTGGTTTGCGATGTCAAAGCGGCGATGGCCGGTACCAGCGGAAGGCCGGCCCCCAGCAAGGTTGCCAGCTGTCTCGTCATCATTGAAACTTCTTGCGGTTTGACCCGGGTAAATGGACGTAGAACCGAAAAAGTCTTGGGAGCCTTTATGGCGGCCGTATCATGCACTTCTTCAATAGATACCGGGTAGGTTTTGGATGCCCGCAGTTTCTGGAGGGCGGAACGGGAACTATCGGCATCGATGATTCCCGAGATGGTCTTGCCTTTTATATCCAAGGCTGTATATTCATATACCGGCATCGCCAATAACCCCTAACCCGAATATTTCATGAAAATTTTTCAGCAAATTTTTAACCTGATATTAAACCAATGTGTTAAATCAAATAATCACTATAATTCCCAAGTCACACTTTGTACGCTGAATTCTTCTCTTATGGATCTGAAAATTTTTCACCCTTTGGGCGCTGCCGAATGCACCCATTTGCTTCGTTATCAGGGGCTTGCGGTAGAAAACTACAGCGGTGCCCCTGAATGCCTTGCAAATGAACGCATCCGGCGCGTGAAATCTTCGGGTTGACCCGAATTGTGCCCACGACAATGAAAGTCATCGTTTGCTTTTCAGAAAACAAAATGATATTATTCCCATTTTTAAAGCTTTTCAAGTCATAAAATTACTTTGACCTATGTTGAGCGATTGTTGAGTTTGCCGAAGATGCAAGGCATGAGACATGCAGCCGTAGTATGCTACTGCAAATGTCTCATAACACAGCAGATTCGGCAAACTCGGCAAGCCCGTAGGGTTTCAAATTGTAACAATCTTGTTTGGATTCCTATCTACCGAGTCGATGATGGTGTTTAATGCTTTATAACAATATAAACTCCTAATGATATTATATTTATAATATACTGGTGCAATCTGAAACGCTCAATTTAGGTTTGAGATTTTATACAAATTCATCACCAACAAAGCGGGCTTGACAATTATGCATGAAATTCGTTTCCATGGTCGTGGGGGACAGGGAACCGTGGTCGCATCGATCCTGCTGGCAAAGGCTTTTTTTAACGCCGGTTATTATGTACAAACCTTTCCCCTTTTTGGTGTGGA
>Ga0070729_10007048_pt1 | contig 10919 bp, 9 predicted proteins | sample tdDd472_FD_66725 | JGI IMG/M metagenome (GOLD analysis project Ga0070729, IMG submission 66725) | Marine sediment microbial communities from the Atlantic coast under amendment with organic carbon and nitrate - tdDd47.2 | ecosystem: Environmental > Aquatic > Marine > Coastal > Sediment | place...
GCAATCCCGAAGGGGCTGATCGAAAGCGAGATCTTCGGCCATGTGCGCGGTGCCTTCACCGGCGCGGTGCAGGATCGCGAGGGCGCCGCCGCCCGCGCCCACGGCGGGACCCTGTTCCTGGACGAGATCTGCGAAATGGATATGGACCTGCAGAGCAAGCTGCTGCGGTTTGTCCAGACCGGCAGTTTCGAAAGGGTTGGCGACGGACGGACCCGACATGTGGATGTGCGCTTCGTCTGCGCCACCAACCAGGACCCGATGGAGGCGGTTCAGGCCGGTCGGTTCAGGGAAGACCTGTTCTACCGCCTGCACGTCATCCCGATCACGCTGCCACCGCTGAGGGAGCGTGAAAAGGACATCCTGCTGATCGCGGAGACATTCCTGAAGCACTTCGCGCGCGAGGAACGGAAGAAGTTCAAACGGTTCGCACCCGAGACCGCGCAGGCAATGCTGAACCATCGCTGGCCGGGCAATATCCGGGAACTGCAGAACATCATCCGGTCGATCACGGTACTGTTCGACGGCACCGAAGTGACGCCGGACATGCTGCCGCCGGTCTTCATGATACCGCAGGGCCGCGCTGCCCATGGTTCTGCACCCCCGACTGCGCCGCATTCCGACGCGGAGGGCGCAGACGGCGCTGTGACGCCAGTGGGCGTGGCAAGCTGGCAGCGGGAGCACGACATCCTGCCCCTCGAAGAGGTGGAGCGGGAGGCCATCGAGGCGGCAATCCGTATTTGCGGCGGCAACATCGGTCGCGCCGCCGGTTTCCTGGGCGTCAGCCCCTCGACCATCTATCGCAAGAAGCAGGTATGGGACGCGCGCGACGGGTGAGTGTCACCCGACACCCACCGCCTTCCCGCACCGGAAGCGATCAGATCGGCTTCTGACCGATCTTCTTCCGTCCCTGGTTCACGGTCTTCAGGAACTCGATCCCGTCAGCCGCGATGGCTTCACCGACGTGCAGGCCCTCTTCACGCTCCAGTTCATCGATATCCAGCCAGTTGGCGTAGAGCTGACGCGTCCGGTCGGTGACGATGCCCGCATTCAGCAGGGTCTTCACCAGCACGCGCATGATGTTGGTGGGATCCTTCAGGTCGTTGCGCCGCTTGGAATCGCGGTCCGCATAGACTTCCCGCACCGAGTCGCGCACCCATTCCCATTCCAGCCCGAACTGCGGATAGATCGCCCGCTTCTGGCGGATATTGGTCAGGTTGAACAGCAGGGTCTCGAAACAGCGGGCCGCCCAGTCCTCGACGATCTCATGCTCGCGGGTCTCCAGCTTCGGGATCGTCCGGTCTGCCCAGATCTTGCCAAAACGGTGATGGAAGGCCTCGTCCGTCATCACCAGCTGCACCAGACGCTTCAGCACCGGGTCGTTGGTATAGCGATGCAGGCTGGCAAAGGCCCCCATCGCCAGCCCTTCCACAAGCATCTGCATGCCGACGAGCTTCTTGTAGACCTCCGGTGCGGCGACCAGTTCGTTCATCAGCCGCCCGAGTTCGTCACCCACCGGATAGGCCGTGCCCCAGCGGTTGCCGATGTAGCGGGCGAAACCGGTAACGTGACGGGCCTCCTCCCGCGCCTGGTTGGCGGCATATTCCTGCGCACCCGCGTCCACCATGATGTGGCACAGGCTGGCGGAAAGGCTCAGTGCACCCTGTTCCCCGTGCAGGATGCCCGACAGGCCCCAGCGGGTGGACTCATTGGCCAGACGGATGCGCTGCCCCTCATCCAGACGGTCACGCACGGCACCGGAAAGCTCCGGCACCTGCTCCGGCGGCATCAGGTATTCGTTCTCCAGATCGAACGGCTTCGACAGATCGACATAAGCCGGATCCAGCGGATCCCAGAAATGGTCATGCGTGGCGGAGATGATCTCGTCGAACGCATCCGTGCGACGGTTGTAGCGATCAACTTCCATCATTGCCGGAAAGTTGTCCCGGTCGACGGTATCGTAGACGGAGTCACGCGTGATGTGCTGGTTCATGTCTCTCCCCTGACGTCAGTTTCGTGCCTGTCCGGCGTCTCTGCAGGAGGATATTCCGCAGTTTACGTTAACGTCAATCATCAATGTGCCTGTCAGGCGCGAAACGGGCGACGACGACGCACGTTCTCCCCGATCCGGCGCATCGCCTGCAACGGATTGGCATGATTCCCGGCACCGCCCAGCAGCCTGCCCTTTGCCTTCTCGATCTGCATGACATTGGCGATCCTGCGATCCAGGAAGGCCCAGGTGTCGGCATGGTCGTCTGACCTGTCGTTCAGCCAGAACAGCAGCGTGCTCATGTAGACGCCCGCCAGCAGGGTACGCTTCGTATAGAAGTTGAAGTCGGTCGAGGTATCGCCGATCGCCCGCCAGATCAGGTCCACTGTGCGCCAGAGCGCGCGGCTGGCCCGGGGTCCGCGATGCGGCAGGCCGAGATGGTTGAAGCCGCGACGCACCGCCTCCTTGTGCGGTGCGGCGGCTTCCAGGCGCATGCGCACCGCCCGCGTGATCTTCTCCCGGATCTTCATGGTGTCCAGATCCAGCGCCAGGATGCCTTCCACCATGCGGCGGTCGGCCATCAGCAGGTGATGGTCCAGCAGTTCCTCCACGCCGCCCGGAAAGGCGCGATAGATGTCCAGGTCGCTCACCCCCGCGTCCCGTGCAGCAGCACGCAGGGCCTGATCGGTCCAGCCATCGAAGGCCGCATGCATCAGCGCGGCATCGGCGATCCGGTCCCGCAGCGCGTTCAGGTCTGCGGCAACTCTTGCTTCGTCGGATTCGGTCGTCATGGTCATGCGTCCTCTCCTTCTGCCTCGGGTGATGTGTCTTCGGCACCGGCGACCAGATGTTTCATCTCGGACTCGAACATCAGGTGCTTCAGGTCGGGCATGCGCTGCGGATAGAGCACGCCATCCAGATGATCGCATTCATGCTGTACCACGCGTGCATGAAACCCCTCAACGGTACGGTCGATCATCAGGCCGTCGATCCCCTGCCCGCGATAGCGCACTGCGGCGGGCCGAGGCACCAGACCGCGCAGGCCCGGCACGGACAGACAGCCCTCCCAGCCCCACTCGACCGTTTCCGTCACGGGCTCGACAATCGGATTGCACAGGATCGTCAGCGGCACGGTGTCGTGCCCGCGACCGGGCGGCACCTGAAACATGACCAGCCGGACCGACTCATGCACCTGCGGCGCGGCCAGCCCGGCGCCACCGATGTCATCCAGCGTTTCCATCATGTCGCCAACCAGATGCAGCAGTTCCGGGGCCGTGGGATCGGGGACAGGTTGCGCCACGCGCAACAGGACCGGATGCCCCATCCGGGCGATCTTCAGAATGGCCATCAGTCGGTGCCTCGTGTCGCGGTGGCAAAGTAGTTCACGTCCAGATCCCGGCTGTTCAGGGACCAGCCCGTCAGCGGGCTGAACACCAGCCCGGTCAGATCCTCCAGGTGCAGCCCGCCACTGCGGAAGTGGGCAACCAGTTCCGATGGCTTGACGAACTTCGCATGCGAATGGGTTCCGACAGGCAACCAGCGCATCACGCGCTCCGCCCCGAAGACAGCCAGCGCCCATGCCTTCGGGGTCCGATTCAGGGTCGAGAAGATGACCAGACCACCAGGCCGCACCAGCTTCGCGACCGAACCAACGAACAGGCCGACATCGGCGACATGCTCCACGATCTCCAGCGCCAGAACGACATCGAACTGCGCGCCCTGTTCGACCAGCGCCTCCGCCGTGTCATGACGGTAGTCGATCTGCAGGCCCAGCCCCGCCGCATGGGCGCGGGCGGCCTGGATGTTGTCCCCGGCTGCATCGACACCGGTCACATCCCCGCCCAGCCGGGCCATGGGTTCCGCCACCAGCCCGCCACCGCAGCCGATGTCCAGGATCGAGAGCCCCTTCAGCGGAGCCGCCCCCTGTCCGTCGCGACCGGTATGGCGCACGATCTGCGCCTTCAGATACCGCATCCGGGCGGGGGTGAGCTGATGCAGCGGTTTCATCGGCCCTTCCGGATCCCACCAGGTCTCCGCCATGGCGCTGAAACGGCTGATTTCCTCCGGATCGACGGTGGTGGCGGTCATGAAAACTCCTGATCGTCTGGCCTGTCCGGTCGATTTGCCGCGAAATGCAGCGCGTTGCGGACTTGCGACCCGTCCCATCGCTAATTAAGACGTGCGGCCTTGAGCTCGCAAGGGGCCGCGACACATTGGTCGCGATCCGAGGACATGCAGGAGGCGGCACGGGGGACACCGGGCCGGGACAACAGATGGCGCGCATCGTCATGAAATTCGGCGGAACCTCCGTCGGCGATGTCGACCGCATCCGCAACGCGGCACGACGCGTCAAGGCGGAGGTCGAGGCAGGAAACGAGGTCGCGGTTGTCGTCTCTGCCATGTCGGGGGAGACCAACCGGCTGGTCGGACTGACGCGCGAGGTCTCCGCCATGCACGATGCACGGGAATACGACACGGTTGTCGCGGCGGGGGAGCAGGTGACCATCGGTCTGATGGCCATGGCGCTGCAGGATCTGGAAGTGAATGCCCGGTCATGGCTCGGCTGGCAGATCCCCGTCCATACCACCGATGCACACAGCGCCGCCCGGATCGACCGGATCGAGACCGACGAACTGATCCGCCGCTTCGGTGAGGGCCAGGTCGCCGTTGTCGCCGGTTTCCAGGGCATCGCCAGCGACGGTCGCATCTCCACCCTCGGTCGCGGTGGCTCCGATACATCAGCCGTCGCACTCGCCGCCGCGCTGAAGGCCGATCGCTGCGACATCTACACCGATGTGGACGGCGTCTATACCGCCGACCCGCGGATCGTTTCAGTGGCACAGAAGCTTGACCGCATCACCTATGAGGAGATGCTGGAACTTGCGTCACTGGGTGCGAAGGTCTTGCAGACCCGGTCTGTCGAACTGGCGATGAACCACGGCGTGCGTGTACACGTGCGCTCCAGCTTTTCTGATGAGCAAGGGACCCTGGTGGTCGACGAGGAGGAAATCGTGGAACAGCAGATGGTGAACGGCGTGACCTATGCGCCGGACGAGGCGAAGGTGACCTTGCGCCAGGTCGCCGACCGCCCCGGTGTCTCCGCCGCAATCTTCGGCGCGCTGGCCAACGCCAACATCAACGTCGACATGATCGTTCAGAACATCACGGAAGATGGCGTGACCACCGACCTGACCTTCACCGTGGGCCGCGATCAGTTGCAGCGCGCCCTGAAGATCCTGGAAGGCATCAAGCCCGACGTCGGCTGGCGGGAAGTGGTCTCGGCCTCCGATGTCGTGAAGGTCTCCATCGTCGGCGTCGGCATGCGCAGCCACGTCGGTGTCGCCCAGACCATGTTCCGGGCGCTGGCGGAAAAGGGCATCAACATCCAGGTCATCACCACCTCGGAAATCAAGGTGAGCGTCCTGATCTCGGCGGACTACAAGGAACTTGCCGTCCGCGCCCTTCACACCGCCTTCGGTCTCGACGCCGCCTGACGGGCGACAGCCACACGCCTATCCGACACGCCTATCCGACACTGCGCCCCTTGCCCTCCCAGTAGGGGGCGCGGATGTCGCGTTTCAGTACCTTGCCGACAGGGCTGCGCGGCAGTTCCGGCCAGAAGTCCACTGACTTCGGGGCCTTGACCGATCCCAGCTTCTCCTTGCACAGCGCAATGATCTCGTCCTCGCTGACTGTGGCCCCGGGCTTCAGTTCGATGACCGCCTTCAGGGCTTCACCCCACTTGTCGTGGGGCACGCCGATCACGGCGCAGTCCTGCACGGCAGCGTGGGTCCAGATCACCTGCTCCACCTCCGACGGATAGACGTTGAAGCCGCCGGTGATGATCATGTCCTTCAACCGGTCGACGATATAGACGAACCCGTCCTCGTCGATGCGGCCGATATCGCCGGTATGGTGCCAGCCATGGGTGCTGGCAGCGGCGGTTTCCTCCGGCTGGCGGAAATAGCCTTCCATGACCATCTCGCCACGCAGCACGATCTCGCCGGATTCCCCCTGGGGCAGGATCGTCCCGTCCTCCCCCATGATCTCGACACGGGTGTAGGGGGTCGGCCGGCCGCAGGACAGCAGCCGGTGATGCTTGTTGGTATTCATCGCCTCGGCATGGTCGGCGGGCGACATGTAGGTGGCGATCATCGGGGCTTCCGCCTGACCATAGGTCTGGGTCATGACCGGACCGAAAACCTCCATCGCCTCCTTCAGCTTGTCGGCGGACATCGGCGCGGCCGCATAGATGAAATGCTGCAGGCTGGAGTAGTCGTAGTCACGCACCTTCGGGTGGGCCAGCATGACGTAGATCACCGTCGGCGGCAGGAACAGGTGCGTCACCCGGTGCTTCTCGATCATCTGCATGATCTTCTCCGGTGCCGTCTCCGTCATGAAGATGTTGGTCGCGCCATAGGGCAGCAGCGGAAAGGAAACACCGCCCGCGGCATGGGTCATTGGCGCCACCATCAGATGCACCGGCGGCGACGTCACCGGCATCATGACGTGGAACGTTGCCACCATCGTCTCCCACGCCCGCGTGCTCAGCATGACGCCCTTGGGCCGCCCGGTGGTGCCGCCGGACGACATCTGCGAGCAGATGGTCTCGGGCGGCAGCAGCGGATCCGGCGCAGGCTCAGGATCGACAGGCATCCAGTCATCCAGGAACGGCAACCCCTCGACCGGCGCATCCGTCGTCACCACCAGCCGGATCGACGGCACCTCCGCCTGCACCCTGGCGACATGCCCGGCGAAACTGGAATGCACGAACAGGATCTCCGTCTGGTTGTTGTTCAGGACGTAGATGTTCTCCTCCAGCGCATTGCGGGCGTTGATCGGGACCCAGATGCCGTTCTGGCGGCTGATGGCGAGCACACAGGCGTAGGCCATCGCGTGATTGGGCGACCAGACGGCGATGCGGGCACCGGTTCCGATCCCCTCCCCCCGCAGACCGGCGGCGATCCGCTGGGTCAGGGTGCGGACGGTGGCATAGCTCCAGCCGTTCTCCCCGTCCGAAAGGCAGTCCCGGTCCGGGAACTGCCGCGCCCCCTGGTCGAACAGATCAATCATCCGCATGGTCACTCTCCCCATTGTTCCAATGCAAGGCACTGCACCGGCCCGCTCCCCCACCCGGCCACCCACGGGATCATTCTGACTGGGTGGCCGGGTGGGGGAGCGGGCCGGTGCAGTTCCATCGCACGATGAATCGCCATAGCGATAGCAGCCCCACCGGCCTTCGTCTCCGCCTCAGCCAGAATACCCCTCCCCAAGTCAGCGCATTTCGGCTATCCCCCGCGCATGAATGCATTGGAGACAGAAACCGGGCGGCGGCGGACCTTCGCCATCATCGCCCACCCCGACGCCGGCAAGACCACGCTGACCGAGAAGCTGCTGCTGTTCGGCGGTGCGATCCAAATGGCCGGCGCGGTCAAGGCGCGTGGTGATCAGCGCCGCGCACGGTCCGACTGGATGAAGGTCGAGCAGGATCGCGGTATCTCCGTCTCCGCCTCCGTCATGACGTTCGACTATGGCCCGCACACGTTCAACCTGCTGGACACGCCGGGGCATGAGGACTTCTCGGAGGATACCTACCGGGTTCTGACCGCCGTCGATTCCGCGATCATGGTGATCGACGCGGCCCGTGGCATCCAGTCCCAGACGCGAAAGCTGTTCGAGGTCTGTCGGCTGCGTGACGTGCCCATCATCACCTTCGTCAACAAGATGGACCGTGAAGCCCGCGACCCGTTCGAACTGATGGACGAGATCGAGCAGGATCTGGCACTCGACGTGACCCCCGCAAACTGGCCCATCGGCATGGGGCGGGATTTCCAGGGCTGCTACGACCTGATGCGCGACCGGCTGGTGCTGATGGCCCGCAGCCGCGAGAAGCAGGGCGAGGTGACCGCCGAACTGAAGGGTCTCGACGATCCGCAGCTGGACAGCCAGCTTGGCGAACGCGCGGCGGCACAATTGCGCGAAGAAGCCGGAATGGCGCGTGAGCTCTGCCCCGCCTTCGACGGTCAGGCCTATCGCGAAGGCAACATGACGCCGGTGTTCTTCGGCAGTGCCGTGAATGCCTTCGGCGTGCAGGACCTGATGAACACGCTGGGCAGCGATGCGCCCGCACCGCGCCCGCAGGTCACCACCAGCCGTACTGTCCAGCCGACGGAACCGAAGGTTTCAGGGTTCGTCTTCAAGGTGCAGGCCAACATGGACCCGAAGCACCGCGACCGGGTTGCCTTCGTGCGGCTGGTGTCAGGCCATTTCAAGCGCGGCATGCGGCTGAAACATGTCCGCACCGGCAAGCAGCTGGCCGTCCACAATCCGGTCATGTTCCTCGCCGGAGACCGGGAGACTGCGGAAGAGGCATGGCCCGGCGACATCATCGGCATTCCGAACCACGGTCAGCTGTCCATCGGCGACACGCTGACGGAGGGGGAGGAGATCCGCTTCCGGGGCGTGCCCAGCTTCGCGCCGGAACTGCTGCAGCGGGTGCGTGCGACCGACCCGCTGCGCGCCAAGCATCTCGGCGAGGCGCTCAAGCAGCTTGCGGAAGAGGGCGTGGCCCGTGTGTTCCGGCCACGTATCGGTTCGGACTGGGTGGTCGGCGTGCTTGGCGCGCTGCAGTTCGACGTGCTCGCGGAGCGGATCAAGACCGAATACAACCTGCCGGTCCGGTTCGAGACGACGGAACTGTTCACCGCGCGCTGGGTCTTCGCCGACACAACAGACATGATCAAGCGCTTCGGAGACGAGAACGGTGCCTCCATCGCCGATGATCATGAGGGCGATCCGGTCTTCCTGGCGCGCAACGCCTGGCACCTGGAACGCGCCCAGCAGGACTGGCCCGATGTACGCTTCATGGCGACGAAGGACCCCGGCGTGGCCGATCAGGCCGCCTGACCCTCAGGCTGTCTGCCCCGCCTGCTCAGTGACGCAGGTCACCCGGCTCCAGGTCCTCGAAGTCCGCCGGCTCCGTTCCGGGCAGGACATAGTCCTCCGACAGCCAGCGCTTGAGATCGACATCGGCACAGCGTTTGGAACAGAACGGACGCACCGCCGGTTCGGTCGGTCGGGCGCAGATCGGGCAATGGGTCGTCATCGGAAAGCCTCGGTATCCTTGGAGGAACGACGCGCGTGCGTCACGGTGTCGGCGGAAATCATATCTCCGAGCAGGGTATCTGGACAATGTCGGACGGCATCAATGGTGGCTGATCCGGCCATTTGCGGCGGGAGCTGTAGAGTCCGATACCGATGATGGTATCCGCGCCCCCCCCTGCGACCGATGCGAAGGGCAACAACAGCCGTTCCGCCTGACGCATCCGGGTATTGGACAGGGTTTCGTTGGCGGTACCATAGTGAATGCAGGGTACACCGAGGATCCTGGCCCAACGCTCCGTGATCACCGGATGGTCCCTGGCTCCGACGATCCGCAACAGTGTCTCGCCCCTGATCACCCGACCGTATGCCTCATTCACCTGCTCCCCGGCGAGTTCGCAGATGTAATCGCCAACATCCTCATGGAAGCGATAGATGTAGATGCTGGAGAGCAGGGACGGCACCGTGGTCGGATCAAACGCCTTGCGCAACGGCACGATCGCAGCACCACGTGCAGCCCGCCACACATCCAGAAACCGATGCAGGCGTGGGTCCATGTCTGCAAGATTCGGCTTCTGGACTTCGTCCCCGTTCATCCCTTCTTCTCTCATATTCGGAGAGGTGCCACAATGTGCAGTCGGTTCAGCGTGTCCGTGCAATTGCGAAGCTGTCGATGTCGCGCGTCTGGAAGACGAAGCTCACGGGGCGTGCAAGGAAGGCACTCGCCCTTGCCACCGCATCAGCGTCCATGACCGGCTGAAGCTCCAGGGAAAGTGAGAGTGTCACGGGCAACAGCCCGACCCCCTCCAGTTCGGCGGCAGCCTTCCTCAGGACCCTTGCCGCCGCAACAGCTTCCCGCATCCGAGGCTGCTCGGAGGTCTGGCGCAGCAGTTGCCGGGCCAGCCCCACTTCCCCCCTGCCCCGCACCAGTGTCGCCAGCGAGAACCGGTCGACCTGGCCGATGTCCACCATCACCGGATCACGCTCGAACGCGCGGCGCAGGGCGGCCTCGACCCGTTTGCGCTCGTTGCCCGCCCGCATCGAAATGAAATCGATAACCACCGGCCCGCCAATACGGCGCAGTCGGATCTGGTGCGCGATCTCCGGTATCGCCCGCATGTTGTGATCGACCGGTGTGCCGCGCGCGCCGCCACTGTCAACGTCGATCGCGGTCAGGGCGGTCGTTGCCTCGATGACGATCCGCCCGCCACCGGGCAGCCCCACTTCCCGCGCCAGTGCCTCATCCAGCACCTGATCCAGCTCCAGGCCCTGACCTGGTGGTGCCAGGCTCACCCGCTCGAGAAGGTCAGGCGCAAGCCGGTTGGCCAACGGACGCAGTTCGGCCGACAGGCTTCTGTCCGAGACCGCAATGGTCTCCGGCGCGGGTGGCGCCAGTTCCGTCAGGGCACGCTGCAACAGATCCGGCGCATCCCGAAGCCGTGCAGGCAATGCGCCGTCCGAACCACTGATCTCATCCCATTCGGCCATCAGCCTGGTGGCATCGGCGCGCACCAGGTCGGGATCAACGCGGGCGGCGGCAGGTCGGGCGACCAGGCGAACGGTGGGGTCGAGTGCTGCGAACATCTCCAGCAGTGATTCCCGCTGCTCCGGATCACCGATCCGTTTCGGCACCTCTGTCCCCTGTCGCACCGGATACAGGCTGACATAGCGACCGTGCAACGCGATGTCGGCACTCAGGCGCACCTGCTTGCCGTCTGCCGCGCCACGTACAGCCTGCACCAGCACGGCCTGGCCGCGCCGCAGCAGCTTCTTCAGGGGAACACGCTTGTCCGTGGCAGACCCGTCCAGAACACGCGCATCGGCGGCGCGA
>Ga0070729_10007052_pt1 | contig 10916 bp, 10 predicted proteins | sample tdDd472_FD_66725 | JGI IMG/M metagenome (GOLD analysis project Ga0070729, IMG submission 66725) | Marine sediment microbial communities from the Atlantic coast under amendment with organic carbon and nitrate - tdDd47.2 | ecosystem: Environmental > Aquatic > Marine > Coastal > Sediment | place...
AGACCCACAAGCACATCATGCGGGCTCGACGATAAGAATATTGCTCGCGGTATCCACATCCCGCACACGCACACGCGTGTGCGTCACGATCGGTTCCGACGCGTTCTCGCCGTCCTGAATCGCAGAATAGGAGTGGCGCGAGTTGTTGATCACCAGCACCACCTCACCGCGACCCGAGCCACCGGGCGGGACGGTCACATAGACCTCACCCACCATGCCCCGGGCCTGCTGGATATACACATTCGTGTTGTTCTGAAGCTTCAGGAAGGTCCGGAGCAGCCAGATCATCATCCACGCAACACCGAAACCCGCCGCGACACCGACGACGGCCGAGCCGGTAAAACCAAGATCAAGGAAGCGGTACGCCGCAAACCCGATCCAGCCATACCCGAGAAAGAACGCCGAGACGGACTGAACACTCAGCCAACCAAACTCAGCGCCCGGATGATCGCCATCGATATCAACATCAAGATCAACATCCAGCGCACCGTCGCCGCCAAGCTCACCGAGCACCAGCTGAATCAGCAGGAAGCCCGTACCCAGCAAAGCCGGGGCCGTAAACCAAACCGCGTTGTCGCCAAAGAGCATGTCCATCATGTCAAAAAACCTCCCGCAAGGCGATGATGCCCGCAGGATAGTCTACCACGATGGGTCCGACAGTGATGTCCTCGTGAAACCCCTGCGGGGCATCCCGTTTCGCCCCAAACACAAGTATATTTGGAAAAACGCCGCGCCAGTTTCAGCGCGGCAATCGGAATCACATTTCAATCATCACGCGATCAGGCCGCGAACCCGTACCCGTCATCGAATCCCAGAAAATCGTCGTCGTCCCCATACTCGGGCTCGATCGGATCGATGCTCCCCCACTCGTCCTTGGGCAGATGCCGGTGGTGCACATGGATCACACGACCAAGCTGCTCGCCAAAGAGCTTCGAGATGATGCTCAGCGTCCGCTCGTCTTCCGCATCAAAAGGGCGCGTCTGATTGCGGAACAGCGTCAGCACCCCGAGGCACTCGTCCTCATGCGAGCACGAGATGATCATCGCGCCGTGATCTTCCAGCCAGTGCGCGTCGCAACCCAGCGCTTCGCCCATATCCCGATCAGTCGCGAGCGTCACAACGCCGTCGGTCTGCTCGAAGCGAGGCGCGATCGTGTCCGCGAGATGATCGAGCATCACCTCCGCGGCGTCCTTCGGGATGTCATAGTTCACATACGCCCCGAGCGAGTAATCGCCCGAACTCGTCGGCAGAAACACCGCCGCGTTCGTCGACCCGATCTTGCTGAGCGTGAACTCCAGCATCGTCCGCAGCAGCGACTCGATATCGAGCTCCTGACGAACGATCGCGTTGAACTCCGTCGCCAGCTTCACATCGCCAAACTGCTCGGAAAGATCCTTATACGCCTCCACCAGATCGTTGCACAGGTCCCCCACCTGCCCAGAAACCTCGCGACGAGCATGATCCAGCTTGTGACACAGCTTCTCGAGCCGCATCACACGCGCGTCACGCATGCGGATCCGCTGCGCACGCTTCACACAACCAAGCAGGCGACGAGCGGTCTCCGCGTTGCGAGACTGGATCGAGATAATGTCGCTCGCACCAGCACGCATCGAACGAACCGCGTCCTCAGTATTCTCAAGCTGCCCGAGGATCACGCCCACGATCGCCGGGTGGATCGTGCTGATCCGCTCAAGCAGATCGATCCCGTCCGCATCATCAAGCGCACGCTCAATGATCACAAGATCGCAATCGTTCGACGATGCACGCTGCACCGCTTCCGTGCAGTTATCCGCGTACTCCACGATGTCCAGCTGACCGTGCAGGATCGACGCAACACGACGACGCACCGATGCGCGAGGTGAGACAACAAGGGCACGCACCCCCGGCATCTCATCGCTCTGCTGCGGGGCAACACCGGAGAGTGCCGCTGGCTTGGGTGTGCCCTCTTGTGTGTTTCGCTTGTACTCGCTCATCATGCTCTCTCATTGTCAAACGCGGTCGCGTTGTTTATGCGGCACTCGCCGCGTGTGTAGTCGTAGGCAGATGCACAATCACGAGCCCGCCCTGCCCCCCGGGCCGATTCCCGAGCTCGATCTCTCCACGGTGAAGCTCAACGAGCCCACGCGCACGCGAGAGCCCAAGCCCGGATCGACGCCCAGCCGGGAGCTCGGAATAGAACGGATCAAACGCGTGCCTGATCGAATCCTCCGAGAACCCGCGTCCCTGATCGCTGATCCGAATACTCAATCGGGCAAACGCAGGGTCGGGTTCAATCGAAACGGTCACGAGTTCCCCAGGTTCTGATTGAATTGCGTTGATGATCGGCTCCGCGATCGCCTGAGCCAGCAGCGGGATGTCCATCGTCACCGGATCAATGAAGCTGTTGTCTGTCTTGAAATGAACCCGCGCACGGATCCCCTGCGTGTGGCAGCGATGACGCGCAATCTCGATCGCCTCTCGAACAAGCAGCACAGGATCTCCCGCCTGCATCTGCGTCTTCGGCGGGTCGGCGATCATCCGCAAAGAGCTGATCAGATCAGAAAGCTGCTGCGCCGAGTCCGAGATCGCAAGCGAAATATCACGCTCACGCTTCGTCCCCACACGCTCAAAGAGCTGCTGCGAACGCCCAAGGATCACGCTCAGCGGGTTATTCATCTCATGAGCCGCCCCCGCCGCCAGGCGACCAAGCTGAACAAGCGATTCCTTGCTCGTAAGCTCATTGCGCAGCGCTGTCATCGCGTGATTCGCCGACGCCAGCTCCTCTCCAACACGCTTGGACTGCTCCATCGCGATCGACTGCACGAGCGATCGGGTCCACAGCGTGCGCACACGCTGAAACTCGCCCGAGCTCAGAACCCGGTCCGTCCCGCTCCCCATCCGGGGCATCACAATCAGATACGAAGGCGAAGAATCGCCGGCATCGATCGAAGACCCGATCAGCAGCGGCATCCCAACCTCACGCACCGACGAGAACAACTCACGCAGCCAGCCGAGCTCGCTCAGGTCCAGCGACGCAACGATTCCTGATTCTGACAGATCCGCAGGCCGGATCGTACCGTCCGAGTTCCCAGGCGCATCCACACGGCTCGGACGCTGCATAACCCGCCCCTGATCGATCAGCATCGAACGCCAGGGCGAGTCCGCACGATGCTGAAATATCACCGCCGCACGCTCCGACCCCACCAGCATCGCGGCACTGCGGACCATCGACTGAAAAACCTGCTCGGGCGAAGCATCATCCGACAGCGATTCAATAAACACATCGAGCGCATCAAGAACCCGCGCCGTCGATGCGCTCAGCGACGCCTTCGCACGAAGCTCCGAGTTCAGCGCCGCGAGCCGACGATTCGCGCCCGTCAGCGATTCAATCAACAGATTCTGATTCGTGTGCTCTCCCAGACCCAGAATCTCGCCACGCTGCGCCACCGATTCGATGACGCCCGCCGTGTTGTTCTTGAAAAAGTCCGGATCGATACCCAGCCGCAACGCGATATCATGCGGGTCCAGCGGATCGCCAAAGTCGCCGCACCAACCCAGATGCAGATCACGGGACCACGACTCCGCAAGCGTGATCAGCGTCACAAGCGCCTTGCTCGGGCCGTTGGGAACAGACTCCGGCGGCTGGTCGTTCAGCCAGATCGCATCGCGGATCGCTTCCGGCAATCCCCAGTGCTCCGCCAGCCGCTTGCCCGCCGTGTGATGATCGATATTCAGCATCGACCGCTCGATCAGACACAACGCGCAACGCTTCTTGGACCCCATCTCCAGAACCCGCTCGTACGCCTTAGGAAGAATCAGATCCAGCGCCACCTTGCCAAGGTCATGCAACAGCCCGCCGAGGTACGCCTCCTCGGGCGACACACCCAGCGAGGGATGCGCACGCGCAATCGCCTCCGCCCCGCTCGCGACCGTCAGCGAATGCACCCAGAAACCGTTGTAATCGAACGCGCCCTCATGATCATCCGACTGCAGCTGCGCAAACACATGAACGCTCAACGCCGCAACCTGCACCGTCTCCAGACCGAGCATGATCACCGCGCGGCGCACCGTCGTGATGCGATCACCAAGACCCTTGTCCGCCGTGCGGCACATGCGCAGGATCGTCGTGCTCATCGCCGGGTCGGACTCGATCAGATGAATGATCTCATCAAGATCGACATCCTCCTCGCTGCTCACGCTCAACAGGCGCGTCGCAACGCTCGGAAGCGTCGGCAGCCGATCGATGCCGGCCAGGATCGCCTCGAGCTTCTGCGCGTCCTGATCAGGATGGCCCGAATCAAGTTCGCTCATGAGCCGCTCGGAATTTCCAGGAGGGTCTCTATTCTCTGGACCAGCTCACGCAGGTCGAATGGTTTTTTCAGAAAGTCGTCCGCGCCTGCATCACGCAGCCGCTGGACCTCGCCCTGCTCAACAACGCCAGACACACACAGCACACGCGTGTCCACGCTCGCATCGCTCTCCCGAACACGCTGGCACACGATGTTGCCGTTGATGTCGGGAAGCATGTAATCAAGCACGATCAGCTGCGGCTTGAAACGCGCCGTCTCGATCCCCGCGTCGTACCCGGTTCCGGCGCTGCGAACCTCGAAACGCCCGTCGGACTCGAGCAGATCCGTGATCAGACTCACGATCTCCGGCTCATCATCAACAATCAGAACACGCTTCCGATCCGAACCGATCGTCTCCAGCGGGATCTCATTCTCACGCATGAAACGGATCAACTCCTCACGCGGAATCCGCCGGAAGCGAGAGCCGGGAACACGGAACCCGTTGAGACGACCAGAGTCGAAACAACGAATAATCGTTTGCTGACTGACCTTACAGACCTTCGCGGCTTCACCCGTGGTGAACACCTTCTTCTCCGACCAGTCTTCGTTGTTCTGCGTCGCCACCATGCGGGTCCTTCCGATAGGGTGCGTTGAGGGTGCAACTTCGCCCAGTCGGATATCGTCGCAGAGTTTGCCCTACTTCACACCCATCGCCGGTTCCGCGGCAGTTATCAGCCGCTCTGGCAACCAACAAGCATTATCCGGACGCTCGGGCACGCCATTGGGTCACGGCATCGGGCTCACGGGCATAAATCGGCTCGCAACGCAGCGGGTCGATCGGATCGATCCCCTCCGCGGCGCGAAGCAGATCCCGCGCATCCAGACGCAGCGCCAGCACCCCCACTCCGATCGCCGACGCCGTCTCACGAAACGAACCCGGCAGATGGCGGTCCGCCACGATGGACTTGAGCTCGTGCGATCGCAGCGCATCCGCCCCGATAATCCCCACACTGCGCAGCGCACCATCAGAAGACAGGACGCTCGCATGGCACCGGTCCTTCTTCGACGCCAAAGCGATCAGCGCAGGCAGATCGGAAGCATCCAGCGAAACCGACACAACGCGCGCCGTCGGGACCGCGACAAGTTCGGCACCCAGCGTATCCGCGAGAACCTTCGCGCTCGTCGTCGAGATCCGCAGCGCGGTGTACCCGCCGGGACCAACCGAGACCAGAACGCGATCGACCTCGCGCGGCTCGATCGAACACGACCCGGCCAGCTCCGAGATCGCGTGCAGCACGGCGTCGGAACCGCGCGTCGACGCGGGCAGCGGCGCCGAACCAAGGCACCGCCCGCCCGTGTCCCACAGCGCCACGGCGTGCGGCGCATCCTCACCCGGCGCGTGCGCGCCGGGGTTGGACATCTCAATCCCGAGCGTGATGGAGCGGTTCTTCTCAGCCATGATTCACTCGTGATCCTTGGGTGGTTTGCGGAGCCGCTTGGTCTCCGACCGGCGAGACTTGCTGTCGAGCCGACGCCGGATCGACCCTTTCGTCGGCTTGGTCGCGCGGCGCTGCTTGGGCTCGATCACCGCACGCGAGACAAGCTCGCGCAACCGGTCCATACAGGCCCGACGGTTGCGCGATTGCGAGCGTGTTTCGTCGCGTTCGATCAGCAACTCATCGTTGGTATTGATCGCGTTCCCCGCGAGCCGACGCAAGCGCATCATGGCCCGGTCCCTCAGCGGGATCGCCGAGAGCGCGATGCGGAGCTGTGCCTTTGTGGATCGTTTGTTGACATTCTGCCCACCAGGCCCCGACGAGCGCGAAAAAGTGATTGAAATGTCCTCGTCCCGGACACGGACACCCGGAGCCAGGAGTGTCCCTGAGCTTCGCGGCACATGGCCCTGATGGTCCGGATTGGGGTTTGTATCGCTCATCTGGTCATGCCATAGCACGGCGGATCTGGAATTGCAAGTGCTTTGTGCGCTCCGCCTTGCGCGTCAAAAGTCATTGCGTCCCCCATTGACCCAGCGGGTTGTGTCTGCCATACTCAGGGTTGTCGGCTCGACCCATTGTCCGACCCGTGCTTCCCGAAGCCGGGTTGGACGCAGGCCCGATCCAAGACACGAGGCCGCTCCCTGATCGTAGGGGAGCAAACATCAGATTGACCGTCCGAACGCCTGAGCGTGAGGGAAGGATAAGACATAATGAGTAACACGATCACCAAGAAGATCCTGATCGACCGCATCGCTGAGAGCACGGGCATGAAGCGTGTCGCCGTGAAGCAGGTCGTCCAGGAGTTTCTTGATCAGGTGGTCGTTGAGCTCGGCGAGGGGAACCGCCTTGAGTTCCGTGACTTCGGCGTCTTCGAGGTCAAGCAGCGTGCGCCCCGTATGGCCCAGAACCCCAAGACCCTTGAGCGTGTCCCTGTGCCCGCCAAGCGGACCGTGAAGTTCAAGGTCGGACGCAAGATGCGTGACGCGATGGAAAGCCCGGAGACGCAGCCTGAGGCGTCCAGCAGCGTTGAGCCCAAGGGCACAGCGAATGCCAATGCCCGCGCGAAGGATGATCACGAGGTGATCGGGTCGATCGGTTCGGAGCACATGGACCGCACGCCGGAGACCGCGGGCGTTCGCTGAGTTGACGCCGACTCGCCCTCCGTCTGGAATCGGCGAGAAGCTCGTTGGTCGTTTGGGCCAAAGATTGAATACATAAAAAAGGGCTCCTCGGATTGAGGGGCCCTTTGTTGTGTTTGGAGGGTGCCGGTTGTCGGCGAGGTGGGTTGTGGCTTTAGCGTCCGCGTCGCTTGGCTTTGCCGCCCATCATCTTGCCGGGCCGTTTGGAGGGGACGATGCCGCCGGGGAACTTGGCTGCGAGTTCCTTCTCTGACATCTTTTCGACCTTTGGTGCGTCGTCCTGCTGGAAGCGGTTCTTCTTTGGCTCGCTGGGAGCGCCCTTGACCTCGTAGGTTGGGCGACCGCCGGTGGGTTCGTCCTTCCAGTCGTCGGGACGGGGTCGGGGCTCGAAGTCGTCGTACTGCTGGGCGGGGATCTCGGCGTTGACGAGCAGTTCGATCTCGGTGAGCAGGGATCCCTGGGCGGGGGTGACCAGCGACCATGCGTGGCCGTCGCGTCCGGCGCGGGCGGTTCGGCCGATGCGGTGGACATAGAGGTCCGGGTCTTCGGGCAGGTCGTAGTTGATGACATGGGTGATGCCCTCAACATCGATGCCTCGTGACGCGAGGTCGGAGGCGACGAGGACATTGAGGTCGCCGCCGCGGAACTTGGTCATGACCTGGTTGCGCTTGGACTGGGAGAGGTCGCCGTGGATTGCGTGGGCGGGGATGCCCTTGCGATCGAGGTATCGGACGACGGAATCCACGGTGCGCTTCATGCGGCAGAAGACGACGGTGAGCGCGGGCTCTTCGTGGGTGAGCAGGTGGGCGAGCATGCGTCGCTTGTCCCATGGCTCGACGGTGACATACTGCTGCTTGACGAGGTCGACGGTGAGTGCGCCGGCGGAGACCTCGAGCTTCTCGGGGTCCTGCATGAATGTGCGGGCGAGTCGTTCGATCTCGTCGGTGAAGGTCGCGGAGACGAAGATTGTCTGGCGGTCCTTGGGGCACTTCTTGAGGATCTTCTTGATGTCATCGCGGAAGCCGATGTCGAGCATTCGGTCGACCTCGTCGAGGACTGCAAACTCGATATCGTGCAGGTGCAGGTATCTGCGTTCGATCATGTCGAGGACGCGTCCGGGTGTGCCGACGATGATTTCGGGTCCGTCTTCGAGCTGCTTGGCTTGGACATTGATGGATTGTCCGCCGTAGATGGCGCAGACCTTGAGCCCAGTGTGTGGGGCGAGTTCTTCGATGTCCTGTTTGATCTGGATAGCGAGTTCGCGTGTGGGCGCGAGGATGATGGAGATCATCGAATCGCCGGGCTCGATCATGTTGAGGAGGGGGAGCGCGAACGCAGCGGTTTTGCCTGTTCCTGTCTTTGCCTGTCCGAGGATGTCGACGCCGGTCATGGCGAGTGGGACGAGCGCGGCCTGGATTTTTGTTGGGTGCTTGAACCCGCGTTCGTCCATGGCCTTGACGATTGAGTCTTTGAGCCCGAGGTCTGCGAATGTCTTGTCGACTTCGAATGTTTCGGGATTCCAGCCGCCCTTGGGCTCGCTGATTGTGCGTTTTCGTTCTGGCTCTTTGTCGGCTCCCGCGTCGCGATTTCCGCGTCTGCGTCCGCCGCCGCCTTTCTTGCCGCCTCGTGATCGTCTCTTGCCGCCGCCTGTTGACGCGTTTGGTGCGTCTGAATCGCGATATTTGTCGCTCATTGTGCTTCCTGGTTGTGTGCCCCGTGCAGGGCCCTTGCCGAACCGGATCACGATCCTCGTGTCCTCGGCACCGTCAATCGCCCCCGACGATGGGGGTTGTGAGTTTGATCATAGGCGGTGTGGTGACAGGGGTTTGGGGGGTTTGGGGTGAACGCGAAGATCGCGGGGGCACGAAGGGGATGGGGAGAAGGTGGGATGGGTGCGCAGAGGTGGCAGAGGGCGCGGAGAAGTGGGAAGACGGCGAGTACGGGCACCCAATGGACTCTCAAGAGCACTACTGCGCCGCTGCGCGGCGAGTAGTGGCACCCAAGAGGGGGATGGTTGTTGGGCGTCGCTTGTTCCTGCTTTGCCCTGGGGGGTCAAAGCAGGGCACCCGGCATCTTTTGTCGAGATACAATATTATACTGCCGTTCACTGCAATCATTTGTGGTTGGAAGTTCAGGCCGCACCTTCGGTATGGAGATATTCATGATCATTTTTGGAACCAGAGGCATTACAACGACTCCTGAGCGGGGCCAGTTTCAGTGCCCGATCTGTCATGCTGAGCGCGAGTTTGGGCGGAAGCGCGTTCGTCGGTTTTTTACGCTCTATTTCATTCCGGTGATTCCGCTGGACAAGATCGGGGAGTATGTAGAATGCAGAGCGTGCAAGGGTACCTATAAGCCCGATGTTCTTCATCTCGATCCGGATCAGCAGAAGCATGCGGAGGCGGAGTTCCACAAGGCCGTCAAGCTTACGATGATTCAGATGCTTCTGTCTGATGGCAGCATTGAAGAATCGGAAGTTGAAACAGCACGGGAAGTGTATGAACGCCTGACGAACGCGCCTCTGGATCAGGATGCCTTTCTTTCTGAGATCGAGCGGGCGGACCACGACCCGTCGGCCCTGATGCATACGCTCTCGCGTCTGGGTGGGCAGCTCAACGATCATGGCAAAGAGATGGTTGTGCGTTCTGCATACCTCGTTGCCATCGCGGACGGGGAGTTCCATGAGGACGAGGTCCGCTTTATCTCTGAGGTGGGGCAGGCGCTGGGTATGACCCAGGCGCATCTCAAGGGTATTCTGGCGGGTGGCTGAGCGACTTATCATCGTCGCGGGTGCCATGCTCCATGTCTTGGTGTTGCAGATCCCGCTGGTTGTGCGTGATGTGTCGTATTTCAGCTTGATTGCCGATCCATCGATCATTGTGTTTCTGGCAATGGTGGCGGTGCATACTTTGTGGGAGGGTGTGCAGAGCATGGGCACGGATACGGCCCCTGCCGTGCATGTTCGCGGTGCAGTCGTGCCATACCTCACAGGGTTGTCTCTCCTCCTGTTGCACTGCGTTCTTGTCGTCGAGTTTGCTTTGTTTGACGGCTCACATTCCTTCGCCGGGCAAAGCGGTAACGGTCTGATTCTGCTTGGCGCCGTGCTCATGGTGGCTGGGATATGGTTGCGCGTCCGCGCGATCGGGTTGTTGGGGTCATCGTTTACTTCGCACATTTGTCTCGTACCCAACCACACGCTTTTCCGGGACGGGCTGTACAAGCTCGTCCGGCATCCATCCGAAACGGGTTTGCTGCTCATTTCCTTTGGTGCGTGTGCCGTGATGTCCAGCGTGGTTGGTTGCCTCATTGTGATTCTGGTGCTTTATCCGCTGAGCCGTGTGCGTGTTGCGTATGAGGATCGGATGCTGCATGCGTCCTTCGGAGAAGCGTTTGTGTCGTATGCGCGGAGTACGCCGGCGTATCTGCCGCGTGTTCGTTTGTTTCTCGATCGCACTACTGCGCCGCTGCGCGGCGAGTAGTGGCACCCAAGAGGTTGTTGGGTGTTGCTGGTTCCTGCTTTGCCTTGGCGGGTCAAAGCAGGGCACCCAAGAGACTCTTCAGAGCAGGACTGCGCGACTTTGTCGCGCGTCGTGGCACCCAGAGGTTCATCCGTCCTTGATGTGATCAGGGCGGGGCGTTGGCGTTGGGGCGGCCGGGGGATGTGTGTTGATCGTGTGTGTCTGCTGGGGAGGACTCGTGTTGTTGTGTGGGTGGTGCTGGATCTGGTGCGTGTTGCGATGATGCGGGGTGTGATTCGACCTGATCGGGCTCGGTCTGTGGGTCTGGGTCGGGATCGGGATTCGGTGGTGATTGGGGCTGGGTTTCGGCGGTTGATTTGGTGAGTTGGCGGTCGAGGTGGGCCGCGGCTTTGCGGATTGTTTCGGTGTGGGATGGGCTTGTGGGCTCGGTGAGGGCGATGCGTTCGAGGACCTGGGCGAGGCGGGCGCGGGTGAAGGTTTCGCGTGCCTGCTGGATGGCGCGGATCATCTCGGCGAGGCGCGTGAACGCTGGGG
>Ga0070729_10007057_pt1 | contig 10906 bp, 6 predicted proteins | sample tdDd472_FD_66725 | JGI IMG/M metagenome (GOLD analysis project Ga0070729, IMG submission 66725) | Marine sediment microbial communities from the Atlantic coast under amendment with organic carbon and nitrate - tdDd47.2 | ecosystem: Environmental > Aquatic > Marine > Coastal > Sediment | place...
TTTTAGATCTTGAAGTTGAAGGATTTGGACATGGTCCCAATGGAGGAGATATACTTTTAGCTGCTCAGATTTTAGAAGGCAAAGTAGATGAAGTTATCTTTTTGATTGATGCTGAAACACCACATGGTCATGAGCACGATATCCAGACTTTAATTAGAACTGCTGTTCTTAATAATGTGCCAATTGCCTTGAATTTAGCAACTGCCGATTTCCTTGTAGAACTTAATAAATCAGAAAAAGATAAAGAAGTGTAATTCTAGTTTAAATGAAACTTAAAAAGCTCACAATAATCGTATTTATTGTGGGCTTTTTTTCGTTTATTGAGAGCTTGTAACCTAATGATTAACCCCAAAACATTAATGAAAGACTTTTATAAATATGAGCTAAATTCAGATCTAAATATTCTTTATAAGTATTATTACGGATCAATTTCCCTTGAAAATATTTTTTCGTCCTGGGAACATGCGTTTGAAAATAAGATTATACCCAAGGATATAAAAGGATTTATTCTTGACTTTAGGAATTCAACTTTTGATTTTCAAGCTGATAGATTTTTAGATATAGCAAACTTTTATAAAGAGCATATCGATGTATTCAGAGGAACCAAAATTGGATTAATTTCTGTAAATCCCAATGATGTTGTTGTACCCATTTTATTCAAAACCAAAGATAAAGGCTATACTTCGGCACCCTTTAGTACGGATCAGGCAGCCATTGATTGGATTCTAGAGTAAGTGGTAATTGTCAATATAATAAATACTTATCCACTCCTTAACCTTAAGTTAACGCAAAAGTAAGATTGAGGAAACATCGCTCGTTACACCTGTTTGTAGATTTGTTATTGAACTTACAAATTGAAAAACATGGATAATTTTTATTTGATTATTGTCGTTGTGCTTTTTGCACTGGCAATTTCCGACCTAATTGTTGGGGTGAGTAATGATGCAGTAAATTTCCTTAATTCTGCATTCGGATCTAAAGCGGCTCCACGTTGGGCCATCATGATAATTGCCAGTTTGGGTATCCTTGTTGGAGCAACCTTTTCTAGTGGTATGATGGAAGTGGCTCGAAAGGGTATTTTTCACCCAGATCAATTCTATTTTGCAGAAATCATGATCATCTTTGTGGCCGTTATGTTAACGGACATTATTCTGTTAGACTTCTACAATACGATAGGATTACCAACTTCTACTACAGTTTCTATTGTTTTTGAACTATTGGGAGCTGCGGTTGCAGTTGCAGTAGTCAAGATCATGAATTCAGATCAAACTCTTTTAGAATTAGGGAATTATATCAATTCTGCTAAAGCTCTTGCCATTATAACGGGTATACTTCTGAGTGTGGTTATAGCCTTCTCTGCCGGAGCCTTGGTTCAGTATGTTACTCGTATTATTTTCACCTATAAATACGATAAAAGATTTAAATATTTCGGAGCTATGTTTGGTGGCTTTGCAATTACGGCGATTACTTACTTTATTCTTATTAAGGGTGCTAAGGGTTCTTCTTTTATATCTAAAGAGGCGCTTATTTGGATTAAATCCAATACGTTTACCATCTTAGCTTCTTGTTTTGTTGGATGGACGGTTATCTTACAACTACTGGTTTGGCTGGTTCGTTTAAATATTCTTAAAGTAATTGTACTTATAGGAACTTTTGCCTTGGCTATGGCTTTTGCTGGTAACGACTTAGTTAACTTTATTGGTGTTCCATTGGCAGGATTTAAATCATTCCAGGCTTTTGTAGCAAGTGGTGCAAGTGATCCATATGGCTTAACAATGGAAATGTTATCGGGTAAGGTTCAAACTGAAACATACCTTCTATTGATTGCTGGTATTGTCATGACTGTTACGCTTTGGTTTTCGAAAAAAGCAAGAACAGTTACTGAGACAGAATTAAGTTTAAGTAATCAAAATGAAGGCGATGAGCGCTTTGGTTCTTCATATTTTGGACGTCTTATTGTACGTAGATCATTATCAGCCAACAGTCGTTTAAGAAGCATCTTACCAGAGAGTATTCAAAAAAGTATAAACAGGAGTTTTGTACAGCCAGCAGCTGTAGCGAATATAGATAAGAAAGATATTCCAGCTTTTGATATGATTCGTGCATCTGTAAATCTTACTGTAGCCAGTATTTTAATTGCAATAGGTACTTCATTAAAATTACCTTTATCTACAACCTATGTTACTTTTATGGTTGCTATGGGTACTTCACTTGCTGATAGAGCCTGGGGACGTGATTCTGCTGTTTATCGTATCACGGGTGTAATTACCGTAATTGGTGGTTGGTTCTTTACTGCATTTAGTGCCTTTACAGCAGCCTTTATCTTTGCAAATCTGATTAACTGGTTTGGTGGTTTTGCCATCTTCGGACTATTGGCACTTGCCATCTTCTTCGTTGTTCGTTCACATATGCTTCATAAGCGTAGAAATGAAATGGATACTACTGGAGATGATGATTCCTTAATTATAAAAGGTGATGCAGCCGAGCAATGTACCTATGCAGTTTCTAAATTAACAGCAAAAATACCAGGCATCTATGGTAAAATGATAACAGGTTTGGCCTATGAAGATCGAACGAATCTTAAAGAATGTTCTAAGAAAGTTAATAAGTTAAATGTTGAAGTCAAGAAAATTAAGAATCAAGTGCCTGATATGGTTAAACTGCTTAGAGAAGACAGTGTATACTCAGGACCATTTTATGTTCAATTGATCGATTACCTTCGTGAGATGGCTCATGCAACCAGTTTTATAGTTGAACCCGTTTATGAGTACATCGATAACAATCATAAGGCTCTTGAACAGGAACAAATTGAAGAGTTGAATGTTATACAAGCTAAACTTTCTCAATTTTTCACTCACATCAATACCATCATTAACGATAGAAATTATGTGTCTGGAAATATTGATTCAGTTCTCGAAGAACAAGAAGTTCTTTTAAAATCAATTAAAAAATTCAGAAAAGAGCAAATAAAGAGAATTAAAGCTGAAAAGGTTGGAACTCGTAATTCTGTTCTATTCTTAGGCGTTTTAAATGAGACAAAGAATCTTGTATTGTATGCAGGGAATCTTTTAAAGTCCGCTCGCGATTTTGCTACTTCAAACGAAGATGAAGATCTCGATTAATTCTTCTAATGACGTAAAATTAATATAGATTAAAAAGGAGCTGTTCAAATTATTGAGCAGCTCCTTTTGTACTAGATATTCTGTTATTCACTTTATGCAATTAGTAGTTCAAATAATTTTTTCATACCGATACTCGCTTTCTCTTTTATGAATGTTCGATTACCATAGGAAGACATGTTAACCTCATTGGGATCTATGATATAAATTGGACAATGGGAGGGTGCGTAGTCAATTAATCCAGCTGCAGGGTATACATTCATCGATGTACCAACAATAACAAGAATATCTGCTGTAGAAACGATAGTGGAGGCTTCTGATATGGCGGGTACAGCTTCACCAAACCACACGATGTGTGGTCTTAAGCGAGAACCTTTTTCACATTTACTATCAGCCGTCAATTCCCAACTGTCTAATTCATAAACAAGATTAGAATCGACAGTGCTTCTTGCTTTTTTAAGTTCTCCATGTAAATGAAGAATACTTGAACTTCCTGCTCTCTCGTGTAAATCATCTACATTTTGTGTGATGATTTCTACGTCGAAATAAGCTTCTAGCTCATGTAAAATTAGGTGTGCTTTATTGGGTTCGCAGTTAATAAGCTGTTTTCGTCTTTCATTATAAAAGCGGGTAACCAGCTCTGGATCTCTTTCCCAGGCTTGTGGGCTTGCTACTTCCATCACATCGTATTCTTCCCATAAACCTCCCATTTCACGAAAGGTTCTCAAACCACTTTCTGCGCTAATTCCAGCTCCGGAAAGAACAACAAGTTTTTTCTTAATAGGCATGTTTCCTTAGTTTAATCTCGTTTAGAAATTAAAGATAAGAAATTCGATGTAGATAAAATATGGTATAAAAAGATCTCAGTTCAGGAAATGAACTAATTTGTAAAAGTTAAGAAGAAGGAATGCTTGTAAGAATGAGTTATTTCACAAGTGTATTCTTGTTTTGAATATCTGTTGTTGTTTCTACAACTTCTAGTTCTTCAGACTTGTGATAACATGGAATGGATAGATGAAAAGTAGAGCCTTTACCTAATTCAGATTCAAGCTTGAGAGTACCGTTCATCAATTTCATATAACGTGAACATAGACTCAAACCGATGCCTGCACCAGATTGCTTGCGAGTGTATGAATTATCAACCTGATTGAATCTTTCAAAGATTGATTGTTGTTGGGTAGTGCTAATCCCTGCACCAGTATCTTTTACAGAAATTTCTATACTCTGATTATCCTGCAAGGAACAAGAGAGTTGAATTTTTCCTGATTGTGTAAAATTAATGGCATTATCCATTAGGTAGCTGATTGATTTTTCCAGCTTTTCACCATCAATTATAATATTGGGATTAAGGCAATTGATTTGATAATCAATTGTAATGTCTTTTTCCAGAGCTTTGATTTTTTCATCATAGATTGAGAATAACCTGATGATAACCGCTTCCAGATCAATTTCGGATTCGTTGACTTGCATGATGCCTGAATCCAATTGGGATAAATCTATAATTCGATTGAGTAAATCGAGAAGTGAACGACTGCTAATATTTAGAATAGAAGCAAATTCATTTCGTTCGTCATTAGTTAGGGATTCGTCTCTTAGGATGTCCGATGCTCCGATTATAGCATTCATGGGCGTGCGTATTTCGTGTGAAATATTCGCAAGGAAAGCATTCTTTAAATCTTCTGCTCCTTCTGCTCTTTGTAATGCCTCTGCCAACTGTTCTTCCAGCTCGCAGTAAGTCGGACGTTTATCCATTCAGGAATCTTTTCTAATGGTACTTTATTGTGAGAGTTGTGGTGGTTTATAAATACCACTACTTACTTAGAATTATAAAAGAAAATGCATAAGTTACACGATACAATCGTCAACAACATCTTTTGATGTCAGTTCATTATGTCCACCTTTAACCTCTAATAATTGCTCTGCGCTAAGAATTTCAAAATTATTCATAATAGTATGTTTGGGAAAATTAATAAAAAAATTACACGATACAATCGTCAACAACATCTTTTGATGTAAGCTCATTATGTCCACCTTTTACTTCTAATAATTGCTCTGCGTTAAGAATTTCAAAATTTTCCATGGTTATTTAAATTATAAAGTGAATATTGGAATCGTTTTACACCCCTTTATTCCCTTTTTGGCCAAAAAGTAACCCAGAAAGTGAAAGTTTTTTTTCAAAAACATAAATAAGTTCTATGTTTTGAATAATTTTGCAGGGGCTATTTGTCACAAATTCAGCTTTTTAAAACTATTTTTCTACAGTGAAAAAAAATCATGAAATATTTCGATATCTGCTGATTACTGCATGCTTTTTTCTGTTTTCTGGATTCAATTTTCATGTAAAAGCATCAATGCCTTCACCAGTTTTTCAATCCGAAGTAACAACATCTGCCGATTCGACCTTGCTCGTTTTATTAAATAAGGCTGTAAATGAATTGCGTTCTCGAAACAATAAGGGTGCGGAAAGCTATTTTCAGCAAGCAGAAAGCACTATAAATGAGAATGACTTGAGGAATTATGAGCTTTTGTATCGATACAAAGTCAATTATGGTGCTACGCTTGTTAGGTTAGGAAAATTTAAGGAAGCCTTGATCAATTTTAATGCGGCAGAGGCTATTTGTAAAAAATATTTTGGCGACACATCAGGCAAACTAGCTCCCATATATGTCAATATTGGTAATATTTATTTTAATTCTAAGGATAATTTAAAGGCGCAGAAGTTTTATGAGGCCGCTCTTTTTATTATTGAAAAAAATCCATCAGCTTCGAAATGGAGAGGCAGATTAATTAATAATCTTGGGCTGGTTTCAAAGAAAAACAAAGCCTACACTAAGGCTCTCAAATATCTAATAGAAGGACTTGAAATTAAAAAGAAAAGGAATGTGTCAGATCTTTCTTCCAGCTATACCAATATAGGGAATTGTTATATGGAATTAGGCTATGATAAGGAAGCTGATCGTTATTTCCAAATGAGTATCGAGGAATCGATCCAAATTAATGGTAAGGAGAATTCTGATTTGGCTGATTTCTATTTGAACTATGCTATATTTCATGCTTCAAAAGAAAATGGAACATTGGCTAAAGAATATTTAAATAAGTCCTACGATATTTACTTGGATAAGTTTGGATTAAAACACCCAAGTACTGCGCATTGTTTGAAAAATTTAGGTGGCTTATATTTTAAGGATAAGGAATATGCCAAGGCTTTAGAGTATTATCAAAATGCCCTGATTTCCAGCACTTATGATTTTCATAATGAAGAAGTCGATCAGAATCCAAGTATTCAGCAGGTGGATGGGCAGCTGACTACCTTTGATATCATCGACGATAAGGGCTCAGCATTATTTAAGCTTTACGACACTACTAAGCAAGTTAAATATTTAAAATTGTCACTTGAGACTTTTGATTTATGTGTTGATATTATAGATCAAATTCATATTGCCTATCAGGATGAAGAATCAAAATTGGCGTTAAGTGCTAACGAAAATGAGACTTTTTCAACTGCAATTGAAGTGGCTGCGGAATTGTTTGAAGTCACGGGAGAATCAATTTATAAGGAAAAGGCTTTTAGATATTCGGAACGAGCTAAGGCATCTAGTTTGCGTAACTATTTGAATGATGTTGATGCTAAAACTTTTGGAGGTATTCCTATCGATCTTCAAAACCTGGAGCATAAATTGAAACAGGACATTGCTGATTACCGTGATAAGATTTATCAGGAGAGAAAGCAACTTCATCCCATGCAAGACTCAATTTCAAATTGGCGTCACACTCTCTTTGGTCTGAATGCTGAATATGAGCAAATGGTGAAACGTTTTGAGACCGATCATCCTGATTATTATGCCTTAAAGTATGATAATGCGAGTATTTCTGTAGAAGAGCTCCAAAAGCAATTGAAAGAGGATGAAATTCTGATTGAATATGCTTTATCTGATTCGACCTTATACTCTTTTGCTTTAGGTTCGGGACTATTCGAAATGAAAAAAATGCCCCTCAGAAAAGGGGAATTGGAGAGAAGTATCACAAATATTCGAACCAGTTTAAAAACCAATGATTTTTCGGGTAATAGCATGAAATATTATCAGGATTATATTTCTGCCGCACATAAGCTTTATCAATTTATGATAGAACCATATGAAGATATGATTCGGGATAAGCACCTAATTATTGTTCCTGAGGGAAAATTGGCTTACGTACCTTTTGGCGTATTACTTAAGGAAAAAGGAGATACTGAGAGTTTGAATTATCGTAATTTGGATTATTTGATTCGTCACAATCCGATTAGTTATCAAAATTCAGCTACAATTGCTTACAAGCGTCCTGATAAAGGATTCTCTATGTCTTCAGAAAAAAGACTATTAGCTTTTGCTCCTTCCTATGATAATGTGAGTGATTCAATTTTGGTAACAAGGCAAGTTCACAACAACAAACTTTATCCTTTACCTGGCGCTAAAGTTGAGGTCGAAAATATTTCTAGAATATTTAATGGTAAGACCTATATAGATGATTTGGCTTCTGAAACGAATTTTAAAAAGAATGCCGAGAGTTTTGATATTCTGCATTTAGCCATGCATACCATTTTGGATGACACCAATCCGATGTATTCAAAACTTGTTTTTACTCAAACCGCTGATAGTACGAATGATGACTTATTGAATGCTCATGAGATTTATAATATGAATCTTAAAGCGAGAATGGTTGTTTTGAGTGCTTGTAATTCAGGTGATGGTAAATTTCTTAAAGGCGAGGGTGTGATGAGTTTGGCACGTGGTTTCTTCTATTCTGGTTGCCCAAGTTTAATTATGACACTCTGGACTGTGGAAGATTTATCGGGTTCTTCTTTGATGTCTTCATTTTATAAATACTTATCTCAGAGTTTTCCTAAAGATGTTGCTTTACAACAAGCAAAATTGGAATATCTTGAATCAGCTGATGCGTTGAAATCACATCCTTATTTTTGGTCGGGCTACGTTGCTATTGGCGATACAGAAAGTTTGTTCAGATTTAGTATGATACATAAGATTATGATGTTTCTTGGACTGACTCTTTTGTTTGGGGGGCTATACTTTATTTGGCAACGCTCAACATCGAAAAATGTACAAGAACAAAGCTTAGATGAGCTAGACTTAGTCTAGTCATTTTGTATTTTCAAAAAGATCCTATGTTAATATGCTTGGTTAAGCAAAAGTATTGCAATTTGAATCTCACTTTATATAAGGATGTTTCCTGGAAGAGGACGGAATTTTTTTCTTAAAAACATAAATAAGTTCTATGTTTTTCATAATTTCACAAACTTATTTGTCACACATTCAGTTTTGATTAACTAATTCCTCAAAGTGAGAAAAAGACAAGAAAGATTTCGTTATTTACTGATTTCTATATGCTTCTTAATGTTTTGTGGATTTAATTTCCACGTCCAAGGGGCAATAGCTTCGCAGGCTATTCAACCAGATGCGATTGCATCATCTGACTCCACTTTTTCTGTTCTATTAAATAAGGCTGTAAATGAATTGCGTTCCCGAAATAATAAGGGGGCAGAAAGTTATTTTAAACAAGCTGAAGAAGGTATTGGTGAAAATGAATTGATAAATTTTCAGCTTCTTTATAGGCATAAAGTCAATTATGGGGTTTTACTAATCAGGCTGGGTGAATTTAAAGATGCTTTGGTCAATTTAAAATCGGCAGAGAATATTTGTAAGATCAATTTTGGGGAATTATCTGGTAAATTAGCCCCTGTTTATCTGAATTTGGGTAATATTTATCTTTATTTGAAAGATAATTTAAGGGCGCAAAAATTTTATGAGGCTGCTCTTTTTATTATTGAAAAAAATCCTTCTTTTTCACATTGGAAAGGTCGAATTTTTACTAACCTTGGCCTGGTTGCTAAGAACAATAAAGACTATAATAATGCACTTAAATATTTGTTTGAAGGCTTAAAAATTAAGAAAGCAAAGAACGTAAAAGATCTTTCCACCAGTTATAATAATATTGGGAATTGTTATCAAATATTAGGCTACAATAGAGAGGCTAATCACTATTTGAAATTGAGTATTGATGAATCGATCAAGTTATATGGTACTGGTAATTCTGATTTGGCTAACTTTTATTTGAATTATGCCATATTTTATTCCGATAATGAAAATATTCTTTTGGCTGATGAATATCTAAATAAGTCGTATAGAATTTATTTAGATAAATTTGGGTTGAAACATCCTGGTACGGCAAATTGTTTGAAAAACTTGGGTAGCTTGTATTTCAAGGATAAAGATTACTCTAAGGCTCTGGAGTATTATCAGAAAGCACTTGTATCAAGCACTTATGATTTTTGTAACGAGGAATTTGATCAAAATCCAAGTAAGCAGCAGGTTGCAGGTCAGTTGCCGACAATTGATATTTTAAATGACAAGGCATCAACCCTAGAAAGACTATATGAAGAAACAAAACAAATCAAGTATTTGGTAGCATCCCTGAATACATTCGATTTGAGTGTTGAAATTATTGATCAAATTCGAATTGCTTATCAGGATGAAGAATCAAAATTGGCTTTAAGTGCCTATGAGAATGAAACTTTATCTTCTGCTATTTCAGTTGCTGCGAAACTGTATGATCACAATCTTAATTCTATTTATAAGGAAAAAGCTTTTAGGTATTCAGAAAGAGCTAAGGCATCTAGTTTGCGTAACTATTTAAACGATGTTGATGCCAAAACTTTTGGAGATATCCCTATCAAACTTCAAAAGCTGGATCATAAATTAAAACATGATATCGCTGATTTGCGCAATAAGATTTACGAGGAGGAAAAGCAGTTTCATCCTAAGCAAGATTCTATCTTATATTGGCGCCATACTTTATTTGGTTTGAATACGGAATATGAGCAATTGGTAAAGCGCCTTGAAACGGATCATCCTGAGTATTATGCTCTGAAGTATGATAATGCGAGTATCTCTGTCAAAGAATTGCAAAAGCAGTTGAAAGAGGATGAAATATTGCTTGAATATGCCTTATCTGGTTCCACTTTATATTCCTTTGCTATAGGTGCTGACCTTTTCGAAATGAAAAAGCTGACTTTAAGACAAGGGGAGTTTGAGAAAAGTATCACTAATATTCGAACCAGCTTAGAGACCAATGGATTTTCGGGTAATAGTATGAAAAATCATCAGGATTATATTTCTGCGGCTCATAAGCTTTATCAAATACTTATTGAACCGTATGAAGATATTATTAAAAATAAGCATCTAATCATAGTTCCAGAAGGCAAATTGGCCTATGTACCCTTTGGTGTACTACTGAAGGAAAAAGGAGACCTTGAGAGCTTGAATTATCGTGATCTGGATTATTTGATTCGTCACAATCCTATCAGCTATCAAAACTCAGCTACGATTGCTTATAAACGACCTGAAAAAGAATTTTCAAGGCCAGCATCAAAAAGACAATTGGCTTTTGCTCCGTCCTATAATAACTCGAGTGATTCAACTTTAACAACCAGACACATTTATAATAGCAATTTTCATGCTTTACCTGGTGCTAAAGAGGAGGTTGAGAATATATCTAAAATATTTGCAGGAGAAACTTATACCGATGAGCTTGCTTCTGAAACGAATTTCAAGAAAAAAGCTGAGAGTTTTGATATCCTGCATCTGGCGATGCATACAATTTTAGATGACAAGAATCCGATGTATTCAAAATTGGTTTTTACCCCAACAGATGACAGTCTGAATGACGGATTATTAAATGCTCATGAGATTTATAATATGAATCTAAAAGCTAGAATGGTTGTTTTGAGTGCT
>Ga0070729_10007060_pt1 | contig 10905 bp, 9 predicted proteins | sample tdDd472_FD_66725 | JGI IMG/M metagenome (GOLD analysis project Ga0070729, IMG submission 66725) | Marine sediment microbial communities from the Atlantic coast under amendment with organic carbon and nitrate - tdDd47.2 | ecosystem: Environmental > Aquatic > Marine > Coastal > Sediment | place...
GCGTAGGAGGTATGCACGCGCTGCGTCTTCGGATTGATCGCGGCGACCAGCGCGTCGGTATAGGTGCTCTTGAGTTTCGACAACTGGCGCCAATCGAGGATGCGTTGCGGCAGGTCGTGGCCCTCGGCGGCCAGGCCTTCCAGCACATCGGCACCGGTGGCGTAGGCGCCGGTCTTGCCTTTCTTGCCGCCCGCGAGGCTCATCTCGTCGAACAGGATCTCGCCCAATTGCTTCGGCGAGCCGACGTTGAACTCGCGCCCGGCGAGCTTGTGCGCCTCCGCCTCCAGGTCCGCCATGCGCTTGGCGAAATCGTCCGACAGCCGCTTCAGTTCCGTGGCGTCGACCTTGATGCCGGCGTGTTCCATCTCCTCCAGCACCGGCACCAGCGGCCGCTCCAGCGTCTCGTAGACGGTGACCATATGCTCTTCCGCCAGGCGCGGCTTGAACAGCCGGTGCAGGCGGAGCGTGACGTCGGCGTCCTCGGCGGCGTAGTCGCGGGCCTGTTCGAGCGGAACGAAATCGAATGTGATCTGGCTCTTGCCGGTGCCGACCACGTCCTTGAACTTGACCGTCTCCAGCCCCAGATGCTCGCGCGCCAGTTCGTCCATGCCGTGCCCGTGCAGCCCGCCCTCCAGCACGTAGGAGAGCAGCATGGTGTCGTCGAGCGGCGCGATGTCGAGGCCGTAGCGGCGCAGCACCTGCATGTCGTACTTGAGGTTCTGGCCGATCTTCAGAACGCTCGGGTCCGCCAGCAACGGCTTCAGCAGCTCGAGCGCCTCGTCGAAGGGCACCTGCTTCGGCGCTTCGCCGCCGCCGCCACCGCCGTCCAGGAGATCGCCGGTCTCGCCTGAACCGGCGGCCTTGTGCGCCAGCGGGATGTAGCAGGCGCGGCCCGGCTCCACCGACAGCGACACGCCGACCAGTTCGGCTTGCATGGAATCGAGGCTGGTGGTTTCGGTGTCGACGGCGACCTCGCCGGCCTTTTCGGCCGCCGCGATCCAGCGCTTGAGATCGTCCAGCGTCTGCACCAGTTCGTATTCGGTGGTATCCGGCTGTGCCTCGGCCGCCTCGGCGGCGGCGGCGGGTAGTGCCGCATCGGCCTCGACGCCCAGCTTGGCTGCCACCGACGGGATCAGCGAATTGAATTCCTGTTCGCGCAGGAACGCCAGCAACACGTCCGGGTCCGGCTGCACCTTGCGGAAGTCCTCGATCTGGCGCTCGACGGGCACGTCCGGCTTCAACGTCACCAGCTCGCGCGAGATGCGCGCCATGTCGGCCTGTTCGATCAGCTTCTCGCGGCGTTTCGGCTGCTTGATCTCGCCGGCGCGCGCGAGCAGCGAATCCAAGTCGCCGTACTCGTTGATCAACTGCGCCGCGGTTTTGATGCCGATGCCCTGGATGCCCGGCACGTTGTCGGTGGAATCGCCGGCCAGCGCCTGCACGTCGATGACCTTGTCCGGCCCGACGCCGAATTTCTCGACCACCTCGGCGGGGCCGATCACCTTGTTCTTCATGGCATCCAGCATGGTGATGTTGCCGTCGACGATCTGCATCAGGTCCTTGTCGGAGGAAACGATGGTCACCTCCATGCCGCGTTTGGCGGCCTCGACGGCGTAGGTGGCGATCAGGTCGTCGGCCTCGTAGTTCTCCATTGAGACGGCCGGCACGTTCATGGCTTCGGTGGCGTCGCGCACCAATTGGAACTGCGGGATCAGGTCTTCCGGCGGGTCCGGGCGGTGCGCCTTGTATTCGGGATAGATGTCGTTGCGGAAGGTCTTGCGGGCGCGATCGAAGATTACGGCGACGTAGTCGGCCTCGGTGTCCTCGATCAGCTTCAGCAGCATCCGGGTATAGATGTAGACGGCGTTGGTGGGCGTGCCGTCGGACCGTGTCATGGTGCGCTGGCGCGTGCCCATGCCGGCGAAATAGGCCCGGAAGATGAAACCGGAACCGTCGACCAAAAACAGATGTTTGGGGGTGTCGGCCATGTCGGGCCTAGTGCCCGGCGTCCAGCGGGGCTCCCTCGGCCAGGACGTAATGGCGCGAGCAGTAGGGGCAGACGATTTCGGTCTTCTCGCCCATCTCCAGGAACACCCGGGGATGGCCGAGCGCGCCGCCGCCGCCGTCGCAGGCGACGCGCTTCGTGGTCACCTCGATGATCTCGTCGGCGAGGGCGGGATTGGCATCGGTCATGGCGAGGGTCCTTGCTGGCGGTGAGCTGCGCGGCACCCGTTTGGGCGCGCGATGGTATCGCCCGATGATACCGAAAGGGCTGCCGGAATCAACGCCGCTTGACAGCCGGGCCGGCGCGCGCGATGCAACGCCATGGCCTATTTCTCCACCACCACGCGCGCCGGCGAGACGCCGGACGACGCCATCGCTATCGAGGGCCTCTCCAAGACCTACGCATCGAGCGGCGCGCAACCGCCGAAGCTGGCGCTCGACGCCGTCGACCTGGTGATTCCTCGCGGTTCCTTCTTCGGGCTTTTGGGGCCCAACGGGGCGGGCAAATCGACGCTCATCAACATTCTCGCCGGCCTGGTCAACAAGAGCGCCGGCAGCGCCAGCGTCTGGGGCTACGACATCGAGCGCGACATGCGCGCCGCCCGGCGCTCCATCGGCGTGGTGCCGCAGGAACTCAACATCGACCCCTATTTCACGCCGCGCGAGATGCTGGAATTGCAGGCCGGGCTCTACGGCATCCCCAAGGGCGCGCGGCGCACCGCCGAGGTGCTGGAAGCGGTCGGCCTTTCCGACAAGGCGGACGCCTACACGCGCTCGCTTTCGGGGGGCATGCGCCGGCGGCTCCTGGTCGGCAAGGCCATGGTGCATTCGCCGCCGGTGCTGGTCCTGGACGAGCCGTCGGCCGGCGTCGACGTGGACCTGCGCCGCCAGCTTTGGACCCATGTGAAGCGCATGAACGCCGCGGGCACGACGGTGCTGTTGACCACGCACTACCTGGAGGAGGCCGAGAGCATGTGCGACACCATCGCCATCATCGACCACGGCCGCCTCATCGCCTGCGAACCGACGTCCGAGCTGCTGGCGCGGCTCGATGCCAAGGAAATGCGCATCACCGTGGACAAGGACCTGACAGCGGTGCCGGCGGAACTGGCCGGCTTCACCGCCGAGTTGCAGGGGCCGAGGCTGATCCGCGTCGCCTTTCCGCCGAGTACCGTCACCAGCGGTCAAATCCTCGCCGCCGTCGGCCGGGCCGGGCTTGAGATCATCGACGTCGCCACGCGCGAAGCCGAACTGGAGGACATCTTCCTCAGTCTCACCGGCCGGCCGGAGGCGGCGCGTTGAGGCTCTCCGTCTTCGCGCTGCTGGCCGTTCTGCTGGCGGCCTGCGCGCCGGCCGTGCATCCGCCGGGCCCGCGCGTCACCGAGCCTAGCTTCACCATTACCGCCTTCACCGCCGCCGACGGGACGGAACTGCCGGCACGTGCCTGGGCACCCGGGGACGGTTCGCCCGAGGCGAATGTACCCAAGGCCGTGGTGCTGGCGCTGCATGGCTTCAACGATTATTCGCTGTTCTTCGACGATCCCGGCGACTTCCTGGCGCAGTACGGCATTTGGTCCTTCGCCTACGATCAGCGCGGCTTCGGCGCCGCGCCCGATCCCGGCAGTTGGGCCGGGGTCTCATCTTACGCCGATGACGCCAGGGACGCGCTCGCGGCGCTCAGGAAGCGCTTCCCCGCAACGCCGCTCTATTTGCTCGGGATGTCCATGGGCGGCGCCGTGGCCATGGTCGCGGCCCAGCGTGGGCTCGACGGGGTGGACGGCGTCATCTTGGTGGCGCCGGCGGTCTGGGGCCGTGCCACCATGCCCTGGTACCAGCGCGCCGCGCTCTGGCTGGGCGCGCATTCCATGCCCTGGCTGACGCTGACCGGACAGGGTCTCGGCATCCTGCCGTCGGACAATATCGAGATGCTGGTGCGGCTCGGCCAGGACCCGCTGGTCATCAAGGAGACCCGCGTCGGCACCATCTACGGCCTGGTCAATTTGATGGACGCGGCGTTGGCGGCATCGCCGAAACTCGCAAGGCCGGCCTTGATTCTTTATGGCGAACGCGATCAAGTCATACCGAAGCGCCCGACGCGGCGCATGCTGGCGAACCTGCCGCAAGGGGTGCGGGTCGCCATCTACGAAGGCGGATACCACATGTTGCTGCGCGATTTGCCGGCGATCACCGTCTGGAAGGATTTGGCCGCCTGGATGGCCGATCCGGCGGCGGCGCTGCCGTCGAAGGCCGACCGGCGCGACGCCATGAAGTTGTTGGGAGAGGAACAATGAACGCAACGCCCATGTTCACGCCCTATTGGTGGGAAGCCGCGCCGCCCGAGCCGCAACCGGTCCTGGATGTGGACGCGAGCTCAGACGTGGTTATCGTCGGCGCCGGCTATGCCGGGTTGTCGGCGGCGCTGGTGCTGGCGCGGGCGGGCCGCAGCGTACAGGTGTTCGATGCCGGTGACCCGGGCATTGGTGCATCCACGCGTTCCGGCGGCATCGCCAGCGGCAACCTCTATCCGAGCATCACCAGCCTGATCAAGAAATACGGTCCCACCCGCGCCACGGAAATGTACGCCGAAGGCGTCGCGGCGCGGGCCGACCTCCGGAAATTCATCGAGGACGAAGGCGTGGACTGCATGTTTTCGCTGTCGGGCCGTTTCACCGGCGCCAGCCGGCCGGAGCATTACGACGGCCTGGCGCGCGACGCCGATCTCCTGAACGAGAACTTCGACCTCGGCGCCAGCGTGGTGACGCGCGAAAATCAGAAAGATGAAATGGGCACCGATCTCTACCACGGCGGCATCATCCGGCCCGACATCGGCGGCCTGCATCCGGCGATGCTGTTGAAGGGCATTCTGGAGAAGACCATCGCGGCCGGCGCCAAGGTGTTGGCCCAAACCCGTGTTGAAGGCATTCGCCGCGAAGGCGAGACGTTCGAGGTGCTCACCACGCGTGGCCACGTGCGCGCCCGCCAGGTCCTGGTCTGCACCAACGGCTACACGGATGGCGGCATTCCGTGGCTGCGCCGCCGCCTGGTGCCGGTAGCGAGCCAAATCCTGGTCACCGATGAGATCTCGCCCAACATGATGGAAACCCTGATGCCGAAGCGGCGCATGGCCGGCGAGACGCGGATCATGAGCAACTACTACCGACCGACGCCGGACGGCAAGCGTATCCTCATGGGCGGGCGCATCTATGATAAGAACGAGCCCGATCAGCCGCTGCCTTACGACCATCTCTACAACCGGTTGACCACGCTGTTTCCGGAAATCGACGGCGTCGGTGTCAGCCACGTCTGGTGGGGCTACGTCGCCTTCCCGTTGGAAAAAGTGCCGCAGCTGGTGGAGCGCGACGGCGTGCTCTACGCCACCGGCTTCTCGGGGTCCGGCGTCGTCTGGGCGCGTTGGTTCGGCCAAAAGGCCGGCTACCGGATGCTCGGTGACGCGGCCGGCGCCAGCGCCTTCGCCGACCGTGTCTTCACCGCCATACCGTTCTACGAGGGCCGTCCCTGGTTTTTGCCGGCGGTCCAGGCCTGGTACGGAATGCGCGACCGACTGGGCGTCTAGGTGCCCCGGCGGCGCCGGGTCCGGCAATGAGTCCGGCCATGAACACGGCCCGCCGATCGCGCCTGGCGCTGTGGGCCGTGCTGCTGGTTGTCGGCGTGCTTTGGGGCGCCACCTTCGTGCTCACCATCATGGCGCTGGACCGGGGCGATCACCCGGTCGGCATCTCGTTCTGGCAGACGGCCGTGGGCGCGGCGATGGTGATTGCTTACAATCTGGCGCGCGGCAAGCGGAGCATCCCGCTCGGCCGGCGTTATCTCGCCTTCTACGTCACTTGCGGAATCCTGGGTACCGCGCTGCCGACGGCGCTGTTTCTCTATGCCGCCGAGCACGTCTCGGCCGGCGTGCTGTCGATCTCCACCGCAACGGTGCCGATGACCACTTTCGCGCTCGCCGCCGCCATCCGCCTCGAGGCCTTTTCCTGGCTGCGCACGGCCGGTCTGGTGGCGGGTTTCGGCGCCGTCCTGATGCTCACGGTTCCCGATACCAGCCTGCCCGATCCCGCCAGTTGGCCCTGGGTGCTGGTGGCGGTGGCGGCGGCGACCTCTTATGCGATGGAAAACGTGGTGATCGGCAGGTTCCTGCCGAAGGGCGAAGACCCCTTCGTCATCCTGTCGGGAATGCTCGCGGCGGCGACGCTGCTGCTGGCCGGCGTGATGGCCGGCATGGACGCCTACGCGGCGCCGGTCTGGCCGCCCCAGAAGGTCGAATGGGCGGTGATCCTGTTGGCGGCGGTGTCGGTCACCGCTTACGGCATGTTCATCTATCTGATCGACGCCGCCGGCGCGGTGTTCGCCAGCCAGATCGGTTATGTGGTGACGCTGTCCGGCATCGCCTGGGGCATGATCGTTTTCGGCGAAAGCCATTCCGGTTGGTTCTGGGGAGCCGTGGCGCTGATGATGGCGGGCCTCACCCTGGTGCGCCCGAAAGAAGACGAGCCGCCGGTCGCCGCCCATCCCGGCGATCATTTGGTCGACCAGACGGGCCGCGGCGACTGAACGGCGGGGAACTTTCCCCTGACATTTCCGGACCGGCGGCGGCCTACGGGTTTTGGGAGCGCCCAAGGGGCGCGGCAGCAAGAAAATTCAAAACGACTTCGGGACGGCGCCCTAGCGCAGCGCGCGGAAAAAATCCGCCAAAAGCACGCCCGCTTCGCTCTCCACCAGCCCGCCGATGACCTCCGGGCGATGGTGGCAGGTGGCATGGTCGAAGATGGTGGCGCCGTGCTCGACGCCGCCGGATTTCGGGTCGTAGGCGCCGAAATAGAGCCTGCGGATGCGGGCCAGCGAGATCGCCGCCGCGCACATGGGGCAGGGTTCCAGCGTCACGTAGAGATCGCAGCCCACCAGGCGGGACAAGCCCGCCTTGGCGGTGGCGCGGCGGATGGCGATCATCTCGGCGTGCGCGGTCGGGTCGGCAAGTTCCTCGACCCGGTTGCCGGCCTGGGCCAGGATTTCGTCGCGGGCGGGATTGACGATGACGGCGCCGACCGGCACCTCGCCGCGCTGGCCGGCGGCGCGCGCTTCGTCGAGCGCGATGCGCATGTAGTCGTTGGCGATCATGCCTCAGCCTGACCGCCGCCGCCGGAACGGTCAAGCCCGCGAGGCTCCTGTACAGCGCCCCCGCGCGGCACTAAAGTGCCGCCCATGTCCGATACCGAACAAAAAACCGACGAAGAGAAGGCCGAGCGCATCGCCAAGGTGATGTCCCGCGCCGGGCTCTGTTCCAGGCGCGATGCCGAGCGCTGGATCGCCGAGGGCCGGGTCAAGGTCAACGGCCAGGTGCTCGAAAGCCCGGCCGTCACGGTCACCGCCGCCGACCAGGTGCTTGTCGACGGCAAGCCGCTGCCGAGCGCCGAGACGACGCGGCTCTGGCGCTACTACAAGCCCGCCGGCCTTGTCACCAGCCACAAGGACGAGAAGGGCCGCATGACGGTGTTCGACAAGATGCCCGCCGACATGCCGCGGGTGATCTCGGTCGGGCGGCTGGACCTGGATTCCGAAGGACTGTTGCTGCTCACCAACGACGGCGAGCTGGCGCGCAAGCTGGAGCTGCCGGAAACCGGCTGGACCCGGCGCTACCGGGCCCGGGTCTACGGCCGCGTCGACGAACGCCAGTTGAAGAGCCTGATGCGCGGCGTCACCGTCGACGGCGTGCGGTACGGCCCGATCAAGGCCACCTTCGACGGCGAGGACGAGGCGCGTAAGGCCAACGCCTGGATCACCGTGTCGCTGGCCGAGGGCAAGAACCGCGAGATCAGGAACGTGCTGGCGCATCTGGGCCTGGAGGTGAACCGCCTGATCCGTACCGCCTATGGCCCGTTCCAGTTGGGCAAGCTGGCGCGCGGCGGCATCGAGGAAGTGAAGGGCAAGGTTTTGAAGGAACAGATCGCCGGCTTCAAGAAAAAGAAGCGGCGATGAGGATCGTCGCCGGCCGCCTCAAGGGCCGCCGCCTGGAGGCACCCGGCGGCAGCGACACCCGCCCGACCTCCGACCGGGCGCGGGAATCGGTGTTCAACGTCATCCAGCACGGCCTCGCGGACTGGGAAGCATCGCTCGACGGCGCTTCCGTGGTGGACGTCTTTTCCGGCACCGGCGCGCTCGGCCTGGAGGCGCTGTCACGCGGCGCGGCGCACGCCACCTTCATCGACAATGCCGGGCCGGCGCTTGCCATGGTCAAGAAGAACGCCGCGCATCTGGGTGTGTGGCGCGAGGTGACGCTGTTGAAGCTCGACGCCACCCGCCTGGCGCCGCCGCCGCTGGCGGCGAAGGCCCCCTGCCAGGTCGCTTTCCTGGATGCGCCCTACGGTCGGGAACTGACCACACCGGCGCTGAACGGCCTGGCGCGCCAGGGCTGGGTCGGATCGGGCAGCCTTTGCGTCGTCGAGATTGGCGCCGACGAGCCGTTGGTCGCCGGCCCCGGCTTCACCCAATTGGACGAACGCGCCTATGGCGCGGCCAAGGTTGTGTTCCTGCAGTACCGCGCCTGAGGTGCGGCGGCCAGGTCGGGGATGCCGAGCACCCTGAGCCTGACGTCGTAGTCCTTCGCCAGTTCCGGCCGGGGCGCGATGTCCCACCACCATTCCTCGCCCTCATAGAGGATCGCCGCCCCGAACAGCGGGTCGGCCTTGTCGATGGGGTGTTCGTTGTCGTGGAAAAGCCGCAGCACCTCGGAGATCAGGCAGACCCGGCCGGCCTGGTGTTGCAGCAAGGCCAGGTGATGGTCGACGGCCGAACGGGCGAAAGCCAGGCGATCGCCGGCGCCGACCCGGGGGGCGTGCGACTCCAGCCGGTCGAGCAACAGCAACGGCAACTGGCTCAGCAGGTTGGCGGAAATCACCAGATCGGCGCCCTGGACCAGCGCGCCGTCCGGTACCGGTTCCGGCACCGGGCCATGTGCCAGATCGAAAACGGCGCGCGCCGCGCCCGATATGTCGGCTTCCACCAGGTGCACGTTGTCGAGCCCCTGCGTCCGCGCGCGGACGGCGAGCGGATGCACCAGGTCGACCAGTTCGACGCGGCGGAAACGCGTCGCCAGGTCGGTGAGCGGAATATCCAGGAGATGCCCCGAGCCCAGCACAACGCAACGCTCATAAGATTGCAGGCCCTCGCCCGCGCGGCGAATCAGGTCCTTGCAGGCGTCCAGGTGCGGCGCCCACCCGGCCTGGCAGCGGCGATGGCGGTAGGCGACGGCGATGCTTTCGCGCACATAACCCATGGCCTTGACCCAAGCGGGCGCCGGGGTGCGCCAATGCTGGATCATCTCGGCCAGCATCAGCGCCGGCCGAACAGCTTCTCGATGTCGGCGAGCTTCAGCTCCACGTAGGTCGGCCGCCCGTGGCTGCATTGGCCAGCCAAGGGCGTCGCCTCCATCTCGCGCAGCAGCGCGTTCATTTCCTCGGCGTTGAGGCGCCGGCCGGCGCGGACGGAGCCGTGGCAGGCCATGGTGGCGCAGACGTCGCCGATGCGGTCCGACAGCGCGATGGCCTCGTCCAGTTCCGCCAGGTCGTCGGCGAGATCGCGGACCAGGCCCTGCACGTCGGTGTCGCCCAGGAGCGCCGGGGTCTCGCGCACGACGACGGCGCCGGCGCCGAAAGGCTCCACCACCAGGCCCATCTCGGCCAGTTCCCCGGCGCGCTGGGCGATGCGCCCCGCGGCGGCCTCGTCCAGTTCCACCACTTCCGGGATCAACAAGGCCTGGCGGGCGACGCCGCGTTCCATCAGCGACGCCTTGATGCGTTCCTGCACCAGGCGTTCGTGCGCCGCGTGCTGGTCGACGATGACGATGCCGTCGGCGGTCTGGGCGACGACGTAGGTGCCGTGCAACTGCGCGCGGGCGACGCCGAGGGGATGGTCCGCCGCCGGCGTCTCGGCAATGTTCTCGTTCGATGCCTCGGTGTCGAGCATCGGTGCCGACGGCGCCGCGTCGAGGCCGGGCAGCGGACTGTTGAACTCGGCGGCGCGCTCCGCCAGGCCGCGGCCGAAGGATTGCGGCAGCGGCGCGGTGCCTGAGCGGCGCGGGAACGGCAGCGGTGCGCCGGCGACGCCCGAGCCCGGCCGGAGCGCGCCCAAGGCCGTTTCCGAGACCGTGGTGGCGGCGCGGTGGCCGGCACCGGCGAGTGCTTGGCGGATGGCGCCGACGATCAGCCCGCGCACCAGGGCGGCGTCGCGAAAGCGCACCTCGGTCTTGGCCGGATGCACGTTGACGTCGACCTGCGACGAGGAAAGCTCCACGAACAGCGCCACCAGCGGATAGCGGTTCGATGCCAAGACGTCGCGGTAGGCGCCCCGGAGCGCGCCGAACAGCATGCGGTCGTTCACCGGCCGTCCGTTGACGAACAGGAACTGCAACTGCGCGTTGCCGCGGTTCAGCGTCGGCAGCCCCGCATAGCCGGTGAGCGCCACCTCCTCGCGCTCGGCGTCGATGGCGAGCGCGTTGTCGGCGAACTCGCGCCCCATGATGCGGCCGAGGCGCGTCAGGCGGGCCTCGAACAGCTCGCCGTTCTCGGGCATGAAATCCAAAAGCCGGCGCTCGCCGTCGGTGAGCGTGAAGCCGATGCCCGGATGCGCCATGGCCAGGCGCTTGACGGTGTCGGTGACGTGGTTCTGTTCGGTGCGCTGCGATTTCATGAACTTGAGGCGCGCCGGGGTGGCGTAGAACAGATCGCGCACCTCGACCCGGGTGCCGGTCGGATGCGCGGCCGGTTCCGGCGCCTGGACCCGGCCGCCCTCGACCCGGATGCACCAGGCCTCCGGCGCGCCGGCCGGGCGCGACGTGATGGCGAGGCGGCTGACGGCGCCGATCGACGGCAGCGCCTCGCCCCTGAATCC
>Ga0070729_10007061_pt1 | contig 10904 bp, 8 predicted proteins | sample tdDd472_FD_66725 | JGI IMG/M metagenome (GOLD analysis project Ga0070729, IMG submission 66725) | Marine sediment microbial communities from the Atlantic coast under amendment with organic carbon and nitrate - tdDd47.2 | ecosystem: Environmental > Aquatic > Marine > Coastal > Sediment | place...
CATTTTCGTTACGTAACCATTTTTGACCTGCAAAACGTGCTGTACGTGGTACTTCATATGTTCGGTTGATGCGGCAAATATTGGTCGCACCAATACCAAAAACATCGTCATCATCGTTAACTGTACCATCGTTACCTGTACTCGCAGTTTGTTCACAGATCAAGTCCCCAGGACCATTTTCAACAAAATATCCTGCATTGTTATATGGTGGAGCTGGACCATCTGTTGTAACTGTGAATGGACGAATTTCTGCAAAGATATCAATACGGATAGTTTTTGAACCAATCGATGGTGGCGCAACGACTAAACTTGCAAGATCGAATTCCACTACGTCACGCAATTCAGGTCCTAAAGGGCCTCCTGCATCAGGGTCAACTGTTTGGGGAGTGACACTAAAACCCGATCCACCTACACCAGATCGGATTTGTGCTTCCGTCAAAATTGTATCACCTGTGAAATCACCTATGTAAGTTATATCCCAAAAATCAGAACCTGTGTCAATAAATATATTGTCTGGGAATGCATCCGCAATGATAGGGCTGATCAAATCTGCAGAAGCGCGTTCTGTTAAGTCCACAAATAATGAGATGGTGATGGCTTCATCTGGTTCAGGGTTACTTGGCATTGTTTTACGGAAATTGACACTAACATTGTCAACTGAGCCAGAAATATCTACATCTGCACAATTTGTATCAGAATCGATAGTGGCATCATTCGGGCCACCATCAACACTTGATGTGGTATACATACAATTTTGAAGGGTTTCACCAATATAGTCGGCACCTTCACCGCCTGTGTCACGAATATTAAACAGTATTTGGAAATCAGTGTTGACTTGAAAATTCATAGGTGCACCAGTGACCCATGATACGCCACCTGTTGCTTCGTCATTTTCAAATATAGTTTGTATACAACGAATATTATTTGGTGTTGCAACGGGGATTGATACTTGCGATGACCCATCAAATGGTGAGCCTGCAACGGTAGTCCAAACTGCTCCACCGGGAGCGGTACGACAAGTTGTTGTTTCTGATGTTCTGATGGTTGCGCGTATCTGAACGATGTCGGAACCGATACTAACTGGATTCCATTCACCCGTTAATATCTGAAAAATCTCTAATGGAAGGTAATCAGGCGTTGCTGGACCGGGATCTACACCGTCATTATCGACAGGCATTTCGTCAATAAATTCTAGTGTATCGGTAGGAGCATTTGAAAACGCTGTGTTTAATGACAGTTCCCAACGTCCAATTCCAAATAAACCGACAGGATTTTGAGCAATGTCCTTATTTGTAGTCGGGGCAGCAACTTCAACATCAAAACCATGCGTATCATTATCATTATCAGTACAAGGACTGACACACGTTTCTCCTGAAATTGTTGTAAGCGTAGAATCTGCTAGATTGTCAATAACACTAGCGAGATTAAACGTAGTGCTTGGGTAGCGGAGGGTGATGTTACGGCAAATACTTCCATTACGGAAGGAAATATTTTCTCCTGTAAATGTCCATGTCACACTAGTGGGTGTATTTGTTCCTGTTGGAGAATACGATACTGCCCCCCCTTCTGCTGGACTGAGAACTTCTGCTCCTGCTGGAATGGTGTCTGTGATACTAAAGTCATTTAAGACATAGTTATCTACATTATTATCTGAGTCTAAACACATCTGATAGACAACAGGTTGATCTAACGCAGGTGTGACGGAGGTTGGCGGAAGAACCCTTACTTTTTCGATACTCCACTGTATATCGGGTGATTCGAGCCCAATCGTTGTTGGTGGTGGAACGGTTCCTGAGTTTGCATCGGATGTGACTGTTGTCGTGACGGATTCTTGATCAACAGCAGGTGGCACATTTTCCGAAAAGTCATAGGCATCATCCCGCACTCGTATTGTTACTGTAGCGGTCTCACTTTCACCTGGATCTAAGCGGGAACCTGCTGCGATAGTCGGGTCGGCATCAGTAAGTGATAGAGTTATAACACCAGTACCTGAAACTGCTGTAAATGTGGCATATGGAGCTCCTGCATCCAGAATAGCAGTGCTCATATCAAACCAATCAGGTAGAGTAACATTTATTTGAAAATTATCACAATTTCCACCAGTTACTGCACCGCAACTGTAACGGATACGGAAAGAAATTTGCTCACCTACAGCAACTGTGTCTGGGGGGAATTCAGGTAAATCAAGTACTTCTACAGTTATGACTGAATCATCTTGCGCCATCACGATATTATTTGCATTAGCGAGAAACAGAGCTGCAAATAATGTAATGAGAATAATTAATTTTATCAAATGCCGATTGATTTGTTCATACAAAAATGTGGTTGTGTTACACATTATCAATAGTCCTTTTATAGGGGTGATACAAGAACTGGTATTGGTATATTTTAACAGCTATTAAGCTTTCAAAGCACAAAGATAAATCAATAAAAAATTGATTCATCTTATATAATTATAATGTTTTATATCAATATAATAGATTGTAGGTTTGAAGCCGTTAGAATTATCCTACTATCTCTTAACTCTAAGAATAGCATGATGGGAATTTACTCGCAATATAAGAGATGTAATGGGTTGTTGATATTTACCTAAATACAGGTGTTTGAGAAGTCATATTTAACATTCTAAGTAAAGCAATCACTACTCCATTGAAAAGTCTGAATATCCATGAAGAAGCATAGTTTCAAGATATGTCGAAGTACGTGACCAGTCATTTTGGCAATGAGGCGTGTCTGAAGTCCGACTCAAGTAACTGTCACGGCATTACGTAACACAATTGATACCATCTTAAGCGACTCAGATTACAAGTTAACGCCCTCAAATATCGTCAAACACTAAAGGATACAGATAGGTTATGAACGATCAGTATCTCTAATTGAGGACTACCCTTTGAGCCCATGATCGTTTAATATGGTCAAAATCGAAGACGTTGAACAGGAACTTTAGCCTAAGTAGTGCATAGGATTAAGAAGGAAAGAGTAATGGGATTTTATACGGGATATATCCCCCCTATCTATAAAACAGACAACTTCATCTTCAAACCACTTACACCAGAATATACCCAACTCGATTATGATGCATTGATGGCAAGCAAACTATCCCTTCGCGCTTGGAGTGGTAGCTCATGGCCTAGTGATGATTTCACGCTTGACGATAATCGTTTTGATTTACAAGGTCATGCAGATGAATTTGAGTCGGGTGAAGGTTATGCTTATACGATCCTTAATGCCGACGAATCACGGGTTGAAGGTTGTTTTTATACTAATTCGTTCGTTGAGACATTGGAACGATTCGGCGTAGACGCTATTAGTCAAGCAGATGTCACACAATCGGATGTGATCGTTCGCTTTTGGATTCGTGAAGAACGGTTAGACGAAGAAGCAGATTTACTGAACATGATTATCAAGTGGCTAAAAACAGATTGGGAATTCCCCAACATCTATTTTGCAACCAATACTAAAAATCAGCGCCAAGCTAAATTGTTTGAAGATGCCAATATGGAAAAACAATTTGAATGGTCATTTGGCGAAGTAACATGGGTCCAATATTTGCTATAAGCGAATGTAAAGAAGCTGGCTTCCCTATCCTCAGAAAACCAGCACAATACCATTATTCGATACTATCGACCACATCTTCGGCAGCACGCAGACCACTTTCAATTGCGCCATGAACTGTTGCAAAATTTCGTGGATGGGTTGCTTCACCGGCAAAAAATAGCACATCTTCAACCGATTCACCCAATATTTCATTTAGACCGTCCCCATCAACAGGAACATACGAATACCCCATTAGCGAATAGGGATCACGCCCCCATGCTATAAATTTCCCTTCAACCAAATGCTCCGCTAAATTATCCATATCAAACATTTCTTCAAGGTCGCGTAAACCCGCCGCAATCACTTGTTCATCGGTCATCCCCTCAAATCGCACCGCATGTTTACCACCGATCAAAGCTGTCAAAATCGGTAACTCATCATCGCGTCCGATACCCGGTCGCCACCAAATTTGCGTATCCAGTGTTGTATCTACGGATTCCATTTCCTCATCCCAAAAAGGCCTATCAAATTTCAAGATGAGTTTATCAACGTGCCCTGCACCCAAGCGAGTAATGGCATCGAGTTTCTTAGGTGGTAATGGTGGCGAAAAGGTCACTTGATTCGATTTAAGTACCCCAAGTGGCAATGTGATAACAACCTTATCCGCATCAATAATGTCTCCATTAGCAGTTGTAATCTGAACACCATTACTGTTCCAAGTAATCGCTGTAACAGGTGTATTCAAACGAATGTCTAGTTCTTCTGCCACCGCGTTCATCAAAGCAGAATACCCCTCTTCAAGCACAAAATCACCATTTCCATCACCAGCGCCACTTGCTAAAGCAAAACCTTGCACACTCAATTCATCAAGATTCGCCCCATACTCATTGGCTGTCTTATTATCCAGTAAGCGACGTACTTCTGAATCGGCTAAATCTTCATAATCTTCTTCATATTCGTCTAATAACGCTTTTATAGTCACATCATCATTATCTTCATCGACCCATTCTTGTATCAGTGTTCCGATGAGAGTCTCAATATCTCCATTAAAATCATACTCGTCCGCAAATTCTTTTTCTGTCCATAATTCACCTGCAAAATAGATGTAGCCGTCACCATCATTGGCATCTAGTGAATCTTGACCGTATTCTTCTAGTATATCCCACGTAACAACCTCACTACCGTGGACAAACTCAGCCCCTAATTCGATGGGATAAGGCGCAAGATCATAATCTGTAAACGCACGTCCCCCAACCCGATTCCGTGCTTCAAGGATTGTCACATCAAAACCTTCCTCGTCAAGCATATATGCTGTAGCTAACCCCGCCGCACCCGCCCCGATAATAACGACCTTAAGCGATTGAGCCTGAATACGACGTGGTGAAAATCTTACGCCAATGCCCAATATTGCCATGGTCCGCAAAAAATCTCGCCGCGAGAATTGTTTAATTTTAGTCATTGTGAATCTGTCCTTCTGAGAGGGAAAGTTGCTTGGTTCGATAATATTAATCTTAGCATAAGTTTTTGCTGGTAACATAAAGCATAATCCTAAATTTACTATTCGGATTATGAGCACATTTGAGTTATCATTTATCCAATAGGATTCACATTGAGGAGTGTTAGTAATATGCTATCATGGCGTTTGTGGCAAACCTTAATCGAGCCAGCATATAAAAGTCCGATATTTAAGCGTATCATCAATGAACGCCGTCCATACGGTACTGAGGATACCACCCTCAAGATTCCGCGCTATATGAAAATAGTCATACTTGCGCTGACGGTATTAGCGATTATAAACTCTCCGTATATCCTTTTATTGTTGTTTCAAATTCCCGCCATTGCAATTATGTTGATTGTACTAACGCCCTTGTTATTACCCTATATCATCATGATATACGGTAGTTTTCTGGTATCTAAAATTACTACGATGGTTCACAAAGAAAAACGACAATATACCTATGATTTACTTTGTGCATCACCGGATGGCGCATTACGGTCTAATTGGATATTAGCTACTGGCATCATCCATCGCGGAGACTGGTTCTACTGGGTCGAAGCTCTCGGTCATTTTATGTATCGCGTTGGTCAAGTTGTCTTACTTATCTTTGCTGGCTTCACGTTACTCGTGTTGCTATTTAGTGAAACACCGCCTTATATTGAATCGCTTCAGACACTCGTCAATTTATCACTTGTCGTAGGGTTATACTATTCAAGTCTGATGCAGACATTTGTACTTATTCTGCTTGTTGGGCTATATGCTACCAGCTTTGACTTAAGCCAGCGTGACTCAAACGTCATTGGGTTGCTAACCTATACCATTCTTCAGATTCTCCCATATCTAATCGCTGTCACACTCTTTCTTGTCTTACATACCTTAATCCCCAATCCACATCCAGCTGCTGCAATTGGACGTGATTGCATTGTCTTAGGCAGTATCTACGCAATTCAGGAATTGAATATCATTTTCGTCTGGTATCAACTGACAAAACGTTTAAATGCGACAACTTCTATTTATACTGTGGGGAGAATCGCCCCCTTACACAGTTAAAATAATGAGTATTTAGGATTATTCGGCTGATGGCTGAGGAGATGGTGGTAGCATTCTGAGATGAGCCATACCATAAGCAGTAAACATCGTGATTAGGGTCATAGAAATCACTAAGGCTCCAGCACGAGGAGTATTCCCGACAATAATCCATGTCACCATCAGACTCACCACCGAAATGATTTGCCGTTTGAAAACCAGAGACAAAAATACATATCGTTGAAAGATAGATAAGTCAGGGGTTAGGCGTACAAAACGAGAGAAAATCGGGAATTGGTCAAAATCTTCTTGATACACCACTTCAGCAATCAACATTGCCGCCATGCTGTACAATATACCAAGAAAAATATTCATAATCATAATTACCTGTGCCAATGGTGAATCTGGATTTGCCATAATAAAGGCTTCCAAGACGATCATTACAATCGACAACATGGACAGCAAAAGATAAGCCGCATACATGATACGGCTCTGAACAGTAATATAGGTGTCTTTTACGGTTGTTTGCATAACCTTCCCTGTCAAGAATTAATCAAACTGATATACCCAAATATCGCGTCCATCACAGCGCGTATTTGCGTCCCGTCCCGTTAGACCAATCCCAAAATATCCATCCCGTTCACTGATTTCATGATCAAAAAATATACTCTTACCATCCAAAAAGACAGTGAGTTTATTATCAACCGCAACAATCAGCACGTGATAAGACTGTGTAAAATCTAAATCTAGTACACGTCCATCAATGATCTCAGTACCTGAATCATCAAAATCGAAATAAGCGAATGATCCACCATCATTAATCAGCGAAATCTCTAAATATCCCGTAGATATATCACCAGTGGATTGGACGCGGCTCATGAGCCCACAGCTTTCAAAGTCGTCCGCTGTACCAGAATTAAATGTTAGTTCACCTGCCATGACGATATTTGTGTTCTTTGACGCGCTCGCCAAAGGTGTAAACCAATCACCACTACCTGTAAACCAAGCATGGTCTTCGGTAAACAATAAACTTCCACCATCAGGAACGAGACCTAATTCTTGAAGTTCTGCAATCACATCCGCAGGTTCACCATTGGCATTACTCAGGGTGATCGGTTCGTCCCCTGTTACGGTAATAGACGCAACGTCAGCCGACATATTGTAGATTGATAGCATAATTGAACCCATAGCATAGGTTGAATCATCGAATAAGAGTATCTCTTCACCATCAAGCGAGGCACTTATCACAGAATCTTGTACAGTGACACTCAACATCACCCACTCGTCCAACGGAAAATCATCAGTCGTTGCCTCATCCATAATGAGTACATCACAATCAGCATCGACAGTCGCTAGATCAAAATAATCATCAACACCCGAATAACCAACCCAATATCCACCAACACACGCTTCATCGTCTGGCAGAGTTCGCACTCCAATACCAAAATAATCGTCGCCAGAGAATCGGACATTAAAATCTACGACGTAATTCGTCCAATCATCATAGCCAATGAACAAGGTTTCCTCAAATTCTTCATCATTGGCTACTCCACGTAAAATCGTGGTTTCCTCACCGTCTATATCAACTGATACGAGTTCCCAACCTTCAGTAAACCCTATCTCCTCAGGGATTTCTCCATCGGAAAAATCAACCTCTAATATGGGAAGCGTATCTTGCGCGAATACACTCCCAAAAGATATTAGAAATACCATAAGTGCAAAAGTTAAAGTTTTAAATGTCATCATATTATGCCTCTCAATGGAGATTTATGAACCGATATTTTGTCGTTATTTCGCCATCAGACAGCAAAACGATGAGGAAAATAAGCCTATTCACCCATTTTATCATTGTATCGACCTCTCGTAAGTTAAGAGTCCGTTTAATCTAATTATGGCTACGATTCAATTCTTGTTGATAGGTTTCGGGGGTATCAATATCAATGATTACACCATCATCATCGGTTTCGATAAATTTCAAAAATGCTTTATTCGCTTGGATCACATCACGGGGTGCGCCATCGGCAGGTAAATCGAGCATAGCTTGCCAGAAGGTCTTACCCAACAAAATCGGATGTCCGCGTTGACCTTGATAGCGAGGCGCAAAAATATGGTGAGGTCGATAATTATCGTTCATCGACTGAATAATAGATTGTGGAATACGTGGCATATCGGCGGGGTTAATAAATGTAGCGACAACTCCATCAGGCATAGCGCGTAACCCTGTTTTTACGGACGACAAGATTTCACCCGTTGCATAATCAGGATTATGGACACATTCAACAGGTAATCTAGCAACCGTTTCTTGCACACGGTCTGCATCACGCCCCGTCACAATGACTATGGGGCTAATATCGAGTGCTATATATTTCGAGACCACATGCGTCAAAATCGGTTTATCATCTGTCCACGGGAGCAAAATTTTAAAGTCACCCATCCGTGACGAAAGACCCGCCGCCAAAATAATTGCTCCGATACGATTACTCATTTGGTGTTGCATTTCTAGGCATCGGTCTATCGGGGATATCTTGGAGTAAGCCCCCATGTCCCATCGACACAAAATTGGCACGAGTTAAGCGTTCACCCGTGAGTAGGCGCGGTAAAATCCAATCAACCACATTTGTCTTAGCCGACTTGACACAACCGGGAGCACCGACAACCGGAACTTCGCCAAGGTAGCCCATCATCAGCAATGAACCGGGGTCAACAGGAACACCATGTATGGTCAAGCTTCCACCTGCTCTGGTCAATGCCGATGGTACAACATCATCCCGATCCATAATCGCAGATATACCTGCAACGATTATCATATCTACACCAGTCTGTGCTTGAATCGCTTCGGCAATCGCAGTTTCATTATGCAAAGCAAAAACTGGCTCAAGCAAAATACTACCCCAACCCTCGATACGATTTCGCACAGGTTCGTGAAAGCTATTCATCAAACGGGTACGGGTTGGCTCTGTGCCAGAAACAATCAGTGCAACTCGTTTTTGTTCAAGCGGACGCACACTTAATATTGATCGCGTCGCTTCAGCAATTCTTTCCACATCAATAACACGAGCTTCTGGAATACCAAATGGTATAACCTTCACCAGTGCTACCATTTCACCTTCATTCACCACCGTATACTCACGTAGGGTTGCAATCGTAATGCCATCATAAGTATTGTTTATCAATTCCAGCGCAGGTACATTGACATGAAAAACACCTCGTTGGGTCGCCGTTAAATTTGCACGTCCAACACCGGGGGTACGCATGTTGATGTGTTCGCCTTTGATCGCTGATCCAATACGCTCAGTAGCAACATCTTCGTGCAAGTCAGATACACTTAATTGTGCGACAATCACCGTTTCTAAGTTATGTTGACGTAAGATGGCAATATCTTCATTCACTAGGATATGCCCCTTATTAAAGATCATCTTGGCGTTGGCATCATATAATTTGTGTGCCAAAATCGCCCCAGCTGACTCCTCTATCGGTATCGCCCCAAATTTCATTAGAGGACTCCGTTACGGACAGCCACGATTTCTGCAAGGATACATAACGCAATTTCTTCGGGTGTACTTGACCCAATATCAATACCAATCGGGGTACGAATCTGCTCAATCAATTCATCGGAGATACCCAATTCTTTCAACCGTGCGACCCGCTTGGCATGGGTACGGCTACTGCTCAAGACACCGATATAAGGTAGATTGGCAGGTAACGCTGTTGTAAGTGCTTTATCATCAATTTTGGGATCATGTGTCAATACCGCTAGATATGTGTTGCGATCAAGCCCAAGTTCAGGCAAGGCTTTATCAGGGTAGCTATGCATAATATTTGCAACAGTTGGAAAGCGTTCTTCAGATGCAAATGCCGAGCGGGGATCAATAATCGACACACGAAATCCAACCATCTGCGCCATTTGTTGTAAGGGGATGGATACATGCACACCACCAATTAAAATCAGATGAGGGCGCGAGGCTTGAATATCGACCATCACACGGGTTTCGCCCATTGTTGTCATGCCTGATTTTTTTGCAGATTGAGCGATTTCTGTCATCGAGGTAAGAATTTCATCAGTGATCTTTGCAGTTTGATACAGGACATTACTTTGTCCGTCAAATAATACTTTCTCACCGATAGACTCCCCTTCAAGGAAAGTGACTGTCACAGCATATTCATCAGATTGTGCCAGTTTTGACGTTTTTTCCCACCATGTTTTATCAAGTGGTTCAACATAGACTTCGATACTTCCGCCACAGGTCAAGCCAACTTCCCAAGCGGTATCATCCGCAACACCAAACTTGAGCAAACGTGGTTTACCGTCTTTTAATCCAGCAACACCCTCTTCTACTACAGCCCCTTCAACACATCCACCACTGACTGAGCCAATCATCGCCATATCGGATGTAATACCCAGCTTTGAGCCTTCTCCACGCGGTGCAGACCCCCATGTTTTGACAACCGTTGCTAATGCGATTTTACGGTTGCCATCGATCCATTGGTTCATCATCTCTAAAATATCTAGCATAGATCACTCTCACTTTTGATTAATCGCGGACTTAAGCATCCAACTGAAACAAATCGGCATCAGGAATTGGCTCACCGTCATAAGCCAATATGATTTGGTCACGCATGATACCTGCCTGTTGTAATGCTTTGAACAACTTTTTATCCGTCATGTCTTCTTCGATAACAACAAGATTTTTAACAACCCGTGCCAACACAACAACGCCAGCAACATCTGTTCGATTCGGATAATCAACAGCATTCACTGCATATATACCTTGCTTATCATCAAGTATCGCGATCAACAATATATTTGCACCCCGCCCGCCCGCCCGCAGCATATTTTTCAACT
>Ga0070729_10007063_pt1 | contig 10902 bp, 10 predicted proteins | sample tdDd472_FD_66725 | JGI IMG/M metagenome (GOLD analysis project Ga0070729, IMG submission 66725) | Marine sediment microbial communities from the Atlantic coast under amendment with organic carbon and nitrate - tdDd47.2 | ecosystem: Environmental > Aquatic > Marine > Coastal > Sediment | place...
CCATGGCGTCGGGCAGCCAGGTCTGGAGCGGGAGCTGGGCTGACTTGCCGACCGCTCCACCGAGCAGCAGCAGGGCTACAGCGAGGGCCATCCCCGATCCCAACTCCCAGTTGTCCGCAGCCCATGCCATCGCCCTTTGGATGTCGAGTGTGCCGGCGTGTTTGTAGAGCAGCAGCAGAGCGACGGCCATGGCTGTGTCGCCGATCCGGGTGACGATGAACGCCTTGCGGGCTGCCGCGCCGTTGGCGGGGTCCTGGTACCAGAAGCCGATGAGCAGATAGCTGCACAGCCCGACGCCCTCCCAACCCAGATAGAGGAGGAAGAGGTTGTCGGCCAGGACGAGCATCAGCATGAAGGCCACAAAGAGGTTCATATAGGCGAAGAAGCGGCTGAAGGCCGGGTCGTCGGCCATGTACCCGGTCGAGTAGAGGTGGATCAGAAAGCCCACGAAGGTCACCACGAAGATCATGACCAATGACAGGCCGTCCAAAACGAGGCTGAAACCGATTTCGAAGGACCCGACGTGGATCCAGGTCCAGAGCTTGTTTTCGATGATCCCGCCCGCCGGAGGGTGTCGGAGAAAGCAATAGGCGGTGCACATTGTCGTTGCCGCTGCCAGACCCACCGACCCGGCGCCGACGAGGGCGGACCATCTTCTGGGGATTTTCGCGCCGAAGAGGGCGAGTACGAGGAAACCGACGGTCGGTAGGACGGGTATCAACCAGAGCGGCGGTGGGCAGAGAATATCGACCATCTCAGCCCCTCATGGCGCTCACCGCGTCACCGTCCAAATTGCTGACTCCGCGAGAGACCCTCAACAGAAGGGCGAGCCCAACGGCGACCTCGGCCGCCGCCATGACCAGGATGAAGATGAACATGACCTGGCCGTCCGCCTCACCCCACCGGGCGCCGGCGATCACGAAGGCCATCCCCGCTGCATTGAGCATGATCTCGATGGACAGGAGTTGGAACAGGAGATTGCGGCGGACGAGCACGCCGATGAGACCGATGACAAACAGCCCGCAGGCGACCAGAAGACCGTGTTGCAGGAGAATCTCGGCCATCACTTCTCCTCTTCCGAAGGTCTCGCCTGGGATCCGAGATAGAAGGCGCCGACGAGTCCCGCCAACAGCAGGAACGAGGCCAACTCAACCCCGATGAGATACGGCCCGAACAAGGAAAGGGCGACCTCCTTCGGCCCCACTCCGGGTCCGCCCGTGACGGCGCCTCCACCCCGGAGGGCAACAATCGTCAGCTCGAAGAGAAGGGCAAGAGCCAGAAAGCCGGGACCGGCCCACATCATTGGTTTGAGAAGCCCCGCCTCCTCTTCGGTGGATCGTTTTCCGAGGTTGAGCATCATCACAACGAAAATGAAGAGCACCATGATCGCGCCGGCATAGATGATGATTTCAAGCACCGCAGCGAAGGCTGCGGCCAGACTCATGAAGATGGCGGCCACGGCCAGCAGCGATACGACCAGGTAGAGCAGGGCGTGGAAGACATTTCTTCTACTGATTGCCAGTGCGGCGGCGAGCAGCGCGATCGCAGATGAAAAGTAGAACAGAAAATTCATGATTCCTCTGTTTGACCTATGGCATCAGATCCCGCACATCGACGGGCGGATCCTCGCCGTCGGCCTCTCCCTTGTCCTTGCAGTCGATGGCGAGACCCGCGACACGATAGAAGTTGAAGTCCGGGTACTTGCCCGGGCCGTTGATCAGAAGGTGCTCCTTCTCATAGATGAGGTTCTGACGTTTGTACTCGCCCATCTCGAAATCGGGGCTGAGCTGAATGGCATAGGTCGGACATGCCTCCTCGCAGTAGCCGCAGAAAATGCAACGGGAAAAGTTGATTCTGAAGAACTCCGGGTAGCGTCGACCGTCCGTGTCCTCGGTGGCCTGAAGCGCAATGCAGTCCACCGGGCAGGCCGCGGCGCACAGGTAGCAGGCGACACAGCGTTCTTGGCCGTCCGGATCTCGACTCAAGATGATCCGACCCCGCCAGCGAGGCGCGATCGCCGGCCGCTCCTCGGGGTATTGAACCGTCTCCCTCCGCCGGAAGGCGTGGAGAAAGATATGAGCCATGGTCTTGAGGGAGTTGAGGATCGCCTTCATAGAAGGACCACCGCTCCGGTCACCAAGACGTTGAGCAGCGCCAACGGCAACAACACCTTCCATCCATACGACATGAGTTGATCGAATCGGGGCCGCGGCAGAGATGCCCTGAGGAGGATGAAGACGGCGATCACCACGAAGGTCTTGAGGAAGAACCAGACGATCGGCGGCAGAAACGGTCCTTTCCAGCCGCCGAAGAACAGGATCACCGTCAGACAGGAGATGAGGGTCACTCCGAGATATTCACCCACAAAGAACATGCCGAACTTCATCCCCGAGTATTCGGTGTGGTATCCCGCCACCAACTCGGCTTCCGCTTCGGGCATGTCGAAGGGCACCCGCTTGGTCTCTGCGACGCCGGCGACGAAGAAGACCAGAAGTCCCAAAAACTGAGGGACGCAGTTCCAGAGTCCGGACTGAGCCTCGACGATGTCGATCAGGCTGAAGGAGCCGGTAAGTACGACCACCCCCATGAGACTGATTCCCATGAAGACTTCGTAGCTCACCATCTGCGCCGCGGACCGCAGTCCGCCGAGCAGAGCGTATTTGTTGTTCGAAGCCCACCCGCCAAGGACCGAGGCGTAGACCGTCATGGATGACATGGCGAGGATGAAGAGAAGCCCGACGTTCAGATCGACAACCCAGATATCGGGGCTCAGGGGCACCACCGCGAAGGACATCAGCACCGCGATCATGATCGCCACCGGGGCAAGCACAAAGACGAAACGGTCCGCGAACGGCGGAATCCAGTCTTCTTTGAAGAAAATCTTGATCATATCGGCGATGACCTGAAACAGACCGAATGGTCCGACACGGTTGGGACCATAGCGGTCCTGCCAGAGAGCCAGCAGTCGTCGCTCGTACCAGATCAGGAACGCCGCCAGCGTCAGCATGATCCCAAGGACCGTGACGATGTTGATCAGGGGTCCGAGGGTGGAACTCATCGCGGCCCCGTGAGCTTTACCCACTGCGGATTTGCAAGGGTCGGAAAACCGGGAAGGCCGCTCGGCACGCCGGCGCATCCTTGCGCCAGTCCGACCCCGAGTTTCAACGGGAGATGATGCACCTGCCCATCCAACTCAACCGCCAGGGTGTCACCGTTTTCGACGCCGAGGTCTTGACAATCATCCGGACCGATCACGACATAGGGCTGCGGAGCCTGCTCGGCGATCCCCGGCGTCTCGAGACTCAGGGGTTCGGATCCGAAGAGGTGATACATGGGGATGAGCAGCCACTCCCCGGGTCTTTGCTTGAAGGCTTCGGGAAGTTCGCCGAAATACTGATGGTCCCCGTTCGATCCGTGGTCAAAGAGGCGGACACCGGGGTCACCGTCTCGGAGAGAGCCGCCGATCTCTTCTTGGAATCTGTTGAGCGATTGCACCGAGTTCCACCCCGGAGACCAGTACCGGGTGATCAGCGGGGACGGGGGCGGACCGGGGGTTCCTTCCATCGAGAAGGCAAGCGGGGATCCTGGATCATCCGGCGGCTTGGGCTCACTCACCCCACGATGTGCTTGGGTGGCGGTCCTCCCGCTGAAGCGATGAGATTGGCGCGGCACCCGTTTCAGAGGTGAGGAACTCGAAAACGGCCCATCGAGATCGGTGATCGAACCCAGGGACGGGGTTTCGTGCGCCAGTGATCGAGCGACCTCGCCGGAGCTCGTCCAGGCTATCGATTCGATGGCTCCCGTGAGTTCACCAATTTGACGGAGCCATCGCCAGCTCGCCTGGATGTCATCTTCCGGCACGAAGACCTGATAGAAACGCTGCGCCCGGCCTTCATTGTTGACGACTGTGCCGCTGCACTCGGCGAAGGTTGCCGTCGGAAGCACGATGTCGGCAAGGTCGGTGAGTTCGTTCTCCAGATGATCCAGGGCCACGACATGGTCAGCCTTGTCCAGGAACGTGGTAATGAGGTCGTTGGGGCCCCGTCGGAAGAGGTCGTTTTCGAGGACAATGACCGTGTCGGCCTCCCCCTCGGTGACCACCGCCATCGCCTCGGTGAGATTGCCCGCCTCGAGCAGTCCCATGCCCACAGAGTTGCAGTCCGGCGCGACCAGACAGAGGGCGGTTGCGGGGTTCTCTCTGCTTAGCGCCGTGGCGATGTTGGCGGCGGCCCGGAGAATCGACTCGTCCCGTGAACCCAGACCGGCGATGACCAGCGGAGCCGTCGCTCCCTTGAGGGCCGAGGCCGCGACTTCCGCCAGGGAGGTGAGATTGTCCGCCAGATCCGTCACTCCCGGAGCGCCGGGGTCGATGTGCGCGGCGATGGCGAATCCAAGGCGTGCGGTGTCCTGCGGAGCAGTACGGCAGACCCCCGTCGCAATCTCGTCCAGCGCCGTTTCCGAGGGCGTTGCGACAAAGAGGGGTCCGCGGTCGTCACCGACGACGAGGCGAACGACGGCGTCGTTCCACTGAGGGATTTTCAGGTCCCAAGCCCGGTGTTTGACGGTGTTGAGCACCGCCTGCCGGAGGGCGAGATCGAGGAGGGGTGCGGTGTTGGTCACATCCTCGCCGAGGATCAAGACGGCGTCGGCGCGCTCGACATCGCGAAGCGAGGGGGCGCGGGCCGGTCCGTTGCTGAGAGTATTGACCAAAGTGGAAACCAGTAGCGCTTCCGTTTTTTCGACGCCGACAAAGAAGTTCTTCGGACCGACCAGCGTTCGCAGGGCATGGTTGGCCTCGAGCGAGGCCCTCGGTGAGCCGATGCCGATCGCGCGGTTGCTGTCCTCGAGCAACGCGGCCACGTGTTCGGTGGCTTGAGTCGCCGAAACAGGACTCGTCCGCTTTGTGCCGGGATCTCGGATGACGGCTTGCCGGATCCTTCGGGGGCTGTTGACGAACTCGTAGCCGAAGCGGCCGCGGTCGCACAGGAAGTAGCGATTAACTTCGCCGTGATATCGGTTTCGGATGCGCCGGAGCGTGCCGTAGCGTTCGCCGGGAAGGGTGTTGCACCCGAGGCCGCAGAGCATGCACACCGATGGCGCGGTCTGCAGATCCCACTTGCGGGTGGGGTGAGCCTTCGAGGTCTTGTCGGTGAACACCCCGGTCGGGCAGATCTCCGCCAGGTTCCCGCTGAACGGGTTCTCGAGGGTTCCGTCCTCGAACCGGCCGAAGTAGGTTCTGTTGCGGGAGCCGAAAACGTTGAGGTCCTTGCCACCGGCGTACTCCCGATAGAACCGAACGCAGCGGTAGCATTGGATACACCGGTTCATCTCGTGGTTGAGGAACGGGCCGAGATCCTGGTTTCGAAAGGTCCTCTTGTTGAATCGATGGGTACGATGGTTGTGGCCCGTCATGATCGTCATGTCCTGGAGATGGCACTCGCCACCCTCATCGCAGACCGGGCAATCGTGCGGATGATTGGTCATGAGCCAGCCGACCACTGCGCCTCGGAACTCCTTCGCCTCGGGATCGTCGATGGAGATCCTCAACCCTTCGGCGACCGGGGTCATACAGGCCATGACGATCATGCCGTCGTCATCCTTCTCGTCGCGGAACTGTTTGACCGCGCACTGCCGGCAGGCTCCCACGGAGCCGAGCGCGGGGTGCCAGCAGAAGTAGGGAAGGTCGTACCCGAGGTTGAGGACAGCCTGCAGCAGGTTGTCCTCTGACGAGACCTCACGGGCTTCGTCTTCGACGTAGATGGTCACCATCAGTCCCACGGGCACTTTCCTTCGCTGATATGCGTTTCGAAATCGTGTCTGAAGAACTTGAGCGCGCTCTTGAGGGGATCCATCGCACCGGGAGCCAATGCACAGAAGGTGTATCCCGGCCCCAGGAGCCTGCAGTGAAGATCCAAAACCTCGAGGTCTTCGGGTCGGCCCTCCCCCTTTTCGATTGCCTCGAGTGTCCTTTCCACCCAGGGCAGACCCTCCCGGCACGGCGTACACCAACCGCAGCTCTCCTGGGCGTAGAAATGTTCAAGGTTGTGGAGCAGTCCGACGGGACAGGTCTGGTCATCGAGGATGATCATCGTGCCCGTGCCGAGACGGCTCCCGGCTTGTTCGATGTGACCGTAGTCCATCGGTAGATCAAGGTGTTCATCAAGAAGAAAAGGAGTCGATGTGCCACCGGGCAGCAGGCCTCTGAGCTGCACGCCGTTCGACATTCCTTTGGCATGCTCCTCGATGATCTCCCGGATCGGTGTGCCCATCGGGAGCTCGAAGATGCCGGGTTCTTTCACCTTTCCGCTCACCCCGTAGAGTTTGGTTCCACCGTCATCGGTCAGGCTCAGATCACGGAACCACTCCGCCCCGTTGCGAACGATGTGCGGAACGTTGCACAGCGTCTCGATGTTCTGAACGATGGTGGGCTTGCCCCACAGCCCCACGAGCGGCGGAAATGGAGGTTTGGCCCGCGCCCTGGCCGGCCTGCCTTCGAGCGAGTTGAGAAGGCCGGTTTCCTCCCCGCACATGTACCTCCCCGCACTCCCGTGGATGTGCACCCTCACGTTGAAGCCCGAACCGAGGATGTCGTTGCCGATATAGCCGGCTTGTCGTGCTTCCAAGGCGGCCGCTTTGAGGTTGTTGAACGCCGGGTGGTAGGCCCATCTGATAAAGACGTAGGCAAGGGTGGCCTCGATGGCGTATGCCGCGAGAATCACGCCCTCCAGGAGTTGGTGTGGGTTGCCTTCCATGAGGACTCGGTCTTTGAACGTGCCGGGCTCCATCTCATCGCCGTTGGCCACCAAGAACCTCTGGGTTGATGTTTCGTCCTTCTTCGGCACGAAGCCCCACTTCATTCCGGTCGGAAAGCCTGCGCCGCCCCGGCCCCTGAGGTTGGACGCCTTGATTTCTTCGATCACTTCGCCGGGTGTCATTTCGTGGAGTGCTTTGCGCAGGGCCGAGTAGCCGCCTTTGCTTTCGTATTCGCGCAGTCCCAACGGTTCTCCCCCGGGTCGGATGTCTCGGGTGAGCGGGGTCTCGGCAGCCGTCATGAGTCCGGGTTTCCGTAACCGCTCAGGATCTCATCGACAGCCTCGAGTGTGAGGGGTCCATAGAGAGTCTCGTCGATCATCATTGCGGGTGCGCGGTCGCACGCTCCGAGGCAGGGGATCGTCAACAGGGTGAAACGGTTGTCCGCGGTGGTCTGTCCGAGGTCGATCCCGAGCCGTCGCCGGAGGTGGTCGAGCACCCTGTCTTTTCCGAGAATCCAACAACTTGCGCTGTCACAGAGCAGGATGACGTGTTTGCCGACGGGCTTTCTGAAGATCAGGCTATAAAACGTGGCGACACTTTCAAGGCCACTGACGGTCATGCCGAGCATGGGGGCGAGGTCCGCGAGATTCTCGTCGCTGACGTAGCCTCGCTGTTTTTGAATGAAGTTCATGGCCGCGATGCAGACCGATCGAGGTGTCTCCTCCTTCCGTTTGCCGTCCTCGACGGCTTCGATTTCTTCTGGACTGAGCATGACGCTCTTCCTCCTCGGAGTCTGCTGTAAAAAAACCTAGCGATCCACGTCCGCAAGTACAAAATCGATGCTTCCCAGAGTCGCCAACAGATCGGCGACCATGGCGCCGCGGCTGACAGATGGGATGGTCTGCAAGTGGGCAAAGGACGGCGCTCTGATTCGCGTCCGGTAGGAGCCGGTCGAACCATCACTGATCAGGTAGAACCCCATGAGACCCTTTGGCGCTTCGGTGCCCTGGAAAACTTCACCGGGGGGAATGACGGGTCCCCAGCTCACTCCCACGAAGTGGTGGATGAGCGTCTCGATATCTTTCATGGTGAGCGCCTTTTTGGGGGGCATGGTCAAGGGGTGGTCCGCCTTGACGGGTCCTTCCGGCATGTTTTCGAGACACTGCCGGATGATCCTCAGGCTCTGACGCATCTCTTCGATCCGGACCTGCGCCCGCGCGTAGCAGTCACCCGCCTCGGCCACGGGAATGTCGAAATCGAAGGCCTCGTAGCCGCCGTAGGGGCGCTTTTTTCTGAAGTCCCACTCGTACCCGCAGGCCCTCAGGTTCGGACCCGTGACCCCCCACTCGATGGCATCGTCCTTTGAGTAGCAGCCGACTCCCTGGGTGCGAGCCTTGAAGATATGATTCTGCATAACCACTTTGTCGTACTCGTCGAGTCGGCTCGGCAGGTAATCGAGGAAGTCGCGCACCAGGCGGTCCCACCCCGTCGGGAGATCCTGCGCGACGCCGCCTATCCGGAACCAACTCGGGTGCATGCGTCCGCCGCAGATGGCTTCGACGATGTCGAAGATCCGCTCCCGATCGACAAACATGAAGAAGACCGGCGACAAGGCCCCCACATCCTGGGCAAACGTTCCGTACCAGACCAGGTGGCTGGCGATACGAAAGAGCTCCGCCATCATGATGCGAATCACCTTTGCACGGTCGGGAACTTCGATGCCGGCGAGCTTCTCGACGGCCAGGACGTAGGGGAAGTTGTTCTGAACGCCCGCCAGGTAGTCGATGCGATCGGTATAGGGGATGTAGGAGTGCCAGGTCTGGCGCTCCCCCATCTTTTCCGCGCCCCGGTGGTGGTATCCGATGTCGGGAACCGCATCGACGATCACCTCACCGTCGAGTTGGAGGGCCATGCGGAGTACGCCGTGGGTTCCCGGGTGCTGCGGGCCGAGATTGAGAAAGAGGAAGTCCGAATTCTCCCCCGAGCGCTCCATACCCCACTCCTCGGGTTTGAACCGGAGCGCCTCCTGTTCCCTGTCCTCCTTTTCCGGGCTTGTTGCGAAGGGACCGCTCTCGGTGGCTCTCGCGTGGTGCTCCTTCCGGAGGGGATGGCCTTCCCAGGATTGCGGCATGAGGATGCGTCGCAGCCCCGGATGACCCTCGAAGGTGATCCCGAACATGTCGTAGACCTCGCGCTCGTACCAGTTGGAAGAGGCCCAGAGGCTGTTGGCGGAGGGAACCGAAGTGCTCTCTTCCTGAAGAGGCACCTTGAGCCGAATGTCCTGGTTGCGTTCGAAAGAAAAGAGGTGGTAGACGACCGTGAAGTCGGCGATCGGCTGGTCTTCTCGATGAGTCCTCTCACGCTCGTCGATGGCCGTGAGGTCGAGCAGCGTGGTAAAGGGCCGACTCACCGAATTGTGCAGATGCGTGACCGCGGGGAGAATGTGGTCTCGGGACACCCAGGCGGTGGGGATGCCGTCGAGTGTCTGCTGTACCTCGACGTTCGACTCATCGAGTTGCTCCATCAACTCGCTCACGACTGTCGGCGGGCTCGTCATTTGATCAACGTGTCCCGGGTCGGATCATCAGACTTCATCGGGTGACCTCAGCGATTCCATTGCCGATCGGCCCTGCTGTTTGAGGTCCCGCATGCTGGGAGGATCCGGACGATGCACCTCCTGTGATCCGACAACCCAGCTCAGAGGACGACGTTCCTTGCCGACCGCATCGCGGAGGAGCTGGAGTCCCTCCATGAATGCTTCGGGGCGGGGCGGACATCCCGGAACATACACATCCACGGGGATGAACGAGTCCACTCCCTGAACGACGCTGTAGATGTCGTACATCCCACCCGAGTTGGCGCAGGAACCCATGGAGATCACCCATCGAGGTTCCATCAATTGGTCGTAGAGACGCTGGATCACCGGCGCCATCTTGATAAAGACCGTGCCCGCCACCACCATCAGATCCGCCTGACGCGGAGAGCCGCGCATGACCTCGGAGCCGAAGCGGGCGATATCGTATTTGCTGGTCAAGCTCGTCGCCATCTCGACAAAGCAACAGGAAAGCCCGAAACCGAAGGGCCAGATCGAGTTTTTGCGACCCCAGGCGAGCAGGTGGTCGAGGCGCGCGGTAAGAACGCTTCGACCTACGGCGTCGTCGATCGACCGGTTGCTGAGTTCCTTGAGGATCTCCGCCGTGGTCGGGACATCAGTCCTGGAGGTCATTTATCGCCGGCCTTCCCGAACCCGCCGGTGACGAGGGCGGGGCCACCACCCTTGCTCGGGCCCCAGGAGAGCGCGCCCGCGCGCCAGAGATAGCCGAGTGCGACCAGGAGAAACACGATGAATACCGAAATCGCGGAGTAGCCGATCCAACCCAATTCACGCGCCGCCACGGCCCACGCGAAGATGAATACCGCCTCCAGATCGAAAATCACGAAGAGCATGGCCATCAGATAGAACTGAGATGTCATTCGGAGCCGGGCCGAGCCTTCGGAGACGATGCCCGATTCGTAGGGCTCGCCGGTCGCTCGGTCGTTGTGGCGCTGCCCCAACAGATATGAGGCGCCGACCATGATGGCGACGACACCGACCACACAGGCGAAGTAAACGCCAAGGGGCCAGAGGGTGGAAGGACCGACTGCGCTCACCAGATTATTTCCTTTTCTTCGATTCTCTTCTTGACACTATAGTTTGCTGATATAATCAATTCAACATACTTTCAGATGACAACGGGCACGTCCCGCGAGCGACAAGAAGAATGTTTCGACGGAGCGTTCCCGTTCCGGGAGATCCGAAAGTGCGGGCCAGAGGTGGCGTCTCGTTGTCGGTGCAACTGGTTTCGCTGAGAAAAACGGGTTCATCGATCGACCGCTCCATCACCGGTCGCCATACGGGACGGCCGGTCGGAACGTCGGCCACCGCTGGGACGAGCATTTTCCCGGCGGTAATCGGGAGGTAACCATGGTGGTGAAGGCGCCCATCGTTCGCGACGTGATGAAGAAACCGAGTCGAACATTCGAAAAAGACCAGGCAATGCTGGAGGCGGCGATATTCGTCGCGCGTTCGCCGGTCGCCGCGGTGCCGGTGATTGATGAAAACGGCGAAGTGGTCGGTCTGCTGAGCGAAAAGGACTGTCTTCGGGCCGT